>Ga0102924_1003910_pt1 | contig 15339 bp, 14 predicted proteins | sample PaiPotPPM11metaG_FD_80116 | JGI IMG/M metagenome (GOLD analysis project Ga0102924, IMG submission 80116) | Iron sulfur acid spring bacterial and archeal communities from Banff, Canada, to study Microbial Dark Matter (Phase II) - Paint Pots PPM... ... | reverse complement strand
CTCGGCGCCGAGCGCTTCGGAGTGCAGCTGCGCCAGGGCCTGCGAGGTATTCAGTCCGGAGCTGAGTAAGACGCGGAAGGCGTGTTGCAGTCCGGCCACCTGGGCGGGGGTAAACCCGCGACGCTCCAGCCCCACCCGGTTGGCGCCATAGGCCTTGTTGGTGCGTGAAGCGGAGGTTTTGCTGAAGGGCATGACGTCCTGCGTCACGATCGTGCCGCCGCCGATGTAGGCGTGGCGGCCGACGCGCACGAACTGGTGCACGGGGGACAGCGCGCCGATCGTCGCCCAGTCTTCGACCGTGACGTGCCCGCCCAGCGTGGCGCCGTTCGCCATGATGATGTGGTCGCCAACCTTGCAGTCATGCGCCACGTGGCAGTAGGCCATCAGGAGGTTGTGGCTGCCGATGCGGGTGAGGCCTCCGCCCTTGAGGGTGCCGCGGTGCAGGCTGCAAAACTCGCGCACCGTGTTGTGATCGCCGATCTCCAAGCGGGTCGGTTCTCCCCGGTAACTGAGATCCTGGGGGGCGACCCCCACGGTCGAGAAGGGAAAGAAGTGGTTGTCGTGACCGATGCGGGTCGGGCCTTGGATCACGACGTGGGAGTCGAGACGGCAGTTCTCGCCCAGTTCCACCCCGGGTCCGACGGTGCAAAAGGGCCCGATTTGACAGGAAGCCGGAACCACGGCGCTGGGGTCGACCACGGCGAAGGCAGCGATGTTCATCCGATGTCCGTCCAGCACCTGGGTCAGCGGTTGACGACCGCGCAGCTCAGCTTGGCTTCGGCGACCAATTTGCCGTCTACATAGGCCACGCCGTCCATCTTTCCGGCGATGGAACGGAAGGCGGTGACCGTGACTTCGAGGCGCAACTGGTCGCCCGGAACCACCGGGCGACGGAAGCGGGCGTGTTCGATGCCGGTGAACAGCACCAGCTTGCTGTCCCGCTCCGGCTGCGCCTGCAGAATCATCAGGGCGCCGGCCTGGGCCAGGGCTTCGATGATCAGCACGCCCGGCATCACCGGGCGTCCCGGGAAGTGTCCCTGGAAGAACGGTTCGTTCGCCGTCACATTTTTGAGCGCCACGATGCGCTTGCGGGGCTCGAACTCGAGGATGCGATCCAGCAATAAAAACGGGAAACGATGGGGAAGCAACGCCTGAATCTGCTCGACGTTCAGCGGCAGGGTCAAGGCCGCGGCGTCCGGGGCGACGGCGGGCGTCGCGGTAAGGTTGTCCTCAATGCTCATGGCGTGCCCGTGATTATACGCGCCGTCAGGCGCGACGGGAACGTCGACCCGGCATTCAGGCATCCGCTGCCGGTCGCATCCCGTCCTGACTGATAATACGGCTGCAAGCTCATGAACCCCGAACTCTTCACCTCGCTCGCGCCCCGCCTGCTGTCCGACCTCGTGGCCCGCCAGGACGCCACGCTGGCCACGCTGCAGGAGTGGGTGGAATGCGAGAGCCCCAGCCAGGACGTGGCGCGGATCAATGACTTTGGGGATCGAGTCGCCGCCGCGTTCGTGTCGTTGGGCGCGACCCTGCACCGCCATAAAGACAGCCGTTACGGCGACCACTTGGAGTTCGCCCTCCCGGGCACCGCTCGCGGCAAGGAACGCCCCCTGTTGGTTCTGGGCCATCTCGACACGGTCTACCCGGCCGACACGCTGTCCCGGATGCCGTTTCGCGTTGAGGGAGGCCGGGTCTGGGGCCCAGGCGTCATGGACATCAAGGGCGGCATCGTCGCTACCCTTGCCGCCCTGCAGGCGCTCCAAGCCGCGCAGTGCGGGCCGCGCCGTCCCCTGCGCCTGTTCTGGGTCAGCGACGAGGAGGTCGGGAGCCATGGCTCCCGTCCGCTCACCGAGGGGTTGGCGCGCGAGGCGCACGCCGCCCTGGTGGTGGAGCCGGGCTCGGGCCTGCAGGGCGCGCTGAAAACCGCCCGCAAGGGGATCGCCGAGTTCACCCTGACCACGCGCGGCCGGGCGGCTCACGCGGGCGTGGACTTCGAGCAGGGGGCCAGTGCCATCGTCGAACTGGCGCAGCAGATCCTGATGTTGGCGGAGTTGACCGATCCGTTGCGCGGCATCACGGTCAATCCCGGCGTGATCAGTGGGGGCACGCGGACCAACGTGGTGGCCGCCGAAGCGCAGGTGCGCATCGATGTGCGGGCCCGGCATGCCGCCGACCTGGAGGAAGTGGAACGGCAGATTCGCGGCTTGGGCGCGACCGATGCCCGGGTGGGGCTGTCGGTGCGCGGGTGCATCAATCGGCCGCCAATGGAGAGAACCGCCGCCATCGCCCGTCTCTTTCAGCACGCCCGGGCCCTCGGCGGCGCCCTCGGACTCGACCTGGCCGAGAGCGCCACCGGCGGCGGCTCGGACGGCAACTTCACCGCTGCCGTCGGCACCCCGACCCTTGACGGCCTGGGCATGGTGGGGGAGGGTGCGCACTCGCCGGGAGAAAACTTCCTGCTCGATCAAATGGCGCCCCGGGCCGCGCTGTTAGCCGGGCTGTTTCTGACCCTCTAGAGTCCGTCGCCGTCACACGCGGCGGGCGCGAACGCGCGGCGTGGCCGCGAGGGCGACCGCGAGGGACGGGTTCTGCGCATGATGCAGGTGGCAGATGGCCACCGCGAGGGCGTCCGAGGCGTCAAGTGAAACCGGCGCCGTCGCCATGCCAAGCAGGCAGGCCACCATGTGCCCGACCTGCATCTTATCCGCGCGGCCGTAGCCGGTGAGGGCGCTTTTCACCGCCAGCGGCGTGTACTCCGCCACCGGAAGCGATTGCGCGGCGGCGGCCTGCATGACCACGCCGCGCACATGTCCCAGTTTCAGGGCCGACCGGACATTTTCCGCAAAGAAGATGTCCTCGATGGCCACGAAGTTCGGACGGTGCTCCTGCATCAGGGCGGTCAGCGCGGTGTGAATACGGTGCAGCCGTTGCGGGAACGTTTCCTTGGTGGCGGCTCGAATGACGCCGAAGGCCAGCTGATGGTGGGTGCGCCCGTCGCTCTCCACCACCCCGAACCCGGTGCGTTCACTGCCACAGTCCACGCCCAGCACGCGCATGTCCCCGAGAGTACCAGACCGGTTGATGACCGGTCAGGGAGCAGGCCAGGTCGCCACGCCGGGCCCGATACGCTCCAGCGGGAAACCGCTCTCGCGCCAGGCGTCGAGGCCCCCGGCCAACGGCCGCACGCGGTGGATGCCGTGACGGTGTAATTGCAGCGCCGCACGGGCGCTGGTGGCTTCGTTGGGTCAAGTGCAGTACAACACCACGTCCCGATCGCGTGCGATCTCGCCGTGGCGGGTCTCGAGCTCGTCGGGGGCCAGCCGCAGGGCGCCGGGAATCTGGTCGGATTCGGGATCCAGTTCCAGGCTGTGACGCAGGTCCACCACGACAATGGCCTCGCCGGCATCGAGGCGCTGCTTGAGCTCGTCAACCGTGATGCGTGCGATGCGCAAGCGCTTGAGTAGTCGCCAGCGCTGGTAACATTTCAGGGCAATGTAGCCGGCGAGACTCAACAGGGCCAGCGCCAACAGGCTGCCGCCCAGCCGCAGCGCCAGGTGCGCGACCGCCTCGAGTTGAGCGCTGAAGAAGAAGCCGGCGCCGACGAAAGTCGCCGCCCAGAGCAGGATGCCCGCGCCGTCGTGCAGCAAGAACCGCGCCAACCTGACCCGCATCAAGCCGGCCAAGGGCGGCGCCATGGTGCTCAAGCCGGGAATAAACTTCGCCAGCCACAGGGCGTGAACGCCATGCCTCACGAAAAGGTTCTCCGTGCGGCGCACGCAGGAGTCCGGTTCCAGCGAGATGCGGCACATCAACTTGAGAACCGCATGTCCCTTTCGGCGGCCCATGTAGAACCAGACCGTGTCGGCCAGCAGTCCGGCGACCAAGGGAAGCAACAGGGCCAGCCCCAGAGAAAAGTGTCCCGTGGCCGCCAAGGCTCCCACCGCCAGCAGGAGCGGAATCGACGGAATCGGAATCCCCAGCTGTTCAACCAGGACCCAGAGAAACAGGAGGGTATAGCCGTGCCGGGTGATGAATTGAAAGGCGTGCGGCATGGGGTTCAGTGTAGGGCAGATCGCCGCATCCCGGATTGAGGCCGGCGGAGCGCCTTGCGGAACTTTCTACTTTGCTCAACGAGGAACTTCTCACGTTGCGCTGACGCCCTATTCTTCGCGGTTTCCTAATCGACGTGGCTCCGGTAGAGTAGTGAATGGCTTCCGACCCCCACCAGCACACCGGCGCGAAGGCTTCACCCGGTCACATTTGGCTGGTCCTCGTTGTGCTGTACGTGGTTTGGGGCTCCACCTATTTGGCGATGCGCTTTGCCATCGCTACGATTCCGCCGTTTTGGATGGCCGGCACACGTCACTTTGTGGCGGGAGCCCTGCTTTTCGGCTTCGTGAGACTGCGCGGCATGCGCTGGCCGAGCCGGCGGGAGTGGGGAGCGGCGGCCGGCATCGGGGTCCTGTTACTGACCCTCGGCAACGGCGGCGTGGTGTGGGCGGAGCAGTACGTGGATTCGGGGGTGACGGCGCTCATCGTCGCCTTCGTGGCCATCTGGATGGTCCTGATCGACTGGCTCCTGCCCAGCGGGCGGCGACCGCGGCGCGGTGTCTTTGTCGGCTTGGCCTTGGGCCTGGGCGGCGTGGGCCTGTTGGTGGGTCCGGCTCACATGGGCGGCGATCAACGGGTGAGCGTCGTCGGTACGGTGGTTCTGGTCGTGGCCTCCTTTGCCTGGGCCCTGGGTTCGATACTTTCACGACGCCTTCCGCTGCCGCCTGAGCCGCTGCTGGCCACCGCCATGGAGATGCTCTGCGGCGGCGCCATGCTCTTGGTTCTCGGCGGCTTCGCCGGGGAGAGCCGGCACTTTCACCTGCACGCGGTGACGCCGCAGTCTTTCCTTGCGCTCGGTTACCTGGTAGTGATGGGGTCGCTGGTGGGCTTTACCGCTTATATCTGGCTGCTGGGCACCGCCCGCCCGGCGCAGGTGGCGACCTATGCCTACGTCAACCCGCTGGTGGCCGTGGTCCTGGGGTGGGGGCTGGCCGGCGAACCGATGGGGCCCCGGACCGTACTGGCAGCGGTGGTGATCCTGAGCGGGGTGGCCTGCATCGTTTACTCCAGCGGAGCTCGCCCGGGGGTCACACTGGCCGCGGTGGTCGTGCCTGGTCACGACGTGAGCCCGGCACGATGATGCGTACCCGAATCGCCCTCGGACTGGCGACCCTCTACCTGGTCTGGGGTTCGACCTACCTGGCCATCCGTTGGGGACTGCGCGACATTCCCCCGATGTTGCTGGGGGCGGCGACCTTTCTCGTCGCGGGTGCGCTGTTGTACGGCTGGACGCGAAGTCGCGGCGCCGGTACTCCCGGCTGGCCGGAACTGCGTCGCGCGCTGGTTGCCGGTTGCCTGCTGATCGGCGGCGGCATGGGAGGGATCCTCTGGGCGGAACAGGCCCTGCCTTCCGGGCTGACGGCGCTCTTGATAGCCAGCATCACTTTCTGGATGGTGCTGTTTGACGCCGTCGTGCCCGGCCCGCGTCACCGTTCCGCCCCCGCCACTTGGGCGGCCGCCACCGGGCTGCTCATCGGCGTCTCCGGCCTGGCTTGGCTATTGCGGCTCAGCGCGCATGCCGGCCGCGGAAGTCCGGAACAGATCGACGTGCCGAGCGCTGGCGTTCTGTTGGCGGGCTGCCTGGCTTGGGCGGTGGGGTCGATGGTTCTCAGCCGCGGGCCGCAACCCGCTTCCGGGGCACGCAGCACCGCGCTCCAGATGGTGGCTGGCGGCCTGTTGTTGCTGGCGGCGAGCGTCGGGCGTGGCGAACTGCGTCACCCGATTTACCCCGGCCTGACCGCATCGCTGGCCCTGCTCTACCTGATTTTGCTCGATTCGCTGCTGGGCTTTTCCGTCTATAACTGGCTGCTGCGCCACACCTCTGCGGCGCGCGTGTCCACCTATGCGTTGCTGAATCCGCTGGTGGCGATCGGCCTGGGCTGGGCGGTCGGCGGCGAACACTTCACGGCGCACATGCTGGCCGCCGCCGCCCTGGTACTGGCTGGAGTGGCGCTGATCCTGAGCGCCCGTGAGTGAGGCGCGCGGAGGACGGGCGGGCCAGCCTATCCTAGGGACATGACCGCCGAACCCGTCAGTCGCTTGTACCCGTTCCAATTGGGGCGCACGCCGGTTTCTCCCGCCCGTCGCGTCCTGGTTCGCTCCCCCTACGACGGCCGGGAAATCGGGGAAACCGGCGACGCCACACCATCCGAAATCGAGCGCGCCCTGGCCCTCGCCGCCGCCGCGCGCGAGCCCATGCGGCGGCTTTCGAGCGACCAGCGTCGGCGGGCGCTGCTGGAACTGGAGCACGCGGTCGCCACCCGGCAAGATGAGTTTGCGACGCTGATTGCGGCGGAAGCCGGGAAACCGATGCGTGATGCCCGCACCGAGGTCACGCGGGGCCTGCTCACCCTGCGTACCGCCGCGGAAGAGGCCGCACGTCTGGGCGGAGAAGTCTTGCCGCTGGACCTCGTTCCGGGCGCCGAGGGTCGCTTCGGCATCACGCGACGCGTGCCGATCGGCGCGGTGGTGGGCGTCACGCCCTTCAACTTTCCCTTCAACCTGGTTTTGCACAAGCTGGCGCCCGCCCTCGCGTGCGGCAACCCCATTCTCATCAAAGCCTCGCCCCGCACGCCGCTCACCGCTTTGCGCTTGGGTGAGCTGGTTGCCGCCCTGGACTTGCCGGACGGCGCCGTCACGGTTCTCAGCGGCGGCGCCGCGTGCGTCGATCAACTGGTCGCCGATCCGCGCGTTGCCATGTTGTCGTTCACCGGCAGTGCGGCGGTGGGCTGGGATCTGAAACAGCGGGCATCACGGCTGCGGGTGACGCTGGAGCTGGGCGGCAATGCTCCGAACTTTGTCCATCACGACGCGGACTTGGAGCACGCCTCGCGGCGGCTGGTCGCCGGGGCGTTTGCCTACGCCGGGCAGTCCTGCATCTCGGTGCAGCGCGTCTTCGTCCATGAGAATGTCTTCGACGCCTTGCGCGGGCGCCTGGTGGCGGGAGCGGAGGCGCTGCGCCTGGGCGATCCGCTGGACGCGGCGACCGATGTGGGACCCATGATCGATGAGGCGGCCGCCATCCGTGCCGCGGCTTGGATCGAGGCGGCGGTCGGCGGCGGTGCGCGCATCGTGACCGGAGGCCAGCGCCAAGGGGGATTCCTCTCCCCCTGCATTCTGGAAAACGTGCAGCCCGAGATGAAGGTGTGCAGCGAGGAAGCCTTCGCCCCGTTGCTGGTGCTCATCCCCTACCGGGAGATCGGGGCCGCGATCGCCGCGGCCAACGCCTCGCGTTACGGTTTGCAGGCCGGAATCTTCACCCGGGACATGAGGGTAATCATGCAACTCTATGACCAGCTTGAGGTTGGTGGTGTCATCGTGAACGACGTGTCGGCCTATCGCATCGATCCCATGCCCTATGGCGGCGTCAAGGACAGCGGCGTCGGCCGGGAGGGAATCCGCTACGCCATCGAAAGCATGACCGAGTTGAAGCTGCTCGTTCTGGCCGGCTGACGTGAGCGTTTAATAAGCAACCGGCGCAACGGGTTCCGCTTGCGGCGCCAGAACGTCCATGAAAGAACTGACCGAGAAGACGGCCCGGCCGATGCCGGGCTCGCCGTAACCCGGGGGCGTGGGCAGACCATGGCGGGCGTGGGTGTCGCGCCAGGTCTCCAGCAGCCGCACGTGGTACTCCAGCGGCGCCCCCTGGGGGTTCAAGCGGCCCAGCTTGGTCAGGGGTTCCGGGCACCAGGTCGTGAAACGCGGGCTGATGCCACGCGACATGAAAAACTCCAAGCCTTCACCCGTGGAACGAATGGCGGTTTCCACCTCGGTGAAGCCCTGGGGCTGGGCCATCTCGATGCCGGCCACCATGTTGGGGATCACGTGGGAGGGGCCGAAGATGTCGGCGGCGTCCAGGATGCGGCGAATCCACTCTTCACGTCCGACGTAGCGCGCCTTGCCGGGACAGATCCAGTCAAACAGTGCGGCGTCCCAGACCTCGTAGTTGGGGTGGTAGATCTGGACGCCGGCATCCTTGTAAAGTTGGGCCTCCGCCTTGGGCAACGCCTGGGCGACCATCTTGCCGATCCAACGGCCCGGGAAGCGGGCCTCGATGGCGGCGGCGTACTGCGCGTAGAACTCCACCTCGGTCTGGTTCTTGAGCTTGGTGGTGATGCTGCCTCCGGTCAGGGTGTAGGCATGGCTGACGGTGTCGGTGTCGGCGATGATCTGCAGGGCCTCGAGGATCTCGTCAATTGACTTGACGCCGGTGTAGGGGCGGCCTTCCTTGACCTGTTGCCGGTAATTTTCGTTGATGTCGCAGAACTGGCACTCTTCCTTGTCGCCGAAGTACTGGCAGATGCGGAAGACGGTGAGGTAGATCAGGTAGCCCCACTCGATGGTCGGGGCGATCTCGATGACGCGTTTGCCGCTGGCCAAGGTGCGGTTGTAGTACTCCGGCACCGGCGGAAAGCGGATCTCGCAGATCGGGGTGGCGTCGAGGCGGAGAAAGGCGCGATCGTCCGCGACATCCACCACGTAGGGGGAGTGGGGGTTGAGGCGCACCGAGACGATGGTGCGGCGAAAGCCCCAGTCGCCGCCTTCCATCCAGATCTCCTCGGGAGCCTTCCAGTGTTCCTGCTGTCCCATCTCGGCCAGCGGCACCAGGTCGAAAGAAAAGATGAAGTAGGCCTTGGCCTTGAACTGCGCAGCCAACTGCAGGGCGGCCGGAGTAAAGGCCAGGCCGGTGCGCAACAGGTCCTCCTTGATCACCGCCTCGGGCGGGATGGTGGGGTGCCGCTCAATGATGGCGCTGACCTGTCGCAGACGCTCGCCCATAGTTCTGATGATACCGGAGAGGCTGGTTGGGCGGTGCATTTGCCGCTCAGGCCGGGACGCGCGATGATAGGCCTAAGCCCCAGCGGGCGCGGAGGAACGGTCTCAATGGGTCATCAATTGCCCGGCAATCGCAGTGCGTGGATCAGTGCGGCAGTGCTCTTTGCCTGCCTGTGGGGCGGCTTACCGGCCCTGGCAGCGCGGGTGACGCCGGTTCCGGCGCCGCATCGTCCGCCATCCAAGCCATCGGCCTTGGTGGGCATGATCGGCACGACCGGCATTTTGCAATTGGAGGCCCCCAGTTTCGTGCGGCTCGACCCGCGCCAGAAACTCCTCGCCTACTGGTTGTCGCAGGCGGCCATTGCCATTGACCCGATCATCTATGACGAGCTCTCCCCCTACGGCAGCGAGGCCAAGAGCCTGCTGGACGGCATCGCGGCGCAGCGCGCCGCCGTGCCGGCCCGCTTGCGCGGCCGGGTGATGGATTTCGTGCAGCTCTTCTGGATCAACCACGGCAATTACAACGCCGAGACCGCCCTCAAGTTTCTGCCGGAGTTTACCCCGGCCGAATTGCGGACCGCGGCCGAGGCGGCGCGCCGCGCCGGGGCTTGGGCGCATTCCCGCGCCACCATGGACCGCCTGCTGGCCGACCTGCAGCGACCGCTGTTTGACGCCGACTACGCCCCCCGGGCCATCACCAAGAACCCGCCGGCCGGGCAGGACATCCTCACCGCCAGCGCCAACAACTTCTACCCCGGCGTCCCGCTCGCCGCCCTGAAGGACTTCCACGAGACCCATCCCCTGAACAGTCAGGTGGTGCTGGAGCACGGCCAGCCGGTGGAGCGCGTTTACCGGGCGGGCACCCCGGACGGCAAAATCCCCCCCGGCCTTTATGCGCGCGAACTGGGGCAGGCGGTCAACTTCCTGCAGCATGCGCAGCAGTTCGCCGCGCCCGACCAGCAACGCGTGCTGACCGATCTGATCCATTTCTACCAGAGCGGCGAAGCCGCCGACTGGCACCAATTCGGGGTGGATTGGGTGCAGAACAACCCGCCCGTCGATTTCGCCAACGGCTTCATCGAGGTGTACCGCGATGCGCGCGGCGAGAAGGGAACGTCGCAGAGTTTTGTGACCATTACGGATGCCGAGGTCACCCACGCCATGCAGACGTTGGCCGGCAATGCCGGCTACTTCGAGCAGCACGATCCCTGGGACGCCGCCTTCAAGAATCCCAACCCCAAGCCGCCGGTGGCCAAGGCGGTCGAGGCGGTGGTCGAAACCGGGGATTTCGGCGTGGGGACGATCGGCGACAACCTGCCCAACGAGCAGGACATTCACGCCAGGTACGGCAGCAAGAGTTTTATTTTCACCGGCAGCATTCGCGCCCTGGGCGATGCCCTGGGAACCCGCGCCGCCGCAGAGTTTTCGTATTCGCCGGAGGAGTTGGCACGCGCGGAGAAGTACCAAACACAGGCCTCGGTGATGATGACCGCCATGCACGAGGTGATTGGTCACGGTTCCGGACGGCTGGGTCCCAAGGTCGAGGGCCATGAACCCGCCGAGTTCCTCAAACAGTACTACTCCACGCTGGAGGAAACGCGCGCCGACCTCGTCGCGCTCTGGTCGTTCTTCGACCCCAAGCTGATCCAGTTGGGTCTGATCCCCAACCAGGAGGTGGCCAAGGAGGCCTACGACAACGAGGCCCGCTCCGCCCTCTTCCAGCTCCGCGAGGTTCCCAAGGGCGACACCATCGAGGAGGATCACCGGCGCGGTACGCAACTGATCGTCAACTACGTGCACGCCAAGACCGGCGGCTTTGCACCGCGCGAGCGCGACGGCAAAGTCTACATGGTGGTGACCGACTACCAGAAGGCGCGGCAGGGAGTGGGGATGCTGCTGGCCGAGCTGATGCGGATCAAGGCGGAGGGCGACTTCAATGCCATCCAAGACCTGGTCAATACCTACGGCGTGCACTTCAATCTCGCCTGGCGCGACCAGGTACTGCAGCGGGTCGCGACGCTGCATTTGCCGAGTTACTGGGGCGGCGTCAACCCCGATCTCCGCCTCGCCAAGGGGGGCGTCACCATCACCTACCCGCGCGACCTGGTGAAACAGCGATTGGAGTATGCCGCGCTGGCGGCCCAAGCCAAATGACCGCGCCGCCCAAGCCTACGCTTCGACCGTTGCTGCCGCGACGCGTTGGGTAAAGGCGACCAGTTGTTCCAATTTGCCGCGCGCCGCGCCGCTGTCGAGCGCGGCCTGGGCCATGGGAATGGCGGTATGCAGGTTGCGGGCGCGACGTCCGGCCACCAGGGCGGCGGCGGCGTTCAACACCACGACGTCGCGCCGCGGCCCGGGGGCGCCGCTGAGCACCTCGCGTACGATGGCGGCATTGGTTTCCACGTCGCCGCCGGCCAGGTCGGAGAGCCGGGCGCGCTTGAACCCCAGCTCCGTGGCGTCCAGCACGTAGTTGCGCACCTCGCCGTCGACGATCTCCGCCACATGCGTGGGTGCGGTGTTGCTGATCTCGTCCAAGCCGTCCTCGCCGTGAACCACGAAGGCGCGCTGCGTCCCCAGTTGCAACAGCACCTGGGCCAGCGTGGTGGTCAGGTGCGGCGCGTAGACGCCGACCACTTGGGCTGTGGCGCCCGCCGGGTTGGTGAGAGGACCCAGCAGGTTGAACATGGTGCGCACCCCGAGCGAGCGGCGCGCCGCCTGCACATGCCGCATGGCGGGGTGCAGGGCGGGGGCGTAGAGAAAAGCGATGCCGACCTCTTCCAGGCAGGCGACCAACTGGACGGGAGACAGGGCGAGGTTGACCCCCAGCGCCTGCATGACGTCCGCGCTGCCGCAGCGGCTGGAGATGGAGCGATTGCCGTGCTTGGCGACCCGCTGCCCGGCGCCCGCCACCGTGAAGGCGGTGGCGGTCGAAATGTTGAACGTGCCGCTGGCGTCGCCGCCGGTGCCGCAGGTGTCGACCACCATGCCCGCCGCATTCGCCAGCCCGTCGGGGCCGACCTGCGCCACGGCAAGCGTGGCGTTGGGAATCGCGATCGGGGTGGCCGCAGCCCGCATGGCGACGGCGAACCCGGTGAGCTCCTCGACCGTTTCGCCCTTGATGGCCAGCGCCACCAACAACCCGCCGATCTGCGCATCCGTGGCTTGCCCGGCAAGGATCTCCTGCAGGACGGTTTGCGCCTCGTCGCGCGTCAGGTGCGCGCCGGAGACGATGCGTTGCAGGGCCCGAACCAGCATGTGAACGAATTATAGCCGCCGGAGGCCGGTCGCCCGCGCTCCCGGGGCGCGTGGCGGCGGGCGTGCGGTGGGCGGCGCGCAGCGTCCTCGTTTCTGGGCACTTTCACGAAAGCGCGCACAGCGCTTTGTTATAGTGATGAATTGCAGTTGGCGCGTGCATGTTCCAGGGCGGTGATGCACGCCGCCCCGCAAACGATAGCTCACCCATGAAGATCCACGAGTACCAGGCCAAGGAACTGCTGCAGCCGTTTGGCGTCACGGTGCCCCGCGGGCATGTCGCCGACACCGTCGCCGAAGCGGAAGCCATTGCCCGCCAGTTGGGCGGGGCGGTGGTGGTCAAGGCTCAAATTCACGCCGGCGGACGCGGCAAGGGGGGCGGCGTCAAGCTGGCCAAGACCCCGGCCGAGGCCGCCGCCGCCGCCGAACAGATCCTCGGCATGACACTGGTCACCCACCAGACCGGCCCGGAGGGCCGCCTCGTGCGCCGCGTCCTGGTCGAGGAGGTCTCCAGCATCGCGCGCGAACTCTACCTCGGCATTGTCGTCGACCGTGGCGCCGGCAAGCCGGTCTTCATGGCCTCCACCGCCGGCGGCATGGAGATCGAAGAGGTCGCGGCCCAGGATCCCACCGCCATTCTGAAGGAAGCCTTTGACCCTGATCGCGGGCTGCAGGCCTTCCAGGCGCGCCGCCTGGCCTTCGGCCTCGGCCTGCCCGCGGCGGCCCTGCAGGGCGCGGTGAGCAGCATGGTCGCCTTGGCCCGCGCCTTCGTGGCGCTCGATGCCTCGCTGGCCGAGATCAATCCTTTCATCCTGACCGCCGACCACAAGGTCATGGCGCTCGACGCCAAGATCACGCTGGACGACAACGCCCTGTATCGCCATCCCCAGTTGCGCGAGCTACGCGACACCTTCGAAGAGGCGGAGCTGGAAGTCGAGGCCAGCGCCTTTGGGCTGAACTACATCAAGCTGGATGGCAGCGTCGCCTGCATGGTCAATGGCGCCGGGCTGGCCATGGCCACCATGGATATCATCAAGTACGCTGGCGGCAGTCCGGCCAACTTCCTCGATGTCGGCGGCGGCGCGAACAGCGAACAGGTGCGCCGGGCTTTCGAGATCCTCTTGAAGGATCCCAGCGTCAAGACGGTGCTGATCAACATCTTCGGCGGCATCCTGCGTTGCGACACGCTGGCCACCGGGGTGGTCGAAGCGGCCCGCGCCGTGCAGTTGAAGTTGCCGTTGGTCATTCGCATGGAAGGGACCAACGTGGACCAAGGGCGGGAGATTTTGCGGGCTTCGGGGCTGAAGATCACCGTCGCCAACAGCATGAGCGATGCCGCCGAGAAAGTGGTCGCCGCGGCTCGCGGCTGACCGGCCCCTGACAGGACAATGGTGCTATGAGCATTCTGGTGAATCGTTCGACGCGCGTGCTGGTGCAGGGAATCACCGGCCGGGAAGGCGCCTTTCACGCCCGCACCTGCAAGGAGTACGGGACGCAGGTGGTGGGCGGGGTGACCCCCGGCAAGGGCGGCACGCTGCATGAGGGCACGCCGGTTTTCAACAGCGTGCGCGAGGCGGCAGAGAAGACGGGGGCCAATGCCACGGTGATCTTCGTGCCACCGCCGTTTGCCGCCGACGCCATTATCGAAGCGGCCGACGCCGGCGTGGCGCTCATCATCTGCATCACCGAGGGCGTGCCCACGCTCGACATGGTGCGGGCGCAGGACTTCCTGCGGACCGGCGGCTCACGCCTGATCGGCCCCAACTGTCCCGGCATTATCACGCCGGGCGAATGCAAGATCGGCATCATGCCGGGGCATATTCACAAGCCCGGCAACGTCGGCATTGTCAGCCGCAGCGGCACGTTGACCTACGAGGCGGTGCACCAGTTGACCCAGCTGGGCATCGGGCAGTCCACCGCCATCGGCATCGGCGGCGACCCGATCATCGGCACCACGCATCGCGACGCCATCGAGCTGTTCAACGCCGACCCTGCCACCGAGGCGATCGTTATGATCGGCGAGATCGGCGGCACCGGCGAAGAGGAGGCCGCGGCCTACATCCAGGCCAACGTCCGCAAGCCGGTGGTGGGGTTTATCGCCGGCCAGACCGCCCCGCCGGGCCGGCGCATGGGCCACGCCGGCGCGATTATCTCAGGCGGCAAGGGAACTGCCGAGGAGAAGATGGCGGCCATGCGGGCGGCCGGCATCGAGGTCTGTGTCAGCCCGGCCGACATTGGGACCACCGTGGCGCGGCTGCTGCAGGTGACGACGCGCTGAATCCGACCCGTGCCCGGCGCGGGTTGCGAAACGGCGCGCGACGGCGCCCCCCCAGATCCGAAAACGAGTAGAAAGCAGAGATCAAACCAAGCATGGCCATCGAACGAACCCTGACCATCATCAAGCCCGACGGCGTGGCCGCCAACCAGGCCGCCACCATCCTGGGGCAGATCGAAAAAGCCGGGCTGCAGATCATCGGTCTGAAGCGGCTGCGGCTCTCCACCCCACTGGCCGAGGCGTTTTACTCGGTGCATCGGGCGCGCGGCTTCTTCGGCGACCTGGTGAAGTTCATGACCGAAGGTCCGGTGGTGATCGCCGCCCTGCAGGGCGAGGGCGCCATCAGCCGGCTGCGCGAACTGATGGGTGCCACCGATCCCGCCAAGGCGGCGGCCGGCACCATCCGCAAACAGTTTGCCGCCAACATCGAACGCAACGTGATCCATGGGTCCGATGGGCCGGAGACCGCGAAGAATGAGATTGCCTTCTTCTTCGCGGAGTCCGAGCTGCTCTAGGCCCGGGCCTGGCGCGGCCGCTGCGTTTGGCAGGATGATTGGGATATGGATGGCTTGGCTCGCGTCCTGATCTTGCTGGGGGTGGCGCTGCTGGCCCTGGGCGGGGTGCTGTTGCTGCTTGCCCGGCTGCATCTGCCGCTGGGCCGGATGCCGGGCGATGTCGTTTACCGGGGCAAGCACACCACGATCTATGTTCCGCTGGCGACGTCGCTGCTGCTCAGCCTGCTGATAACCCTGGTGTTGAAGCTGGTGACGCGCCGCTAGGCCGGCCGCGGGCAGCATTCGCCGCGCGGGATGGGGCTGCCATGCGGGCAGGCCTTGGGGTGGTTGAGAAACGAACAGATGCGGGCGGTCGACTCCGGGCTCAGGATGTGCTCGAACTTGCACGCCTGGGCCTCCAGCTCG
>Ga0102924_1003909_pt1 | contig 15340 bp, 14 predicted proteins | sample PaiPotPPM11metaG_FD_80116 | JGI IMG/M metagenome (GOLD analysis project Ga0102924, IMG submission 80116) | Iron sulfur acid spring bacterial and archeal communities from Banff, Canada, to study Microbial Dark Matter (Phase II) - Paint Pots PPM... ... | reverse complement strand
GCCGCCGCCTCGAGCAGCCCCGGGAGGCGAGCCGCCGGACCGCGCAGCTCCTCGCGTGGGAAGAAGACCCGGGGGCTGAGCACGTCCAGCATGTGCTCGACGTCGGCGGTGCCGGCCTGGTGGTGGATCGGCCCCGCGATGGCGCCGAGGCGCCAGCAGGCCCGGTACAAGACGACGACCTCGTGCCAGTTCGGCGCCTGCCAGGCCACCACGTCGCCGTGGCGCACCCCGGACGCGCGCAGGCCGCCGGCCAGCGCGGCGGCCGCGGCCTCGAGGCCGCGCCCGTCGAGCTCGGCGCCGGCGTCGTCGAGGAGCAGCGGCCCGCGGGCGCGCGCGGCGGCGTCGGCGAGCAGGCGGTCGAGCGTCGGCCCGTCCCACGGGCCGCCCGGCGCGGCGTAGGCGCGGGCGTCGGGGTGCCGGTAGGTGGGTTTCAGCCGAGCGGGTTGCGCCACGACGCGCCGACGGGCGTGGCGCCGCGCACGATCTGGGACCCGATGAAGTTCCGCTGGATCTCGACCGTGCCGGCGCCGATGCACAGTCCCCGGATGTCTCGGTAGGCCCGCTCGACCGGGTATTCACGGCTGTAGCCGTAGCCGCCGAGCAGCTGGATCGCCTCGTCGCACACGAACTTGGCGGCCAGGTTGGCGGCGCTCTTGGCCATCGCAGTCTCGAGCGCGGGCGGGGTGCCGTCTGGTCCGGCGAGGCGCAGCGCGCGCTGGAGGAGGAGGCGGGCGGCCTCAAGCTGGGTTGCCATGTCCGCCACCTTCCACTGCAGGCCCTGCAGATCGGCGAGCGGGCGGCCGCCGACGACCCGCTCCTTCATGTAGCGCACCGCGTACTCGAGTGATCCCTGCGCGGCCCCGAGGCACATGGCCGCGTTGCCGCACCGCTCGTGGTTGATGTGGCTGATCAGGGTCTTGAAGGCGTCGCTGTTGGCGGGGTCGCCGACGAGGAGCACGTCCTCGGGCGCGACGTACACGTCGTCGAAGGCCAGCTCGGCCTCGCTCGTGCCCCGCAGCCCCATCTTCACGTGGGTGCCGGTCACGCTCACCCCGTCGGACTCGAGGTCCACGACGACGGCGCCGATGCCCTTCGAGCCTTCGCTGCCCGGGAATCGGCACCACACGAGGCAGCACCGGGCCTTGTGGCCGCCGGTGACGTAGTTCTTGTACGCGTTCAGGCGGTACCCGTCCCCGTCGGGCGTCAGCCGGGCCCGCATGTGGTTCACCGCCGACCCGGCTTCCGACTCGCTGATCCCGATGCAGAAGAGGCCCTCACCGCTGGCGGCCATCGGGAGCCAGCGCTGCTTCAGCCCCTCGTCACCGAGGTGCTGAATCGCGCGCGGCGGCCCGTTGAAGATCAGCTGGGCGAGGATGGCGCTCGACACGTCGACCCGGGCCAGCTCCTCGAGGACGATCGCGGCCTCGATGTCGCCCATCCCCATGCCGCCGTACTGCTCGTCGATGGTGATGCCGAACAGGTCGGCCTTGCGGAGCGCGTCCCACGAGCCCTGGGGGAACTCCTCGGTCTCGTCCCAGTGGCGCGCGTTCGGCGCCAGGTCGCGGTCGGCGACGTCGCGGGCGAGCGCTCGCAGCGCCTGCTGGTCGTCGGTCTCGGCGAACGGGTCGGAGCCCCGCGGGCCGGCCTCGTGGCTGCCCATCCCTTGCAGCGTATTCGTTGTGGGGCCTGCAGGACCTGACTACCGTGTCAGGAAACTGGCGTCGAGGTCGTGAGGGGGCACCGGTGAGCCAGGCGACGACACCCGAGTTCGACTACGAGCTCGACTTCGTCACCGGCCAGCCCTACCCGATCTGGGAGCAGGCCCGACACGAGTGCCCGGTGTTCCAGAGTCACTCGGGGACGATGGGCTTCACCGACCGCCCGATGTTCTCAGTGACCACGTTCGCCGACGTCGAGGCGGTGCTGCGGGACGGCCAGCGTTTCTCGTCGTCGATCAACGCCGAGCACATCGGCCAGTACATGGGCGAGCTGATCCTCGCCATGGACGGCCAGGAGCACCGCAGCTACCGCAACCTCGTCGCGCACGCGTTCCGCGCCTCGGCGCTCGAGCGCTGGGACGAGACCCTCGTCCGCCCGACCATCAACCGGCTGCTCGACGACATCGCGCCGCTCGGGCGGGCCGACCTGGTGGCGGCGATCACCAGCAAGTACCCGGTGCAGGTGATCTGCGGGCTGGTCGGCGTCCCGCTCGAGGACAGCGCTCAGTTCCATCAGTGGTCGGAGCAGATCAACACCGGCCCGCTGCACCCCGAGGTCGGGATGGCGGCGTCCCGGGCGATGCGCGACTACCTGGCCCCGATCGTCGAGGACCGGCGCGCCCATCCGCGCGGCGACCTCATCAGCGACCTCGTGCACGCCGAGATCGACGGAGAGCACCTCACCGACGAGAAGATCTACGGGTTCCTGCGGCTCCTGCTGCCGGCCGGCGCGGAGACCACGTTCCGGGTCATGGGCAACGCGCTCACCGCCCTCGTCACCCATCCCGAGCTGCTGGACCGGGTGCGGGCCGACCGGAGCCTCCTGCCGGCGGTGATCGAGGAGACGCTGCGCTGGGAGACGTCGGTGACCCAGGTGAGCCGCGTCGCCGCCGCCGACACCGAGGTCGGCGGCTGCCCGATCCCGAAGGGGGCGGCCATCAGCGTGATCACGGGCTCCGCGGACCGCGACGAGGCGCGCTACGACCACGCCGACGAGTTCGACCTCGACCGGCCGGCCCAGAACCACCTCGCCTTCGGCACCGGCCAGCACCAGTGCCTCGGCATGCACCTGGCCCGCCTCGAGCTGCGAGTCGGCCTCGACCTCATCGTCACCCGGCTGCCGAACCTGCGCCTCGACCCCGACGAGCCGCCGCCGGTGATCGCGGGGCTGGCCTTCCGGGGCCCGCTGAGCCTCCCGGTCCGCTTCGACCCGAGCTGAGCCGGCGAAGCAGCGGCTGAGGGTAGTGGGTCTGGTTGGACCCTACGCAGCGTGTTGCCGCTGCTGGGCCCTCCCGGAGGATGTTGATCGCCGCGTTGATGTCAGCGTGGTCTTGGTGGCCGCAGGCCTGACATCGGAACTGGGCGTCGTGCCGGTTGCCGGCCGAGGTGTGCCCGCAGTGGGCGCAGGTTCGGCTGGTGTTGTGGGGCTCGATGGCGATGACGCACCGACCGGCTCCTTCCGCCTTGTAGGTGATCATCGCCAGGAGGGTTCCCCACCCGGCGTCTCGAATGGAACGGTTGAGGGCGGTCTTGGCGGCCGCCCCGTTGGGCTCGTGGCCGCCCTTGCCGTCGGGACGGGGCTTGGCACGTCGGACCAGGTTCGGGATGCGCAGGTCTTCGTGGACGAGGAGGTCGTAGTCGTTGACCAGCTGGCGGGACAGCTGATGGAGGGCGTTCATGCGGCAGTTGCGGATGTAGCGGTGCGCGGCCCCGACCCGTTCACCGGCCCGCCAGCGGCGCTTGGATCCCTTCTGCTTGCTGGCGACGTTGCGCTGCGCGGCGGCGAGACGCCCCGCGCCCCGGGCGCCGTGGCGCGGGTTGGCGAGGAGCTGCCCGTCGCTGGTCGCGACCAGAACCCGGACCCCCAGATCGATATCGACCTCGCGTCCAGTGGGCGGCAGCGGCTCGGCGGGAACATCGACACAGCGGATGCTGACCCACCAGCGCCGCCCTTCCCGCTTGATGGTGACCGCCTTCGGGGTGCCCCGCAGCGGCCGGTGGAGGCGAACCTTGATGCCGCCGACCGCGTGGACGTGCAGGCGCCGGGCTGCTGTGTCGAGACGCCAGCCGTCGCGGTCTTCCCATTGCAGCGACGCGAAGCGTCGCTGCGACTTGAACCGCGGGTAGCCCGGCTCCTCACCCTCCTGGCACCGGCGGAAGAACGCCTCGAACGCCCGGTCCAGGCGCGCCAGCGTCCCCCGGCTCACGCCCACGCCCGCCGCCCGCACCACCGGGTCCGCCGCCCGCAGCGCAGTGAGCGTCCGGCACTGAGCCTCATAGCTCACCGAGCGGTGCTCCCAGCTCCAAGCACCACGACGCTCCTCCAACGCCGCGTTATATATCTCCCGCTGTGTCCCCAACAGATAGACCAGCGCCGACCGCTGACGTGCGGTCGGACTCAACAAGAAGCGAAACGAACGACACCGGCTCACCAAGCGAACGGTAAAGAACACCTACGACACTCAAGCTGAACCACATCCGTCACAGCGTCTTGCTGAAACACCGGCTGAGCGGCGACGCCCGGTAGAAGCCGTACGGCTCGATGCGCTCGTAGCCCGCCGACTCGTACAGCGCCATCGCCTCCGGCTGGAGGACGCCGGTCTCGAGCACGAGCCGCCCGTAGCCGAAGCGACGCCGGGCCCGGTCCTCGAGCTGGGCGAGCACCTGCCACGCCACCCCGCGGCCGCGCCACCGGGGATCGGTGTACATGCGCTTCAGCTCGCCGACCCCGTCGTCGTAGCGGCGCAGACCGCCGCAGCCGACCGGCGTCCCGTCGAGCCACGCGACGACGAAGGCCCCGACCGGTGGCGCGAGGTCGTCGGCGGTCAAGCGGTCGGGGTCGGCGTCCGGCTCGCCGTAGCGGTCCTCGATCTCGGCGAGCAGCGCCCGCGCCAGCGGCGTCGCCACCTCGGAGTCGAGCCGGTGGTCGGCGATCCGCAGGTTCACCCGAGGAGCATGCGCCACTGCTCGAGGGTGGGGAGCCGAAATACGTAGTTGCGCTGCCGCGTCACGCCCATCGTCGCGAACGGCGCCTCCGAGTAGAGATGACCCGGGTACAGCACCGTGTCGTCGGGGATCGAGGCGAGCCGTTGGGTGAGGCTCTCGTACATCTGGTCGGAGTCGCCGCCGGGCAGGTCGGTGCGGCCGCAGCCGTCGAGGAACAGGGTGTCGCCGGCCACGAGCTTCCCGTCGACGACGAAGCACTGGCTTCCCGGCGTGTGACCGGGCGTGTGCAGCAGGCGCACCGGGACGTGGCCGACCTCGACCACGTCGCCGCTGTCGTGCAGCTCGAGGTCGCCGTCGCTCACGCCGGTGGCCCGCTTCACCCACTCCTCCTCGTCGCGCTGCACGTGCACCTTCGCCGCCACCTCGGGGATCGCGAGCAGGTCGCGGATGCCCTCGATCGGGTAGCCCATGAGGTCGCCGCCGAGGTGGTCGGGGTGCCAGTGCGTGCCGAGCACCCCGCGCAGCCGCAGCCCGTCGGCGTCGAGGATCTCGACCAGCTCGTGCACGCCGTAGGCGGGGTCGACCGCGACTGCGTCGCCGGTCTCGCGGTCGCCGATCAGGTACACGAAGTTGACCATCTGGGGCGCCACCGGATCGTCGCGGGCGAAGTCCCGGCCCGCCAGCAGCTGGCGGAAATACAGCTGGTCGGTCATCGGAAGTCGAACGCGACCTTGATCGCGCCGGTCTCGTGCTGCTTGGCGATGGTCGTGAACGCGTCGCGCCAGTCGACGAGCCGGAACGTGTGGGTCAGCATGCCGGAGATGTCGACCCGCCCGTCCTGCACCAGATCGAGATAGTGCTGGATCGCGTGCTGGCGGACCCCTTCGACCTCCTCGATCCCGAACGCGTTCGAGCCGACGAGGTTGACCTCCTTGAAGTACTGCGGCGACCACTCGTAGCGCCCGCCCGCGTGCACGCCGCTCACCACCAGCGAGGCCCGGGAGGCGAGGACCCGCAGCATCAGCTCGATGGTGTGCGGCGCCCCGATGGTGTCGTAGGCGACCTCGATCGCGCCCGGCTGCGTGATCGGCAGCCCCTGCCACGGCCGGTGCAGGCGGCCGCCCGACCAGTCGGCGAGCGCGACGACCAGCTCCTCACGGTCGAGCTCGGAATCGAACACGGTGGCGCCGAGCTCGGCCGCCAGCCGCTGTTGGGCCGGATGGCGAGCCGCCACCGCCACCGCCACGTCCGGGTACAGGGCGCGCAGCACCGCCACTGCCGAGATCCCGAGGGCCCCCGCCCCCCAGACCAGCGCGTGCCCGCCGGGCCGCGGCGGGTGCCGGGTCACCGCGTGCAGCGACACCGCGAACGGGTCGGCGAGCACCGCCACCTCGTCGGGCATCCCGTCGGGGACGGGGATGGCCTGCGTCTCGTGCGCGGGCAGCCGCTCCGCGAATCCGCCGGTGGCGTCGCTCGAGTTGCCGGTGTGGATCCCCGCCGTGAGCGACCCGTCGGTGAAGTGCCAACAGAGCGGGTAGTCGCCGGCTGCGCACGCCGGGCAGACGGGCGTGATGCCGCGCGGCACACACGAGAGCCAGCACTGCAGGACGACGCGCTGGCCCACCTCGACCCCGCGCACGGCCGAGCCCCGCTCCACCACGTCGGCGACGACCTCGTGCCCGAGCACCTGCGGGAACGAGATGAAGGCCGTCATCGCGAAGTCGGTGTCGCCGCCGGTGTCCATGAACACCTGCTTGGAGTCCGAGCCGCAGATCCCGGTCAGGCGCGTCTGCAGGACCAGCCAGTCGTCACCCCGCACCGGCGGGTCGGGGACCTCCTGCAGCGCCATCGGCGTGGACGCGAGGTTCACCAGCAGCGGGTTGTCGCCCGTCGCCTCGGGCGGGACGAAGCCGGCGTCGACGCCGAACACCAGGGCCTGCATGATCCTCCGAACGCTCGGGTAGCGGCCGCAGCGTACCGGCGGGCGTCGATCTACCCTGTCGGCGAATGACGGTCGCCTACCGGACCTGCCACCTCTGCGAGGCCACGTGCGGCCTCGAGCTGCACGTCGACGACGGCGCGGTCACGCTGGTGCGCGGCGACCGCGACGACGTGTTCAGCCACGGGTTCCTCTGCCCGAAGGGGAGCGCGATCGGCAAGGTCGACGCCGATCCGGACCGGGTCCGCCGGCCGTTGCGACGCGACGGGGGCGGCTGGACCGAGATCGGCTGGACCGAGGCGTTCGAGCTCGTCGAAGCCGGGCTGACGCCGATCCTCGAGCGCGGCGGGCGCGACGCGGTCGCGCTCTACGTCGGGAACCCGAACGCGCACAACCTGTCCGGTCTGCTCTACGGCCGGGCGCTCATCCAGGCCCTCGGCTCGGCCAACGTCTACTCGGCCAGCACCCTCGACCAGATGCCCAAGCAGGTGTCGGCCGGGCTGCTCTTCGGCGCCGGGCTGTCGATCCCGGTCCCCGACGTCGACCGCACCGACCATCTCCTCATGCTGGGCGCGAACCCGTTCGCGTCGAACGGGAGCCTCCTCACCGCGCCCGACCTGCCGGGTCGCCTGCGGGCGCTGCGGGCCCGCGGCGGCAAGCTCGTCGTCGTCGACCCCCGCCGCACCAAGACGGCCGAGGAGGCCGACGAGCACGTCTTCATCCGGCCCGGCACCGACGCCTACCTGCTCGCAGCCATCGCGCACACGCTGTTCGCCGAGCGGCTCGCCGACCCGGGCCGGCTCCGCCCCCACCTGTCGGGACTCGACACCGTGCAGACGCTCGTGCGCGACTTCTCGCCCGAGACGGTCGCCGACCGCTGCGGCATCGACGCCGACACCATCCGGCGCCTGGCCCGGGAGCTCGCCGCCGCGCCCCGGGCCGCCGTCTACGCGCGGATCGGCACCTGCACCCAGGAGTTCGGGACGCTCGCCTCGTGGCTCGTCGACGTGTGCAACGTCCTCACCGGCAACCTCGACCGGGAGGGCGGCGCGCTCTTCGCCAAGCCGGCCACCGGCGGCGCCAACACCGGCGGTCAGCCCGGCGTCGGGCGCGGCGTGCGGTTCGGCCGCCGCGCCAGCCGCGTCCGCGGCCGGCCCGAGGTGTTCGGCGAGCTCCCGGCCGTCTGCCTCGCCGAGGAGATCGACACGCCGGGCGAGGGCCAGGTCCGGGGTCTCATCACGCTGGCCGGCAACCCGGTCCTCTCGGCACCGGACAGCGAGCGCCTCGACCGTGCCCTCGGCCGCCTCGACTTCATGGTCAGCGTCGACCTGTACGTGAACGAGACGTCGCGCCACGCCGACGTGATCCTGCCCCCGCCGCCGCAGCTGGCCAGCGCGCACTACGACATCGCGCTCTACTCGCTCGCCATCCGCAACGTCGCCAACTACTCACCGCCGATCGTGGCCCTCGGACCCGACGAGCGCGACGAGTGGGAGACGGTGCTGCGGCTCGCCAACATCGTCGCCGGGGCCGGCGCGGCCGCCGACCCGCACGCCCTCGACGACGCCATCGTGACCGGGCTCGTCGACAAGGCCGTCCAGCGCCCGGCCTCGAACGTCGCCGGTCGCGACCCCGCCGACCTGCTGGAGGCGCTGGCGGACCGCCGGGGCCCGGAGCGGATCCTCGACCTCATGCTGCGCACCGGCCCCTACGGCGACGGCTTCGGCGCCGACCCCGACGGGCTCACCCTCGAACGGCTCGAGGCCGAGCCCCACGGCGTCGACCTCGGCCCGCTCACGCCCCGGGTGCCGGAGGTGCTGCGGACCCCGTCGGGCACGATCGAGCTGGCGCCCGAGCCCCTCGTGGCCGACGTCGACCGGCTGCGCGACGCGCTGACCCGGCCCCGAAACGGCATGGTGCTGATCGGCCGGCGCGACCTCCGGTCGAACAACTCGTGGATGCACAATGTCGAGGTGCTCGTGAAGGGCCGCGACCGCTGCACGCTGCTCGTGCACCCGGACGACGCCACGCGCCTCGGCCTCGAGCACGCGGGCCGGGCGAAGGTCGCCGGTCCGGGCGGCAGCGTCATCACCCCGGTCGAGGTGACGGAGACGATGATGCCGGGCGTCGTGAGCCTGCCGCACGGCTGGGGCCACGATCGCGACGGGGTGCGGCTCGGCGTCGCGTCCGGCCGGCCGGGTGTGAACAGCAACATCGTCGCCGACACCGAGCGCTTGGACCCGCTGTCGGGCACCGCGGTCCTGAACGGGATCCCGGTGGAGGTCGCGCCGGCCTGAGGGCTCAGCCCTCGGCCATCTGGCCCATCAGGTCGACGAAGGCGTCGACGTTGCCGGTCTTGCCGGTGACCATGTCGTGCTGGCTGCCGAGCCCACCCGGGAACTCGGGCGGCACGAAGAACTCGAAGCCGTCGGACTCGATGGCGTCGACGATGCTCGCCGCGCACTCCTCGGCCGGCACGAACGGGCCGGCGTAGAGCGCGGGGTCGTTGCCGGGCAGGTCCCAGATCTCGGTCTCGATCGGCCCCGGCAGGGCCAGCTTCACCTCGACCCCGGTGCCGCGCAGGTCGATCGCCATCGACTCGCTCCAGCCGCAGAGAGCGAACTTCGACGCGCAGTAGGCGGCCTCGTGGGCGATGCCGAGCCGGCCCCCCATGCTCGACACGTTGACGACGCATCCGGCGCCCCGCTCGAGCCAGCGAGGCAGCAGGGCCAGCGTCATCCGCACCGGGGACGCGAAGTTGACCCGCATCGTCTCGTCGACGAGCTCGTTGGTGAGCCGAGGGACGGGCACCCGCTTCGGGATGGCGGCGTTGTTCACCAGCCCGTCGACGCCGCCGAAGGCGTCCCACGCCTCGAGCGCCACCCGCTCCGCCGCCGCCAGGTCACCGAGGTCGGCCGCCCACAGGCGCGAGTCCGGCGCGGCCGGCGTGCAGCGGGCGAGCACCTCCTCGAGGCGCTCGCGCCGACGCGCCACGATCCCGACCGTCCCGCCGCGCTCGGCCAGCATCGGCGCCAGCGCGGCGCCGATGCCCGACGACGCGCCGGTCACCAGGAACGTCGAGCCTTCGATGCGCATGCGGAGCGGGACGGTATCGCGGCCGTCGTGCACGCCGCCCCTGCCAGCCCGCGGCGCGCCCCGGCGCTCCGGGTGGGTCAGGCGCCGGTCGGCTCGTCGTCGCTCACCGCGCGCGACTCACGCGCCGCCCAGCCGAACACGCCCTTCGCCATCGTGGACGTCGCGTCGGCGACCCGCCGCTCGTAGACGTCGGCCCGGGCCCGGTGGACCGCCCGGTCGGCGGGGGCGGCGAGCGCGGCCCACTCGACGAGATGCCCGGCGAGCCGGAGGTCGCCGGCGTCGGCCAGCTCGAGCGCCCGGGCGGCCAGGCGGGCCGGCCCGCCCGCGAGGGCGGCGACCTCGGCCGCCACGGCGGCGTCGGGCGCCGGCTTCAGCCGCGACGGGTTCCCGTCGTGCCAGCCGCCGTACAGCCGCCACACGTTGCGGACCACGAACTCCGGCTCGTCGTAGACCGGGCGCAGGTAGGGACGCTCGAGCAGCTCTGGGGGCGCGTGCACCGTGTGCAGGATCTCGTCGAGGGTCGCGCCCGTGTTCATGCGCTCGAGGGTGGCGTCGTGCAGGTGCTCGAGCAGCGCCGCCGTCTCGGTGAGCGCGCGCTGCACCCGGTCGGCGCCGACGACCGGGAGGCCGTGGCCGGGCAGCAGCGTCGTCGCGCCGAGCCCGGCCATGGTCCGCAGCGCCGCCGCCCAGTCCTTCGGGTAGCGCTGCACCTTCTGGGGGTTGCCGCAGTTCGGCGACGCCCAGATGAACAGGTCGCCGGTGCAGAGGACGCCCCGGGCCGGGACCCACGCCCAGGTGTGGTCGTCGGTCTCGCCGCGCGCGTGGTGGAGCTCGATGCGCTCGCCGCCGACGTCGAGGTCGAGCCGCTGCCGGTAGGTGCGGTCCGGGTAGCGGTAGTCCTCGGGCCACCGAAAGTCGTTGCCGGCCATCGAGAACTGCCGGCGGTTGATGATCGTGTTGTACCCGGCGGTGGCGCGGTACCGGTCGAAGCGGTCCGGCACCGCCTCGTGGGCGACGACGTCGACCGCCGGCGCGCTCGCAGCCGCGTTGTCGGCGTCGTAGCGCTCGACGCCAAAGCAGTGGTCGATGTGGCCGTGCGTGAACACGACGGTGTGGGCGGGCGCGTCGGTCCAGCGGCGCAGCGTGTCGTGGACCGACCCCGAGAACAGGGCGCTGCCGGTGTCGACGAGCACCAGGCCGGCGTCGGTGCGCAGGGCGGTGACGTTGGCGAACGAGGCGACGAAGCCGGTCCCGTCCGCGACCTCGGCCAGCTCGTCGAAGTGCGAGAACGGGTGGTAGCGGCGGGTGTCGGCCTCCCCGCGCCAGAGCTGGTCGGCGAGCTGGAGGAGGTCGGGCACGCCGTCAGGCGAGGATCTGGACCGGGGTGCCGAGCGGCAGAAGGCCGGCCAGGGCGGTGATCTTGTCGTTGCTCATCCGGATGCACCCGTGGCTCACGCTCTTGCCGAGGACCGACGCGTCGTTGTTGCCGTGGATGCCGAGCTCGGCGTCCCCGCCCAGGTAGGTGGTCAGGGCCTCCGAGTGTCCCGAGAGGCCGTACGCGTACGGCCCGTACACGGTCGTCGGGTCGGGCGCCTTCAACAGGACCCGCAGGTAGTAGGTGCCGGTGGGCGTCGGCGTGTCGGGGGCGCCGTCGGCGATGGTGTCTTGGGTGACGATCGACGAGCCGCTGTACACGGTGATGTGGTGCGCGCCGAGCTGCACCACGATCCGGTACGGGTCCTGCTGCAGCAGGACGTCACGGGCTCGCACCCAGCCCGTGGTCCCGTTCGGGCGCACCGGCAGCACCAGCCGCAGCCAGTCGCCCCGGCGCTCCTGCACGAGGAGCCGCTGGGGGACCTTGAGGTTCGGGTCGTCGTTCAGCAGCCAGGGGTTCGGGAACGTGAACGACGGCGATGCGGCCAGCGGCGCCGGGTACACCACCAGGCTCGAGCCGACCGGGATGGCGACACAGCTGACCGGCGTCGCGAACAGCGGCTGCGAGCAGGGCAGCGGCGCGACCGAGCGCGACAGGCTGGGCCGGCTGTCGCTCCCGCCACCGCACGCGGCGAGCACAAGCGACAGCCCGATGACGACGACGAAGCACCGGCGCACGGGCGCGCATGCTACGCGGCGTCCACCTCGCCACCCCATCGGCCCCGACCCAGCGTCCTGACCCGCCGTCTACCGTGACGCCGTGGACGACGACGAGCGGGGCTGGGTCGACGTCGGGCTCTACGACCCCTACGCGCCCGACGCGGCCGACCGGCTCGCCACGCTCCGCTACCTCCGCGACCGCGGCGCGACGGCCGACGAGCTCCGCGACGCCGCCACGGCGGGATCGCTGCCTGCGCTCGCCGGCACTCTCCGGATGCGGCGCGACCACTGCACGCTCCGCGAGCTAGCCGCGACGTCCGGGCTTCCGATCGACCAGGTGCGGGCGGTCCTCCGGGCCGCTGGCCTCGGCGATCCTGGGCTGGACGACCCGGTGCTCCTCGCCAGCGACGCGGAGACGCTCCGGCTGGCCGGGGCCGCGATCGAGCTGTTCGGTCTCGACGCGACGCTGCAGTTCTCACGGGTGCTCGGGGCCGCGCTGACGAGCATCGCCGAGGCCGCGATGACGACCTTCGGGCAGAACGTCGCCCCGGCGCTCGACGCCGAGGGCGCGGGCGACCTGCCCCGGGCCCAGGCCGTCGACTTCGCGACCGAGATGCTCGTCGGCGAGATGCCGAAGATGATCGGCGGCATCTTCTTCCACTTCGTCGAGGGCGCGGTGCGGCGCACGGCGGTCTCGGGCGCGAGCGCCACCTCCGACCTCACGGTCGGCTTCGTCGACCTGGTGGGCTCGACGGCGCTGGCCGAGCGCCTCTCGCCGAACGAGTTCGGCGCCCTCATCACCGGCTTCGAGCGCGACGCCACCGAACGGGTCGCCGCCGTGGGCGGCCAGCTGGTGAAGACGATCGGGGACGAGGTGATGTACGTCGTCACCGACGCGGCCGCGGCCTGCCGGGTCGCCCTCGAGCTCGAGGAGTACGTCGACGCCGACCCCGAGCTCCCGCAGCTGCGGGGTGGCATCGCGGCCGGTGGCCTCGTCCGCGGCTACGCGGACTACTACGGCCCGGTCGTCAACACCGCGGCCCGGGCGGTGAAGCTCGCGCCGCCCGGTGCGATCTGGGCCACCGACGAGGTCCGACGCCGCGCTGACGGCGCGCCCCTCGTCTTCGAGCCACTGGGCGAGCACGTGCTGCGCGGCTTCGCCCAGCCGGTTCCGCTGTTCGCGGTGCAGAGGGTCTAGTGCCTCGCGTCCGCCGCCAGCTCGTCGACGCGGCGGCCGAGGTCGGTCGGGTGGACAAGCAGCTGGCACGCGTCATCGCGGCGGTGGGGCCACCCGACCTGCGCCGCGGGCGACCCCGCCAGGAGCACTTCCCGGAGCTCGTGCGCGCCGTCTGCTACCAGCAGCTGGCCGGCGCCGCGGCCCGGGCCATCCACGGGCGGTTCCTCGACCTCTTCGACGACGGGCCGACCCCCGAAGCCGTCCTCGCGATGCCGGTGCGGCGGATCCGCGCCGCGGGTCTGTCCGCGAGCAAGACCCGCACCATCCGGGACCTGGCGCAGCGGGTCGTCGACGGCGAGGTCGAGCTCGAGCGGGTGGCGAGACTCTCCGACGACAAGATCGTGCAGGAGCTGACCTCGGTGTGGGGGATCGGCCGTTGGACCGCCGAGATGTTCCTCATCTTCCAGCTCGGGCGCCTCGACGTCTGGCCGGTCGACGACTTCGGCGTCCGCAAGGGCTTCGGCCGGATCCACCGCCTGGACCCGGCGCCGACGGCACGCGAGCTCGAGCCGCTCGGCGAGCGCTACCGCCCGTACCGGACGGTAGCGGCCTGGTACTGCTGGCGGGCCGCCGACACGGTCGTCCCGCAGGCGTGACTCATGCGATCCACTCCCGCCCCCACAGCGTCCCGCGGACGCGGTATTGGAACTCCATGTTGCGCGCCTGGGCCGCCAGGGGTGGCAGCCCCATGACGAAGCGGCGCTCGTCGACCTGGGCCGGGTCGTCGATCGGCCACGGGGAGAGCGTCGCGTCGTCGTGCACGACGAACTGCGAGCCGTACACCTGGGGTCGGCCCTCGCTCATCCGCACCCGGTCGAGCAGGCACGCGTAGTGCGACGGGTGCGCGTCGCCTTGGTCCACCGCCGCTTCGAGGTGGGGGAGGGCCCGCCGCTGCAGGTCGGCGTCGCCGAGCTGCACGATGAGCCACGCCGCCCGCTCGCCGTCCTGGCCGACCAGTCGCAGCCCGGGCCAGGTCTCGTAGTCGTCGAGGATCCCCCACAGCCGGTCCGCGTGCCGAGGGTCGGCGGGGCGCTCCGCCATCGTGACGAGCTCCGCACGCAGCGCGTCATCGCGCGGGCGAACCGGTCGCGTCATCAAACGGGAGGATAGGCCCGTCAGCTTCTTGCGCAGCCCTTTGGTGCGCCGGCTCCGGCCCGGCATCGGGGAGACGCTCGCCATGGTCGACCCGTACCGGGAGGCCTGGGAGCGCTCGAACGCGGCCGACCGGGAGCGCGAGGGCCCGCTGTGGGTCGCGCTCGGCGACTCGACCGCCCAGGGCATCGGCGCGCCCGCGTTCGACCGTGGGTACGTGGGTCAGCTCCGGTCGCGACTCGACGCTCGAGACGGGCGGGCATGGCGCATCGCGAACCTGTCGGTGACCGGAGCCCGGCTCCGAGACGCGCTGCGCCAGGTGCGCGGGCTCGCCGACCTGCCCTCGGCGCCGGAGCTCGTCACCTGCGCGGCAGGGTCGAACGACCTCGCGTGGCGGCTCGGGCTGCGCGGCATCGGGCATGACCTGGCCCAGCTCCTGGAGGCGCTGCCCGCCGGCGCGGTCGTCGCCACGATGCCGCGCGGGCTCGGCGAGCGGCGGAGCGAAGCGCTGAACGCGATGATCCGCCGGGAGGCGCCGGCCCGCGGGCTCGTGATCGCCGACGTGTGGGCGCACACCGGGGCGCCGTGGCGCGGCAAGCTCGCCGCCGACGGCTTTCACCCGAGCGAGCGGGGCTACCAGGACTGGGCGGCCGCGTTCGCGGAGGCGCTCGGACTCCCGACCCCGGCCGCGCCCGACACCCGCGACGGGCGCTGACGTTGGCGTGTCAGTCGAGCGCCGTCTCGGGGCGCGGCGCGGTCCCCGGCGCTTCGGCCTCGATGCCGAGCACCGCCAGGACCCGGCCCAGGCCGAGGAAGGCCGCACAGCAGATCGAGAGGTCGAGGATCTCGTCGTCGCCGAACTCGGTCCGCAGCCTCGCGAAGAGGTCGTCGTCCATCCCCTGGTGGTCCACCGCGAACCGCTCCGCGAACTCGATGGCGAGGCGCTCGCGCGGGGTGTAGTCGGCCGCGTCGGGCTCGTGGACGTGGGCGTAGAGATCGTCGGTGGCGCCGCCGGCGCGCGCCGATCCGGCCCGGAAGTCCCGGCAGATCGTGCAGTCATTCAGGAGCGCGATCCGCATGCGGGCCGCCTCGCGCTCGCGGGCCGGCAGCCGGCTGCGGTGATACGGCCCGTCGATCATCGCGGTGACGGTCGGCAGCAGCTCGGGTCGGAGGTTCCAGACCTGCACCGGCGGGCCGCCGGGACCGTCGGGGATGTCG
>Ga0102924_1003908_pt1 | contig 15346 bp, 15 predicted proteins | sample PaiPotPPM11metaG_FD_80116 | JGI IMG/M metagenome (GOLD analysis project Ga0102924, IMG submission 80116) | Iron sulfur acid spring bacterial and archeal communities from Banff, Canada, to study Microbial Dark Matter (Phase II) - Paint Pots PPM... ... | reverse complement strand
AGTTTGGCCTGCAGCTCCTTGGTCTGGCCGGTCAGCCGGTCGGCCTGCGCCTGCGCGGTGCGGTGCGCCTCCTTCTCGGCCGCGAGCTCGTCGCTCAACGCCTTCACCTGCGTTTCGAGCTGCTTCTGTGCCCCGGCCTGCTGTTGCGCCGCTTCCGCCTGCTTCTGCGCCGCCGCAAGCTGGCCCTGCAGCGCTTTCTGGTCGTCCGTCGCCTGCTTTGCCGCCCGCAGCGCATTGGCGCCGGTTTCCTTCTCGGCGGAGAGGTCCCGCTCCGCCTTCTCGGCGCGGCTCTGCAAGGCGCGCAGCTGATCCGACTGGTCCGCGCCGGCGGGCGGCACCGAAGTCCTTTGCTGCGCCGCAGCCAGCTCGGCCGACAAACGCTTGCGATCCTGATCGGCCTGCTGCCGGGCAGCCCCCAGCTCGTCCTGCACCGTCTTCAGCCTTGTGTCGCTCTGCTCCGAGCCGACAGCGGCGCCTGGCACGGCGGGGCGCAGATACATGTCGAGGCCGAGACCGGCGCCGCCGCCGAGCAGACCGACGGCAACGATCCACACGGCGGCAGGGATGCCGCGGCGCGACTGAGGCAGGGCGATGGACGACGGGGCGACGGGCGGCACAGCCTGCGGAGCGGCGATCGGCGCGGCAGGCTCCGTAATATCGGCCCCGCCGGTCTCCGCTTCGGGCTCCGGCTCCGGCCGGTCGAGCGTGATTGCGCCAGGGGCGTCCCGCACGAAGACCGCAGGCTTGGCTGCCCTGGCTTCGAGCATTCGGTCCATCGCGCGGGTCAGGCGCGACATGTGTACGTCGAAATCCTGCGCGTCGTCGACCTGGATCGCGTTGCGGTACGCGAAATCCCTCAGGGTCTCAGGAAGCTGGTCGGAACGCGGCATCGTCCCGCGCAATACCAGCACCGGGATCAGCGGCACGCCCTTGCGCAATACCGCCTCGATCTCGACGCGAACCGGGTCGGCCTCGTTGACCAGCCGGCTCTGGCCGCGCGGCCCGATCCAGCGCGGCCCGACGATCGCCAGCACGACGTCGCTGGCGTCCAGAACCTCGTTGATGTGCTCGCGGAAATCGACGCCGAGCGGGATGTTGTCGATGTCGCGGAACACCGAATCCCGGCCGTAATGTCCGACCAGACGGTCGAAGATCCGGCCGGTGATCACGCCGGAATCTTCCCGGCGATAGGAAATCGTTATCCGCGGCATCGCTCAAATCGTACGGTCCGCCGGCCCTCGCGGCAAACCAATGTCCAAAAGCTACTCAGCACAAATTAAAGCATTATTTACCGAGAAACAGCGAGGCCGTGAAAGGAAACAAGCCCTTCCGCTGCCTTGCCGTCAAATCCTTGTACTAGCGCTTCGAGTATTGCGGCCGCTTGCGGGCCTTGTGCTTGCCGTACTTCTTGCGTTCGACGACGCGGCTGTCGCGGGTCAGGAAGCCGCCATGCTTCAGCACCGGCCGCAGCCCGGGCTCGTAGAAGGTCAGCGCCCGGCTGATGCCGTGCCGCACGGCGCCGGCCTGACCCGACAGGCCGCCGCCGACGACCGTACACCAGACATCGAACTGGCCGAGCCGGTTGGTCACCACGAAGGGCTGGTTGAGCAGCATCCGCAGCACCGGCCGGGCGAAATACACCGGGCTGTCGCGGCCGTTGACCTCGATCTTGCCGTTGCCGGGCTTGATCCAGACGCGGGCGATCGCGTTCTTGCGCTTGCCGGTGGCGTAGGAGCGGCCGAACTCGTCGCGCTTCGGCTCGACATCGGTCGGCGCCAGCACGACCGGGGCCGGGGCGGCGGGTGTGGGAGCGGCGGGCGCGGTGCGGGCCTGCTGGAATGCCTGTCGCAGGCTACCGAGCCCCTCGAAGCTCTGGCCGCGGCCACGGCCACCGGGGCCTCGGCCTTGTCCTCCTTGACCCTCCCCGGCCTGGCCTTGTCCCGCTTGGCCCGGCTGCTCGTTTTCCGGGTTGTGTTCGTCGGACATGCGTTACGCCCTCACGTTCTTGCGGTTCATCGCCGCGATGTCGAGTTTCTCCGGCGCCTGCGCCGCATGCGGGTGGTCGGGACCGGCATAGACGCGCAGGTTGCGCATGACCTGCCGCCCCAAGGGGCCGCGCGGCACCATGCGCTCGACTGCCTTTTCGAGGACCCGCTCCGGGTGCTTGCCCGACAGGATCTGGCCCTTGCTGCGACCCTTGATGCCGCCGGGATAGCCGGTGTGCCAGTAGAAGATGTCGGCAGCGGCCTTGTTGCCGGTCAATTGCACCTTTTCGGCATTGACGACGACGACATGGTCGCCGCAATCCATGTGCGGGGTGTATGAGGGCTTGTGCTTGCCGCGCAGCCTCATCGCGATCAGCGAGGCGAGGCGGCCGAGCACCAGGCCGTCGGCGTCGATCAACAGCCACTTCTTGTCGATGTCGGACGGTCTCGCCGAGAAGGTTTTCATGGGCATGGTTTGTGATCCGGCTACCGGCGCGAGAAGGCGCTGGATTTAAGCGAACGGGCGCGTGGGGTCAAGGATAATCCGTTCCGTAACAATGATTTCTCGTACGTGGTAATATGATACCGCTATTGTCATCGCCTCGGAATGCGGGCCGCCGCAGCCGCCTTTGGCGCGCGAGACGCCCGCGCTCCGCGGCGAACTCGCTGATCCGAATCCCTTTCGGTCGGGCTTGCTCCCGCGGTCTACGTCTTTAAATTGCATCGACATCGAAGAGGAGGCGGCGATGGCCTTGGCGGCAGCGCGGATGGAGAGCGAGGCGCCGATCCTGTTGCAGGATCGCGACGACAGCGGCGTTCTGCGCCTGACCCTGAACCGGCCGGCGGCGCGCAACGCGCTGTCGATCGCGCTGATGCAGAGCCTGATCGAGGCGCTCGACGCGGCCGCCGGGGACCGCCGCGCCCGTGTTGTCGTGATCGCCGGCGCCGGACCCGCCTTCTGCGCCGGGCACGATCTGCATGAGATCCGCATCGAGAACAAGCGCGAGGCCTTCGAGCGCATCTTCGCCTTGTGCAGCGCGTTGATGCTGAAGATCGTGCGCCTGCCGAAGCCGGTCATCGCCGCGGTGCATGGCATCGCCACCGCCGCCGGCTGCCAGCTCGTCGCCACCTGCGACCTCGCGGTTGCCGCCGAGGACGCACGCTTCGCCACCCCGGGGGTCAATATCGGCCTGTTCTGCTCGACCCCGATGGTGGCGCTGACCCGCGCTATCGGCCGCAAGCCGGCGATGGAGATGCTCCTGACCGGCGAGTTGATTGACGCGGCCGAGGCGAAGGGGCTCGGGCTCGTCAACCGTGTCGTGCCGGCGGCCGAATTGCGCGCCGCGACTGACGCGGTGGCGCGGCAGATCGCCGGCAAATCGGCGCTCTCGGTCGCGATCGGCAAGGAGGCCTTCTACCGCCAGGCTGAGCTTGACCTCGCCGAAGCCTACCGCTACGCCGCCGAGGTGATGACCCGCAACATGCTGGCCGAGGACGCCCGCGAAGGCATCGACGCCTTTCTCGAAAAGCGCCCCCCGGTGTGGAAGGACGCCTAACAGCTCTCCGCGCCTGCGTCGCACGTGACCGGCTTAGGCGGGGTCGCCAACCAGCAACGTCATCGGCGACGCAGTCCGGAAATCGGGCAGCGTGCCGGTTTCCGCGTAATGCCAGCCGATACAATCGAGTCTCGCGTTTAGCCGCTGGCGCAGATCCTCGCCCTTAGCGTAGGGCGTGCTCGCCCTCTCCGCTTCGGCCCGGACCGCCGCGTCGGCGCGCTGCAATTCGGACGTCGACAAAGCCGGTCAGGCCGAGCTCGATTTCGCGCAGACTCGGCGTACAGTCCGGATCGAGGCCGGCTTGCAACATCGCGTTGCGAATAAGGCCGCACGCCATCACCTCAACCGCGGCCGATAGCGGCGGCTCACGGCCTCGTGCTCGGCCCCGTCGAGCGGGCGTTACAACCGGGCGTGGCGCGCCTTATGGCCGGCGCGCATTGCTGGCCTCAACAAAACAGCAACCCCGAGGGCTACTTGGCATTCTCGGTCTGATCTCACAGAAAAAGGGCCGGCGGGGATTGCTCCCGGCCGGCCCTCTGTCGTTCCCGCGGCTTAGCGGGGCATCGGGGCGATCGGTGCCGCGATTTGGCCGCTGTTCGTCAGCTCCTGCTGGTTCAGTTGCGAGGCCATGCAGTCGCTTGAACTGAACGTCGGGAAATCGGAATTCGCGCGCACATCGTCGTTCGGCCACTGCGCCCCGCAGCGCATATGCGCATTGGCGGGCATGCTCAGCGCCAGGACGGCGGCGGCGAGGGTTGCCATAGCGAGTGTCTTCATCGGCTTTGCCTCTTGCTGGTGTCGGCGTGGAACCTGGACCGCAAACTGGCGCGGACCTAAAAGCCGAACGCCCGCACCCCAGCGGTCCGTTCAAGCCGAAACGGGTTTGACGAACGTCACCTGGGATGTTCGACCTTAGCGGTCAGCTGGCCTGGCGCGCGACAACAGAGGACGCTAAACCGGCATCCCCACCCCGGTTTCGGCGAGGGCGCCGTCGGGCGAGACGTGGCGCTTGGGGTCGAGATGCAGTGTCATGCGCTTCATCAGCCGGCGGGCGCTCGGGTCGAACGGGGTGCGGCGGTGCATCGTGAAGCCGTTGTCCCACAGCACCAGGTCGCCGACCTGCCACTGATGGGCGTAGACGAATTGGTCGCGGGTCGCGGCGTCGTACACCTCGTCGAGCAATTCCGGGCCGGAGATCGGGTCCATGCCGTCGATGCCGGTCGTCGTCGTCGAATCGAGGTAGAGCGAGCGTTCACCGGTCTCGGGATGGGCGCGGACCAGAGCGTGGGTGACCGGTGGCGTCTTGGCCTTGGCCTCGTCCGAGAGCTTCCGGTCGCTGTCGCGGCCATAGCCGGCGAGCCGCTTGGTGTAATCGAAGATGCCGCGCTGGCCGGTCACGCGGGCGCGCAATTTGCGCGGCAGCCCGGCATAGGCGGCGCGCAGATCGACCCAGAAGGTCTCGCCGCCCTTTGGCGGCAATTCGAGCGCATAGAGCGCCGCGCCGGTTGCCGGTTTGACCATGTAGGACTGGTCGGAATGCCACTGTAATTCGCCGTCGCCAAGGCCGCCGATCGGCCGGCCGAGCCCGTCGTGCAAATTCGACAGCACCGCGACCTCGGGTACCGAGGGCGAGGCCCAGTCGCTGCGCACCGTGCGCTCGAGTGGACCGAACAAGGCGCAGAAGGCGGCGAGCTCGACTTCGCCCAGCGCCTGGCGGCGGAACACCAAGACGCCGAATTGCGACCACAGCGCCTGCAATTGCGCGGCGGTAGCGGCGTCGAGCGGCTCCCATAACCGCATCCCCTCGACCTCGCAAGCGAGGCTCGGATGCAGCGGACGCGTTTGCAGCCGCGTTTCTTGGGGCATCACCATTCTCCCGGCCGGGGCTACGCCGCACGAGATTGCTTCTTCGTTTCGACCCTCGCAATGACAACCTAATTTGGGGATGTCATTGCGAGCGGAGCGATGCAATCTCGTTCCACAAGACGCGCCAACCGCAGTACGGAACAAGCTATGAACCACGACGCGCCCTATCCCGACTCGTATCTGCGCGACATCCTGACCGGAGTGCGCACGGTCGCGGTGATCGGCGCCAGCCCGCGACCGCACCGGCCGAGCCACCGCGTCATGCGCTATCTGCAGCGGCATGGCTACCGCACGATTCCGGTGAACCCGTTCGCGGCCGGCAGCGAGATCATGGGCGAGCGCTGCTATGCCGGCCTCGCCGAGATTCCGGAGCCGGTCGACATGGTCGATGTGTTCCGGCGCAGCGAGGCGGCCGGCGGCGTGGCCGACGAGGCGATCACGGCCGGCGCCAAAATCGTCTGGATGCAGCTCGGGGTGCGCGACGATAAAGCGGCAGCGCGGGCCGAGGCGGCCGGCCTCAAGGTTGTCATGGACCGCTGCCCCGCGATCGAGATGCCGCGTCTCGGCATTGGCGGTCCCGAGATCTAGCGGGGATGGCCGCGCCGTCGCGCGCTCGATTTTCGCAACGCGTTCGCCGGCGCATTCAGGCCAGGCAACGGCTGCTGATCTCAATAACCCTAGGGCTCTGCGTCGCGATCGCCATCCCAAGGCCTTTTCCCGCCCCGATGCGCGCCGCGGTCGGCTGGGATTGCGCGATCGCTGTGTTTCTGGTCCTGATCCTGAACATGGCTGCGCGCGCGACCCCGGCGACGATGCGCGCCCGCGCCGAGCTCGAAGACCAAACCCGTTGGGCTTTTCTCGCCCTGATGGCGGCGGCGGCGTTCTTCAGCATGTTCGCGATCCTCGGCGTACTGCACCAGGCGCATGGCGCCGGCGGCCGGCTCTCGGGCGAACTGGCGGTCTTCGCGGGCGTCACGATCCTGTTATCGTGGTGCTTCGCCCACATGGTGTTCGCCGTGCATTACGCCCACGAATTCTACGGCGACCCGGCAACGACGGCGCCGGGCCTGATCTTTCCCGGGCCACGCGCCGATCCGGATTACTGGGACTTCCTCTATTTCTCGTTCGTGGTCGGGATGACCTGCCAAGTCTCCGATGTGCAGGTCGCCTCGCAGCCGTGGCGGCGCCTCGTTCTGGCGCACGGCGTCGTGTCGTTTCTGTTCAATACGGTGATCCTGGCGCTCAGCATCAACCTGATGGCCGGATTGCTGTAGAGGGAATGCCGCTGCATCAGCCTCGTAGGGCGGCTAAGCGCTAAAGGTCGAGTATCGCCTCGCGGCAGACGAGTACTCGCCGCGCGCCGCGCATGGAGCAAAAGAGCGGCGCCTCGGGCGAGGCGGTGCCGTCGCGGACGGCGATCGCCCGCGCCAGCATGAACTGCGTCACGTCGCGGAACGGCGACAACGGCTGGCGGCCAATCGGGTGCCAGCGCACGTCCTCGAATTCGTCGTTGGCGGCGGGCTCGCCAAACACATGCTCGCCGTCGGCAAGGAAGAAGCGGGTGTTGAAGCGACGGAACACCGGCGTTGGGGTGATCGCGCGGCCGACATAGGTCAGCACGCCGATCGCCGCGGTCAGCCCGTGCTCGGCATACGCGGCCTCGACCGGGGTCATTCCTGGGTCGGAGGCGCGCCGCTCGGGCGAACGCCGGCCCACCAGCACGCCGGTCTCCTCCCAGGTCTCCCGCAGGGCGGCGCGGGCGCAGCGCAACAGGCGCGGCGCCAGATGCTCACCGCCGCTCTCGACTCGCCACCGCCGGCCATCCTCGCGGTCGATCGCGCCGCCGGGGAAGACATAGACGCCGGGCATGAACTTCATCTGCAGCGGCCGCCGGCCGGCCAGAAGTTCGAGGTCGCTTCCCTTGCCGCGCAGCAGGATCAGCGAGGCGGCGTCGCGCGGGCGCACGATCGGCGGCTTGGCGGCCGGCGACCCGCGAAGCTGATCCGGGTGGCGGGCCCTATCGGCAATGTCGTTCATCGCGGCACTATGCTTTAAGCGGCGGAGTGTGAACACAAAGAGGTGACGCGCGCATGGCAACTTCGCGTCCGGACGACGGCACCCTCCTCTATTTGTCACGGGCTGAGGTCGAGGCGGCGGCGCCGGGGCCGGGCGAGATCCTCGCCGCAGTCGAGCGGGCATTTGCCGCGCTGGCCGCCGGCACGGCGCGGGTCGGCAATAAGGGCCGGGTACAGCTCGGCACCGGCTATTTCTTCCAGAGCCTCGTCGGCACGCTCGACGAATCGGGGTTTGCCGGGACGAAATGGTTCGGCGTGTCGCCCGACAACCCGGCACGCGGATTGCCGAACGTGTCGGCGCTAATTGTGCTCAACGACCTGGCAACCGGCCTGCCGATCGCGGTCGTGGACGGCAACTGGATCACCGGCGCCCGCACCGCCGCGGTCAGCGCCGCGGCGGCGAAGCGGCTTGCCGTGCCCGATGCCTCGACCTGCGCCTTTATCGGCTGCGGCGTGCAGGCGCGCAGCCACGCCGTGTACCTGCGCCACGTCCGGCCTGGGCTGAAGCGGGCCGCGGTGCTCGGGCGCGGCGCCGCGAGCCGCGACGCCTTCGCGGCGTGGCTGCAGGCGGAAGGCTGGGAGGTGCGGCTCGCCGCCGATGCCGAGGATGTGCTGGCCGATGCCGACATCGCGGTTTCGACCGTGCCGGAATACGAAGGCTGGCGGGCGTTTCTCGACCCGGCGCGGCTGCAGCCGGGGGCGCTGGCGATCGGTGTCGATCTCGGCCGCTCGTGGCTACCGTCGGGTTATGCGGCGTTCGACCTAGTGGCGACCGACGATTCCGCGGAAAGCCGGGGATTGGTGGCGCAGAACCGGCTCAAGGCACCGGCCGAATTTGGGGCCGATCTCGGCATGATGCTGACCGGCAAGCATCCGGGCCGGCGCCGGCCCGAGGAGCGGATCTGGTTCGTCTTCGCCGGGCATGTGCTGGGCGACCTCGCTGTTGCTAGCGCGGTTTACCAGCGTGCCGCTGCGCTGGGGATTGGGACCCGGTTGCTACGCTGAAAGCGCGTTGGATGGTCAGCGTGCGTCCTTCAAGACGCCCGCTGCGCGGGCTCCTCAGGATGACGGAACATGGGTAATGTCATCAAAGGTACCCGTCATTCTGAGGAGCGGCTCGTCAGGGCCGCGTCTCGAAGGACGCTCGTGGCTGCCGCGGCCTCGACCTACGCCTCCTTCCCGGGTTCGGCGATGGCGGCGGACCACGGGGTCATTGCATCGGTGATGCCGTAGTTGAGACCGTCCTCGCCGCGCAGGACCAGGTTCGGGCAGGCGAAGCGCTGCGGCCATACCGTGTGCTCGACGAAGCTGGCGCCCGGCCGGTTGCTGAGTCGGTCGAGCACCGCCGCGGGTAGCCGGCGGTCGAGCGCAACGCCGGAATCGCCGCTGACATCGATGCGCGGATGGTGCGCCGCCTGCTCCGGGGTCATGCCGAAATCGACGATGAAGCTAGCCATCTGCAATACCGCGCCGAGGATGCGGCGGCCGCCCGAGGCTCCGATGCCGAAGCGCGGACGCCCGTCGCGGGCGACCACGACGGGGCACATATTGGACAGCGCCCGCTTGCCCGGCGCCAGCGAGTTTGGCCGGCCGGGGCGCGGGTCGAACCACATGATGCCGTTGTTCATCAGGATGCCGGTCTGCGGCAGCACATAGCGGCTGCCAAAGCTCGACAGCAGCGTCGTGGTCAGCGCCGCGACGCCGCCGTCACGGTCGACGGCGGTGATGTGGGTGGTGCAACTCTCCTCCGAACCGGGCTGGACGTCGCCGAGCCCCTCGAGCCGCGCAGCGTAGGCCTGTTGCAGCGCGTCGACGATCGCCTCGAAATAGACGGCGTCGGGCGCGCCGGCGAAGCTCTTGCTGGAGAGGCGGTCGAGCACGTCCGCAAGGGTCGGCGCCGCGGTCAGACCGCGCGCCGCCTGGAAGGTGACGCCGCGATAGGGGATGTCGAGCGACGGCACCGTGCGCGCCCGGCAGCCGGCCAGATCCTCGGCCGACAGGAAGCCGCCGCCGGCACGGATATCGGCGACGATCGCTTGCGCGATGTCGCCGGCGTAGAAATCCTCCGGCCCGTATTCGGCGAGCCGCGTCAGGGTCTCAGCGAGGCCGCCGATAACCAGATTCGGCGCATCGCCGTTCGCCGGGCAGACCGGCGGCAGGTCCTTGGGCAAATAGATGCGGCGGCTCTCGTCGTAGCGACGCAGGGTCGCGGCCTCGGCCGCGACCTTCAACGTCACGTACCAATCGACCGGCAGGCCCTGTTTAGCCAGGGCGATCGCCGGGGCGAGGAGATCGCGCCACGGAGTGCGGCCGAAGCGCTCCAGCGCCAGGGCGTAGCCGCGCACCGCGCTCGGGATCGCGACGGAAAGCGGGCCGTGGACGTTGCGGTCACCCTCGACCTTGGGCCATGTGAACAGGTCGGTGTGAGTATCGCCGGTCAGCTTGTATGCGGAGGGGTCAAGCGCCCTCGGCGCGATCGGGCCGAAATCGACGATTTCGGCGCGGGTCGCGCCGGGCGGGTGTACGACCATGAAGCCGATGCCGCCGAGGCCGCTGTTCCACGGCTCGCGCACGGTCAGCGCGAAGGCGGTGGCGACGACCGCATCGGCGGCAGTGCCGCCGGACGCCAGGATTTCGGCGCCGACGCTGGCGGCAACGCCGTTCTGCGATGCGACGATGCCGCCGCGCGAGGCGACCGCCGGCTTGCGGACGACCCAGTTCTGCATCAATGCCATTTCCCTACTCGACCTCGGTTATTTCACCGTCTCCGACGGCGGCGGCTTGTTGCTGTGGCGGCGCGTATGCGGACCGGCCGGACCGCAATTAAACGAGGCGACGCAGCTCTCATGCATCTTGGGGTCGTCGATCGACCCGCATTCCTGCTGGATGCGCTTTGCCCGGAACGCCGCGTTGCCGCACACGGCGCGCTCGTATTGCTCGCTCTGGTGGACGTTCTGCTGGGCACCTTCGTCGCGCGGCTGCGGCGCCTGTGCCCAGGCGGCGAAACTGACGGTCAACAACGCTGCGGCCAAAATCGGCGTGCATCGGGACATGGGTCTGCTCCCCTGCTCTGTTCCGAAACCTGATTGGATTATACGGCGCTTTGATGACGGCTATCCAACCATCGTCAATCCGCCGCTGACGCTCAGCACCTGACCCGTGATGTAGTCGGAGCGGCCACCGAGGAAAAACAGCACCGCCTCGGCGATATCCTCGGGCTGGGCGATGCGGCGAAATGGAATCGCCCGGGTCAGCGCCTCGCGCATGCGCTCGGGCTGGCGTTGGAACAGCGGCGTGTCGGTCGGGCCCGGGCAGACGCAGTTGATGTTGATCCGGTAGCACGCCATCTCGCGCGCCAGCGATTTGGTAAAGGCGATCAGCCCGCCCTTCGCCGCGGCATACACGGTTTCGCCGGTGCTGCCGACGCGGCCGGCATCGCTCGAAATGTTGACGATCTTGCCCTGCTGCGCCGCAATCATCGGCGGCAACAAGGCGCGGGTCAGCCGCACCGCGCCGAGCAGATTGATCGCGATCAGCTCGTCCCACATTTCCGGCGGATTTTCCATGAAGGGCTGGATGCGGTCCCAGCCGGCGCCGTTGACGAGACCGTCGATGTGCTCGACGTGCTGGAGGACAGACGACGCGAATCCCTCGATCGCGGCCCGGTCGGTGATGTCGAGCGGCAGGAATTCGGCGGCCTGTCCGGCCGCGCGGGCCTGGTCCGCGGTCGCCTTGCCGCCGGCCTCGTCGACATCGGCGATGAAGACCCGCGCGCCTTCGCGCGCCAGCAGCAGCGCGGTAGCCTTCCCGATCCCCGAAGCGCCGCCGGTAACGACGACGGTCCGACCCTGCATTTCCATCGCGCGCTGCCTCGCTTCGGTCTCTCGGCCGTCGATGTTCCGCCCCTGCCGTCGCCGCTGTCAACCGCTGCGCCGCACCTTCGCGTTGTCCCGCGAGACCGGTCTGGGCTAGTGTCCGCCCCGGTTGCGGATGCAGGGGTTGTCAGGGGAATGAGTGTTGTCGCCGAGGCAGAGGCCGCGCCGCGTCTGGCGATGCCGCCGCGGCCGGCGCGCCCGCTTTCGAGCCTGCAACTGATCCGGGTGGCGCGGAAGAACTCGCTCGCCGCCTGCGACGAGACGCTGTTCGACGAGCCGATCGTTGAGCGCCGCTTTCTCTGGTACCGCAGCTTCGTGGTCAGCGAGCCCGAAGGAATCCGGCGGGTCCTGCTCGACAATGCCGAGAACTACCCGCGCGTGCGGCAGATGCGGCATGTGCTCGGGCCGGGCCTTGGCGAGGGCCTGCTGACCAGCGAGGGCGAGACCTGGCGGCGGCACCGTCGGCTGATCGGGCCGATGCTCGACCAGCGCTCGGTATTAAGCTACGCGCCGATGGTCGCCGAGCTGGCGCAGAATCTGGCGGACACGATCGCGGCCCGGCCGGCCGGGCAGTGTTTCAACATTGCCGACGATATGGCGCGGCTGTTGGTCGGCGCCGTGGCGCGGCTGTTCGGCGATCTTCGGATCGAGCCGCTATTGCAGGCCTTTCTCGACAACGACCGGCGCCGGCGGGTGCTCGACTTCCTGCAGGTCCCGTCGCGGCTGCAGTTCATCTATGGGCCGGACGCAATGCGCGGCACCGGGCATGCCTTCGACCCGCTGCTGTACGGGCTGATCGCCGAGCGCCGCCGGCCGGACTACACCGGCGAGCGCGACCTCTTGTGGCGGCTGGTCAACACTCGCGACCGCGGCACCGGCGACGGACTGAGCGATCAGGAGGTGCGCGACGAGGCGGTGACCCTGGCGCTCGGCGCGGTCGATACGACGATGCGAGGGCTGAGCTGGGTCTGGTACCTGCTGGCAATGCACCCTTGGGCCGAGGCGCGGGTCCAATCAGAGATCGCGACCGTGCTCGGTGGCCGCATCCCGAACGCCGACGACCTGCCGCGGCTGGTCTTTGTGCGCAAGGTCATCGACGAGACGCTGCGGCTCTACCCGCCGATCCCGGCGATGCTGCGGACCGCGGCGGCCGACGATTTCGTCTGCGGCCACGCGATCCCGAAAGGGGCGCTGATCTCGATCCTGCCCTGGGTCGTGCACCGGCACCGGAAATTGTGGGCGGACCCCGACCGCTTCGTCCCAGAGCGGTTCAACGAGGAGAACAGCGCGGCACGCCACCGCTTCGCCTACCTGCCGTTCGCGCTGGGGCCGCGCATCTGCGTCGGCGCCTCGCTGGCGATGCTGGAGATGCTGCTGATCGTCTCGACCCTTGCACAGCGCTTCCGGTTCCGGCTGATGCCGAACCGCCCGGTCGAGGCGGTCGGCGGGTTCCTGACCCTGCGGGTGGACAAGGGCCTCTTCGTCACCGCCGAGCCGCGCCCGCCGCGGGTCGCGGCGGGCTAGGGGCATCGCGATGGTTGTCGCGGTCGCAAGCGCCCCCGATCCGATCCTGGCGATGCCGCCGCGACCGGCGCGGCCGCTCTCGACGTTGCAGTTATTGCGGGTCGGCCTGACCAACACGCTGGCTGCCTGCGACGAGGAATTGTTCGACGAATTGTTTGTCGAGCGCCACTTCCTCGGACAGCGCGCCTTCGTGATCAACGACCCGGACGGGGTCCGGCGCGTGTTGCAGGACAATTACGACAATTACCCGCGGCTGGAGCAGAGCCGGCGCGTGTTCCGCTTCGGCGCGGGGACCGGAATGCTGTGCGCCGAGGGCGATCCGTGGCGACGCCACCGCCGGCTGATCAACCCGACGCTCGACTACCGCGCGGTCCAGGTTGATGTGCCGGCGCTGGTCGGCTTTGCCGAGGAGGTGGTGCGGCTGTTGTCGGGCGTGCCGTCCGGCGAGGAGATCGACATCGGCAAGGCGGCGGCGCAGTTCATGTCGGCGGCGACCAGCTACCTGTTCGCCGGCTCGGACCGACGCATCGAGCCGATGGTCCAGACGATGGCGAAGTATCCGGGCAAGTTCAGCCTGTTCGACGTGTTGCCGGTGCCTGCCTCGCTCGGTTTTCTCGCCAAGCTGCTCGGCGGCCGCAAGGAGGCGCAGCAATTCGACCCGCTGTTGCGCGAGCTGATCGCCGACCGGCGGCGTGCCGATTACGCCGGCGGCCAGGATCTGCTGTGGCGGCTCGCGCAGGCGCAGGACCGCGTTACTGGCGAGGGTCTGACCGACGCCGAACTCTGCGACGAGGTGCTGACCCTGGCGAACACGGCGGTGACGCCGCTGCGCGTGCTGAGCTGGGTTTGGTACCTGCTGGCGCTGCATCCCGCGGCCGAGCGGCGGCTGCATGACGAGCTCGACGGCGTGCTCGGCGGCCAGGCGCCTGATTTCGACGATTTCCCCAAGCTGCCCTATCTGCGCCAGGTTATCGATGAGACGATGCGGCTCTACCCGCCGCTGCCGGTGATGATGCGTACGGTCGCCGAGAACGACGAAGTCTGCGGCCGGACGATCCCGAGACACTCGATCGTCACCATCGCACCGTGGCTGATCCACCGCCACCGCAAGCTGTGGCATGAGCCCGACTGCTTCGATCCCGACCGGTTCAGCCCGGAGAACACGCGTGGACGCTCGCGATATGTGTACATCCCGTTCTCGATCGGCCCGCATATCTGCACCGGCGCGCCGCTGTCGATCGTGCAGATGATGATCGCGGTGGCGATCTGGGCGCAGCATTTCCGCTTTCATCTGGTGCCCGGGCACCCGATCGAGCCGGTCGGCTGGACCAGCCTGCGGCCGGGTCGCGGCATCAAGGTCACGGTCGAGGCACGGCGATGAGGGCCGGGAATTTTTTGCAGGATGCGCCGTCGCCGGTCATGCCGGCGCGGCCGAAGCGGCCGCTGCCGTGGTGGCAATTGCTGCGGATTGGCCTGCGCAACACGCTCGAAGCTTGCGACGAGGAATTGTTCGACGAGTTGATCGTCGAGCGCCGCTTCCTGTGGTATCGCACCTTCATCGTCAGCGACCCGGAGGGTATCCGCCGGGTCATGCAGGACAATCACGAGAATTACATCCGGCTAAGCCAGAACCGACGCATTTTCCATTTCGAAACCGGCAGTGGCCTGCTCTCTGCCGATCACGAGACTTGGCAGCGGCATCGGCGCATGCTGAACCCGGTCCTCGATCACCGCTCGGCGCTGATGGCCGCGCCCATGCTGTGCGAGCTGTCGGCCCGGCTGGTCGACCATTTCACGCGCTGGCCGCCGGATATCGATATCGACATCTGTGACGTCGCCACGGCGTGGATGACGCTGTCGGCCGGTCACGTCTTTGCCGGCGAGGACCGCACCCTCGACCCGATGCTGCTGCGTATGGGCGTCTATCCGGGCCGATTCAGCATCCTCGATTTCCTGCCGCTTCCGGGTGCCCTGCAGCGGATCGACCGGTTCCGCGAGGTCCGCACCAGCCCGCGCGAATACTATCCGGTGCTCGACCGCATGTTCGAAGAGCGGCGCAGCGCCGATTGGGCGGGCGAGAAGGACCTGCTGTGGCACCTCGCGAATGCGCACGATCGCAACACCGGCGAACCGCTGACGCTTGACGAGTTCCGCGACGAGGCGCTGACCCTGGGTTCGACAGCCGCGACGCCGATCCGGCCGCTGTCGTGGATCTGGTATTTGCTTGCGCTCTATCCCGAGGTCGAGGCACGGGTCCACGCCGAACTCGACGAGGTGCTCGGTGGCCGGCCGATGCGGGCCGAGGATGTCGGGCGGCTCGTCTATTTGCGCCGCGTTATCGACGAGACGATGCGGCTCTATCCGCCTCTGCCGACGATGTTCCGGCTGGTGAAAAAGGACGACGTCGTCTGCGGCCGGCGCATACCGAAGAATTCGATCGTGCTGGTCGTCCCCTGGGTGGCGCT
>Ga0102924_1003906_pt1 | contig 15347 bp, 14 predicted proteins | sample PaiPotPPM11metaG_FD_80116 | JGI IMG/M metagenome (GOLD analysis project Ga0102924, IMG submission 80116) | Iron sulfur acid spring bacterial and archeal communities from Banff, Canada, to study Microbial Dark Matter (Phase II) - Paint Pots PPM... ... | reverse complement strand
GTCCAAAGGTGAGGCGGGCACGGGAAACATCGTCGAAGCCGTGCGCCACCTTCGCAGCATCACGTCCGATATCAAAAAGATCACGATGGCCGACGAGGCCGAGGCGTTTGCGTGGGCCAAGGAGCTGCGGGCCCCGATCGACCTGGTGCTCGAGATCAAGAGCACCGGGCGGCTGCCGGTGCCGCTGTTCTGCGCGGGAGGCATCGCCACGCCGGCCGACGCCGCGCTCGCGATGCAGTTGGGCGCCGAAGCGGTGTTCGTCGGATCGGGGATCTTCAAGAGTGGCGACCCGGCTCGCTTCGCCCAGGCGATCGTCGAGGCCACAACGCACTTCCGCGACCCCCAGATCCTGGTCAAGGTCTCGAAGGGCCTGGGCGAGGCCATGCGGGGCCAGGAGATCGGCACCCTCGACCTCAAGCTCGCCGAGCGCGGCTGGTAGACGGCGGCTGGTGCACGGACCGAAGGTCGGAGTCCTCGCGCTCCAGGGCGCGTTCGCCGAACACGTGGCCGCGCTGGAGGCTCTCGGCGCCTACGCGGTCGAGGTGCGCCGGCCCGATGCTCTCGGCGGGATCGACGCGATCGTCATTCCGGGCGGGGAGTCGACCACCATGTCGAAGCTGCTCGACAGCAGCGACCTGCGCGGCCCGGTCGGCGATCGGCTGGCCGATGGCCTGCCGGTGTTCGGGACGTGCGCGGGCCTGATCCTGCTGGCGCGAGAGGTGGCCGACGGGCGGCCCGACCAGCGTGGGTTCGACGCCCTCGACGTCCGCGTGCTCCGCAACGGCTACGGGCGCCAGCGCGACTCGTTCGAGGTGGGTATCGACCTGGGCGGACGGGAGACCGACCCGTTCCCGGCCGTCTTCATCCGTGCCCCGCGGATCACCCGGGTGGGCGAGGCGGTCGAGGTCCTGGCTAGCGTCGACGGTGATCCGGTCCTGGTCCGCCAGGGGCCGGTGGTGGCGGCCGCGTTCCACCCGGAGCTTTCGGGTGACCTTCGGCTCCACCAGCTCTTCCTGGGAGGGATCTAGGACATGTCCGGTCACAGCAAGTGGGCCACCACCAAGCACAAGAAGGCCGCCGTCGACAAGACCAGGGGCAAGCTGTTCGCCAAGATCATCCGCCAGGTCGAGGTCGCGGCCCGAGAGGGCGGGGGCGACATCGAGGCCAACCCCACCCTGCGCACGATGTACCAGAAGGCCCGGAGCTCCTCCATCCCCCTCGACACCATCGAGAAGGCGATCAAGCGCGGCACCGGCGAGCTCGAGGGAGTGCGGTACGAGACGATCAGCTACGAGGGCTACGCCCCGTGCGGGGTCGCCGTCATCGTCGAGGTCCTGTCGGACAACCGCAACCGCACAGGGGCCGATGTGCGCTCGATCTTCTCCAAGGCGGGCGGTTCGATCGCCGAGCCCGGCGCAGTGTCGTGGCAGTTCGAGCGCAAGGGCGTCGTCATCCTCCCGAAGTCGGCGGGGAACGAGGACGACCTCATGACCCTCGGCCTGGATCACGGCCTCGAGGACCTCGAGGACCAAGGCGACACCTGGCAGATGACCGTGGCGCCGACCGAGTTCAACGACCTCCGCCAGGCGCTCGACGACGCCAAGGTCCCCTATGAGAGCGCGGAGCTGACGATGGTGGCGACCCAGACCGTCCCCCTCGAGACCGAGGGCGACGCCCGCAAGGTGCTCAAGCTGCTCGACGCGCTCGAGGACAACGACGACGTGCAGAACGTGTACGCCAACTTCGACATCCCCGACGCCGTCCTCGAGCTGGTCGAGGCGTGAGGACACGGCGCACCCCGAGATCGCCCCAGCGTCGAGGAGTCTGAATGGCCGGGCCGCGCGTGGGGGACCCGGCCCCGGACTTCACCCTGCCCGGCACGGGAGGCCTGACGGTGACGCTGTCGGACCTGCGCGGCGCGCCGGTGGTGCTCGTGTTCTACCCCGGCGACCACACCCCGGTCTGCACGACGCAGCTCAACGCCTACACCCGCGACATCTCCCAGTTCAACGGGCTCGGGGCGCGGGTGCTCGCCATCAGCCCCCAGGACCTCGCCAGTCACGAGTCGTTCAGCTGCAAGCAGGGTGGGTTCGCCTTCCCTCTCCTCGCCGACACCGAGAAGGTCGCCGGCGCGGCATACGGGGTGATCGGGCCGGTCGGGTTCTACCGGCGCTCGGTGTTCGTCATCGATGCCGCCGGGATCATCCGCTATGCCCACCGCTCGGTCGCCGGCCTCACCTACAAGCCGGTCGCCGAGCTCGTCGCCGCCCTCGAAGCGATCGTCTGAGGCCCGCCGCCGCGGTCCGCGTCCCCAGCTCCTCGCGCCGCTAGCCTGGCAAACGTATGTTCGTGATGGGGATCGACCCCGGCTTGTCGCGCTGCGGTTACGGCCTGGTCGAGCGCTGCCCCGGTGGCTCCCGCTCGGGGATGCGCGCGGTTGCCGCCGGCGTCATCACCACCCCGCCCGCGGCTGCGCTCCCGCAACGCCTCGCCGACCTCAACCGCGAGCTGCGGGCCCTGCTTCGCGAGTTCGGGCCCGCGACGGTCGCAGTCGAGCGGGTGCTGTTCCAGACCAACGCCCGGACCGCCATGGCGGTCGGACAGGCCAGCGGTCTCGCCTTGGCCGCGGCCGCGGACGCCGGTTGCGAGGTCATCCAGTACAGCCCCAATGAGGTCAAGATGGCCGTGACCGGGTACGGCGCGGCGACCAAGGCGCAGGTCCAGGCCATGGTGCAGACCATCCTCGACCTCCCCACGCGGCCCGAGCCGCCCGACATGGCCGACGCCCTGGCCCTGGCCATCTGCCATCTCGGTCGGGCGCCGCTCGCCCGGCGGGTGGCCCTGGCCGAGGCCGGGTGGCGGGTGCGGCGGATGGACGCGGGCGGGGTGTCGTGATCGGTTCGCTGCGCGGGACCGTCCTCGAGCGGGTTCCCGGACCGAGCTCGGGCGAGGTGCTCATCGAGGTGGGAGGCGTCGGCTACCGCGTCGCCGTCCCCACCGGCACCCTGGCCGTGGCCGATCCGGGGGCGGCGCTGTTCGTCCACGTCCACACCCATGTGCGCGAGGACGCGATCGTGCTCTTCGGCTTCGCCACCCGGGCCGAACGGCTGTGCTTCGACGCCCTGCTCGGGGTTCACGGGGTGGGACCCGCGCTGGCGCTCGCGCTGTTGTCGACCCACGCGCCGGCGGTGTTGCAACGCATCGTGCTGAGCGAGGACGCGGACGCGCTCACGATGGTGCCTGGGGTGGGCAAGAAGACCGCCGTCCGTCTGCTCCTCGAGCTCAGGGCCAAGCTCGATCTTCTCGACTCGGATCTGGGCCCGGTCGGGCCTGCCCCCGCCGGTGCGGCGGGTGTCAGGCCGGGGGACCCGCGGTCCGACGTCAAGGCCGCCCTCGCCGGGCTCGGGTACGGCGCGGATGAGGTCAGCGTCGCGATGCGGGGACTGCCCGAGGTCGGCGACCCCTCCGCGCTGCTGCGCCACGCCCTCCGCCAGCTAGCCGGTGCCCGTTGAGCGACGCGGTCGAACGGCGGGAGCTGCTGGCCACCCGCCCCCCGGGCTCGCCCCTCGCGCCGGCGGCGGATCCGGTCGAGATAGCCGAGGAGATCAGCCTCCGGCCCCGGAGCCTCGACGAGTTCGTCGGTCAGGCCCGCTTGAAGGAGCATCTCGACATCGTCCTCGAGGCGGCTCGACGGAGGGGCCAGCCCGCCGACCACCTGCTCTTCTGCGGGCCACCCGGGCTGGGCAAGACCAGCCTGGCCGGGATCGTCGCCAACGAGATGGGCGTGGGCATCCGGATCACGTCGGGTCCGGCGCTGGTGAGGGCCGGGGATCTGGCCGCCATCCTGACCGACCTGGCGGAGGGCGACGTGCTGTTCATCGACGAGATCCACCGGCTGGGCCGCGCCGTGGAGGAGATCCTCTACCCGGCGATCGAGGACTTCCAGCTCGACGTCGTGCTGGGGAAGGGGCCGGCGGCGCGCTCGCTGCGCCTCGACCTGCCCCGCTTCACCCTCGTCGGTGCCACCACCCGCACCGGGCTCATCACCGGACCGTTGCGTGACCGCTTCGGAATGGTCGAACGGTTGGACTTCTACGAACCCGGCGACCTCGAGTCGATCGTCTTGCGGGCCGGGGGGATCCTCGGGGCCGCGGTCGAGCGCGAGGGGGCGGTCGAGATCGCCCGCCGGTCCCGAGGGACCCCGCGCATCGCCAACCGGCTCCTCAAGCGGGTCAGGGACTTCGCCGAGGTCCGGGCCGACGGCAAGGTGACGCTTGCCGTGGCGCGCGACGGGCTGGCCCTGTTCGGCGTGGATGATCTGGGCCTCGACAAGGTGGACCGGGCGATCCTCGAGATCGTGTGCGAGCGGTTCGCCGGCGGTCCGGTCGGGCTGTCCACCCTTGCTGTCAGCGTCGGCGAGGAGACCGAGACGGTGGAGGACGTCTACGAGCCGTTCCTCCTGCAGCGCGGCCTGCTGAAGCGCACGCCCCGGGGCCGGGTGGCGACGGCGGCGGCATGGTCACACCTCGGCCTGGAGCCGCCCCCGCCCGTTGGACCGGGCGGGGCGACGCTGTGGTGAGCGGCGGGAGGCGGGCACCCCGGCGCCTACGCTGACCCGTCGGTGTCCGGGCAATTGATGGCCGACTACGACTACGCCCTGCCGGAGCGCGCCATCGCCCAGGTCCCGGCCGAGCCCCGCGACAGCGCTCGGCTCCTCGTCGCCGCCGGGGAGGGGGTCCGCCATCATCGGGTTCGGGACCTACCCGGGCTGCTGCACCCCGGCGACGTCGTCGTCGTGAACGACACCCGCGTCCTGCCCGCCCGCCTGCACCTCCGCAAGGCGAGCGGGGGAGCGGCCGAGGTGCTCCTGCTCGAGCCGGAGGAGAAGGGGGCCCGATGCTGGCGGGCCCTGATCCGGCCCGCTCGGCGGCTTCCACCGGGAACCGTGCTGTACGCGCCGGATGGCCAGCCGCTGGTCGAAGTGGGCGACTCCGACGACGGGGGGGCCACCCGCCGCGTCACGCTGCTGGGCGAGCCGTGGCCGTACGGCGAGATCCCCCTCCCGCCTTATCTCCACCGGGCGCTGGCTGATCCGGAGCGCTACCAGACGGTGTACGCCGCCAGGCCGGCATCAGTGGCCGCGCCGACTGCGGGACTGCACCTGACCGATGGGGTCCTCCGCGCTCTCGCCGAGCGCGGCATCGAGGTAGCCCGGGTCGAGCTCGTCGTCGGGTTGGACACGTTCCGGCCGGTCGTCGTGGAGGCCGCCGAGGAGCACCGCATGCACAGCGAGGCCTACCGGGTTCCCCCCACCACATGGGAGAGCTGCACCCGGGCTCGCGCCGAGGGCCGTCGCGTCGTCGCCATCGGTACGACCACGGTCCGCGCCCTTGAGGCGGCCGCCCGGTCAGGGTTGACCGGCCGGACCGACCTGTTCATCCGGGGCGACTACGAGTTCGAGATGGTCGACGTGCTCCTGACCAACTTCCACCTCCCTCGATCGACGCTGCTGTTGCTGGTCGAGGCGTTCGCGGGCCCCGGCTGGCGGGAGGCGTACCGCACCGCGCTTGCGGACGGGTACCGGTTCTTGAGCTTCGGCGACGCCATGCTCGTGACCAGGGCGGCGCTGGCGGGGTGAGCTTGGACTTTGAGATCACGGCCCGAGACGGTGCCGCCCGCACCGGTGTCGTGACCACGCCCCGGGGCACTTACTGCACGCCGCTGTTCATGCCGGTGGGCACCCGGGGGGCGGTGCGAACGCTCTCCTCCGCCGACCTGGAGGACCTCGGGGCCGAAGTCATCCTGGCCAACACCTACCACCTCATGCTGCGGCCGGGCGCGGATCTGGTCGAGAAGCTGGGCGGGATCCACGCCTTCGCCGCGTGGGACGGCCACGTGCTGACGGACTCCGGAGGATTCCAGGTGTTCAGCCTCGAGCCGCGGGTCGACGATGAGGGGGTCACGTTCCGGTCCACCTATGACGGCGACACCCACCGCCTCACCCCGGAAGGCGCAGTGGTGATCCAGGAACAGCTCGGGGCCGACATCCAGATGGCGCTCGATGTCTGCCCGCCGCTGCCGTCGCCGCCCGAGGTCGTCGAGCGGGCCGTCGAGCGCACGCTCCGGTGGGCGGGGCGGGCCAAGGCCGCCCACCGCCGGGCCGATCAGGCGCTCTTCGGCATCGTCCAAGGCGGGACCAGCCTCGAGCTTCGCGCCGAAAGCGCCCGGCGCACCGCCGAGCTCGATTTCGAGGGCTACGGCATCGGTGGTCTGAGCGTCGGTGAGCCCAGACGCGAGATGCTCCCCGCCCTGGCCGCCGCGATCCGCGAGCTGCCCGACGACCGGCCCCGGTATCTGATGGGCGTGGGGGATCCGATCGCACTGGTCGAAGCCGTCGCGCTCGGGGTCGACCAGTTCGACTGCGTGCTGCCAACCCGCCTCGGACGACACGGCACCGTGCTCACGTCGACCGGCCGGATGCAGCTGCGCCGCGCGTCGAACGCCCGAGACGATGGGCCGCTCGATCCCACGTGCCGGTGCTCGGTGTGCAGCCGCTGGTCGCGGGCCTACCTGCGCCACCTGATCATGGTCAACGAGCCGCTCGCGCCCCGCCTGGTCACCGTCCACAACCTGGCCTGGACCCTGTCGTTGATGGACCGCGCCCGCGCCGCGATCGGGGCCGGGACGCTGGGCGTGCTGCGTGCCGAGGTGGCGAGCGTCTGGGACGCACCGGCGGGGCAACCGGAGGAGCCGGGGTTGGTCGTCTAGGATCGTCGGCCGGCCTGCAGCCGTCTCGCTGCGCGCCCCCCACTCCACCATGTCCGGCGCCCTCGTCCTCTTCATTCCGCTCGTCCTCTACGTCGTGTTCCTGCGACCGCAGCGCAGGCGGGTCCAGGCCCAGCGGGCGGCGCTGACCGGGCTGGTCCCCGGCGACGAGGTGGTCACCGCCGGTGGCCTGATCGGGACGCTCATCGCCCACGACGAGGACCGCTCGACGGTGGAGGTCGCGCCCGGCGTGGTCCTGGCCTTCATGCCCCGGGCGATCGTGGGGCGAGCCGAGCCCGCCCACGCGGACCAACCCAGCCTCGAGCGGGCGCCTCGCCTCGAGCCACCCCAGCCCGACCTGCCCACCGACAAACCCGAGGAGAACTGACGCCCCGATGCGACGTTCGATGATCCTGTCGCTGCTCGGCATCGTGGCCGTGGCGGTCGTGGCGCTCGCCGCGACCCTCGTGACCGGGAGCAGCCCCCACCTCGGTCTGGACCTGCAGGGCGGTGCGTCGGTCGTGTTGTCGCCGGTGCCCGGCAAGCCGGCCCCCAGCGGAGCGCTCAACCAGGCCCAACGCATCATCAGCCGGCGGGTGGACGGTCTCGGCGTCGCCGAGCCCAGCATCACCCGCCAGGGCCAGAACATCGTGGTCGAGCTTCCCGGCGTCAAGAACGCGGCCGCGGCCCTGACCCTGGTCGGCCAGACCGCCGAGCTGCAGTTCCGGGCCGTGGTCGGCGGGCCCTGGTCCGGCGCCGGGCCCACGTCCACCCCGGCCGCCACCTCCTCCGGAGCGTCGACCACGACCACTGCTCCTGGGCCGACGACGACACAGCCTGCAGGCGCCCCGACCTCGTCACCCCCGACCAGCGCCGGGGCCCTGGGTGCCTCCCCGGGCCCTTCTGTGGCCCCGGCGGCGATGGTCGCAGCAGTGCCGGCGACGCCGCCCGGCGCGCAGGCCGCACCCACGACGGCGGCGCCGAGCCCGACGACCGCCGCCGGTACCCCGACGACCGCGGCCAGGCCCACGACGACCGTCGCTCCCTCCGCGGCCAGCCTTGCGGGACCGCCCATCACCCCGACCGACGAGATCACCGATCAGGCCACGGTCGTGCTGCCCGAGATGGACCGCAAGACCAACCAGGTCACCGACCGTTACGCGGTGGGCCCCGTGCTGCTCAAGGGTGACATCGTCGCGACGGCCACCCCGACGGTGGACCAGACGACCGGGACATGGCAGGTCCAGGTCAACTTCACGGGCAAGGGTGGCAGCCAGTTCGACAACATCATCGCCAAGGGTTACTACGGCAAGCAGGTGGCGATCGTCCTCGACAACGTCATCGAGTCGGCGCCGACGATCAACGCCCAGCAGTTCAACGGTGTGGCCACCATCAGCGGGGGATCAGGCGGCTTCTCCCACAAGCAGGCGAGCGATCTCGGGCTCGTCCTGCGCTACGGCGCCCTGCCCGTCCAGCTCCAGCAGAGCGACGTGCAGACGGTCTCAGCCTCGCTGGGCAAGGATTCGCTGCGGGCCGGACTCATCGCCGGGTTCATCGGGCTCGCTCTGGTGCTGCTCTACATGATCCTGTACTACCGGGCGCTGGGGGTCGTGGTGCTGCTCGGCTTGTGCGTCTCGGGCGCCCTTCTCTTCTCGATCGTGAGCTATCTCGGCTCGTCGATCCACCAGTCACTCAGCCTGTCCGGCGTGGTCGGGATCATCGTGTCGGTGGGTGTCACGGTCGACAGCTACATCGTCTATTTCGAACGCCTCAAAGACGACATACGCGCCGGCCGCTCCATCCGGGCCAGCGTCGACCGGAGCTTCGCCCGCGCGTGGCGGACGATCTGGACGGCCGACCTGGTCTCGATCATCGCCGCCGCCCTGCTGTTCTGGCTCACGGTCGGGGCGGTGCGGGGCTTCGCCTTCTTCCTCGGCCTGTCCACCCTGCTCGACCTGCTCGTGTCGTACACCTTCACCCGGCCCATGGTCTACCTGCTGGGTCGCAACCGGACGTTCACCGAAGCCAGGTTCCTGGGCGTCGCCCGGGGACTCGCCGCCCCCGCCGCCGGAGGTGCCGGATGACCACGACCACCACTCCACCGCCGGTGCACCACGGGGTCGCGGCCCGCCTCTACAACGGCGAGACGGCCTTCGACTTCGTGGGCAATCGCAACCGCTGGTTCGCGATGTCGGCCGCGATCATCGCTCTGGGCCTCGTCTTCCTCGGAGTGCGGGGACTGAACTTCGGGATCGACTTCAAGGGCGGGACCAACTGGGAGGTCTCGGCCAAGGGCATCACCGTCGCCGCGGCCCGCTCCGCGGTGGGTGCGGTGGGGGTAGCGAACCCCGACGTCCAGACCGTGAAGGGATCAACGGGCAGCAACATCCGGGTCCGGGCCAACGTCAAGCCGGCCGAGGTGGCCAAGGTCTCTCACGCCCTCGCCACCGTGGCCCACGCCAGCGACGACGCCGTGTCGGTCAACTCCGTCGGGCCGACGTGGGGTCATGACATCTCCCAGAAAGCCATCCGCGCCCTCGTGGCGTTCTTTGCCGTCGTCTTCGTCTTCATCGCGCTGCGGTTCCAATGGAAGATGGCCTTCGCCGCGATCATCGCCGTCATCCACGACATCTTGGTCACCGTCGGCGTGTACGCGATCTTCGGGTTTGACGTCACCCCGGCGACGGTGATCGCGATCCTCACCATCCTCGGGTACTCGCTGTATGACACCGTCGTCGTGTTCGACAAGGTGGACGAGAACACCCGGGGCCTCGCCGCCTCCGGGCGCATGACCTACAGCGACACGGTCAACCTGAGCATGAACCAGGTGCTGATGCGATCGCTCAACACATCACTCGTGGCCATCTTGCCGATCGCGTCGGTGCTCGTCGTCGGCGATCTGTTCCTCGGCGCCACCACCCTCAAGGAGTTCGGTCTGGCGCTGTTCGTGGGCCTTCTGACCGGGGCCTACTCATCGATCTTCGTCGCGGCGCCGATCCTGGCCATCCTCAAAGAGCGCGAACCGCGGTACGCCTCCATCCGGGCCCGCCTCGAGAGCCGGGGCGGGGCGGCTGCGCTACTCACGCCTCGGGCGGCGGCGGAGGCGTCCGGAACGGGCCGTAGCCGCGGCGCGGCGCGAGATGCCGCCGCCGACTCCGACCGTTTCGAGGACGATGAGGAGGCCGTCCTCGACGACGGGGCCGAGCTCGCCCCCGCCGCGTCCGTGCTGCGCCCGGGCGCGGCATCGCGGCCCGGAGCCAAGCGGACCGCAGCGACCAACCGGCCGAGTGGGCCCCGCCCGGCCCCGAAGGGCCGCAAGAAGGGCGGAAAGCGGCGCTGAGGTGTCCGGCGGGGGGCGGCCCTCCCGGTAGCCTTGGGCTATGGATCCCGGGGCTGGTTCGTTCGACCAGAGCGCGGATCTGGGCTGGCTCAAGGACCACATCCGAGACGTCCCGGACTTCCCGACCCCCGGGGTGGTGTTCAAGGACCTGACGCCACTGCTGGCGCACCCGCAGGCGTTCGCGTCGGCCGTGCGGGCCATCGACTTGCCCTTCCGGACCGCGGGGATCAACAAGGTGGTCGGCATCGAGGCCCGGGGATTTATCTTTGCCGCGCCCGTGGCGGTCACGCTCGGGGCCGGGTTCATACCGGTCCGCAAGCCGGGGAAGCTGCCGTGGCGTACCGAGGAGGCCAGCTACTCCCTCGAGTACGGCCGAGACACGCTCGCCATCCACGCCGACGCGATCGAGCCCGATGATCGGGTGCTGATCGTCGATGACGTCATCGCCACTGGAGGAACGGCGATGGCGACAGCCGAGCTGGTGCGCCGCCTCGGGGGGACGGTCGTGGGCCTCGGGTTCCTCGTGGAGCTCGGGTTCCTCGGTGGACGGCGGCGCCTCCTCGATGCCGCGGTGTCGGCCCCACAGGACATCCACGCCCTGGTCGCGTACGAGTAGACGTAGACGATGCCCGTCGGTGATCGCCTCCTCCTGCCGTGGCGCCGGCACCTGCCCGTCGACGGGGACCTGCGCCCGGGCACCGACCCGGGCGAGCGGGATCGAGGCCGCCGATTCCGGGGCCGGGGGGAGCGGGCTGACGAGATCGAGGGCCTGCACCAGCCGGGGGATCCGCCCGGACTGATCCGGCTGCTCACAACCTACGGCGAGCGCCACCCCCAAGCCAGCGCTGATGCGGTCGATCTCATCCGGCACGCGTTCGCCGCCGCTGCCATCGCCCACACCGGGCAGCTCCGCAAGTCGGGCGAGCCGTACATCCACCATCCGGTGGCGGTGGCGACCATCCTGGCCGAGCTCGGCCTCGACGACACCACCCTCGCCGCCGCGCTGCTCCACGACGCGGTGGAGGACACCGGGATGACGCCCGAAGACGTGGGCGCCGGGTTCGGCGAGACCGTCGCCTCGATCGTCGACGGGGTGACCAAGCTCGAGCGGCTCCGGTTCGACTCCAAGGAGGCCCAGCAGGCCGCCACCATCCGCAAGATGATCATGGCGATGGCCAAGGACTGGCGGGTCCTCGTGATCAAGCTTGCCGATCGGCTCCACAACCTCCGGACCATCGCCGCGATGCCGGAGTGGAAGCAGCACCGCACCGCGAGCGAGACGTTGGAGATCTACGCCCCGCTGGCCCACCGCTTCGGGATCCAGGACGTGAAGTGGCAGCTGGAGGACCTGGCATTCGCCTGCCTGCATCCGCGCCGGTACGCAGAGATCGACCAGATGGTGGCGACCAGGGCGCCGGAGCGCGACATCTACCTGGCGCAGGTGCTCGAGGCGGCCCGCGAGCAGCTCCGCCAGGCCGGGATCGACGGCGAGGTCACCGGTCGGCCCAAGCACCTGTGGAGCATCTACGAAAAGATGGTCGTGAGGGGCAAGGAGGTCGACGACATCTACGACCTGGTCGGCATCCGGGTGATCGTGAGCTCCGCCGCCGACTGCTACGCCGCCCTCGGCGGGATCCACTCGGAGTGGACACCGCTACCGGGCCGGTTCAAGGACTACATCGCCACGCCCAAGTTCAACCTGTACTCGTCGTTGCACACGACCGTTGTGGGGCCACAGGGCAAGCCGCTCGAGGTCCAGATCCGGTCCCGGGAGATGCACCGGCGGGCCGAATACGGCATCGCCGCCCACTGGGGCTACAAGGAACATGCCAGCGCGTCGGACATCGCATGGCTGCAACGGATCGTGGACTGGGAGTCCGAGACCGACGACCCGGCTGAGTTCCTGGACGCGCTGAAGCTCGACCTCGAGCAGGACGAGGTGTATGTCTTCACGCCCAAGGGCGACGTGGTGACCCTGCCGGTGGGCGCGACCCCGATCGACTTCGCCTACGCCATCCACACCGAGGTCGGGCACCGCTGCATCGGGGCCCGGGTCAACGGGCGCCTGGTGTCACTCGGCGACGCCCTCCACTCGGGGGACTCGGTCGAGGTCGTGCTGTCAAAACTGCCGACCGCGGCGCCGAGCCGGGACTGGCAGAACCTCGTTGTCACGCCCCGGGCCCGCAACAAGATTCGCCAATGGTTCAGCCGCGAGCGCCGGGAAGACGCCATCGACGCCGGAAGGGAGGAGCTCACGAAGGCGCTGCGCCGGGAGGGGCTTCCGGTTCAGAAGATCGCCCACGACGGCGTCCTGGGTGGGATGGCCGAGACCCTCAACTACGCCGACCTCGACGCGCTCCACGCCGCGATCGGCGAGGGCCACCTGTCGGCGAAGTCCGTGGCCGACCGGGTGGTGCGCGACCTTCGTGGGGGGGCCCAAGACCTCCAGCTACCGACGACCGCCCGCAGGCCCGGACCGGCCCACGGTCGGGAGAGCGCCGGGGTGTTCGTCGAAGGCCTCGACGACATGATGGTGCGGCTCTCGAAGTGCTGCACCCCGGTGCCGGGCGACGCCATCATCGGCTATGTGACCCGGGGCAGGGGCGTCAGCGTCCACCGGGCCGACTGCTCGAACGCGGCAAACCTGGTGGCCGGGGGAGCAGGTCGGCTGATCGAGGTGGAGTGGGACCGCGAGTCGACCGGCGTGTTCACCTGCGCGGTTGAGCTCAAGGCGCTGGACCGCACCCGCTTGCTCACCGACGTGACTCGGGTGCTGTCCGAGCACCACCTCAACATCTTGTCCAGCGGGACCCACACCGGAAGCGATCGGATCTCCAAGATGCGCTTCGAGTTCGAGCTCGCCGACCCGGCGCACCTCGACTCGCTGCTGGCCGCGCTCAAGCGGGTCGACAGCGTCTATGACGCCTACCGCGTGCTCCCCGGGAAGGGCTGAGCCGTCGAGAGGCTCCGGTAACCTCGCCGGACCGTGCCCGAGCCCGTTTCGTTCCAGGCGCCGAAAGGCACCTTCGATGTCCTCCCCCCGGACTCGGCCGCGTATCAGCGCCTGATCGCCATCTTCGCCGGACTGGTGGGGCGGGCCGGCTACGGCTTGGTGCTGAGCCCGATGTTCGAAGATCTCGGGGTCTTCCAGCGGGTCGGCGAGTCGACCGACGTGGTCCGCAAGGAGATGTACGACTTCACGGACAAGGCTGGGCGGCACTTGGCCCTGCGGCCCGAGGGCACTGCGTCGGTCGTGCGGGCCTTCGTCGAGCACCGCCCGCCGGCGCCGTTCAAGGCCTGGTACGCCGCACCGTCGTTCCGCTACGAGGCGCCTCAGGCCGGCCGCTACCGCCAGCACCACCAGCTCGGCATCGAGGCCCTCGGGACCGAAGACCCGGCCCTCGACGTCGAGGTCGTCGGGCTCCTCCACGCCTTCTTCGTCGCGGTGGGGCTCAAACGGGTAGAGCTCCACCTCAACTCACTCGGTGACGAGGTGTGCCGACCGCCCTACCGAGCCCTCCTCGAGGCCTACCTCGCCGGCCGGGCCGACGAGCTCTGCGACGAGCACCGCACCCACTACGCCGTCAACCCGCTGCGGGTGCTCGACTGCAAGCGCACCGCGTGCATCGCCGCGACCGAGGGTGCCCCGTTCCAGGTGGACCACCTGTGCGACCCGTGCGCCGGCCACTTCGCGCGCGTCCGCCACGGCCTGGGCACGCTCGGCGTGGAGGCCATCGTCGATCGCCGGCTGGTGCGGGGGCTGGACTACTACACCCGCACGACGTTCGAGTTCGCCGCGACCGCGCTGGACTCGGCCCAGAACGCGGTGGGAGGGGGCGGTCGCTACGGGGGCCTGGCCGAGGCCCTCGGGGGCCCACCGACTCCCGGCATCGGGTTCGGCTGTGGGATCGAGCGGGTGCTGCTGGCCTGCCGGGCCGAACACCTTGACGTGGTGGGACCCGGCCCCATCGACGTCTTCGTCGTCGACACCACGGGAGGCGACGCCGCGCTCGCCCTCACCCACGAGCTGCGGGCGGCCAGCATCGGGGCCGACCGGGCGTGGGACGACCGATCGTTCAAAGCTCAGTTCAAGGCGGCGGACCGCTCGGGGGCCCGTCTTGCTGTCATCGTCGGTTCGGACGAGGTGGCTCGGGGGGTGGTCGCGGTGAAGGATCTCCGTGCCCAGGCGGAGCAGGCCGAGGTTGCCCGAGGGGAGATCGTCAGCCACGTCAAGGAGCGGCTCGGCTGATGCCGGGCCCAGGAGGATGAACCACCCATGAGCATGCGCACGCACTACTGCGGGTCCCTGCGCGACAGCGACGCCGGGCACCAGGTCCGCGTGTGCGGATGGGTCGCACACCGGCGCGAGCACGGCGAGCATCTGGCCTTCGTCGACCTCCGGGACCACACCGGGATCGTCCAGTGCGTGATCGCGGGCAGCGTCGACGCGCGTCCCGAGTGGGTCCTGAGCATCACCGGCACGGTTGCACATCGGCCCGAGGGCACGGTCAACCCGGACCTGGCCACCGGCGCAGTGGAGCTGCGCGACTGTGCGGTCGAAGTGCTCTCCCAGGCCGAGCCGCCGCCGTTCCAGCTAGATGACCGGGTCCCGATCGACGAGATCGCGCGTCTGCGCCACCGCTACGTCGACCTGCGCCGGGAGCGGATGCAGCGCAACCTGCGCCTGCGAGCCCGGGTCAACAGCGCCATCCGCACCGCGATGGAGGCGCAAGGGTTCCTCGAGGTGGAGACGCCGATGCTGATCGCAGCGACGCCCGAGGGAGCCAGGGACTTCCTCGTCCCCTCCCGGCTCCAGCCGGGCTCGGTGTACGCGCTGCCCCAGAGCCCCCAGATCCTCAAGCAGCTCCTCATGGTCGGCGGGGTCGACCGCTACTACCAGCTGGCGCGGTGCATGCGAGACGAGGACCTGAGGGCCGATCGTCAGTTCGAGTTCACCCAGCTCGACGCCGAGATGAGCTTCGCCTCCCAAGAGGACGTCCTCGCCGCGATCTCGGTCGCGGTAGCAGCCGCAGCCGAGGCCGCGACCGGGACCGTGGTCGACGCCGCCGCCATCCCGCGCATGACCTGGGAGGACGCCCAAGAGCGGTACGGATCGGACAAGCCCGACGTGCGCTTCGGGATGGAGCTCGTCGAGTTGACGGCCACGTTCTCCGCCACCGACTTCAAGGTGTTCCGGGCTCCGTGCGTCAAGGCCATCTGCGTGCCCGGAGCGGGCGACCTC
>Ga0102924_1003904_pt1 | contig 15361 bp, 12 predicted proteins | sample PaiPotPPM11metaG_FD_80116 | JGI IMG/M metagenome (GOLD analysis project Ga0102924, IMG submission 80116) | Iron sulfur acid spring bacterial and archeal communities from Banff, Canada, to study Microbial Dark Matter (Phase II) - Paint Pots PPM... ... | reverse complement strand
GGTGATGGGGGCTGGGTGGGCGAGGGATGGCTAGGGCGTCTACGGCCAGGGGGCCGGACGGGGCGCAGATGACGGGGTTGATGTCCAGGGCCTCTAGGGCGTCGCCTAGTTCCAGGGCCAGGGCGGACAGGCCGGTGATGGCAGTCAGGACCGGGGCCAGGGCGGCCGGGGGCTGGCCGCGGACCCCGGCCAGCAGGCGACTGACCCGCAGGCCGGCCAGCAGTTCGGCGGCCAGGGGCTCGTCGACTGGCGGAAGCGCGACCGCGTGGTCGGCCAGCAGTTCGACCAGGACGCCGCCCGCTCCGACCACGATCAGCGGGCCCAGGCCGGGGTCGCGGACCAGGCCCAGGGCCAGCTCGGGGCCGGCCGGGGCGGTCTGGCCGACCAGTACCCGGCGCCCGAGGCGCTCGGCCAGGTCGGCGTAGGCGGCGGCCAGGGCGGCGGGGTCGGCCAGGCCCAGCACCACGCCGCCCACGTCGGACTTGTGGGTGATGGCGGGCTCATCGGTCTTGAGCACGACGGGGTAGCCGAGCGCCTCGGCGGCGGCCAGTGCCCCGGCCTCGCTGGTGGCGGGCCGGACGGCCACGGCCGGGATGCCGTACTCGCGCAGCAGGTCCAGCAGCGGCGCGCCCCCGGTCACCCCGGCGGCCAGCAGCTCGCGGCCCCGCCGCTGGCGGTCCTGATCGACGGGCCGCGGCCGCCTGGGCCAGGGCAGCAGGGTGGGAGCACCGGGGGGACCGGGTCGGCGGGCGTGGTCGAGCAGGTGGCGCAGGGCGAGCAGGCCGGTCCTGGTGCCCTCAAGCACCGGGACGCCGTTCTCGCGCAGCAGGCCGGCGACCTCGGCGTCGATGGCGCTGCCCAGGTTGCTCAGCACGGCCAGCGGCTTGTCCGTGCGCACGGTCGCGTCCAGCAGGGCCAGCGGGTAGGACCGGTCGCCGTCCAGCTCGGGAACCAGGTCCACGGCCAGGGCCACGGCGGCCACCGCCGGGTCGCCGGCCAGTGCGGTCAGCGAGGCGGCGAACAGCTCACGGGTGTCGGCTCCGGTGCCCCAGACGTCCAGCGGGTTGGTCGGCAGCAGGCCGGGGTCCAGCAGCTTGCCCAGCAGCTCGGTGGTGGCCGGGCTGATCGTGGCGAACGGCACGTCGAGCTCGGCGGCGACATCGGCGGTGTGGGCCCGCTCCAGGCCGGAGTCGTGCACGGTGGCGATGCCGGTGGCCGGATCGGGCGCGGGCAGCACCGGCGCGGGCAGCACCGGCGCGGGCAGCACCGGCGCGAGCACCCGGCGGCCGATGGCGAACAGCTCCAGGGCGTCGGTGACCTGGCCAGCGCCTCCCAGCCGCCGTCGGCGGCGGCCAGCGCGCCGGAGTGGGCGGCCACCATGGCCTGGCCGGCGGCCGACCCGCCCACGGTCAGCAGCACCACCGGGATGTCCCGCTCGGCGGCGGTGGCCAGCACCGCGGTCAGCTGGCCGGCGTCGCGCATGGCCTCAAGCACCAGCGCCAGCACCTTGGTCTCGGGCAGGCTCAGCGCGTACTCGAGGTAGGCGGGGGTGGTGGTGACCAGCTCCTGCCCGGACGAGACGGCCAGGGAGAAGCGCAGGCCGCGGCGGGCCCGCAGCAGCGCGGAGAAGACCGAGCCGGAGTGGGTGACCAGCGCCACAGGACCGGCGGGCAGCGGGCTGGACTCGAGGTAGCCGATGGCCCGCAAGCCCCGGCTGACGTTGATGAAGCCCATGCAGCCCGCGCCGCACATCGCTATGCCCGCGCCCCGGGCGATCTCGGCCAGCCGGTCCCGGAGCGGGACTGTCTCGTCGGACGGCGGCTCATAGGCGTTGCCGAAGATCAGCGCGGAGCGGTTGCCGCGGGCGGCGGCCAGCTCGAGCTGCGGCTCGAGCTGACCGTCGGGCACCGCCAGCAGCACCAGGTCCGCGGGCTCGGGCAGGTCGGCCAGGGATGGCAGGCACGGGTGCCCGCCGATCTCGGCGTAGCGGGGGTTGACCAGGTGGACCAGGGGCCGGGACGGGCTCCTGGTCACCTCCTCGATCATCCGCTGCCCGAACGTGCCCGGCCGGGGCGACGCCCCGACCAGCGCGATGCTCCGGGCGGCGAGCATCGACTCCAGTGCGGTACCCATTGTTTAAAGGACCGGGCCAGACCCCGTCATGAGCGACGGGTCACCCTGCGGAGCTGGTCCGACCGCTGGCCGGCCTTGCGGTCGGCGATGGCGGCCCTGGCTGCCTGCCAGCCGGGGATGCCGCACACGCCGCCGCCGGCATGGGTGGCCGAGCTGCCGTAGTACAGGCCCGGCACCGGGGTCCTGTAGTCGGCGTAGCCGGGGGCCGGGCGCATGTGGAACAGCTGCTCCAGCGACAGCTCGCCGTGGAAGATGTTGCCGCCGACCAGGCCGTACTCGTGCTCCATCTGGTACGGCCCGACGATGTCCCGGTGCAAGATGGCCGACTTGAGGTTGGGCGCGAGCTCGTTGTAGCAGTCGATCATGCGGTCGGCGTAGGCCTCGAGCTCCTCGGTGTGCGGCTCGGAGTTCCAGTCCTGCGGCACCCACTGGGTGAACAGGGACATGATGTGCGTGCCGGCTCCGCCGGTCAGCGACTTGTCGAACGCGGTCGGGATGACGCCGTCGCTGAACGGCCGGGCCGCGGGCCGGCCCTCCCTGGCGTCCTGGAAGGCGCGCTCGATGTACTCCATGGTCGGGGCCATCTCGACCGAGCCGGTGTGGTGCTCCTGGAGCTGCGAGCCGGGGTCAGCGGTGAAGTCCGGCAGCTCGCCCAGGGCCAGGTTGATCTTGACAACGCCGCTGCGGGTCTTCCAGTGCTGGATGTCGGTGACGAAGTCGTCGGGCAGGTTCTCGGCCCCGACCTGGTCCAGGAACGCGATGCGCGGGTGCACGGTGGAGACCACCACCTTGGCCCGCAGTTCCTCGCCGTTGTCGAGCACCACGCCGACGGCACGGCCGCCCTCGATCAGGACCCGGGCGACCTTGGCGTTGGTGCGGACCTCGGCGCCGTGGCTGCGGGCGGCGGCCTCGATCGCGGCCGACACCCCGCCCATGCCGCCCTCCTGGAAGCCCCAGTTCCCGAGGTGGCCGTCGCCGACGTCGCCGATGGAGTGGTGGGCCATCACGTAGGCGGTGCCCGGCTCGTAGGGCCCGGCCCAGGTGCCGATTACGCCGTTCACCGCCAGCGCGCCCTTGACCTGCGGCGACTCGAACCAGTCGTCGAGCAGGTCGGCGATGCTCATGGTCATCAGGCGGGTGACGTCGGCGATGGTGCGCACGTCGAGGCCGCGGTTGCGCCAGGCCAGGCGGAGGGTCTCGGCCAGGTCACGCGGCTTGCGCGAGCCCAGGTTGGGCGGCACGGTGAGCAGCAGCGGGCCGAGTACCTCGGCCAGCCCGGCCAGCCAGGCGTCCCACTTGGGCATGGCGTCCGCGTCGGCCTTGGACCACTTGGAGACTTCCTCGTAGTTGCGCTGGGCGTCGTCGGCGTACAGCTTGATCGAGCCGCCCTCGGGGAAGGCCTGGTAGTACGGGCCCATCGGGTAGATCTTGTAGCCGTGCCGCTCGAGCTCCAGCTCGCGGATGATGGTGGGCGGCATCAGGCTCATCACGTAGGACAGCCGGGTGACCTTGACGTCGGGTGCGTCGGGCCACGGCGCCTCGGTGGTGGCCGCCCCGCCGGTCTTGTACCGGCCCTCGAGCACGATCGTGCGCGCGCCCGACCGGGCCAGGTAGGCGGCCGCAGTTAGGCCGTTATGCCCACCGCCGACCACGATGGCGTCGTATGTTGCGGCCATGAGTGTGACCTCCAGCAGGTTTCGCAGGCCCGGACATTGACTGGCTACAGCGTTGGCTTCAGTGTTGGCTACAGCGTTTGACTGAATGTTCAGTCTAGAAACCTGATACGGTATCGACAAGAGGGCAGTGCTGATAGGGCAGTGTTAATGGAGCAAGCTAGTCAGTACCGACATCGCGAGAGAATGAGGAGCCAGGTGCGGCCCACCGCGATGAGAGGACTGCGATGACAGTGCAGCCTAGGACCGGGCAGCCTAGGACCGGGCAGCCCAGGACCGGCCAGCCTGGATCCGGCCACCCCGCGGCCGGCCGCGTCGAGGCCCCCGGCACCGCGGACCAGCGGCGGACGCAGATGGTGGTCGCCGCGCTTGAGGTTATCTCCGAGCGCGGCTACGCCGACACGCGAATCGCTGACGTGGCGGTGCGGGCCGGGGTCAGCCCGGCCCTGGTCATTTACTACTTCAAGACCAAGGACCAGCTGCTCACCGAGGCCATCAGGCACTACGAGGAGTCGTGGTACGAGGTCGGCCAGCGGCGGATGGAGCAGCTGCCCACGGCCGCGGCCCGGCTGGAAGAGATCGTGGCTATGAACTGCCTCAGCGAGGCGGACCCCGCGCCGGGCAGCTCCTGGCAGCTGTGGCTGGATTTCTGGGCCCAGGCGGCCCGCAACCCCGAGGTGGCCGGCGTGCGCCGCAAGTCGGACGAGCGCTGGCGGGAGCAGATCAGCTCCATCGTGCTGGCTGGCCAGGCGGCCGGCGAGTTCCGGGATGTCGACCCGGTCAGCTTCGCGATCTGCCTGTCCAGCCTGCTGGACGGGCTGACCATCCAGATCGCGCTGGAGGACCCGGCCGTCGACTCGGCCGGGGCCTTTGAGATGACCATGCAGTTCGTGGCCGACCGGCTGGGGTTCGAGTGGGATGCCGAGCGGGCCAGGATGGCCCGGGGGGCGGGAATGCAGGCCGCGGGAGTCCAAGCGGAAGGGTAGGTATCGGTTATGCCAGGTGGCCGGATCGACCTTGTGTCGCTGACCAAGCGCTTCGCCGAGGTGGCCGTCGACGACATCGACCTGGAGATCGCCAGCGGGGAGTTCTTCTCGCTGCTGGGGCCATCGGGCTGCGGCAAGACCACCACCCTGCGCCTGATCGCGGGCTTTGAGCAGCCCACCGCGGGCAAGATCCTGCTGGATGGCACCGACGTGTCGGCCGTGCCGCCGCACAAGCGCAACGTCAACACGGTGTTCCAGAGCTACGCGCTGTTCCCGTTCCTGAACGTGTACGACAACGTGGCCTTCGGGCTGCGCAGCAAGAAGCTGCCCGCCGCGGAGCTGGCCAGCCGGGTCAACGCCGCGCTTGACCTGGTCAAGCTGCGCTCGTTCGAGAAGCGCAGGCCGGGCCAGCTGTCCGGCGGCCAGCAGCAGCGGGTGGCGCTGGCCAGGGCGCTGGTCCTGCAACCGTCGGTGCTGCTGCTCGACGAGCCGCTGGGGGCGCTGGACGCCAAGCTCAGGCGGTCGCTCAAGGTGGAGCTCAAGGCGCTCCAGGAGCAGGTCGGCATCACCTTCCTGTACGTGACCCACGACCAGGAAGAGGCGCTGACCATGTCCGACCGGCTGGCGGTCATGCGCGATGGCAAGATCGTGCAGATCGGCTCGCCGACCGAGGTGTACGAGGAGCCGGCCGACACCTACGTGGCCGACTTCCTGGGCGTGTCCAACCTCATGGAGGTGGACATCGTGGAGCGCGGGCCGGGCAGCCGGTGCCAGGCCAAGCTGGGCGATTGCGTGCTGACGGTGGACCACGGCGGGCAGGAGGCCCCGGACCACTCGCACGCGGTCATCCGGCCCGAGCGGGTCAAGATCGAGGAGTTCGGCTCGGCGGGCCCCAACCGGGTGCCGGCCATGATCGAGCGGCTGGTCTACCTGGGCTCGGCCACGCAGGTGTTCCTGCGCCTGGCCGCCGGGACCGACCTGCAGGCGGTGCTGCAGAACGACGGCAGCCAGACGGCCTACAGCCAGGGCACGCCGGTGCACGCGTTCCTGGCCCCCGAGGCCCTGCGGGTGCTGGCGGGCGGGGGTCAGCTAGCCGAGGCCGGCGATGACCTCCCGATCGACATCGCGGCACCCGGCGCGCTGGCCAGCTAGCGGCCACGGCAGCTCGCGGGACTGGACGGCCAGTCTCCCTTGTTAATCCTGGTCTTGATCGTCTGGCTGGGCTAATACTCCGCGCCCGCGATGGTCGTCAGGGCCTGCTCGCCGGCGACGCGCTGGCCGCGGGTCATGAAGCGGTAGCCCAGGAAGCCCAGCCCGGCCACGATGAACGACATCACGAGCATGATGGTGGCCAGCGCGTTCAGGGCCGGGCCGCCGTTGCCGCCGTGCTGCGTGGAGTAGATGATCACTGACATCGGGGTGTTGCTGGCGTTGGACGACAGCAGGTCCACGATCACGAAGTCGTCGATGACCCCGGAGAAGACCAGGATCGCGCTGGCGAAGATGGCCGGCCACAGCAGCGGCATCATGACCCGGCGCATGGTCTGCCACTGAGTGGCGCCCAGGTCGGCCGCCGCTTCCTCGTACTGCCGCCCGATGCCGACCAGCCTGGCCTGGACGATGATGGCCGGCCAGCTCACGTTCCAGGTCACCAGGCCCAGGATCTCGGCCAGCAGGCCGAGCTGGATGCCGGTGAACAGCTTGGTGAACACGAAGAACATGGCCACGCCGAAGATGAGCTCGGGGACCACGAACGACAGGATCATCACGAAGTTGAAGCTGGCCGAGATCTTGCTCCGCCACCGGTTGATGCCCAGCGCGAACGCCACCCCGATCGGCACGGCGATCAAGGTGGCGTAGGCGGACAGCTTCAGGGTGGTGAACACCGAGCTCTGCAGCTGCGGGTTGTGCCAGACCGAGTTGACCGCGTCACCCCAGTACCAGCGCCAGGACAGGCCCTGGTAGGTGGCCTGGGACTTGCCCTTGTTGAACGAGAACAGCACGGCGATCGCGATGGGGGCCAGCGACCACAGCAGGTACAGCCAGGTGAAGCCCTCCAGGAACCAGGGGTGCCGCCACGGGTTGCGCCACGGCCGCAGCCGCTCGCTGCCGCCGGCCGCCTGCGTCGTCGCGCCCGAGGTGCCGGTCCGGGCGGTCACGCTGGTCACTGTGCCTCCTTGCGCGACTCCGTCACGACGCCTCCCGTGACGAGCGGTTGGTGGCCACCACGTAATAGATCATGGGCCCGAGCAGGACCAGCAGCAGCAGCAGCGACAAGATCGCGCCCTGGCCCTCCAGCCCCGGCGTGCTGAGCTGGCCCTCGATCAGGTTGCCGATCATCGAGGTGTTGGGCGCGCCGGACAGCAGCTGGTTGGTGAAGTAGTCACCGACCATCGGCAGCACCGTGATCAGCATGCCGGTCAGGATCGGCTGGCGCGACAGCGGCAGGGTCACCCGCACGAACGTCTTCAGGCGGCCGAGGCCCAGGTCGCGGCCGGCCTCCAGCAGCGAGGGATCGATCCGGTCCAGCCCGGCGTACAGGACCAGGATCAGGTACGGGATGTAGCCGTAGACCAGGCCCAGGATCACCGTGAACGAATGGCCGCCGAGCCAGTTGATGGGGGTGCTGATGATGTGCAGTGACGTCAGCACCTTGTTGACGTAGCCGCCGGTCTGCAGCAGGTCGATCCAGGCCAGCATGCGCATCATGTAGCTGATCCAGAACGGCGCGATGAGCAGGACCAGGAACAGGGCCTTGCGCCGCCCGGCGAACCGGCTCACGAAGTAGGCCGCCGGGTAGCCGATAACCAGGCACAGCGCCGAGGCGATGGCCACGTAGGCGATGGTCCGCACCACGATGGGGCCGGCGAACGAGCCGGCGCCGAAGATGTCGCGCCACACGTTGGACAGGTTGGCCGAGCTCCAGTGCAGCGGGTTGTAGACCGCGACCGGGGACTCGAACAGCTTGTTGAGCTTGCCCTCGCCGATGGCCAGCACGGCGTAGAACGGCACGATGAACAGGATGGCCAGCCACAGGATGCCGGGCGCGGCGAGCAGGATCCAGAACCGGCGGGACTGGCGGCCGCTGTCGTCCGGCGGCCGGTCGGTGCGCAGCTGCGGCATGCGGGTAGCCATGGCGTCAGATCCCGTTGCTCGCCACGAGCCAGGCCTGCTGCCACAGCGCGTCGGCATCCACCGGCAGCTGTAGCTCGCCGACCCCGCGGCGGAAGTAGGAGGGCAGCACGGCCGTGGACATCAGGCTGGGCGGCAGCAGCTTCTCCTTGACCAGCCGCTGCGGCGTGATCTGGGTCAGTGGCTGCATGTAGCCGTTGAAGCTGATGTTCTCCAGGACGTTGTCGAGGTTCAGGAAGTAATCGAGAAACAAATGGGCCAGCACCGGATTCTTGGCCGAGGCCAGGACGGTATTGGTGTCATTGGCCACCGGGCCGCGGCCGTCGGTCGGGAACCAGTAGCCGACGACCTCCACCGGGACCCCCTTGGGCATGTAGTACGGCGCCGCGGCCATGTCGCCCGACCAGGCGTGGTGAATCCAGGTCTGGCCGTCGGGCACCTCGGTGTAGTCGTTGTTGTCGATGTGCAGGTTGACCAGCTGGTCCAGCTCCTGCAGCGTGCGCCGGGACAGGTCGATCTGGTCCTTGCGCGTGGTGTTGAGGTCGTAGATGTTGTTCTTCATCAGCCCCAGGCTGATGCCCTCGCGGTAGTCATCGAGAATGGCGACCTTGCCCTTGTACCTGGACTGCCAGGGCATGGCGTAGCCGTTCTTCATGGCGTACGGGTTCTCGTGCACCAGGTCCTTACGCCAGGAGATGCCGGTGGTGTAGATCGTGTACGGCACCGTGTACCGCCAGCCCTGGTCGTAGAACGGGTTGGTGAAGTCGGGCCAGGCCTGGGCGATGTTGGGGAGGTAGCTGTGGTTCAGCGGGGCCAGCAGCCTGGACTCGACGAGCTGGCCGAGCACGTCCACGGTGACGCCCATGAACACGTCGAACGACAGGCCGCTGCGCAGCTTGGACAGCGCCTCGTTCATGGTGTTGAACGTGGTCACGACGACCTTGCAGTTGTACTTCTTGGCGAAGTGGTTGATGCAGGCCTGGTTGACGTAGGCGACCCAGTTGAAGACCTGCAAGGTCGCGCCGGTCTCGGGCTTGAGCCCGCTTTTGATGGGCTTGAGGTCACCGGTCGGCCAGGTCACGGGGTTGCTGGGCCGGGGCAGCGGCACCTGCTGGCCGCCGGTGAGGAAGGGAGCGCACGCGTCCAGCAGGCCGCCGGCGCCGCCCGCCAGCAGCGCCGCGGTGGCGCCGCGCTGCAGCGCCGCCCGCCGGGAGAGGCCTTGCACCCGACGGCGTCCGTCGGGCTGCCAGCCCTCTCGTGGGTGCATCTACCCCCACCTTTCCGTCAGCATCCTCATATCCTCGGCCGGCGCTGGGTCCGGGCTTCCTGTCTCCAGGCTTCCTGTCCCGAGGGATCCTGGCTTCCTGGATCCTGACTGAACATTCGGTCAGCCGAGTTGTATCTGCCTAGGATTACTCCGGGCCGGCCCGCCCGCGCAAGACCAGCCAGGTAACAAACCGAGACTAGCTCGCGATGCTCATCCTCCCGATCGCCGCGGCGAACGTCCCGAAATTGGTCACAAACCTGTCGATATCGGCCTCGTCATGCTGGACCGAGATCAGCCACTGCTCGATCTTTCCCCACGGCGGCAGGAAGACCCCGCCATTGTGCTGGAACAGCCAGTGCGCGTGGCTGTAGTCATCCTCGACGTCCAGGAACCCGCGGAAATCCCGGACCGGCTCGGCCGAGAACACCACGCAGCCCTTCGCCCCTACCGAAACGACGCGGGCCCGCAGGTCGTTACGCGCGATCTCCCGCTCCAGGCCCTCGACGGCCAGCAGCCGCAGCTTCTCCAGCCGCTCGTAGGCCTCGGCGGTGGCCACCTCGCACAGCATGGCCCTGGTGGCGGCCATGGCCAGCGGGTTGCCGTTGAAGGTGCCGACCATCTCGTAGTCACCGTTGGCCACGTGGGCCATGACCTCGGCGGTGCCGCCGATCGCGGCCACCGACACCCCGCCGCCGATGGCCTTGGCCAGGGTGACGATGTCGGGCAGCACGCCGGTCAGCCCGGTGGCGCCGCTGGGGCCGGCCGTGAGCCCGGTCTTGACCTCGTCGAAGGTCAGCAGCGCGCCGTGGGCGTGCAGCAGGTCCTTCAGGCCGGCCAGGTAGCCCGGCTCGGGCTTGATGATCCCGGCGTTCATCATGATCGGCTCGACGATCATGCCCGCCACCTGGTCGCGGTGCTCGGTCAGCACCCGCTCGACGGCGGCCAGGTCGTTAAAGCCCACGATCAGGGTCAGGTCGGTGATGGCGCGCGGGATGCCCGTGCTGGACGGCACGCTGTTCGGCCGGTCGGCCGGGCCGATGTCCTCGCCTCCCTCGGAGCCCCCCTCGGAGCCCCCCTCGGAGCCTCCCTCGGGGCAGACCGAGACCTGCACCGAGTCGTGATGGCCGTGGTAACCGCCCTCGACCTTGATGATCAGGTCGCGGCCGGTGATGGCCCGCATGAGATGGACGGCGTCCATCGTGGCCTCGGTGCCGGAGTTGGCGAACCGCCACTGGGGCAGCCCGAACCGGCGCGAGAGCTCCTCGGCCACCGCGATGGCGGTCCGGGTGGGCTGGGCAAAGTGGGTGCCGAAGCCGACCTGGGAGCGGACCGCCTCCACGATGGCCGGGTGCCCGTGGCCGGCCAGCCCGGCGCCGTAGCCGCCGTGCAGGTCGATGTACTCGTTGCCGTCGACGTCGTAGATCTTGGACCCTTGCCCGTGGCTCAGCCAGACCGGCTGGGGGCGGGTGATCTGCCAGCTAGAGGTCACCCCGCCGGCCAGTTTGCTGGCCGCGAGGTCGGCCAGGCGGCGCGACTCGGGCTGACGGCGGGTGAAGATCTGTTCCTGGTCGTTGATGATCATTTCCAGTGGCGTCATGCCCTGGCCTGCCTGTTCCTGTCGGTCACCGGTGGCCCCGCTTCCGGACGGGCGGCGCTTGCGGGGGGCCAGCGCGGGGGGTTGGCCCGCGCGCGGCCGGGCCCGCGGGCGGCTGGTCATGCCGCTGGGCAGCCCGTCCTTTGTTTGACTGCCTGTTCAGTCTAAAAGCCTGATGAGTGGCTGGCAAGGACGCGGGCCAGGTCGCTGGCCAGGCACGGGGTTAGTGGGCGGCGTTGAGGCGGGTGGCGACGATGCGGACCACGATGCGCCAGCCCAGGATGAACAGGCCCAGGAAGGCCACTGTGACCACGATGAACGCCGCCGCCGTGCCCTGGCCGGCCAGCACGCGGATGATCATGCCGACTACCGCGGCGCCCAGCCAGGCACCGAGCCCGGCCGGCACCAGGGCCAGCGGGCGCCGCCAGGCCCGGACCGCCAGCAGCCCGGTCGCCAGCCCGCCCAGGAACGGCGCGGCCGTGTAGAGGATCCCGTTCACGCTGTCACCGTCGTGGTGGGTGTGCCGGCCGATGGCCACGAACGCGAGCACGGCGCAGACATCGAGCACGATGCTGATCACCGCCGAGCGCATGCCGGCCAGGCTATCCGGCCCCCCGGCCCCCCGCAGCCCCGGGATCGCGCCTGAGCGGGCGCCCGGTGCGCCTATGCTGCGGGCAATGATCGTCGTCGTCACGCTCGAACCGGCCGTGCACGTCAGCTACGAGACGCAGCGGATCGTGCCCGGCCAGTCCCACCCCGTCGGGCGGGTCAGTTACCGGGCCGGAGGCCGCGGGCCCGCCGTGGCCCGGATGCTGCACACGTTCGGGCACGAGGTGGTGGCCGCGGGCCTGGCCGGCGGCACCGCGGGCGAGCTGATCAAGGCCGAGCTGTCGCGGGTGGGCGTGCCAACCCAGTTCACGCCGATCCTCATGGAGTCGCGCCGGGTCGTCGAGGTGACCGACAAGACCACCGGCACCACCACCAGCTTCGCCGAGCCCTCGCCGTACATCACCACCGAGGAACTCGGCCGGCTGGCCGCCGACTACCGCGCGCTCATCGAGGGCGCCAGCGGCGCCGTGCTGTGCGGCGGGGTGCCCGACGCGCTGCCGCCCGAGACCTTCGCCACGTTCGCCACCTACGCGGCCGAGGCCGGGGTGCCGGTGGTGCTCGACGCCGGGGGCAGCGCGCTGGCCCACGGGGTGGGCCGCCGGCCCGCGCTGGTGATCCCCGAGGACCTGCCGGGTGACGGGCCAGGTGACCCGGCCGGGCTGGTGGCGGCCGGGGTCGGCGCGGTGGTCACGATGTCCGGGTCGGCGGTCACGGTGCTGACCGGCGAGCAGGAGTGGCGGGCCCGCCTGGCCGGGGATCACCGAGCGATGTCGCGCGACGCCCTGGTGGCCGGGTTCGTGCCCGGCGTGACGCTCGGCTGGTCCTGGCCCGACAGCCTGCGGCACGCGCTCAGCCTGGCCGCCACGGCCAGCCTGTCCGGCCGCGTGGACCTGGTCACCTACGAGCGGCTGCTGCCCGAGGTGGCCGTCGAGTCAGTCGGCTGACACGCCGGCTGACACGTCGGCTGACCCCAGGTCACGGCGTCCCGTAGTTGTACAGGTTCTGGTTGGCCGGGGTCTGCGCCGGAGTGGCCAGCGCGGCGACTCCGTAGGCCGCCCCGGTGGCCAGGATCATGCCCGTGACGATGGACGCGATGATGAGTCCCAGGCGAGCCACGATCACCCTCCGGTCAACCCGAGGTACCCGGTATGTGCCCTGATAACGTACTGAATCGGAACCTGTTCTGAGGGCGTTATCCGGCGTCCCGAGGGACCAGGTTGAGCACTGGGTCGCTGGCGCAGCCTGCCGGGAGGATCTATGCGCCGTACGGCAGGTCTGACGCTCACGGCGCTCGGCGCCTTCCTGATCACCCTGGCCGCGCTGCTGCGGCTCTGGGTGCCAGGCCAGGTGATCAAGTTCCCGCTGAACGAGTACTCGGTGACCACGCTGGCCGGGACCGGGATCACCTACTTCAACTCGGCCAGCCTCCAGGACAACCGCAATACCCGCGCCACCGAGATCATCACCATCGAGGGCAACGTCAGCGCCGGCTCGGCCACCACGGCGGTCTGGTCCAGCTTCACCGCGCTGAACGACGAGACGCGCAAGACGCTGATCAGCCGCCAGAGCCGGGTGGTGGCCTTCAACCGCCGCACCGGGGCCCTGCTCAACTGCTGCGGCGCGTCCGTCGGCAGCAGCACCCAGGTGGCGCAGTCCGGCCTGGGCTACCGGTTCCCGTTCAACACCGCGCACCGGACCTACCAGGTCTACGACGTGACCCTGCACCGGGCGGTGCCGTTCCGGTATGCGGGCCCGGCCAGGGTCGACGGCATCGCCGCGGACAAGTTCGTGGACCAGATCACCCGGGTCAAGGTCGGCCAGCAGACCCTGCCCGCGCAGATAGCCGGGCTGCCCAACCAGGAGGGCGACGTCACGCTGGGGGAGTACCTGACCGAGACCACCACCTACTGGGTCGACCCGCTGACCGGCATCCCGGTGGACATGGTGCTGCGCCAGCGGACCGACCTCGAGAGCGCCGCGGGCACGCCCCGGCTGGTGCTGCTGGCCGGCGCGCTGGCCGAGACCCCCGCCAGCGTGCGGGCCGCGGTGACTGCCTCTAACAAGTCGCACAAGCTCATCACCTGGATCGAGGAGCTCGGCCCGCTCATCGGGGTGGCCGGCGGGGGGGTGGCGCTGATCCTGGGCATCCTCCTGCTGTGGCGGTCGGCCAAGCCCCACGAGCCGGTGTACGACGAGGAGATGGTCGACGCTTAGCGATCTTGCCGGGGTGGCCTCGGCATGCTCTACTCGGGGCAACAAGTCGGGAGGTAGCCGGTGGGTTTCTGGCGGCGCGCGGAGCAGGATCCGGGCTGGATCGCGGTCATCGAGCCGGACGGCACCGAGGTCACCGCGGGTGACCTGCTGGGCCGGGCCAACCAGATCACCAGCGGGCTCCAGGCCGCCGGCCTGCGCCCCGGCGACGGCATCGCGGCGCTGCTGCCCAACTCGGCGGCCGCGTTCGAGCTCTACCTGGCCGCGCTCCAGGCCGGCTGGTACCTGACCCCGATCAACTGGCACTTCACCCCGCCCGAGATCGCCTACCTGATCGCCGACACCGGGGCCAAGGCGTTCTTCGTCCACGAGCGGTTCGCCGAGACCGGCCGCGCCGCCGCCGACCTGGCCGATGCCGAGCTGGCCGCGGCCGGGCGCCCCGCCCCGGCCCGGTTCAGCTACGGCCAGGTGCCCGGCTTCACCCCCGTGTCCGAGCTGCGCCAGGGCCAGCCGACCAGCGCCCCGGCCGACCGCACCGCGGGCACCACCATGCACTACACCTCCGGCACCACCGGCCGCCCCAAGGGCGTGCGCCGCGGCCTGTCCGGCCTGGACCCCGACGAGGCCGCCGACCTCAGCGCCCTGCTGCCGATGCTGTTCGGCGTGACCGAGGGCCAGCCCAACGCCCACCTGCTCACCTCGCCCGTCTACCACACCGCGGTGACCGTGTTCGGCGGCGGCTCGCTCCACCTGGGCCACACCATCGTGGTCATGGACTCCTGGGACTCCGAGCAGGCACTGGCCCTGACCGAGCGCTACCAGGTGACCAACTCGCACATGGTGCCGACCCAGTTCAAGCGGTTGCTCAGCCTCCCCGAACAGACCCGCCGACGCTACGACCTGTCGTCCATGCGCTGGCTGCTGCACGCCGCCGCGCCCTGCCCCGAGGGCATCAAGCGGGCCATGCTCGACTGGTGGGGCCCGTGCGTCTACGAGTACTACGCCGCCACCGAGGGCGGCGGCACGCTGGCCACCCCGCAGGACTGGCTGGCCCACCCCGGCACCGTCGGCACGCCCTGGCCCGTCAGCCAGATCATGGTCGCCGATGACGAAGGGAACAGCTGCCCGCCCGGTAGCCCGGGCGTCGTGTACATGAAGATGGAGACCGCCGACTTCGAGTACAAGGATGACCCGGACAAGACCGCGGCCAGCCGGCTCAACGGGTTCTTCACCGTGGGCGACATCGGCTACCTGGACGAGGACGGCTTCCTGTTCCTCTGCGACCGCAAGTCCGACATGATCATCTCGGGCGGGTCCAACATCTACCCGGCCGAGATCGAGGCCGAGATGATCATGCACCCGGCCGTGGCCGACGTGGCCGTCTTCGGCGTCCCCGACCCCGACTGGGGCGAGCAGGTCAAGGCGGTGGTCGAGCCGATGCCAGGGGCCGAGCCCGGCGACGCGCTGGCGGCCGACATCCTGGCCTCGCTGGACGGCCGGCTGGCCCGGATGAAGTGGCCCAGGTCCATCGATTTCGTGACCACGCTGCCCCGCGACCCCAGCGGCAAGCTGCTCAAGCGCCGCCTGCGCGACCCCTACTGGCAGGGTCAGTCCCGCGCTATCTGACGTTCACGCGCATTAACAGTGAGAGCGTGAGCTTTGGGCTGCGCCCGGTCCGCGACGTGGCCCGCTGCTGGCTCCGGCGGCGCTCAGGCCGGCACGTGCTCCGCGGTGCTGGCCCCGGCGGTGCCAGCAG
>Ga0102924_1003902_pt1 | contig 15365 bp, 14 predicted proteins | sample PaiPotPPM11metaG_FD_80116 | JGI IMG/M metagenome (GOLD analysis project Ga0102924, IMG submission 80116) | Iron sulfur acid spring bacterial and archeal communities from Banff, Canada, to study Microbial Dark Matter (Phase II) - Paint Pots PPM... ... | reverse complement strand
GCGGATAGCTGGACGACGGAGCAAGTTCGCCAGCGCGGCTATTTCCTCCTCACGGCCAACCAACGAGGTAAAGAAGGTCGGCATATTCCAGAATCCTTCGGTTCTGTGCAGGTAACGTATGGCGCTTTGTTCACTCATTGCAGTCTTCTCCAGCCGCGTGATCACTGTCCATCATTCCATTAAACTGTTAACCCACAGAAAAGCATATAGATTGTAAGAAATCTGGTTGAGCGTGTCAAGTTGCGGCTTTTGCGCGCACTCACCCTCCGAACAGACTGGGGAACAGTGCGCTCACGATAATCAGCAGCGTCAACACCGTCATGACAATAGTCGTCACCCAGGCCACGCCATTGAAGATGCGACCGTTGACGTAGCGGCCCAGCAGGCGGCGATCATTGCAGAGAATGATCATCAGCACCAGGATCAAGGGCAGCAACATCCCGCCGACGATATTGGGCAGGTTGAGAACAAAGACGAGATCACCGGCAGGCACAAAGAGCGTGATCACCGCCCCAACGACGATAATAAACGTGTAGAGCGTCAAAAACTGCGGCGCCTCCTTGAATGTCCTGCTCACGCCGCGTTCCCAGCCGAACGCCTCCGCTATGGAGTAAGCGGTAGAGAGCGGCAAAACACTGGCGGCCATCAGCGAGGCGTTGAGCAGGCCGATACCGAACAGAATGGCCGCGATCTGCCCATTTCCTCCTACCAGCGGCTCCAACGCCAGCGCGGCATCCTTCGCCTGATAGATCACGATATGATGAACAAACAGGGTCGCGCCGGTGCAAACGATGATGAAAAAGGCCACAAAGTCGGTGATAAAAGCTCCGACATAGGTATCGATGCGCTCATATTGCAGGTGCTTTACCGCGATCTGCTTGTCGGCAATGGCCGATTGCTGGTAAAACTGCATCCAGGGAGCGATGGTTGTGCCAATGACCGCGACCAGCGTGAGCAAGTAGCCCGTGGGCTCGCCGGGGCCGTGTGGAATAGAGGGCGCAATCGTCTGGTGGAAGACCTGGCCCCAATCGGGGTGGACAAGAAAGCCGCTGGCGACATACGTCACGTAAATCAGGCATAATACCAGCAAAATGCGCTCGACATATTTATAGGTGCCGCGCGTTACCAGAAACCAGACGATAATGGCCGCAGCCGGAACGGCGATAAACGGGGATACGCCAAAAATATCCATCGCGCCAGCGACGCCCGCGAACTCTGCTACGGTCGTGGCCGTGTTGGCGATCAAAAGCAACAGCATACTCCAGAAGGTGATACGCACGCCAAACTTTTCGCGAATCAGGTCGGCCAGGCCTTTACCGGTCACAACACCCATACGCGCGACCATTTCTTGCACGACGGCCAGGCTAATCGTGACAAGCACAACAGCCCAGAGGAGACGATACCCATACTGCGCGCCCGCCAGCGAGTAACCGGTAATGCCAGTAGCGTCGTTATCGACATTCGCCGTGATCAGCCCAGGACCGACCACGGATAGGAGCAGCAAGATTTGACGAATCCAGACGCGGCGCACTTTCCGCTGCCGCAAGAGCATTTTGTTCATGGCACACCGCCCTTGGACGTTTCTGACCAGTGGCCTGTGTTCAATACAGTCGCCTCACGTGAAGTACCCCGTGCCTGAAAGGCAGGGGCTTCGACAGACTCCCCCTGTGGGAGAATTTGTGGGACACTTCCTGCCCCAAGCTGTTCATATCCCAAATCCAGGAGAATTTTCGCAGAAGCTGTATCTCGGTCGAGTTCACATCCACATTCACACGAATGCCACCGCTCTTCAAGCGTTTTCTTGCGAACTTTTCCACATCCTGGACAGATTTGCGAGGTATATCTGGGGTCCACGAAAACAATGACACGCCCGGCACATGCTGCCTTGACCTGGAGCATTTCCGTGAATATACCCCAACCCGCATCCGATATGCTCTTGTTTAATCCGCCCTTTGCCCTTGCTCCATTCGGGAGAAAGTGTCCGGTTTCTTCATCTTGTTTGGGCTTGGGCCGCTTGACCAGATTCTTCGTCTGGAGTTCCTCTAGCACGATGGTTTGATACCGGTTCACCAGCTTACGCGATGCTTTCTGAGCAAAATCCCTCCGCTGATTTCTTACCTTGCGATGTGTGCGGGCAACCGCGGCAACTGCCTTCTTGCGCCAGTGAGAGCCGCGCTTCTTCCGAGAAAGAATTTCTTGCAATTGCTTCAGTTTCTTCTCTGCTTTGCGATAGTGGCGCGGCGATTCAATGAACTCGCCATTAGAAAGCGCTGCAAAGTGGGTAATACCCAGGTCTATACCTACATCTTCATAGCTGATTGGGAGCGGCTCCGGCTGGTTGACTTCACAGGAGAGGATCACATACCACTGTCCTGATTCGTGTTTAATCGTACAGGTTTTGATGGTTCCCTCAATTTTGCGATGAACCTTAACTTTGAGAGTTCCAATTTTGGAGAGCGTAACCCGTTTTTCTTTCAAAGAGAAGCCAGACTGTGGGTAGGTAAAGCTACCATACCGATTGCGTCCCAGAAAGCGTGGATAACCGGGCTTCTCGCCGTTCTTCACCCGATCAAAAAAGCGATCAAACGCTCGCTTGAGGCGAAGCAGCACATCTTGAAGTACCTGGCTATAAATATCGTTATACTCTGGCCTGATCTCCTTGATTTCTGGTAAATCACGCTTCTGCTCATAGTAACTGATCGTTTTGCCTGCTATGTGATAGGCATCTTTGCGTTCAGAGAGCGCGGCATTGTAAAGCTCTCGGCACCTATTCAAGGTCCAGTAGAGTTTCTCTTCCTGCTGCTTGTTCGGATAGAGGCGAAATTTATAAGCTTTTCTCATTAGTTCATATTTCATGAGTCAATTATAACCCACGGACAATAGATGTATTTGACACATCTATTGTCCGTGGGAGTGCCTTCTATCCCCTGCCTGAATGTCGGGGAAGTTTACGGCACGGATGCTAACGAGGTTAGATAAGGATCGTTAGTTGTTGGCCCTACTATAGCGCATCAAGGTTGTTTGTGTCAACGTTCCATGAAAAATGCCCTATGGGATGTCATTCTGAGCGCAGCGAAGAATCTCTCGTGAACCACCTCGACTGGGTGACGGCTTGAGATTCTTCGCTGCGCTCAGAATGACATAGCGAAACCTCTTTTTCATGGCGTTGCCATTACATCTTGAGGCCAAGAATGAGCAGGATCGTCACTATGTGCAGCGATTGATCGAGCCAGATCGGGCCGATGAGCTTGTAACGGGCTTTGAGCGGGTCAATGACAAAATGCGTGCCGAACAGGATGATCGTCGCAAGCACGGATGGATGGGCAAAGAGGATAAACGTCGCGGTGTAGGTTGCACAATGATAAAAGTTGACCTCCCAGCTTTTGCCTTTCTCCATGCTCATCCAGGCGCTTTGAAAGGCAAAATCCCCCACGAAGTGACAGGCCAGCCAGATCAGCAGAGTCGGCAGCGCAATGTCCACGATCATTGTAGTCTCCTCCTCGCTATAGACTGCGACATCTTAATAGCCGAGGAGAAACAGGGACAACTATCTCCCCCGCTCAATGCCCTGTAGATAGGAGACAGTATAAGCGAGGAAACAGCTTCTCTCTATGAAACAATTCACTGCGCAATTGTGAGCTATGCACAGTTTCTAACATCTGGCAGGAACGTCAAGTTCCCGCTCCTTGCCTGGAAGATCGCCACGGTGTCGCCGAGAAGACGCGCAGCAACAGAAGCGAGGCGACAAGCGCCCAGAAGAGATAGGAGCCATCCTGCGTCAAAAACGCGCTATCAACCTGCCCCTGGACAAGCGCCGCGAGGAAGGCCGTGCCGACGCCGATCGCCATCCAGCGCAGGAGTCCAGCGTCCTTTACCCTGCCGATATGCTGCACGATACGCGCAAAGAGCCAGTAGAACATGGCGATGATGGCGAAATAGGCCAGCAAGCCAAAGATGCCGATACTGACCGCAATGTTGAGGATGTCGTTATGCGGCTGCAATCCCGGCTCGTCCTTCACACCCGTTGGGAAATGGGTTCCCGGAATGGTGGTGATCCAGTAGTGTTTGAGATGCGGCGCGTAACAGACCGTGTTCAGACTATAGTGACACGACCAGTTATTGAGGCCAACGCCAAACAAGGGGTAATCCTTGAACATATGCCACGCGGCCTGCCACAGGTACAGGCGTTTCTGCGTGGTACTGACATTGTTGACATTGACATGATGAGCAAAGACAAAATTAGTGATCTTTGTATGAAACACCAGCGCCACCGCCACGACGACCACCGCGAAAACAGCCGCGCTCACCAGCAGCGCTTTCCGGTTGGGCAAAGAGAGCGCGGCCAGGAATAGCACGGCTACTGCCATCGCCACCCACGTCCCCAGCGATTGTAGCAGGAAGAGGATCAGCAGGGCGAACAGGCAGAACACGAGAGCCAGGATACGCAGCCAGCGCGCGCGCGCTTCTCCTATCACCCGCCCGGTACCCACGATGACAAACGCCATCGCGAATGGCAGCGTATAGTCGAAGAGGATGCCGACGTCGTTCGCGCTGCCATAGACCGAGGCAGGCCGCACCAGTCCGTCTACATCCGGCACGAGCGTGGAGCGGAAGAAGAGATACTGCGCGAGCGTCAGCAAGCCGATGATGCCCACCGCCGCCAGAAAGGCGGTAAAGAGCCTGATCAGATCTGTACGCGCACGGAAACAGTACAGCAGCAAGAGCAAATAGAGCAGCGGCTCGATCACAAACTCGCGCAAGCCGCGCAGCGCCACATGCCCATCATAGGCGCCCAGGATCGAAACGGCGGCCACCACGGCGTATACTACAATCGGGATGCTGAACGGCCCCACACGATCCCACAGCTCGCGCCAGGACAACCAGTAGCGCCATGTCGCCTGCCAGAGGATCAGTTGCACGCCAGCGACGCCGACGCACACCAGCAGCGTAATCTCGGCAAGGCTGAAATTGGCGTGATCGTATACAGTCTTTTGGAGCAGATAATATGGCACTGTCAGCGGCAGTAACGCGAGAGCCAGCGGCAACCGAGACCAGCATAAGACAATAAAGATCAGCAAAAATGGCAGCGAGACCAGCGGGTTGAGATGGGCAAGAAAGCCGGTATAGGCGAGATTGGGATTGCCGACAACATAATATAAAGCCATCGCCAGAATCATGCCTAATCCGATCAGGAAATCACGCGCGAACCCGGACAGGCCCACCGCGCGTTTGCCCGGTGGCGCGGACGCTTGTTCCGGCGGTGTCGCCTCGCTGGGAGCGTTAGCAACGGATTCCTGATCGGCAAGCGTTGCATCAGATGTCGTGTGTTCCGGACTATTCATCGTCATTCGTTCACCCCGAATTTTGATTGTATGGACCGGCTTTTCGCGCCTCCATATCACCGGTTGCAGTATAGCAAAGTCTGTTCTGTTCGTCTACAACGGCGACATTCGTCTGTGAGAAAGAGATAATCTTACCCATGAACAACGCATCCACCAACAAAAATGTCTCATTATGGCGCTAGCGCGATTACCTATCCTTTTTGTTCTCTCCAGGCCACATATACAAGCTGATTGTACAGTACTGCTGGAAGCCGAGGCGGCGATAGACGTTCAGGCCCATGTGCGAGGATTGCAGGATGCCGAAGCGGTAGCCCAGGCGGCACGCATCGAGCAGGGGAGCCAGCGTGATTGCCGTGCCAAAGCCCTGGCCGCGCGCGTGCGGCAGCGTTGCCACGTCATAGATGCCCGCGACGCCACCGGCCAGGAACAGGAGCGAACTCGTGACAGGCTCGCCATCCAGCAGTCCGAGGTAGCAGCGCACCGCGGGGCTGGACATATAGCCATGTTTGTGATACAGCCCCAGGACAAAATTGAGGACGCTGTCTGGCATTTCGGAACCGGCAACCACCACGCGAATCCACTGTTCCAGCATCTCACCATCGCTCACCTGCTCAATCCTCAGCTTGCTGGAAACCGGCAGGTTTTCATCCAACGTGAGCAGGTCAAGCGCCATGCCGGGAGCGTTGTCATCCAATTGCCAGCCGTGAGCCAGCAGACGCTGGCCCAGATCCGCCGGTCGGGTGAACGGGCCGATAAACCAGGACAGCGGCGTTTGATAGGCCATAAGGCGAGCAATCAGCTTCTCAACATCGCTGTCACGTTCATCTGCTGCGAAATTGGCGCGAAAGACGCCGTTGGCAAGTTCAAAAGGCAGCCCCGAAATGAACCAGCTGCTTTCGGCATCCTCGTGAAACGTTGCCCCGATGATTCTTCCCCAGAGGCGGCCTAATTCCTGGAGATTGCTCTCCATGGCCTGTAAGATGGTGGGGATAGAAAACTCTGTCACTATATCGCTCATCCACTGACCTGCTTTCGTGCTAAAGACATACAAAAAGGACGGCGCAAGCGCGCCGCCCCTATCATAGCAAAAAATGCGGCTAGCGTGTCAACTCCGTGACGAATTGCTGGAAGACGTGGGCATGGTGATCGATGTCTTCTTGCGTGTGCTGCACCGAGATCGTCCACTGGTCGTCGAAGCCGGGAGGAAAGAGGATGCCGCGATTCGCCAGGAACAGCCAGTAGGCGTAGGAGACGCCCATATCGATCTCCCACCAGGCGCGATAGTTGCGCGCCCGCGCGTAACGGAACATGGCGCAGCCCTTCGCGCCCACCTGGGAGACGTGCATGGGCAGATCGAACTCCTCGATGATGCCGGTATACGAATCGGCCAGTTGCTTCGAGAGGCCATTGGCGTGCGCGTGCGCTTCAGGCGTGAGAATCTGCGTCAGCGTCACCAGACCAGCTTTCATGGAGATCGGGTTGCCGTTGAACGTGCCGAGATGCAGCACCTCGCTGTGATTGATGTGGCGCATAATTTCTTCACGTCCACCGAACGCGCCGATGGGCGACCCGCCGCCGATGGACTTGGCGAGGCAGATCAAGTCAGGCTCAACAGGATAAAGTTCGGTGATGCCGCCGGGCGCGACGGTCACGCCGGTTTTAACCTCGTCGAAAATGAGCAGCACGCCATGTTTGCGCGTCACATCACGCAGGGCTTGCAGATAGCCAGCGTCGGGCAGCATAATGCCGACGTTCATCAAAATGGCCTCGGTGATTACCGCCGCTACCTGGCCTTCATGCTCGGTGAGGATACGATCCAGCGCTTCGGCATCATTATACGGGGCAATGACGGTATTGTTCTTCACGTCGGCGGGAATGCCCTTCGAGGCAGGCACGGTATTGGGATGTTCGTATGAGCCAGCTTGTTCTGGCGAGGGCTTGGTACTCATCAGGGTTGTGTCATGATGGCCGTGGTACGCGCCTTCGATCTTCACGATCTTGTCGCGGCCCGTGTGCGCGCGCGCCAGGCGCAGGGCGTCCATTGTAGCTTCCGTGCCGGAATTGCAGAAGCGCACCTGTTTGATGGGAGCAAAACGGCGCGCAAGTTCTTCGGCCAGATAGACGGTATCGGGGCAGGGCAATGAATACAGGCTGCCCCTGCCAAGCTGCTCGCGCAGCGCCTCGACGAGCAAGGGATGAGCATGGCCGACCAGCAAACTGCCAAAAGCAAGGTGGAAGTCGGCATACTCGTTGCCGTCATAATCCCAGATATGGCTGCCTTCAGCGCGGCTGATAAACAGCGGATACGGCGGCACAGCCTGGAAGGAGCTTGAGACACCCATCGGCAGCGAAGACAGGGCGCGCTGGTGAATCTCGTAGGAACGAGGGGTACGTTTCCTAAACTGCGCCTCTTCACGGGTAACAATCTCTTCTACGCGGGCATGGTCAATGGTCAGAGGTTGACGAAGCATACAAGCTCCCTTTCTGAAATAACCGGTAACATGAAAAACAACCCATCAGTTACTATCATTGTACCCGACAATCAGAAATTTTTCAATTGTTTGTGGGAATATTTTTGCGAATTACCATAGTATTTTCATATTTTTATGCGAATATCGTAGCTAACAGGCAAATTAGCCTATCTTGGCAGAGCGGCGCGAGAGACTCCACCACAATACGATCATGAGCGCCGTTAGCGCGAGGGTGTAGGGCAACAGCGACCACATGCCTACAACCTGCAAGAGGACGCCAGCAACCCAGGGGAAAAAAGCCAGGCCGATCATGCTCAGGCTGATCAGAAAGCCAATGACGCTGGCGGCTAGGCGAACCGGCACGAGGCGGGGAGTAATCGCCACGGTCAGAGGATAGATGGGGCCGATGCTGAAACCAACAAGCAGGAAGCCGATGGCCGCCATTAGCCCGCCCGGCAGAAACCAGATCACGAACAGGCCGAGCGCGCAGCCCAGCATACAGGCATACATCAACCGGCGGTTGCCCACGCCGAACCGCTCAGCAAGGCGTTGCAGAACGAAGCGTCCGAGAGTGAGGCCCAGCCAGTAGCCGCTGACGATCCACCCGGCTGTCACCGTCCCTTGCTGGCGCGCATTCAACAAAAAAGTATAGCTCCAGTTGCCTAAGCTGACTTCTACGCCCACATAGACCAGGAGAAAGAGCGCCGCCAGCCAGACGGCAGGATAGATAAGCGCGGCACGTAGAACATTTCCCTCGACAGGCTTCTCATTTTCTTTGCGTTCACTATCCGGCAATTTGAAGGCGGTGATCGCCACAAACCCAAGCAAGAGGACGAGAGACAAGCCTCCAAGAAACAGGTACACGCTATTCCATCCCCAGCGGACGGCGAGCAAAACGCTCGCGCCGATCGGCCCGATCAACGCCCCAACGCCGTAGAAGGCATGTAGGTAATTCAGCAGCGTAGCGTGACGGGGCTGCGCAGTGATATAGATATTGAGGCCGGTCTCCTGCATCCCTATGCCCCATCCTATCAAGAACTCGGCAACCAGCGCCAGGGCAAAGGGCGGTTCCAGGCTAAAGCCGAAAACGCCGATGGCAACAATGACCGTTCCCAGCAAAAGAAAGCGGCGCAGGCCCAATCGCTCCACCAGCAGACCGCCATTGAGGGCGGCAAGAAAATAGCCGGTGGAGGAAAGGATAAAGAGCAGGCCAATCACGGCGTTGTCCACATGATAATAGGCGCTGAGGCTGGGCAGCAGTACGCCAGCCGCGCCTCCGCTGATGCCAACCAGCACAAAGCCAAAAAAGGCGACAACCAGTGAGAGCGAGGACGTTTTTTTCATGCAGCAGGCTTTCTCAGGGGTCAGGCTCCTTCCCAATACTATCTATCGTCATTGCCCCATTGCGGGAGAGATTGGCACGTTCATCATTATATCATCATTGCGCCTTCGGCGCTCGTTGAGAAGGATGGATGAGATGGTGGCGGGCTTTCAGCCCGCCACCATCTCATCCATCCTTCTCAAAACAGGCTCGCACAGGTACTTGTAGTGGATGATATACTAAAGGGGTTTGTAATTCATAGAGGAGGTTTTTATCAATGGCAATGCTTACCATCAGTCAACACGCAAATAGCGTCAGGCGGTTTGTGATCATTCAGCTGATTGCCTTGATTGGCTGGATTCTTGTACAGACCTTCTTTACTCTTTCCCCGCCTGGACGCACCGTCCCATTCGCTGTGATCATCGTCATTGAGGCTATCTGGTGGACGGTGACGCTCGTAATGATGTTTCTGTTATTTAGACGCATCTATGGCAGCTTTGTCCAGGCCGCTGTTGATCTGGAAGAGGCCAATAAAAGACTCAGGCAGAGAACAAACACCATCCTTTCAGATCTGAGCAACAACGAGAGCGTGTCACAGGACAATTAAGAAGCACCATATAAAGTGATGCGGCAGACCTAAACATGACCGTGCAGCGCGCCGGACACCGTAGAGTCGTTTGCCTTGCGCGCGCGATGCATCGTAGGCGGCTTGCGCGTCATCCAGGTAAAAATTGAGCCAGCCGCGAGCAAGTATCCTACGTAGAGGATCACCTGCAAGATAGTCGGAGCTTCAGCATAGCCGAGGAAGGTGTGCAGGATATCGCCGAGCGTGCTATCTTCACTGAGGAAACGCGCGGTATTCCAGAGCGGCGTCGCGCCAAAGGTCAGCCAGCCGAGCTGCTGCATATTCTGCACCGCGTCTCCAAGCAGACCGGCGGCAAAGAAAAGCAGGAGAATGCCCATCACGCGGAAAAAGAGGCGGAAGTCGAGCCTGTAGCCCAGGCGATAGATGAGGAAGCACAGGCCAATCGCGGCCAGCAGGCCCAGCAGCGCGCCAATCAGCAACAGCAGCGCGTTCGTGGTGAAAGCGAAAGCCAGCATGAACACCGCCGTCTCCAAACCTTCGCGCCCAACCGTGGTAAACGCCAGCAAGCCCAGCGCGAAACCGGAACCGGCAATACTCGCCTGCGCGGTGATCTCTTTTTTGAGAGAGCGGCTGTGCTGTTGCATCCAGAACGTCATGGTCGTCAAAAGCGCCACGGCGATGAGATAGGTAATGGTCTCGAAGACGGCCTGAATTGTGGAGCCAACATAGTTGTGGATGATGATATAGAGCGCCGCGCCCCCCAGCAGCGAGCCGAGAACGGCCAATAGAACGCCTGTCCAGACCGCGCGTGCCTTGCCCATCTGACCAAGCTGGCGCAGCGCCGCTAAAAGGATGCTGACGATGAGGCTTGCTTCAAAACCCTCACGCAAGAATAAAATGAACGCCGCTAACATACTATATAATACCCTCTCACGAAATCAGGGAATGCTGCCTGCCGCTTACAACTGGCAGGGTTAATTCCGACTGTGCTAGTCAGATATTAGCATAACCTAATGTGGAGAGTCAAGGGGCAAGGGTCAAGAAAATCTCAAATTATATTCAACATTCCCAGATCGCGCTGCGTTCAGCGCGTCACCCAGATTTTGGAGGCCGCGGCCTTGCTGATGCTCACCGCTTGCCCAGCCGCCTGAACGGTGAAATGTTCCGCGACCGCGTCTTCGTGATCGCTCGTCCGCGTGAGGATGGTCAGGCGCGTTCCCGGCGTCAGGCCCTTTTCGTGCAGATACAGGATCAAGCTCTCCTCGTCCTCGACGACTTCGGAGATACACAAAATCGTCACCGTCTCACCGAACTCCGCGCTGGAGAGTCGCAGCGCGTGCTGATCTTTCAGGTAATTGCGGGCATCGGGAACCTGGCCGGGGATCGGATTGCCATGCGGGCAGGTGGTGGGACTGTTGAGCGAACTGATCACCCGCGCTTCTACCGCTCCCGAAATGAAGTGTTCTAAGCGACAGGCTTCTTCGTGAACCTGGTGCCACTGCATCCCCAGCATATCAACCAGGAAACGCTCCGTGAGGCGGTGGCGGCGCAGCACTGCCTCCGCCGACTGGTAGCCCATCTCGGTCAGCGTCACCTGCCGCCTCTGATCCATTTCCACATAGCCATCGCGCACGAGACGCTTGAGCATCTCAGTTACAGAGGGAGGAGCTACGCCGAATTTCTCCGCCAGCCGCGCTCCAATGATGACCTCTCCCTCCATATTGATGTTATAGATAGCCTCCAGGTATTCTTCTACCGTCGCGCTCAGCGGTTCTTGCGTTTTCATATGCCGATCTCTTCCTGAACAAGTATCCTTCTGTCCAATCACATTCTATGCGCCGCCTGCGAGGACGTCAAGTTGCGCATTTATCTAATTTCATCAATTTTACCCATGTATATAGTGAATTCAGGAAGGAGTTACCCAGGAATGATCACTGAACGAACACAAAGAAGTATATCAACTTGTATAGCAGCAATGCGCGGGGCCAGTAGCACTGAGACTTTCAGGAGGCTTATCCACACGGGGCTTGCCCGGAACATCATCCTGCTGCTTTTCAGCGCGCTGCTGCTTTTCGGATCGTTTGCCTTCGTTGGTCAACAGCTAACGGCGCAGGCGGCGAATCCGGGGTCAGGCAATGCCTGTTCCTGGTATAGAGTCCGCTGGGGCGACACATTGAGCGCCATCGCACGAGGCTCTCATACGACGATCTGGACGCTGGCACGGACCAATTACATCCGCAACGTGAACCTGATCTTTGTAGGACAAACCCTCTGTATTCCATATCGGGTGGGTTATAGCTCAATTCCGGGTGGTACGACCGGCAGCGGCGTCGAGTCGAACGGGGTGGTACGCTGGTACGATTATGCCGACCTGAGCTGGTCTACGCGGCCAGAAGTAGAAGGCTTGCTGCGCCAGGCGGCGGCCCGCTATGGCTTGCCGGCCAACCTGCTGCTGGCGATTGCCTGGCAAGAGAGCGGCTGGTACCAGCACGTCATTGCCCGCGACGGCGGCATAGGTGTAATGCAATTGATGCCCTACACGACGATGGCAATCAATGCCGGGACGCGCATACGCCGCGATCCCTATCACCTCGTAGACAACATTTACCTGGGTGTGACGTATCTTTCCTGGCTCTGGCATTCGTTTCACGGCAACCTGGACAGAGTGATCAGCGGGTACAACGAAGGCGGCTGGGCGGTGATACACCGCGGCATTTTCAACTGGAGCTACGTCGATAACGTCCTCTACCTGATGCGCGTGTTTTAGTTTCAATCCCGAACGGGCTTCCAGACCATTTAACCGAGACGCAGCGCTACCTATCCGGGCAAAATTCGTTCTGCCCGGATAGGTTGTTGAATGTTCCTATGCCTGGTACAGCGTGAAATGTGCGAAGGCTGCCAGGCCGCCATTATGCCGCGTGATATTGGCGGAAGATCGCGACCACTTTCCCCTGCACAGCCCATTCTTTTTTCCACTCGTCGCTGGAAACGTAGATCGGGTTAAACTCTGAATTGGCAGGTTGCAAGCGGATGCGGTCTTGTTCCTTAAAGCAACGCTTGAGCGTGGCCCGGCTGTCGGTTCCCTCGTTATGCGTTGCGACCACGATATCGCCGTTGTTGAAGTCTGACTGTGGCCGCACAACCACGTAATCACCATTCAGGATGTGATCTTCAATCATAGAACGGCCATTCACGATCAGGGCGTAGGTGTTATCCAACTCCATGTCACGGCCAACGTCGATCATCTCTTCCGGTTCATCGGAGATGAACAGCGGTTCGCCCGCGGCGATGCGCCCCTTGACGGGAATGCCAGTCACCGCTTTGATCAATTTAATGCCGCGGCTTTTCTTTGATGTGCGCGAAATCATGTTCTTTTTCTCTAGCATGGTGAGATGATAATCTACGTGACCGGTGCTAGATATACCAAGCTCATGCCCAATTTCGCGATTGGTTGGCGGCATGCCTTCCGCCCTGATGTAGCTGACGATGAACTTGTACATTCTCTGCTGAATGTCGCTTGCTTGCTCTGTTGTCATATGATACCAGACCGCCTTTCCTTAAATCGGTTCGCCATTCGCTGACCAGCATACCCCTGACTAGAACGGCTATTCAAAAATAATCATACCACAGGCTATGCCATATTGCAAGAGGTTTTTGAACGCATTTTTGGAATATTCTTTTCATGTGCGGATTTTTCGTCATGGGGGACTTGGAAAGCGCCACATCTTTTGCTATACTCACATTGGTAGAGGGAAATGATGGCTGCTGGATTAACCCGTAGGGGCGCGGGCTTGCCCCGCCCTCTGTGTTCACATACATTTCGGCCAGGGCGGGGCAAGCCCACGCCCCTACGGGTTTCAAGAGAAAGGAAAAGTCAAACGTCTAAATCATTGCGTCTTTCCCCTCTTTACGTGTACAATAGAGATGTCATAAATGCGACGGGTTCAACCATAAAAGAGGGAGTTCAAATATATGGTTGAGATGACAGTTGAAAGCGTGCGGATAAACCTGGCAACCCAGCAGCGCGTTGTCATCTTGAAGGCGCTCAAGCAAGAGCGGTATCTATTCATCTGGATCGCGCATCCAGAGGCATATGCCATTGCGGTCGAACTGCAAGGGACGACTTCGCCGCGGCCATTGACGCATGACTTACTCAAAAATGTCATCGCCGATCTAGGAGCAAAGATTGAGAGCATCGTCATTTCGGATCTGATCGATGATATTTTTTATGCTCGCCTCATCTTAGACATCGATGGTCGGCATGTCGAGGTCGATGCGCGGCCAAGCGATGCCATCGCGCTGGCGGTGCGAGCGAAAACTCCCATCTTTGTCGAGGACAGCGTCTTAGAGCGCGCGGGCGTGATATTGGAAGCCAACGAGGAACAGGCATCTCCACGGGTTGAGCATAGAAGAGATTCAGATAAAGATAATCTGGCCCCTTACCGCGATTTCATCAATACGCTCGATGTGTTGGACGATTTCGGAAAAGAGTAGTTCTGGCTGAAACGCACGGCGGCGCCGCTCAGAGCAGGGGAATCATTGCTTTATAGAGGCGCGCTATCAGACGTGATAAGAGTCCGTAACAAAAAATGGCGAGCAACGTGTACAACTCGATGCCGCCGGAAATAGGCAGGGCCAGCCACTGGAATAGCAGATGAAATGGGAAGTCAAAAATACCACTGATCGTAGAGATGCCGCTGATCCAACTAGCATTGGATAAGGGCAAAATCGAATGCACAAGGAAACGCACCAGCAAGAGAGCCTGTACGACGACAAAAAATATCCCTGTAACAGTGAGGAACACGCTTTTGTTTACCTGGCTCTCAGAGGACTCAGAAGATGCGGTATGAACCGCTGCCAGGCGTTCCGTTGGCAGTTGATCGATGTCATTTGCTCCCGCGAGGGTTTTTTGTAGAGAAATTTTCTTCATGTTCCTCTTTGATGGGTTGGTTTGCCGGGCGCGATAAATCGGCCCCTACGTTATTCATCGTCAGATTTGAGGATACCGGGATAGGACGTCAGCATAGCTTTCGCGCAGTTGCATCACCTGCACCTCATGTTCATCTAGCAGAATCACCGCCGGGCGCGGCACAAGATTGTAATTGCTTGCCATCGGCAGGCAATACGCGCCTGATCCTGGCAGCGCCAGCAGATCGCCCTCGTCCAGGCGCGGCAAATGGATGCTCTCAATAAGCATATCACCCGACTCGCAGTAGCGTCCAGCAATGCAAACTTTTTCCTCAGGAGGCAGCGCGGCTTTCTCGACGGCGAATGCCGTATAGAGCGCGCCATAGAGGGCAGGCCGAATGTTGTCCCCCATGCCGCCATCGACGAAAAGGTAGGTGACGCCGCCGGATGTGGGCTTGCGCGCGCCAATGCGATACACGGCGACGCCAGCGCGGGCGATGATCGAGCGTCCCGGCTCGATGATCAGGCGCGGCGCGGGCAAATCGTGACCCCCTGCCGCCATGCCGCGCTCCATGCTGACCTGTAATGCTCGCGCCAGTTCTGTGACAGCAGGGGCCAATGGGTGATCGGGCGTGGCGATGGCCCAGCCGCCTCCAGGGCTGATCTCTTCCGGCCACCATCCCGTTTCGGCGTGAATCTCAGCAGCCAGCTCCAGCAATCGTTCGAACGATTGCTGG
>Ga0102924_1003901_pt1 | contig 15366 bp, 11 predicted proteins | sample PaiPotPPM11metaG_FD_80116 | JGI IMG/M metagenome (GOLD analysis project Ga0102924, IMG submission 80116) | Iron sulfur acid spring bacterial and archeal communities from Banff, Canada, to study Microbial Dark Matter (Phase II) - Paint Pots PPM... ... | reverse complement strand
GCGGCGCAGTGAATGTCGCCGCCATGCCAGCGGCGGCACCCGACGCAAGCAGGACCCGGCGGTAGTACGGAGTCAGTCCGACGGCCTGCGCGAACAGCGATCCGCAAGCCGCGCCCGTCTGAATAATCGGGCCTTCGGCGCCAAAGGGCCCGCCCGTTCCGATGGCCAGAGCGGTCGCCAACGGCTTCAGAAAAGCCACGCGCAGCCGCATCCGGCTGTGGCTGAAGAGCACAGCTTCCATCGCCTCCGGGATGCCGTGGCCCTTGAGGGTCGGCTCCCAGAAGTAGACCATCAATCCAACAATGAGCCCGCCAATCGGCGGAATCAAGATGACCCAGAGTCCCAGATGGTTGTGCGCCGGGCTGGTGATCGCGAATGACAATTTGCCGTAGAAACAAAGATTGGTGAAGAAATAGATGAGTTCGAGCAGGCCTTCGGCGACAAGGCCGCCGGTCAGTCCGATCAGAAGAGCGTAGCCGCAGATCTTGACGACTTCGGGCTCGAGCGCGATGCCAAACTCTCCTTTCTTCGGCAGTTTGGGTTTAGGGCTGCTTGAGACTTCGGGGATTGGGGTATTGGCCATCAACTGCCTCCTGCACTTCGATGCGTCCGGGAGGAAACGAGCAGCACCGGGGTCTTCGGCGCAATGGGGCGGGCGGGCGAGAATTCAGAGTTCAAGCGCCGTTGCAACCCGCTGGTCCCGAGCCGGGCAGACCGCTCGAGGCCCCTGACCTGGGGGAGCCGGCTCAACCCTCCGGGTCGCCATCCCTTTGGAGAAGGCTTCAGAAACGGGCTTCAGCATTTCCCTGCCTCAAATCTTCAAAGCTCCCAGGATGTCTGCCTTGGTCACGATGCCTTCCATCTTTCCTGGGGCCGACATGACGAACAGCATGTGCTCTCCACTCTCGCTCAGCAGCAGCCGCAGAGCTTCCAGGGCGTCGCAATCGGACGGAACCGTCATCACGCGATGATTGGCAACGTCACGCACATTGATCTTTTTCCATTTCTCCGGCGGCACGCGCGTGAGGGACCACAGTGGGATGGTTCCAAGGGCATGGCGACCCTCAAAGACCGGAAAAGCGGTGTGGCGGTCGTGGGGCGAGATGGTATCCGAAAACTCGCGCAGGCTCAGCGATGCCTGCACGGAAATCACATGTTGCTGCATGATCTCGCCCACTTTGATATGTTTCAGATCCTGAACCTTGGCTCCCTCGTGCAGGCGCTGGTCGCCGGAGACGGAGGCGTCCCCGGAAACGGCATACGCCACGGCCGACCCGATGAGCGATGGAATAATGAAGGCGTGGCCGCCTGTCGCCTCGGCTACGAAAACCACGGCGGCGAGGGGAGTTTTGTAACCCGCGGCAATGAACGAGGCCATGCCGACGGCGGCATATAATTCGAGCGAAGGCGTGTGGACGATCGCCTGGCCAAATGCCGTGCCAAAGGTTGCGCCGGTGAGGAACAGCGGCACGAACATGGCGCTGACGCCGCCCGAAGCCAGTGAAAAAATCGTCGCGCCCAGCTTCAGCAGTCCGAAGGTAACCAACTCCAGTGGGCTGCGCTGCACGCTGAGAATCGCTCCCACCGCCTCGTAGTTCGGGCCAATCGGCAAGAGCGCGCCTTTGAAAATCAATACGAATGCCAGGCCACAGACTCCCGTGAGGAAGCCGCCGATGGCGAGCTTGATCCAGTGGGACACGGCCCACTTCAGGACGAAGCTGCGGGCGCGACGGAAGGTGATTGCGAAAATCATAGCGATCAGCCCTATGACAAGGCCCAGTAGCGCACACCAGACGAGGTCGCGGCCAGTAAAAGACGTGGCGCTGGCAAAATCAAAAATGGGCGTGGCGCCTAAAAAGAAAGCCAGCGTCACGTAGGAGACGACCGAAGCGATCAGCGAGGGCAGCAGAGCCTCATGCGCCAAGTCGTCCTTGTAAGGCATTTCCAGGGCGAAGACCAAGCCGGTCAACGGAGCGCGAAATACCGCAGCCATGCCAGCCGCAGCGCCGCTGATCAGCATGATCCGGCGGTCGCGGGGCTGGAGATTGAACCTCCGCAGTTTCGCCCAGAGCCAGGACCCGATCGCGCCGCCGCCATAGATGCTGGGCCCTTCGAGGGCGGCGCTGCCTCCGAACCCCACGGTGGTAACGGCCGCGAGAAGTTTTGGGAAAAACGGACGCATGTCAATGTCGCCCTGGTGGTTGTGATAGGAACGGATAATTTCTTCTGTCGAGTGCTCGTCCGGATCACGGGTCAGAAACTGCATGATGAACCCCGTCGCCGCAAACCCGGCGACGACTCCCGGCACAATGGCCCAATGACGGCGCAAATAGTAGCCGAGCACGGCGGGCCAAAGCTTCCGCAGAATAATGACGGCGATGCCCGTGACCGCGAGGCCCGTGGTCACTCCGATCATGGGCGCGATGACAAGCCATTTGCCCAGGTCGCGCGAATAGGTGGCGCTCAGGTCTTCGTGCACCAGGGGAAAATATTTCCGGAGCAACGGATGTTTCAGCACCCAGCTTGTTCTTTTTGACATCGCGATTCTTGTGTCCCCCCGCTTTTTAGCGGATCAACTCAGGCGGCGCGCATGGTCTTACTGGGCCGCATTCTACTCCGGCCCGGGCGAAACTCGTTCTCAGAGTCTTTTTTCATTACGTTTCAGAGAATGCGGGCGAGTTTTAGGGGCCGGCCGGCGCTCTTTCCGAGCCCGAAGATTCTTGCCGCCGCTTTCATGAGGGGGAGCAATCCCATCCCGAAAGCGCACCAGTTCTCTACGATGCAATTGAGCCAGCTTGCCGAGGATCTTGCGGCCTTCAGGGGTTAGGACCACCCCGACGAAACGATGATCCCGGGCAATGACCTTCTTGGTCACCAGCCCCCGATGCGCGGCGCGTTCCACTAAGCCTACAACGGCGTTATGCCGCTCTTGCAGAAACTCCGCCAAATCGGAAATCGTGGCCCAACCCTGACCCGTGTAACCCGCGACCCCGAGAAGCAACTGGTGCTGCTGGGGTGTCACACCTCCGGCTCGCGCCGCGCGCTCGCTAAAACGAAGGAACAGGCGCAAACGATAACGAAACTGGGCCAGCTCAACAAGCAAGCCGCGTGCGAGTTTCTCAGGAGCCTTCACAGAGACCTTATGACCATCCCCTGACAATTATATCACAATGCGATGTATCGGCGACAGCATTTGTTAGGACTCATGGCTCTCATCGGATGCAATCGATTCGGCGGGAACGTCCAAGGCGTTTGTAGCCGTGGCCTTGGCGGCAGCGTCATGGTCTACGGCCAACCTTGACCAGGCATCAAGCTCATTAGGCCTGACCTTGCTGGGACTCTCAGCCGGCGCGCAAAAGGCCTCCGGCAAACCAGAATCATTCACGATACTGGCTGTGGCCGATTCGAGGGCCCCGCAGCGAGCGTCTTGCCCAGCTTACCGGACGCCCAGTGAGCACACTGTCGTCGCGCCTCATCGCTGCCGCGTTCTCATAACCTGCCACGGTATAGTAGATTGCGCGATCAAAAAAATGGCTGACCAACTGATGGAGTTCCATTTGCTGGTAAAGATCGATCGCTGAATTCGCCAGCCCGGAATTGCGAATGTAATCTCGCAACCGGCACCTCGTGAGAATCAGAGCCCAAATGACTTCGCTAAGAGGGATACCCTGGTTGAAACGCTCCTCTCCGAGTTGGAGATACCAGGTTTGGATGGCTTCGTCCGTCTTTTCCCACAGCCAGCCGCCTAAATCGTGGTAAACCTTATATACCCGCTGGTATAGGTCGTCGTGCGAAAGCTTTTGGTAAGAAGGCGTGTTCGGACTGCTTTGCAAGTCGCTCAGAGCACCGCGCGTTAGCTCTTCCGCGTGAGTTTCAATCATCTTAATCAATCGGTCAGAAAGCATTCAAAACCCATCCACCTTATTAGATCCCGTTTTGATCCTCGAAACCTAACACGGATTAATAGTGTATCACCTTGTGATATAAACCGATGCCGGGAGTACGTAACCCGGATTATTCACGAACCTCCAATAGGGGACTGTCAGGGCACGGTTTTAACCGTGCCGAAGAACGGTGTTTTGATTGTCTTTTATCTCGCATCCCAAACGGTCCGTTACAATGGACCGTTCGGGATGCGAGATAAGAGAAGGGGGGTCCGGCGCTGAAACGGCACGGTTAAAACCGTGCCCTGACGGCCTTCGTGGGCCACCAACTCCCGCGGGGCGGCGCGTTCCACCAAGCCCACAGCGGCGTTATGCCGCTCTTGCAGAGACTCCGCCAATTCGGAAATGGCGGCCCAGCCCTTCCTTGTAAAACCCCCGCCTCGCCAGCTACTGATGCTGTGACGGCGTCATGTGTCGAGCCGGAGCGGCGCGTTCGTTGAAACAAAGGAACTGCCGCAGGCGGCAACAACACTGCGCCAGGTCAAACAGCCAAGCTGCGAGTGCGCTTCTCAAGAGCTTGATAACAATTCATGAACAATTATATCACAATGCGATGTGATAAAAACAAAGAAAAACGTAGCAGGTGAGAATTCCAAATCCTGACGGTGCGAAGGCTGAAACGAAATTCCGGAGCGAAAATAGGAAAAAGCAAAGGCCGGAGTCCTGATCCAGCCCAATGCTTAAGAGATTTTATCGCAAAGATTCATCCACTTCTTGCAGCCAATCCGGGCGCTTGATGACCTCCCGCGGCCTTGAGCCGTCGGGAGCGCTGATGATGCCGTCCCGCTGCATCATGTCGAGGAGCCGCGCCGCGCGGCCATAGCCCAGCCGTAGCCGGCGTTGTAGGAGTGACGTAGAAGCCTTGCCGGATTCCACCACCAGCCGGACCGCATCCTCGTATACTGCGTCGAGCTCCGCGGAAACCTCCTCCTCGTCTTCGCCATCAACCCCCCGGTCTTTGTCCTTGATGGGCTTGAGAAATTCCTCGTTATATTGCGGACTGGACTGTGACTTCCACCACTCCACCACCCGGTTGATTTCCTTTTCGGTCACAAAGGAGCCGTGCAGCCGGACCAGGCGGGCGCTGGCCGGCGGCATAAAGAGCATGTCGCCCCGGCCCAGCAGGGCTTCCGATCCGTTGGAATCGAGGATCGTCCGGGAATCCACTTTGGACGCAACGCGAAAGGAGATGCGCGATGGAAGATTCGCCTTGATCAGTCCCGTGATCACGTCCACCGAAGGGCGCTGCGTGGCAAGAATCAGATGAATGCCCACCGCGCGCGCCATTTGCGCGAGGCGGGTGATCGATTCTTCCACGTTCTGCGGCTCCACCATCATCAGGTCCGCCAGCTCGTCAATCACGATCACCAAGTATGGCAGCGGCTTCTCTTCGAGGCCATTCGGATCGAAAAGGTTCAAGGTGGACTCCGGCTCAAAGAGCCGGTTGTATTGTTCGATATTGCGGACGCCGTGCCGCGCCAGCTTCTTCAGGCGCTCTTCCATCTCCAGCGTGGCGCGGCGAAGGACGTTTGCGGCCACCTTCGGCTCCGTCACAATCGGCGTATAAAGATGAGGGATGCCGTCGTAGAGATTCAGCTCCAGCCGCTTCGGGTCAATCAATATGAGTTTCACTTCGTCCGGCGTGGATTTGTACAGCAAGGAAAGAATCATCGAGTTGATCGCCACGCTCTTGCCGGAGCCTGTGGACCCGGCGATCAGCAAATGGGGCATTTGCGTCAACTCGCCTACTTTAGTCTTCCCGGTAATATCCTTTCCCAGGCAGATGGTCAGGCGGGAAGGCGACCCGGCAAATTCGCTGGACTCAATGATTTCCCGCAAATAGATGATCTCGCGGCGGTGATTGGGAACCTCGATGCCCACCGTCGATTTGCCTGGAATGCGCTCAATCAGGATCGATTCAGCCTTCATGCCCAGACAAAGGTCGTCCACCAGGTTGGTGATGCGGCTGTACTTGATGCCGGCCTCGGGCTTGAATTCAAAAGTGGTGACGACCGGCCCAGGATGAATCTGGGTTACGGACCCGGTGACGCCGAACTCGCTGAACTTGGCGGTAAGCTGTTGAGCCAGGGCCTTCAACTCATCTTCGTCGATTCCTTGCTCGGCCTCCGGCGGATGCAGCAGTGTCGTGCTGGGAAGCTTGTAGGATTGGGAGCCGTGACCCACAATCTTCGGCGATGGGGCAAACCGCTCTGGCTTGCGGGACTCGCGGCTGGAGAGAACCACAGCCGGTTCGGGCGCAGACGCGGCGATTTCGCTCTCCTCTTCGTCTTCCGGACCGCCGTTCAGGTCAACCTCATCCAGCGATTTCGCGGCTGGCGCCGGGCCTTTTGGCGAAAGCGGCTGCAGGGTCACCATCGTTGTCTCTGTTGACCGTGGCACATCGACCGGCTTCTTGCCTAGCACCTTTTCGCGGGCAATGCGCCTCTGCATCTTGCGGCGCTCGCGGTCTTCACGCCATTCATTCAGGCTTTCAACCAGGGGCCGGACAATCATCAAACCCCACGCGCCCACGGACTCTCCAACCTTTGAAAATGAGAACTTCGTGATCAAAAACAGCGAAGTCAAAAAGACCGTAGCGGCAAAGATGGCGGCCCCAAGTGGATTCAAGGTAGCCGCAAGTCCCGCGGCGATCAGTGTTCCGGCCAAACCGCTGGCATGAATTAGTCCATATACCCGGGGAGTGGCGGGAAAAAGTTGCAGCAAGGCCGTCAGCGAGCCCACCAGCAGAATGCAACCTGTCACTTTCGTCCACGGCGACCCAAATGGCCGGACCCTGAAAAATCGATACCCGGTGATGAACAAGAGGAGAGGAATGAGGTAAGCGGTCCAACCGAAGGCTTGCAGCAAAGCGTCTGCGGTGTAGGAACCTACCGGGCCAATCCAGTTGTGCACGGAAGCGGCGGAAGTTGAGGTATTAAACGAGGGATCAGCCGGCTGATAGGATGCAAGACAAAGGACCAAGACCAAACCCAGAACCCCGAGAAGGAATCCCGAGAATTCGTAGAGCCGGCGGGCCTCATTGGAAATCGGCTTCGAGGGTAAACTGTGAACGGCCGCATCGCGGCCCTTGCTGATCTTTACCGGCGAAGATTGCATCTTCCTCTCCTGCAGGCGGGCTAGAAAGGCAGAACTCCCCGCTCAAACGGCCAGACCTGCGGCCGCCAGCCTAAATTACGAGCCTGCCCTCTGGCTTAATGACGCAATCCCCATCCGAGTGCTAATACTAGCACACCCAGGGCCAGCCGGTAAACAATGAAAGGCTTGAACGTCCGGGTCGAGAGAAATCGTAGCAACCAGGCGATCACGCCGTATCCGACCGCCGCCGAAACCAGGATGCCCACAATAAAAGGCAGATGCATTCCCGGCGGCAAGCCATGCTTATGAACTTCCAACCCCTTTTTCAGAGCGGCGCCCGCAATGATGGGCGTCGAAAGCAGGAAGGAAAAACGAGCGTCGGTCTCCCGGTCCATGCCGCTGAACAGTCCGGCGGTCATCGTAATTCCCGAGCGTGAGACCCCAGGGATCACGGCCAGCGATTGCGCCACACCCACGAAGAGCGCACTGCCCAAGCCAACATCTTCCAGCTTCTCCTGGCGCCTGCCCCGGACTTCACCCGCCCACATCAGGAGCGCCACAATCACCAGGGCGAATCCGATTATGACCGGCTGGCGGAGTTGTTCATCCGCTGCCTTCTCGAAAAGCAGACCGATAATTCCGCCCGGGATCGTCGCAACGATCAAATACCAGAAGAGCCGGCGCTTTTGGCGCACCACAACCGGGTCCCCACGGCCCAGCCCAGCCGCGGCCGCAAGCATCTCTACCCAAGTCCGCCAGAAATATATCAGTACCGCAACCAGCGTCCCGGCATGAAGGGCCACGTCAAAAGTTAGGCCGGGATCCTTCCAGCCCAGCAGCCACGGAAACAGAATCAGGTGCCCGGTGCTCGATATTGGCAAAAACTCGGCGATGCCCTGAACGATGGCGAGAACGACGGCTTGGTAAAGCGGCATATGAATTGTTAAACCTCCAGCACCACTGGCAGGACCATCGGGCGTTTGCCGGTTTCGCGGTCGAAGAAGCGCCGAAGCTCGGCACGAATCTTATCTTTAATTACGCCCCAGTCGCCCACTTCTTCCAGGTTGGATTTTGCCAACGTCGCCCGCACCACCTGCCGCGCGCTTTCCACCAGCTCCGTTGCTTCATCCAGGGGCAGAAAACCTCGAGAGACAATTTCCGGCTCCGCTTCCAGTTGTCCCGTATGCTTGTTGATGGCAAGGATAGGAATCACGAAGCCCTCAGCGGAAATGTGGCGCCGTTCCTTCAGGATCACATCGCCTACTTCATCGAGCGATCCCTCGTCAATGCAGATGCGGCCCACGGCGACGCGCCCGTTGCGGCGGGCCCCATTTTCGTCAAATTCCAACACGTCCCCCGTCTCCATCAGGAACGTATCCTCCGTGATCGATGCGATCTCCTGCGCTATTTCCCGGTGGCGGAACAGTTGCCGGTACTCTCCATGAATGGGGATGAAGTATTTAGGCTGGACCAGACCTAACATCAGGCGCAACTCCTCGACACTGCCGTGGCCGGAAACGTGCACCAGCGGATGGCTGCCATCATCGTAATGAACCCGCGTACCTCGCCGGTAGAGATGGTCCATCATGCGGAAGATGGCCTTTTCATTGCCGGGGATGATGCGCGCCGAAAGCATCACTTCGTCGCCGCGCTCCACGCTCACCCAGCGGTGCCGGTCCACCGCGATCCGCGCCATGGCGGACATCGGCTCACCCTGGCTCCCGGCTACCACCAGCACCACCTGCTCGCGGGGAAGCTTGCGGACGTCCTGGGGTTGGACTAGCAAGCCCGGCTGAATTTTCAACCGCCCCATTTGCTGGGCGATTTCCGAATTCTGGAACATGCTGCGGCCAATGAAGCACAGCCGCCGCCCGTGCGACGCGGCGAGTTCGGCCACAATCTGCATGCGATGCAGCGAGGTCGCAAAGCAGGAGATCAGCACGCGGCCTTTGGCTTCGGACATGACCTCGGTAAACCGTTCGTGGACGGCCCGCTCCGAAGGGGTGAAGCCGGGCCGCTCGACATTGGTCGAGTCAGAAAACAAGGCCAGCACGCCCTTGCGGCCATAATCGGCCAGCGTGTGCAGGTCGCTCGGCTTCCCGTCCGTCGGAGTCGGATCGAACTTGAAGTCACCCGTGTGGATGATGGTCCCAAGTGGGGTGGTAATGGCCAGCGCGCCGGCGTCAATAATGCTGTGGGTCAAATGGATGAACTCGATGTGGAATGGGCCCACGTCGAAGGGTTGGCTGGGCAGCATCTCCCTCAGTTCCGTGGCTTCGTCCAGGCCGTGCTCGGTCAGCTTCGCCTTAGCCAGCGCCAGCGTGAATGGCGAGCCATAAACCGGCACATCCAACTCGTCGAGCACGTAGGGCAGCGCGCCGATGTGATCTTCGTGGCCGTGGGTAAGGAGAATGGCCCGCACCCGGTGCTGGTTCTCCCGCAGGTAGGTGATGTCCGGAATCACCACGTCCACACCCAGCAGCTCGGCATCCGGAAAGATGACGCCACAATCGACGACGATGAGGTCGTCGCCATACTCGAAGGCCATCATATTCATGCCGAACTCGCCGAGGCCGCCGAGAGGTATCGCTCTGAGTTTCAAATCAGTGGGAGGATTATTGTTAGTCACAGGTTTAAGAACATTCATCCTAACACAAACCGAAGGTGTACCCCGATGTCCAACCATTTTTTGTTTAAATTGAGCTGGTTCGTCATTGTCGTTTACTCTTAGTTTTTTGCCTGTGTCTTGGCTATGTTTTTAGCTCTTTCTCAACACCGCGATGGCAGGCGCCTGCCGGTGGCTGCCAACTCTGCAGACGGTGCTGAGACAAATTGATGGCTGCAGCGGGAATCGGAGTTGACCCGCCGTGGCGGGACCGCCGAACCTGAATTCTCAATGATTTCCGGCGCTCATAGAGCGCCGCTACGGCAAACTGTACCAATACCCTTCAACCCGTTATGTTGACTCGCTCAGTAGGGTGGAGCAAAATGCTCATGGCCACTTCTTGTGGAGGTTCACTTGACCAGTGGGTTACCCTGGGGTCTTGCACTTGCCAGCGGAGTGAACACCTATCTGCCGCTGTTCCTCCTCGCCCTCTTTGCCCGCTATAGCCACGTGGTTCATCTTTCCGCGCGGTTCGAGTTTTTGATTTCAACGCCCGCGCTTATCATCCTCGGCCTGCTTGCGGCCTGCGAAATCCTGGCGCAGAAATTTCCTGGCCTCGATAACCTTTGGGACTTGCTTCATTCCTTGTTGAGGCCACTGGCAGGGGCCGTGGCGGCGGGGGCCACGCTCACCACTAGCAACGTGTTTGAGATGGCGCTGGTGATGGCTGCGGGTGGGACGCTCGCCGCTGCGTCGCACTCCGCCAAGACAGGGATGCGACTGGCGACTTCCGTGAAGACATTGGGCGCAGCGAATTTTGGCATGAGCTTGGCAGAGGACTTCGCGGTTCTGGCCGCAACCCTTCTCTCTATCTTTGAGCCGCGCGTCATGCTGGGGGTGGCTGCCGTTTTCTTGATTCTGTTTGTATGGCTGGCGCCGCCGATTGCCCGCCATCTGGCTTTCCGCTATGACCTCGCTGCCGGCTGGTTCCGCTGGCTAGGGATGAAGCTGCGGCGAGCCCCGCCACCTACGGACTTGAAGGCAACGCTGTGGCTGGTCCCACCCAGCGGCATGGAAAGGGTTAAGGAGCAACTCGCGCCTTTCACTACGGGTGAAGAACTGCACGGCGTCATCGGAGGATGGCAAAGGACAAAGCGCGGTCCACGGCGGGCCTGGCTCATTCTGACTTCACAACGTTGCGTCATTCTCGAACTTCGGCGGTTTCGAAGACCGGCTCCCGTTGTGATCAATTATGGCGAACTTCGGGCGATCAACCTGAAGAATCTGCTGATTCTTCACAAGGCCAGCATCCAGATTGATCGCGGCCAAGAGCTCGTTTTCATTTTCCGCAAGGACGTAGCGCCCCTCGTGGACCGGGCGGTTCAGACCATGATCGAGCTCAGACACCCGCCCACTGGAAGTCAGACAGTTCTCTCCGTCCCAGTCCAACACCTGGATTGACCCATTCCACGACGGCAGAGATAGAATCGGCCTTCCTCAGTTGAACGCCCGGCAAGAAACTTCGGCGTTCTTAATTGCTTTGCTTCTTCTTCTTGGCGTTGGGCAACTGATTTCGAGGCTTTGCCGCTTTGTACCCCGCTTTGATGGCATCGGCTTCCGTCATGTACTTCCCGCCTTTTGATTTTCCGTACCAGCGGTCTCCCGGGCGGTGGAAGATTTTGGTTTTCGGGTTCACCCAAACCATCCCTTTGTGCGACGCCCCGGATTTACTAGCTAAGTGGCTGCTGGAAGCGGCGCTTTTCTGAGCGCTGGGGTTTCCAGAAGGTTGAGAGCCTCGGGCCGAACCGGAAGTGATTGTTGCTCCAATGACCAGGCCAAGGAGTGTAAACCAAGCAAAGCTACTGCTGAGTATCCTTTGAGTCATAAAGATGTAACCCTCCCCTTTGAAAGTGATGAATTTCAGATTGTGGCGCCAAGCTGCTTACTCCGGAATTTTCAGAGATCAAGTCCAGCCTCACGCGCCATCCTGCCACAATTGCTAGTTCACCGCAACTGTCGCCTGCAAAAGAGTGTTTAATAAGAATAGAGGGGGCGCAGAAAACGTTTTCTTGATGCTTGCGACTTCGTCATCCGCCAGTAAAAAGGCTTTGGAGAAGATTCGAAACGCCGCAATCAACGGCTCTGTTGACCCACCCCGGGCCAAGGTGTCACGTAACGCCAAGACTCTGGAGTTCCGGAATCAATTACGAAGGTGGCTCCTGGCCGCTGCCGGATGTTTCAGGTCTGAAGATGTCCTTGCCAAAAGCTTGCGTATCGTTGCCGGATTTCAGCATAATTGAGGATTGATCGAACCATTGCCTAAGGAGGCTTCATGAACCAGACTTCAAAGAAAACAATTGCCGGGTTAATGGCTGCACTTTTCACTTTGGCCATACCTCCTCTCTGGTCTGCCCAGGCGGACCACGTTGTCTCCTCGTCCGAAATCCAGCAGGAGGTAAATCAAGCAGCAAAGGTCCGGCAACAGAATCTCCAAACCGTTCAGAAGTTCTTAGCTTCCCCCGAAGCGCAAAAGGCATTGAAAAAGGGTAAAGTGGACTATACGAAGGTTGAGAAGGCGATCCCTACCCTCAATGACCAGGAACTTGCGCAACTTGCGGTTCGCGCTCGCAAGGTTCAAAATGACTTCGCTGCGGGCGCATTAAACAACGAACAGATCACCTACATCATCATTGCGCTGGCAACTGCTGTGGTCGTGATTTTGATCGTGAAGGGCTGACCCATGCCTGCAATGCGCCGTGCTGTGGCCATCATGGTTCTGGCGCTCTCCGTATCGGCGCTTGGAGCCGCGGCCACAGGGATTTATCTCGATGTACCCTACGTTCGCCAGCCCAAGAATGGATGCGGCGCCGCTTGCCTGGCCATGATCCTCGAGTACTGGAAGGTCCGTGATCCAGGCGTGGGCGGTGGCGCCACAACCCAGGTGGCTGCAATTCAACGCCAGCTTTATTCGAAAACGGCGCATGGCATCTATGCGCGAGACATGGTGAGCTACCTCGACCGGTCCGGGATGCGTGCCTTCGTTTTTACCGGCCGGTGGTCCGACTTGGAAGACCACCTCATCAAGGGCAGGCCGTTGATCGTCTGTTTGAAAGAGCCGGGATGGCACGGACCGCGCCATTATGTGGTCGTCACCGGTGTAGACTCTGGCCGCCAGCAAGTTCTGGTAAATGACCCCGCACGGGGGAAGCTCGACACCGTGAAGTGGCCAGAATTTGAAAAAGGTTGGAAAGCTACCGGCTTCTGGACGTTGCTCGCCGTCCCGCGGCAAGGCCAGTGATCACCCACGCTTTCTTGGTGTTCCTTCTTGCAGCCTCCACTGGAACGGGCACGCAAACTGCGTCCGGAAGTTCATCCCTCCTGTCTCACGTCAAGAAGCTATACAGCGAAAAGCGATACGGAGAAATCGTCCGCCTGTCGCCGCCGGGACCCGATGCTACGCCCGATCTTGATTACTACCGGGGCATGGCTTTCGCGAAGCTCAAACAGTGGAGCAACGCTTGGAACGCCCTGCGGCAAGGTGAGATGAAGGCGCCTCGTGATGAGCGCTTTCCAGTAGAACTCGCCGGGGTTGACTTTGAGCGGAAAAACTTCCGCCGCGCCAAGGCGGAGCTCCATCGGGCTCTGCGGATTGATCCCAGGAATGCCTATGCCAATAATTTCCTTGCCAGCCTCTACTACCTCGACGGAAACCTGGCTGCGGCGCTGCAATATTGGAACCAGGCCGGCAAGCCGCGGGTTCGGCAGGTTCGAGTTGATCCTCAGCCGCGCCTCAAGCCAGAGATATTCAAGGATGCGCTGCCTTTTGAACCCGGCGCCATCCTGACCTTGCCGGCATTCGAATCTTCGGTGGGGCGGCTCCAGGCGTTGGGTGTCTTTCCGCAGTTTCGATTCGAGCTACTGCCCACTCAGGATGATTCCTACGACGTTGCTCTCCATGCGGCGGAGCTCAATGGTTGGGGAGACTCAACGCCTGAAGCCCTTTTTTCGCTATTGCGCGGTGTCCCTTACGACTCTGTCTATCCCGAAGTCTTTAACATTCATGATTCGGCCATCAACCTGATCTCCCTGCTGCGCTGGGACCCGAACAAGCAGCGGGTCTTTGCGGCGCTTTCCAGTCCGGTGGCGGACTCAGCCCGGACGCGATATCAGTTCTATCTCGACGGACGCAAGGAAAATTGGACCCTCAACCCCGCTTTCACCAGTTCACAAGCAGGACTCACGGGCTTCCGGATGGAGAAAATTGAAGGCGGCGCGGAGTTACTCTCCGTGGTGAATGACCGGCTGACACTGCGGGGCGGGATCGACCTTTCAGGGCGATCCTTTTCCCATTTCGCCTCAACTCCGGTTCTGCCGGGTCAGTTTTTCGCCAACGGCGTTGCGCTAGAGGCAGAAACCTCAGCTCGTTACCGGCTGGCGGATATTCCTGAATATCGCTTCACGCTGGACTCGACCGGCTCAGTTCAAGCTGGCCATGATTTTTCGCGGATGCTTGGCAATTTCGCGCAAACCGAGAACGGCTTGGCGATGGATTGGCTGCCCCAGGCCACGGGCGATGATTACGAGATGACCGCGCAGATTCGCGCTGGACACACCTTTGGCATGGTTCCCTTCGATGACCTCTTTATGCTCGGACTCGAACGCGATAACGACTTGTGGTTGCGCGGCCATATTGGGACGGCCAACGGACGGAAAGGCAGCGCGCCCCTCGGCCGCGATTACACTCTGACCAATTGGGAAGACGACAAGATCATCTTTCAGAACGGCATTTTCCGGGTGCGACTCGGACCATTCCTTGATTCGGGCAAGATCACCGATCCTTCGGGCGACTTCGGCTCTCGACGATGGATGTGGGATACTGGACTGGAGTTGAAAGTCAGCGTGCTGGGCGGCACGGAAGTGGCGCTCTTTTTCGGCAAGGACTTGCTGACAGGCCGCACCAGCTTCTACGCCACGACTCTGGGCTTCCTCAATGGCCCATTTCCGCCGGGTCCGGCCCCTTTTCGAGGGTATTAGACGTCGCGAGAGGAGTTACGGACTTTCCGGGACTTCGCCCGGGAAGTGTCGGTGGCGCGGACGCGCACTTGGCGGTGGCCGTGGCGCCACCGTCCCGGCGGCAGGGGCCATTGCGGGGGAAAACGCCTCATCCAGCGGGTGGCGAGCGAGCGGCTAGCGGAGCGCGGCAGGGCCGCAACCCCAGGGCGACGGTCATTCCCGCGAAGGCGGGAATCCCATTGCCAGCCGCGCAAACGCCGAATTTTGGCTTTGCTTTGGCTTTGCTCGGCGAGCAAACCCAAAATCTGCGGAAGCAAAGCCAAGCGCCACCGCCAACGCCTTTGATTTCTGTGGCTTGCGCGGATTTTCCCTGAAATCTAATTATCTCTATTCTCTTCAATGACTTACAGAGATACCGTGGCTTTCTTCCCGGATGGTTAGGCGTTTTTATGGTTGATTAATCCAGGTTTTCAATAACTTGAAAAATCGATCCACCACAAAAAAAGATTTTTTTTCGCCTCTTTTTGCTAGTACCCGTATTTTTACTGGTTTTTTTGCATGTTCGAAATGGCTTTGTTCCGCGAGGGCAATTTCTGCCTCTTGTTTTCAATGGTTTGAGCTTCATTTGCTGCACCCACGCCCGGATTGGCGGTTTTCACAGGGCTAAGACCCGCATTTCTATTGGGGATTTTTGATGCCTGGCCCGGT
>Ga0102924_1003899_pt1 | contig 15374 bp, 15 predicted proteins | sample PaiPotPPM11metaG_FD_80116 | JGI IMG/M metagenome (GOLD analysis project Ga0102924, IMG submission 80116) | Iron sulfur acid spring bacterial and archeal communities from Banff, Canada, to study Microbial Dark Matter (Phase II) - Paint Pots PPM... ... | reverse complement strand
GTCCGGCTGCGTCTTCGGGTTCAGCGGCCAGGTCGACGCCCTCGTCGCCCGCTTCCAGGCCGAGCTCGGCGAGTGCACGGTCGTCGCGACCGGGGGCCTCGCCGACCCGATCATCGAGCACTCGCGCACCATCCAGCACTACGAGCCCTGGCTCACCCTCCAGGGGCTGCGCATCGTGTTCGAGCGGAACCGATGACCGACCGGGAGGCCCCGGGCGGGGACGACTACGTCGGCGACGAGCGCCGGCGGCGCCTGGCCAAGCTTGAGTCGCTGCGGGCCGGGGGCGTCGAGCCCTACCCGGTGCGCTTCGACCGCACCCACACCGCGGCCGAGCTGCACGAGGTTTGGGACGGGCTGGCGCCGGGTGAAGAGACCGACGACGTGGTGCGCGTCGCGGGCCGGCTGCTGCTGATCCGGCGGCAGGGGAAGCTCACCTTCGCGACCCTGCGGGACGGGACCGGGACCGTGCAGCTGTTCGTCTCCGACGCCGAGATCGGGCGCGACGCGCACGCCTCCTTCGACGACCTCGACCTGGGCGACTTCGTCGGCGCCGCCGGCACCGTCCTGCGGACCAAGCGGGGCGAGCTGTCGGTGAAGGTCGCCACCTTCGAGCTGCTGGCCAAGGCCCTGCGACCGCTGCCGGAGAAGTGGCACGGCCTGAGCGACGTCGACACCCGGTTCCGGATGCGCTACGTCGACCTCATCGCCAACGACGACGCCCGGCGGGTGTTCGCGATCCGGTTCGCCGTCATCGCGGCGCTGCGCGAGCAGCTCCTCGGGCGGGCCTTCGTCGAGGTCGAGACCCCGGTCCTGCACGCCCAGGCCGGCGGCGCGGCAGCGCGCCCGTTCACGACGTACCACAACGCGCTCGACCTGCCGCTGAGCCTGCGCGTCGCGCTCGAGCTGCACCTGAAGCGGCTCCTCGTGGGCGGCTACGAGCGGGTGTTCGAGATCGGGCGGGTGTTCCGGAACGAGGGCCTCGGCACCCGGTACAACCCCGAGTTCACGATGCTCGAGCTGTACCAGGCCTACGCCGACTACCGCGACATGGCGACGCTCACCGAGGAGCTCGTCGCCACCTGCGCCGAGGCCGCGACCGGCTCGACGACGGTCAGCGTCGGCGACCAGCAGCTCGACCTCGCCCCGCCGTGGCCGCGGCGTCCGATGCTCGACCTCATCGAGGAGCACGCGGGCGTCCGCGTCCACCCGAGCACGCCGGTCTCGGAGCTGGAGGCCTTCGCGGACCGGCTCGAGGTCCCCCGCGAGATCGGGTGGGGGCCCGGGAAGCTGGTGATGGAGATCTACGAGAAGACGGTCGAGCCGAACCTGGTCGGGCCGGTCTTCGTCACCGACTACCCGCGCGAGGTCTCGCCGCTCGCCCGGGCCAAGCCCGACGACCCGACGCTGGTCGAGCGGTTCGAGGTGGTCGTGCTCGGCCGCGAGCTCGCCAACGCGTTCAGCGAGCTCAACGACCCGGTCGACCAGCGGGCCCGCTTCGAAGACCAGGCCAAGCTCGCCGCGGCCGGCGACGTCGAGGCCCACGGCGTCGACGAGGACTACCTCCGGGCGCTCGAGTACGGGCTGCCGCCGTGCGGGGGCCTCGGGATCGGCGTCGACCGGCTCGTGATGCTGGTCGCGGGTGTCTCTACTATCCGGGAGGTCATCCTGTTCCCCCAACTCCGGCCGGAGACGGGCGAGACTGGGGTCGAAGGGGGAGCAAGCTAGATGCGCGTGCTGGTGACCGGCATGGGGGGCGTGATCGGGACCCGCGTCACCCAGATGCTCGAGGCGCGGGCCGAGGTCACCGAGATCGCGGGCTGCGACTTCATGCCGCCCCGGCGGCGGTTGCACCGGGCCACCTTCAAGCGGATCGACCCCCGCGACCGCGACCGGCTGGTCGGCTTCGTCACCGAGTTCGCGCCCGACGCCGTCGCCCACGTCGGTGTCTACGAGCCCGACGCGCGGATGGGCACCCGGGAGGCCGCCGCCAGCACCGAGGCCTGCACCGTCAACGCGCTCGGCGCGGCCGCGCGCGCGGGCCGGCTGGAGCGCATCGTCGTGCGCAGCGGCCTGGAGGTGTACGGGCGCGGGCGGGGCCACCCGCTCGTCCCCGACGAGTGGGCGCCGCTGCTGCCCACCACGCCGTACGGGCGGCTCTGCCTCGACGTCGAGCGGCTGGCGGCCGGAATCGGGCGCCGCCACGACGTGCGGTTCGGCGCCCTGCGGTGCGCGGTCGTCGCGGGGTCGCACGCGCCCAGCCCGCTCGCCCGGTACCTGCGGCTGCCGGCCGTGTTCGTCCCCGCCTTCGCCGACCCGCCGTTCGCGCTCCTCGACACCGACGACGCCGCGCGCGCCTTCGTCCAAGCGCTGGTGCGTGACGTCGACGGGCCCTACAACGTCGTCGGCCCCGGCGCCGCCAGCCCGTGGCAGGCGGTGCGCCGCGGCGGGCGCGTCCCCATCCCGGCCGCGGGCGCGGGCTGGAGGGTCGCGGTCCGGGTCGCCGAGGTCGCGGGCGCCCCGGTGCCCCCGCACGTGCTCGAGCTGCTGCGTCGGGGCCGGGTCGCCGACGGCGGCCGGGCCGTCACCGACCTCGGGCTGCCCGACCTCCGGCCGACCCAGTCCGTCCTCGACGACCTCTTCGAGTGGGCGACCGTCACCCGCCTCGAGCCGGCGGGCCGGGAGGTGGTCGCGTGACGGCCGCCAACTACGGGCTCGACACCGACCGCGCCTCCACCGCGGACCCGCTGCTCGTCGCGCTGCGCCGCCGGGCCGCGGGCCGATACGCGGTCGACGAGTTTGGCGGTGACCCGCACCTCATGGACCTGGTGGCGCCGCTGTTCCCGCTGCCGGTGGCGGTCGAGCACGGCGAGCGGGTCCCCGACCTCGGCCCGGCGCTGCTCATCGCCAACCGCGGGCTGGGGCTCCTCGAGCCGTTGGCGGTGACCCGCGCCGTGCGCCGGGCCGCCGGGCGGCGCACGCGCGTCGTCGGTGCGCCCGAGCTCCCGATCGTCGGCGACGCGCTCCGCACCCTCGGCACCATCGGCTACCGGCCCGACGACGTCGCGGCGATGCTCCGGGCCGGGCACCTGGCGGCGGCGCCGCTCGGACCGACCTGGTTCCGCGGCGGCGCTGGCGCGCCGCCGCGCGAGCTGTTCGTCGCCACCCTCGGGTTCCCGGTCCTGCCGGTCGCGGTGCGGCCCGGCTTCCCCCAGAACCTGCCCGGCCGGCCGTGGCGCGTCCGGTTCGGCGAGCCGCTCGGGCCGCCGCCCGGCACCCGGTCCGGCGACCAGCTGGCGGCTGCCGAGCTGGCCGAGGACGTCGGCGAGGCCGTCACCGCGCTGCTGGCGGACGACGCGTGAGCAGCACCGCGCTCGCCGGCGACGGCACCTGGATCGCCTACGACGCCATCGGCCGGCGCGGCGGCTCGCCGGTGCTGCTCCTCCAGGGCCTCGGCGCCGACGCGCGCGGCTGGGCGCTCCAGCGGATCCCGCTCGGCCGCCGCCACCGGGTGATCGGGGTCGACAACCGGGGCGTCGGCGGCAGCGCCAACGCGCCGCGTCCCTACTCGCTCGAGCAGATGGCCGACGACGCGGTGGCGGTCCTCGACGCCGAGGGCGTCGAGCGCGCCCACGTCGTCGGCGCGTCGATGGGCGGCGTGCTCGCGCAGATCCTCGCCGCCCGCCATCCGGAGCGGGTCCGCTCGCTCGTGCTGGCGTGCACCGCCTGCCGGCACCACGAGTGGCGGCGCGAGCTCCTGCAGGAGTGGGCCGACGAGGTGCGCGCGGGCGGCATGGGCGGACTCGGCAGCGACGGCCTCCGGTGGCTGATCGGTCCCCGCCTGCACCGCCGCTTCGGCGTGTGGCTGAACCTGATGGCGCGCATCCTCCTGCAGGCCCGACCCGAGAACTTCGCCGCCCAGGTGGCGGCCATCCTGGAGGCGCCCGACGAGCTGCGCTTCGAGCTCGTGAACGTCGACGCGCCGGCGCTCGTCATCACCGGTAGCCAGGACCTGCTCACCCCGGTCGGCGACGCCGAGGAGCTGTGCGAGCTGCTGCCCCGAGCCCGCCTCGAGGAGCTGCGGGGGGCCGGCCACGCGCTGATGGTCGAGGCGCCGAACGCCTTCAACCGGGCGCTGCTGAACTTCCTCGCCGAGACCGAGGCCCGACCGCTCGCGGCCTAGGGCCAGGCTTGCGTCAGCTCTGGCGCGCGACGAGACCCTCGACGAGGCGGCGCAGCGCGTCGCACACCGACGCGTCGAGGGTGTCGGCTCCTCCGAGCGCCTCGCCGGCCTTGGTGGCGTGGTCGCGCGCGACCGCGAGCGCGGCGTCGACGGCGCCGTTGGCGCTGGCCCGCCGGCGCACCTCGGCCAGCCGCTCGCCGTCGATCGGCGTGCCGAGGCGCGGTCCGAGGTCGGGGTCGTCGGCGAGCGCGTAGATGACCGGGAGCGTGTAGATGCCCTCGACGAGGTCCTGGCCGGCCGGCTTGCCGAGCTCGGCGTCGGTGCCGGTCAGGTCGAGGCAGTCGTCGACGATCTGGTAGCCGAGCCCGAGGTGGGCGCCGAAGCGGGTCAGCGCGTCGAGGGTGGGCTCGTCGGCGTGGCTCACCATCCCGCCGATCCGGCACGCGGTGCCGAAGAGGGTCGCGGTCTTGCCCTCGATGGCGGTCGCGTAGTCCTCCTCGGTGCGGGTGACGTCGAAGAGGTGCTGCAGCTCGAGCACCTGGCCCCGGCACAGCTCACCGATCGTGGCGGCCAGCAGCGCCGCCACCGGGGCGCCGAGCGACGCCGCCAGCGACGAGGCCCGGGCCAGCAGGTAGTCGCCGGCGAGGATCGCCACGATGTTCGACCACCGGGCGTTGACCGACGGGACGCCCCGCCGGGTCTCGGCCTCGTCGATCACGTCGTCGTGGTACAGCGACCCCAGGTGCACCAGCTCCACCGCGACGGCGCCCGTGATCGCGTCCTGGGCAGCCGGCTCGGCGCCCCCGCTGGCGGCGTACGCCGCGCACAGGGTCAGCGTCGGCCGGATGCGCTTCCCGCCCGCCTGCACGAGATGGGACGCGACGTCGCCGAGGAACCGGTCGGGGTGACGGACCGCGTCCTCGAGCGAGGTCTCGACCCGCCTGAGATCACCGGGCAGGGGCGGGAGATCGAGCGTCTCCGCCAGGCCCATATGCCCAAACTACGCAGGCCCGCCGGGGTCCACCAAGCCCGGGAACATTTTCTCGTCCGCCGCGCTTGACAAGCCTTACGCGCGGGCCAGAAACAGCCGAGAAATTCAGCGGAGGGCGCTGCAGATCGCAGAAGCCCCCAGGACCCCGACAGGTAGACTGACCCCACGAGGCGGCTCCGGTCCCACCGCCCCGGCGGCGTGGGGAAGGGACCACGACCCCCACAAGACGGTAGGCACAGTGTTCGAACGCTTCACCGATCGGGCTCGACGGGTAGTGGTGTTGGCGCAGGAAGAGGCGCGCCTGCTGAACCACAACTACATCGGGACCGAGCACATCCTCCTGGGCTTGATCCACGAGGGTGAGGGCGTGGCGGCGAAGGCGCTCGAGTCGCTCGGCATCTCCCTGGAGGCGGTGCGGGCCCAGGTCGAGGAGATCATCGGCCACGGCGGCCAGGCCCCGTCGGGCCACATCCCGTTCACGCCCCGGGCCAAGAAGGTCCTCGAGCTCTCCCTCCGGGAGGCGCTCCAGCTCGGCCACAACTACATCGGGACCGAGCACATCCTCCTCGGCCTCATCCGGGAGGGCGAGGGCGTGGCGGCCCAGGTCCTCGTGAAGCTCGGCGCGGACCTGTCCCGGGTCCGCCAGCAGGTCATCCAGCTCCTCTCCGGCTACGCCGGCGCCAAGGAGGGGCAGGGCCAAGGCGGCGGCGCCGGCGAGTCGCAGCCCTCGGGCTCGCTTGTGCTCGACCAGTTCGGCCGCAACCTCACCCAGCTCGCCCGCGAGAAGAAGCTCGACCCGGTCATCGGGCGCGAGAAGGAGATCGAGCGGGTCATGCAGGTGCTGTCGCGCCGCACCAAGAACAACCCGGTGCTCATCGGCGAGCCCGGCGTCGGCAAGACCGCCATCGTCGAGGGCCTGGCGTCCGACATCGTCGGCGGCGACGTCCCCGAGACCCTGAACGGCAAGCAGCTCTACACCCTCGACCTCGGCGCGCTCGTCGCCGGTTCCCGCTACCGCGGTGACTTCGAGGAGCGGCTGAAGAAGGTCCTGAAGGAGATCCGCACCCGCGGCGACATCATCCTCTTCATCGACGAGCTGCACACGCTCGTCGGCGCCGGCGCGGCCGAGGGCGCGATCGACGCCGCCAGCATCCTGAAGCCGATGCTGGCCCGCGGCGAGCTGCAGACCATCGGCGCCACCACGCTCGACGAGTACCGCAAGCACCTCGAGAAGGACGCCGCGCTCGAGCGCCGGTTCCAGCCCATCAAGGTCGAGGAGCCGACCGTCGCGCACACCGTCGAGATCCTCAAGGGGCTGCGCGACCGCTACGAGGCGCACCACCGGGTGACGATCACCGACCAGGCGGTCGTCGCGGCCGCCAACCTCGCCGACCGCTACATCTCCGACCGGCACCTGCCCGACAAGGCCATCGATCTCATCGACGAGGCCGGGTCGCGGCTGCGCATCCGCCGCATGCAGGCCCCGCCCGACTTCCGCGAGCTCGAGGACCAGATCGCCACCGTCCGCAAGGACAAGGAGGAGGCGATCGAGGGCCAGCAGTTCGAGCGGGCCGCGTCGCTGCGCGACCGCGAGAAGGAGCTGCTCGAGCAGCGCCGCGACAAGGAGAGCGAGGCCCAGCGCGAGGGCGTCGACCTGTTCAACGAGGTGAGCGAGGAGTCGATCGCCGAGGTCCTCGCCCTCTGGACCGGCATCCCGGTCTACAAGCTCACCGAGGAGGAGACCGCCAAGCTTCTGCGCATGGAGGACGAGCTGCACAAGCGGGTCGTCGGCCAGGACAGCGCGGTCAAGGCGGTGTCGCAGGCCATCCGCCGCACCCGGGCCGGCCTCAAGGACCCGAAGCGGCCGTCGGGGTCGTTCATCTTCCTCGGTCCCTCCGGGGTCGGGAAGACCGAAACCGCCAAGACGCTGGCCGAGTTCCTGTTCGGCGACGAGGCGGCGCTGATCCAGCTCGACATGAGCGAGTACATGGAGAAGCACACCGTGTCGCGCCTGGTCGGGTCGCCGCCCGGCTACGTCGGCTACGACGAGGGCGGCCAGCTGACCGAGGCCGTGCGGCGCAAGCCGTTCTCGGTGGTGCTGTTCGACGAGATCGAGAAGGCCCACCCCGACGTCTTCAACACGCTGTTGCAGATCCTCGAGGACGGGCGGCTCACCGACGCCCAGGGACGCACGGTCGACTTCAAGAACACCGTGATCATCATGACCTCGAACCTCGGCACCGCCGACCTGCGCAAGGCGTCGATCGGCTTCGGGCCGGCCGACGAGGCGGTCAGCTACGAGAAGATGAAGGCCAAGGTCATGGAGGAGCTCAAGCGCCACTTCCGGCCTGAGTTCCTCAACCGCATCGACGAGGTCATCGTCTTCGCCGAGCTGTCCATGGAAGAGGTCGGCGAGATCGTCAACCTCATGATCCGCCGGGTGCAGGAGCAGCTGGAGGGCCAGGGGCTCGGCCTCGAGCTCACGCCGGAGGCGAAGCTGCTGCTGGCCAAGAAGGGCTACGACCCCCAGCTCGGCGCCCGGCCGCTGCGCCGCGCCATCCAGCGGCTAGTCGAGGACCCGCTGTCGGAGAAGATCCTGTGGAAGGAGTTCCACGCCGGCGAGACGATCATCGTCGACGCCGACGGCGAGGAGGTCTCCTTCCGGGCCGTCGAGGGCGTCGAGCCGCCCCCGGTCGAGCTCGCCGGGTCCGGGTCAGAAGGAACGTAGGCCGACCGGCCGGACGGCGCCGGGCCGGTGGCCGCCCCCTCCCAACCCGCACGCCCGCCCCGAGGGCGGGATCGCCGCGTCCGGCTCGCGGTGCTCGTCGTCGCCCTCGCTGCGCTGCTGGCCGGGTGCAGCGTCCACGCCACCCTCACCGTCACCGTCCGCGACGACGGGTCGGGGACGCTCGCGGTGCGCCTCGCGCTCGACCCCGAGGCGGTGCAGACCGCCCAGGCCGGCGGCGCGACCCTCGAGCAGGCGGTGCGACTCACCGACCTGCGCACCGGCGGCTGGCAGGTCGGCCCGTGGGTCCGGCGCAAGGACGGCTCGGCGTCGATCACGCTGGCGAAGCCGTTCCATGACGCGAGCCAGGTGGCCGGCATCGCCCGCCAGCTCTCCGGCGCCACCGGGCCGCTCCTGGGACTCCGGGCGTCGCGCGACGGCGCGTGGCTCGGCCTGGCCCGCCGCACCGCGGTGCAGGGGATCGTCGACCTGCGCGACGTCGCAAGCGGCGTGGCCAGCGACCACGCGCTCCAGGCCAGCCTGGCCAGCCGCGGCGTCAACGTCGCCGCCATCGACCAGCAGCTCACGGCCCAGCTGCGCACCGGTCTCACCCTCTCGGTCGTCGCCAACCTGCCGGGCGGGTCGCAGCGACACACCGCCGGGCCCGGGACGCGCGTCACCGTCGACGCCTCCTCCACCTCGCTCGACCCGCGCCGGCTGGTGCTCGTCGTCGCGGCGGTGGTGCTGCTCGTCCTCGGCGCGCTCGCGTGGCGTCACGGCCGTCGGCGCCCGACGCGTCGGCGCCGAACCGGGTATCAACCCGCCGCACCGCCCGATACCGCGCGGTAGCAACGGCCGCGCCGCCGTCGCCGCCCGAGGCCGCGCGTCCCCCGAAGCGGTAGGTTGGATTGCCCGCTTCGCGGGCGCAGTCAGGCTCCCCCAACATGCCAGCCCCGCCCCGATCCGAAGCCCTGCTCGCCGCCCTGCGGCTGGTCGCCCCGGGCACGGCGCTGCGCGAGGGGATCGAGCGCGTCATGCAGGGCCGGATGGGCGCCCTCCTCGTCGTCGGCGCCGGCCCCGACGTCCTCGGCGTGTGCTCCGGCGGCTTCCTCCTCGACGCCGAGTTCACGCCTCAGCGCCTGTCCGAGCTGGCGAAGATGGACGGGGCGATCATCGTCAACGAGGACTGCTCGCGCATCGTGCGGGCCAACGTCCACCTCGTCCCCGACCACAACATCCCGACCTCCGAGACCGGCACCCGCCACCGCACCGCCGAGCGGGTGGCCCGGCAAATCCCGGTGCCGGTGATCACGGTCTCCGAGGACCGCTCCGAGGTGGCGATCCACGTGCGAGGCCTCAAGCGGGCCATCGAGCCCACCCCCCGGGTCATGGCCCGGGCCGACCAGGCCATGCAGATCCTCGAGCGCTACAAGGCCCGCCTCGACGCGGTGAGCGCGTCGCTGTCGGCGCTCGAGATCGAAGACCTCGTCACCGTCCGTGACGTCGGCATCGTGCTGCAGCGAGCCGAGATGGTCCGTCGCATCTCGGACGAGATCGAGGGCTACGTCATCGAGCTCGGCGCGGACGGCCGGCTCGTGCACCTGCAGCTCGACGAGCTGGTCGGCGGCGTCGAGGACGACCGGCGCCTGGTGGCGAAGGACTACATGCGGGCCGGGCCGGGCTGGGAGCTGAGCGACGTCGTGACCCGCCTCGCCGAGCTCGGCGACGCCGCCCTCCTCGACTTCGACGAGGTCGTCGCGGTGCTGCGCCTCGGCCCCGGCGTCACCCTCGAGTCGGCGCTGCAGCCGCGCGGGTACCGGATCCTGCGCAAGATCCCGCGCATCCCCGACTCGGTCGCTGACCACGTCGTCGCCCGCTTCACGAACCTGCAGAAGCTCATGCGGGCCAGCGAGAACGAGCTGGTGCAGGTCGACGGCGTCGGCGACGCCCGGGCCCGCACGATCAAGGACGGCCTGTCCCGCCTCGCCGAGACGAGCATCCTCGAGCGCTACAGCTGATGGGCGCGCTGGCCGAGGGCCCGCGCCCGGCCTCGGCCGGCCGGGTGACGCTGGCCGGCCTCGACGGCACCGCGGTCGAGGCGATCCTGGCCCGGCCCGACGAGGGCGCCGTCGAGGCCGGGATCGTGCTGCACCCGGACGTGCTCGGCGTGAGGCCGCTGTTCGACGATCTCTGCCGACGCGTCGCGACGCACGGCTACGCGGTCTGCTGCCCGGAGCCGTTCGCCCGGTTCCCGGCCGAGGTCCGCGACGCCGGGTCTGCGGAGGCTCGACTCGCGCACCTGGCCGAGTTCGACGACGACCTCCAGCTCGGCGACCTCGCCGTCGCGGCCGACGAGCTTCGCGTCGACGACGTGTCGGTCCTCGGGTTCTGCATGGGCGGGATGCAGGCCTTGAAGGCCGCAGCCACCGGCCGCTTCCGCGCCGCCGTCCCCTTCTACGGGATGATCCGGCTCCCGGCGCAGTGGCGGGGCCCGAAGCTGCGGGAGCCGCTCGACACCGCGGCCGACGTCTGCCCGACGCTCGGGATCTTCGGCGACGCCGACCCGTTCACCCCGCCTGCGGACCTCGACGCGCTGCGGGCGGCCTGGGCCGACCGCCCCGACTGCGAGGTCGTCGTCTACCCGGGCGCCGAGCACGGCTTCGTGCACGCGCCCGAGCGGCCCGCCCACCGGCCCGACGCCGCCGCCGACGCCTGGCGGCGGACGTTCGCCTTCCTGGCCCGCTGACCCGGCCGCCTCAGAGCGCGGCCCGGTCCTCCAGGGCCTGGCGGTCCAGGATCCGGTACTGGTTGCGGCCCTCGAGGCTCACCCAGCCCAGCCGCGTGAACAGCGAGATGGCCTTGTTCACGCGCTCGCGGGACGCCCCGACCATCCCCGCCAGCTCCTCCTGGGTGACCGGCAGCGAGAACCGGTCCCGGCCCCCGGCCAGGTCGAGCAGCCGCTTGGCGGTGCGGGCCGGCACGTCGAGGAACACCGCGTCGGCGAGCGCCTCGTCGGTGGCGCGCAGGCGCAGCGACAGCAGGCGCACCACGATCCACAGCAGCTCCGGGCGCGCCCGCAGCACCGTCCGCACCGGCTCGTAGCGCAGCACCAGCACCGACGAGTCGACGAGCGCGCGCGCGTCGGCAGAACGGGGCGCCTCGTCGAACAGCGCCATCTCCCCGAACATCTCGCCGGCCTCGAGCACCGCCACCACCGACTCCCGGCCGTCGCTCGACCGCTGGGCGATGGCGATGCGGCCCTGGTCGATCACGAACAGTTCGTCGGCGGCCTCGCCCTGATGGAACAGCACGTCGTTGCGCGCGTACCGGCGGGTCTCGGCTTGCTGCTGCAAGCCGGCCACCACGTCTGCGGGGAGGGCCGCGAACAGGTCGGCGGTGTCGAGCAGGCGGGTGGGCAACGGGCTGACCTCCGGCGACGAGATCGTATTCGACCGCATGCAGAGGCACGCTCGGCCGTCTGGTATTCTGGTGTCCTCCCGGCTCCCGCCGTTCTTTCTTTCGCGAGGAAACCGCATGTCGTTCGCCGTCGGTGACAAGGTCGTCTATCCGCACCACGGGGCCGCCATCATCGAGGGCAAGGAGAAGCGGGTCTTCGACGGGCACAAGACCGACTACTTCGTGCTCCGAATCACCTACGGGGACCTGAAGGTCTCGATCCCGGTCGAGAAGGCCGACGAGATCGGCCTGCGCGACGTCATCAACGACGAAGAGGTCGAGGAGGTGTTCGCGGTCCTCCGCAAGAAGGAGGCCCGGATGCCGACGAACTGGTCGCGCCGGTTCAAGAACCACGTCGAGAAGCTGAAGAGCGGCGACATCTACCAGGTGGCCGAGGTGGTCCGGAACCTCTCGCTGCGGGAGGCCGACAAGGGCCTCTCGGCCGGCGAGAAGCGGATGCTGGCCCGGGCCCGCCAGATCCTCGTCTCCGAGCTCACCTTCGCCCTGAACGTCGACGAGGAGACGGCCGAGGCCCGCCTCGACGACGTCCTCGCCGGCCGTGAGGTCAAGGTCACCCGCACCCGCCGCCGGACCCCGGCCGCCAACGGGCGCAAGGCCGCCAAGAAGGCTCCGGCCCGCAAGGCCGCCGCCGGCCGCCCGGCCGCCACGGCGAAGAAGGCCGCGGCCCGCAAGAAGTAGCGGCGGCGGTGGGGCGCAGCGCGGCGGTCGTGGTCGCCGCTGGTGGCGGCCACCGCTTCGGGGCTCCCAAGCAGTTCGAGACCCTCGCCGGCTCGCGACTCGTCGACCGGGCCGTCGCCGCGGCGGCCGACGCCTGCGACGAGGTCGTCGTCGTGCTGCCCGCGGGCGTGGACTGGGACGGGCCGCCCGTCGCGGCCGCGGTCCGGGGGGGCGCCCGACGCGCCGACTCGGTGCGCGCCGGCCTCGCCGCCGTGTCCGAGGACTGCGACGTGGTCGTCGTGCACGACGCGGCCCGCCCGCTGGCGCCGCCGTCCCTGTTCACCGATGTCATCGCGGCGGTGCGCGGCGGCGCCGACGGCGCCGTGCCGGCGCTCCCGCTCACCGACACCGTGAAGCGGGTCGCCGACGGCCGGGTGGTGGACACGCCGTCCCGCGAGGCGCTCGTCGCCGTCCAGACGCCGCAGGCGTTCCGGGCCGACGTGCTGCGGGCCGCGCACGCCGGCGGCGGTGACGCCACCGACGACGCCGCGCTGGTGGAGGCGTACGGCGGCACCGTCGTCATCGTGCCGGGAGACCGCGCCAACCTGAAGGTCACCGCGGCCGCCGACCTGCTCGTGGCGGACGCGCTGCTGGCCCACGAGCGATGACGCCGCGGGTCGGCCTCGGCTACGACGTGCATCCGGTCGGCGGCGACCGGCCGCTCGTCCTCGGCGGCGTGCGGCTGGACGGGCCCGGGCTGGTCGGCCACTCCGACGCCGACGTCGTCGCGCACGCGGTCGCCGACGCGCTCCTCGGCGCCGCCGGCCTGGCCGATCTCGGCACCCTGTTCCCCGCCACCGAGGACCGCTACCGCGGCGCGGACTCGGTCGAGCTGCTGCGCGACGTCGTCGACCGTGTCACCGGTGCCGGCTGGGAGGTCGGCAACGTGGACGTGGTCGTCGCGGCCGAGCAGCCGCGCCTGTCACCGCACCTGGCCGCCATGAGGAAGCGGCTCTCCGACGCGGTCGGCGCCGACGTCGGCGTGAAGGCCAAAGGCGGCGAAGGCGTCGGCGCGGTCGGGCGCGGCGAAGCGGTCGCGGCGTGGGCGGTGGCGGTGCTGCAGCGCGAACTCCCTCGGGGCGGCTGAGGACCGGGCAGTACCCTCGGCCACGATGCCGCTGCAGCTCTACGACACGCGCCAGCGAGCCAAGGTCGACTTCGAGCCCCGCGAGTCCGGCCGTGTGGGCATCTACGTCTGCGGGCCGACCGTGTACGACGTGCCGCACATCGGCCACGGGCGCACCACGCTCGTCTACGACACCATCCGCCGCTACCTCCGGTGGCGCGGGTACGAGGTGCGGTTCGTCTCGAACGTGACCGACATCGAGGACAAGATCATCGTCCGGGCCCACGAGAGCGGCAGCACCGAGCCCGAGCTGGCCCGCGAGTTCGAGGCCGCGTACTGGGAGCAGCTGGACCGGCTCGGGGTCGATCGGCCCGACGAGACGCCGCACGCGACCGGCTACGTCGCCGACATGCTCGACTTCGTCGGGGAGCTCATCGACGCCGGCCACGCGTACGTCGTGCCCGGCCGCGGCGTCTACTTCGACGTGCAGTCCTTCCCCGGCTACGGCGCGCTCGCCCATCAGACCGTCGACCAGCTCCTCGACTCCGCGGGGGCGCGGGTCGAGGTCGACGAGGCGAAGCGGAGCCCGGTCGACTTCGCGCTCTGGAAGGCCGCCAAGCCGGGCGAGCCGACGTGGGAGTCGCCGTGGGGGCCGGGCCGTCCCGGTTGGCACCTCGAGTGCTCGACGATGGCCCTCGACCTGCTCGGCGAGGGCTTCGACCTCCACGGCGCCGGCGACGACCTCATCTTCCCGCACAACGAGAACGAGCGGGCCCAGGCCGAGGCGGCCGGCCACCCGTTCTCCCGCTACTGGCTGCACGCCGGGATGGTCGAGGTGGGTGGCGAGAAGATGGCGAAGTCGCTCGGCAACTTCCGGACCCTGGAGAACGCGCTCGACGAGCACGGCGCCCGCGCCTTCCGAGTCGCGGTGCTCCAGACCCACTACCGCAAGGCGACCGACCTCGGGGACGCCGAGCTGGCGGCGGCGGCGCAGGCGGTGGGCCGCCTCGACGCGCTCGCCCGCCGGGCCGCCGCGGCCGGTGTCCCGGCCGGCGCGGCGCCGGACGCGGAGACGGTGGACCGGTTCCGGGCCGAGATGGACGACGACTTCGGAACCCCGGGCGCGCTGGCCGCCATCTTCGACGCCGTCAGCCGCGCCAACCGGGCCATCGAGGCCGATGACCGGGCGACGGCAGCGTCGCTCGTCGCCGCCGTCCGTGAGCTGTCGGCCGCCCTCGGCATCACGATCGACGTCGGCACCGCCGCTGACGTCGACATCGACCGGCGCGTGAGCGAGCGAGAGGCGGCGCGAGCCCAGGGTGACTTCGCGACCGCGGACCGGATCCGCGCCGAGCTCGCCGAGCGGGGGGTCGTGCTGGAGGACACGCCGGGCGGGACCGTCTGGCACCGACGGTGACGAGGCGCCGGGGCGACGACCTCGGTGGCTCGATCGTCCCCGGCCGCCGGGCCGCCACCGAGCTCCTCCGTGCCGGGCGCCGGCCCGTCCGCTCGGTCTCGCTGGCCCGGGGAGCCGCGGCCGCCGACGAGGTCGCCGAGCTCGCCAACGCCCGTGGGATCCGCATCCGCTGGCGCGACGCCGACCAGCTGCGCGAGGAGTCCGGCGTCGACGTCGCGCAAGGCGTCGTCGTCCAGGCCGCGCCGCTGCCGCCGGTGCCGCTGGCCGAGCTGCTCGACGACGCCGGCGCCTTCCTCGTCGCGTTGGACGGTGTCACCGACCCCCGCAACGTCGGCGCGATGCTGCGCACGGCGCTGGCGGCGGGCGCGACCGGCGCCATCCTCCCCCGGCGTCGGGCCGCGCTCCTGACGCCGGCCGCGACGAAGGCCGCGGCCGGCGCGGTGGAGCACCTGCCGATCGCGCTCGTCAGCGGGGTCGCCGCCGCGCTCGAGCAGGCGGCTCGCGTCGGGGTGTGGACGGTGGGGCTCGACGCCGCCGGCGAGGCGCTCGTCTCGGAGCTCACGATTGCCGACCGGCCGCTCGTGCTCGTGCTCGGCGCTGAGGACGCGGGGCTCGCTCGACTCGTCCGCGCGCGGTGCGACGTGGTCGCGCGCATCCCGATGACCGGGCCCGTCGAGTCCCTCAACGTCGCGGCGGCGGCCGCCGTCGCGTGCTTCGAGGTCGCGCGACAGCGCCGCGGGTAGCCTGCAGAGCGCGCCGGGTTAGCTCAGCTGGCAGAGCACTGCTCTTGTAAAGCAGAGG
>Ga0102924_1003896_pt1 | contig 15379 bp, 23 predicted proteins | sample PaiPotPPM11metaG_FD_80116 | JGI IMG/M metagenome (GOLD analysis project Ga0102924, IMG submission 80116) | Iron sulfur acid spring bacterial and archeal communities from Banff, Canada, to study Microbial Dark Matter (Phase II) - Paint Pots PPM... ... | reverse complement strand
GTATAAAGTTTTAGAACATAGATAGATATGAAGAAGTGTATAGGATGAGATATAAACCAATATTTCTTATTGTGCGTGTTAAAATCATTTCTATAGCCTGGGCACTCCTAGCGGTTGTGGCGCTTATGACAAATCACGCAATGGCTCAACGCTCCAATAACTTCACATCATACACAGGTGATTTGACGAACACAACAGCTATAATTCAATGGAGTACAAAATACTGTCATTTTGATAATCAAACTCACAGTCAGATAGCCAATGACCTTGACCCAAAGCATACCGCAGAATGTAATAAGACATACGATTTCGCAATTCACATTCTTTCAAACGCGATAAACACGGAAGGTAAAAAAAGTGGATAAGCAGTTCAAGCATTGTAAAAATACTGAGGACACTATTGAAGGTATGCGTGCATGTATGGGTTTGAGCTGAAATGACCACCAAGATTCTGTTTCTAGCATTAATTCCAATTTTGTTATTAATGCCTACAAATGTGTTCGCTCAAAGGGAAATTGATACGACAATAACGGAACTTAATACCACGTCAACGGTGATACAGGCTTGTAAGCAGGCTTTAACCGTCAGTCATGATATCACTAATTTACATGAGTGTTCAACTTTCCTCGACGAAGTACACGCTGCATTAAATCAGATATTGAATAATCATACTGATTTGGTTAATACGATGCTGGGATGATACGAAAATGAAAATACTCATACTATTAGGATTTATCGTCCCGCTGTTACTGTTAGCACCGTCGTTATCATACGCTTCTGTAACCCCTGAAATACATAACTGCATTCATGATAAAATGGTAAAACTGTTAACTGCGATAGCAATCGGCATAGCCTTTGACCATAGCCCTAAGATGATGGCCACTATAAGCAACGGTGTAGATAACTATACTGCTTCTATCGAGAAGTGTCTGAAATGATCATTCTTGTGCGGGAATAAAATGAATATCACAGCAATAATTATACTTAGTGCATTGTTGGCAGCTATGCTACTTACTATCAATGCACAAAATGTATTTGCAAATACAGCTGGTATAGAAGGCGTTCCTAATATACAACATCACTCAGATACTAATACAATACCAAAGTCATTCGAAAAGAAGATCGAACATCCTAATAAGTGTCAAACACAAGACGGGTTTAGCCCTGTAGAGAAATGCGGCGGTGGTAATAAACATCATGATAGAACAGTAAGTCATACACTAGTACAGCCGACACAACTAGTACAACCGATAGTACAAAATACAACAGTAGCGTCTTGTGACAACAACGAAAATACAACTGGACAGGCTACTGATTTTTTTAGGGGCAACTGCGAAGTAACGGTATTATTTGAGTCACCGAATTCTATACAACTACAGGTACAAGATAAGGCAAAGCTACTACAGCTATTAGAGGGGCAGAATTCTAATCCAAGTGATGCATACCTACAAGTACAGGGATTTGAACTAACATATCATTGGTACGAAATTAGTAAGACAGACGACGGTAGTTATACGACCATAGTATTAGCGCCACTTCGCTAAAGCAGTGTTCTCGAAGGCCGATTAATCGCTAGTTGTTGTACTGTCTGCATTCAACAATTTTCGCTGAATGATATCTTGAGAAAATAGTAAGATAATTTAACTATAGAGTGTTAGCTTCCTGATCCCTTTTATGAATCCAATTTATTATTTCTTCAATATCTTGTAAGGTTTGAAGAGCCAAAGGCTTGGATAATTTGGTAGTACGAGGATGAATCACATTCTTCCTTTTTGCTCGAGCTTCTATAAATTTGTCCCAAAGACTATTAGCGGATTTAAATGATCTTCCGTCAATTTGTTCAAAGTCTTCTCCCATTACTTTATGCATACCCCTTTTTCGAGAAAAAATTTTGGTAATTCGTAGGTCTGCTTCTTCATTGGATAATCCTCTTTCTATTAATTTACTGAACAGATGATCTGCAACTATTGATTCTAAAATAATATTATGCACAATCACAGCGTTGTTAAAATGGCCGGTGGCGAAATAATAGAATGAATCTAATCTAAGGTTCTCATAAAATGGTACTTCAGTCGCTTCATTTTTTAGCATCTCGGCTATATCAGACTCAACGTTTTGTTCCGGGATAGAATCTATAGGAAAAAACGGCCCACCACCTAAACCAAAGGCCGAGGCAGTTCTTTGCCTTCCTGTATCATATGCAGAATCAAAATTGAGTAGAAATATATCGTGTTCAAATATTCGTTCGATTAAATAAGCTTTGGTCTTAAACCGCACAACTTCCCCTAGCCTATTCAAACAAGCCACACATTCTCTTTTAATTATCTCGTGAATAGGTTCCTTGCTGGTATTATTATTTTCCTCAAATATATATGGAAATTCTAAAGTAATCAGAGAAGTATTGAGATGTTGTAGCTGCTGAACCCGATTAAGACTTACATATATATCGCTTCCCTTCATTGATACAATATACCTATTCCCCTGGACAAACATTTTATGTATAATAAAAGATACAATCGTTTTTGCCAATCTGAAGCTTCATCAGATCTGAACTTATAAAGAATCTCCTCGCCAATTATGAACATAGATTATAATATACAGGAACTTTAATACGAATATCAAAAGAAGTGAAATGGCTAAGATTGATGATCATAATTTAAAGGAATTGGACGTGATAATCAAGCGACTAACTGAATTCAGGAATTATCTTGCTGAACATCAAGGTGAGGAAATAAGAGGATCGAAGATTGAAGACAGATTCCATCAGGATATGTGGCTTATGACAAGATGAATGTGGTTCTATGTTCGGGATGCCAAATGGGAGAACATGCTGGACATGAACCATCTTCCAGACGCATTAAATGACTAGGGGAAGCGCCTCTATACTATGGAGGCGCTTCGACTATTAGTCATCCGAACTAATTTTGATATCAGCAGCAAGTTTCATAAAAAAAGCTACTATTGCAGGTGTGAGAGCTAAGAAAAGGGTTTGGTTAATTAGAAGTGGTGAAAAAACCTTCATACTACTAAAACCCGACACGTACGTACCAGCGAAAATAAGCGTTGCTCTAATTAGTCGTCGTCTTGTCTGTTTAGTAATGATGGGTTTATCGCTTAGTCGTATGATTTCGATAACTCTTCCTTCATACATTCTTATGGATTTTTTTAAGCCACGTATTTCAAAAAATCCTAACTTTCTATCATACACCACTCTCATCTTTTTGTAGTTCGGCTCGTTGGAGGGGTATAATTGGTGTGTGTTATATCCAATAACGTCCTGCTGTAAATGAGGCAAGATATCATTCTCTCTTGAATGACCTATTTTGATATACAAAAGAGTTTTATCAACCAAGGATCAAAATCAAAAGCAACAGAAAAGTTCTTTCCGCATTTTTAATACATCTTTATTGTGTTGATATCTTCTTCTGCTTCAGTCACGCCTTGTACAGATTTTAGTGTTGATATCATGTTATCTGCGTCCTGTTTAGAAGTTACTTTTACTTCCACCAACAAATCAAATCTCTCATGATCAGTAAACCACACCGCAGAGACATTGGGCATATGCTTTATGCTTTTTATCAACAGATCTCTCTTCGAATCATCTCTTTTTACTAATAGATTACTAATTTTATTCCCCTTTAATTGTGGCTTGAGGCCTACTCTGATAAAAAATGGATAACGCAGAAGCTCCTTCTCATTCATGTGGTAAAGATCCTGATTATAATAATAAGCTGTGTTATATATAATGTCTATTCTGCGACTTGATAGATGCTGTGCATGTTACAAAATGGGTTCTAACATCTGTAAAGGTGGATTAAAAACTTCGGCCAGACCCACAATGATCTTCAGCCCAAGAATTGACGACCGCCGCGCTTTTTGCAGAATGAAAGAAAGATTGTAGATTGATAGATCCACATACTCATTAGAGTCTTAGCTTATTCATTTTTTGTAGGTATTATGCGCTAAAGTCCTTCAATTTGTTATCAAATATAATTTCCAATCAATACTATATGCAAGTTTAAATGAGGAAATTTTGGCGTTATATAATGTGAAAATATTGCGGTCTCCATTAGTGATATTGCTAACAAACATTAACATTAAAGGCGCCTGTTGCCTAAATAATGAATTCAGAAGACATCTTTAATTCCGAGAGTATTGAAACTATCCCCTTACCAAAATCCATAGACTTGTCAAGAAAGACCAATTCTGAACTCATGTTATTCTTGGGGGCAGGAGCATCTGTTCCAGCAAACATACCCGGAGTTGAAAAAATGGTGGACTTATTCTTAAAATATTTGGAAGATGAACATTGTTCTAAATATCTCAGAACCATCGAAGACATTATTTCAATACTTAGTGAGTGGGCAAGGAAAAAAGATGGTCATTTATTAATTCACTCCTTTGGGAAAAATGCAAGAAGGAAAGGTTAAAGAAATACAGAGAACACCTGCCAGTTTTTCCTGAAAAGATGCAAGTAGAGATGACGGTAAGTGAAGAGTTATGCTTGCATTTTAAGCATCCTTCTCAAAATAGATGGTTCAGTTATGATCTTTTTCCATTCTACCAGTCACTACTTGATATTTATGATAAGCATCTCATTTTTTCTAATCCAGAATTCTCTAAAACAGAAGATAATCACGGTCTGAAGATTAAGCAAATACTTGAATATCTTGAAACATGGATGGAGAATATCCCACTAAATGAGTACCCTAATAGAAGAAAAGACAAATACAGTAAAGAAATGGGATTAATTGAACAGAGAATAACCTAGTATCACGAAAATAGATCAGCAGAGGATACAAAAAATTTCTTATTGCATGATATAACTGAAGTAGAAGTAAAAAAGAATTAGAAAAATTTCCTGATGAAACCTATATGTTTGGGTTAATTAGAGAGAAAAAGAAGAAGACAGGAAGAGGCTGATAATAATGATGATGCTTCATATGTGTATATTCTTTTTAATGTTTTACCGTAGATCAGAGGGTGGCATTCTACACTCGATTTTTGATTCGTCTAGCCAAACAACGGGGGTCATCTAATTGATAAATGGGCCAAGTATATTAGAAGAGGAAGAACAACTGACTACAATAATTGGGATAAAATGTCCAGATGGAATTGTAACGGCAAGTGTGCCCAAAATAATCCAACCAATGTCAAGATTATCGGAATTGCTACTACGGCATAGAGTGGGATTCATATTTTAGACTATTTTTCTCGTCCTTGTTTGTTTTTCTAGCGTCAATCATGTGATTACGGTAAAGAGTCTGTGAAACAATATAGACTAACTGGCTCAGTACAAACCATTGAATATTATAATGAGATTGGTTAGTCTGTGGATGTTGTATGCTATGCATCTGAATGATAATTCTCTATTCTGTGTTTTCACCAGTCTTGATGTGATATGTTCTCCAAATAGTCGTTTTATCACTGAAACTATTGTTTCATTCTTGTTTCTCTGAGTGTATAGCAATTTGGAATAGCCACGTTTCATTTGTTTCCTGTATCTTCCATGTGTCTTTCGTATTGACACATGTTCATATCTTGCTGGTATAACACTAAGTGCATGGAGTACATCTCTTACTAGTACGTGATTGTCTTCGCTATCATATCCTTTGTCAGCTATAACAACAGATAGAGGTACTAATTCTGATATCTTTGTTATGAGCGGTCGGAAATCTACGCTATCGTGTCTAGTCGGAGCACGTCTGATTTTAATTGTACAGATTATCTGTTGCAGTACGTCAGCTGCTAATGATAATTTAATGTATTTTCTTCTTAGTTTTACCCTTTCTGTGTAGTACTGGGAGGCATGGGTTGCTTTGAATCCAGATGAATCTATTCCAACGAATAGTTGTCCGATTTTTGTAAGAATTATGAATGATGAAATTATCTTTTCTAATAGGGTTCCATTGATTCTTTCTGTGAATTTCTGAAGAGTAGTGAAATGTGGTATATGTGATAACTGGAGAAATGTTCTAAGGTAATACGCTTCAACTAGCCATTCGGAAAACATTCGATAACTTTTTCCTTCGTACTGGCGTATCACCAATAATACCATATGCTGCCAAACTGTGAATATATGATTACTCTTTCGATGAAGGAATATTGGAATTCTAGCATTTCTTAACACACGTAACATGGTATTTGCAAATCGGACATACCTTGATTCTCTCAATAGATATATTGTATTACGCTATTACAAAGCTTTGTTGGGCATATCAGAAAGAAGCTTGGTTTCTACAGAGCCAGACTAACTATAACCTACTCTTAACTTTTAATAACAACATATCCATCTTGTCGTATATCTTATGGGATCAGTGAGTTGATTCAGCCTATCAGAAAACGACGACAAAAAGAAGGGGTGGGGATATAATAATAAATATCTGAAAGCGGGTTTGATTACCTATACTGAGATGAAACAGCATCATACCATAGAAATATTTTCCGCAAGTTGTCCATTATGCAAACATATTATAGATGATATCGAAATAGGTAAGTGTGAAGGCTGTAATCAGATAGTTTATGATGTAAACAACATGACTGAAGAAATCAAGGTAAAGATGAGAGATTATGACATTAAATCAGTTCCTATCACAATTATTGACGGGAAAATTAAAGTTGTAGGCATTCCAGATTTTCCATGGATATGCGGAGACGATTTGTACAAGAAATTGAAAAGTGATTGTTCAATCAAATAATAATGAGGTACAAACCAACTTGACAAGTTTTAGAAGCAAATGTGCTTCTTGTGTCGGTGGGATAGGAATTTTACTGTGTTCAATTCTGATGAGTTTGAGTGTTATAGGAACTACGGCGATCAGTTTATCAAAAAATGCTAACATTGATAATAGTATGGGAAATATGGTAGCATGTCCAGTATGAAAAGAACAAATACTGACGCTTTATTAGTTTCTCAAAATATTATGGTAACCTTCTTTTCAGGATTTTGGGGAGAAGTAATACTCCTTATATCATTTGGTTCAATGATTGTGGGAATGTGGTTTACTCGAACGAGGAATGTTATTCCTCTGTCAATAGCAGGTCTTGTTATTCTCTATATCAGCATGTATGTACGGTATTCTATTGCTTTAGAGATTATAGCTGCAGTCATACTGGCCTTAGCATATGCATCAGCTTACAGCTACAATTTTTCAAAGACGATAAAGTTAGCTTAATGACTTCAAGATCTCTTAACTATTAATGCCACCAAAACGGCAAGAGAGACACCTGTGATTTGTTATTTTGAACTTCTCAATTCTTCCTTCAAAACATTCAATGCATCTTTTGCCAGTTTTTCCCATCTCCGGTTCTCAGAATATGGAATTTGAAACCAATTTTTCATGGGTGCTTTGTTTTTAAATGGGTTTAATAGACGACATTTCTCAACATTGTGTTCTTTAGGATCAAAATCTTCTCCAAGCCTGAAAATCACTTCCTTTTTGTAATAAAATGCAAAAACCTTGTTTTTGTATTTGATTCCTGGTGCTGACATCATTTTGCCTTTAGTTATATGAAGGTAGTCTTTTGAAAGACTATCTCCAATTTTATTGAACAGAATCTCTTCTTTATTCATTACGACAATCACCTCCAACAAGAGTTATTGTTCTTTGATTATTCATGTGCACAATTGTAATTATCATTTGACATTATATTCCTCCAATTACTTTTCTTCACGAAAAATCACCGCAAAAAGAGTGTGAATTTCGTACTAATGAGATTATGTGTCACATTCCGAAGGCTTTGGCAAACTCGCGCGGATCATAGTATATTTGTTGGTCTGATATATGTCCATTAGACACACGAATCCAATCTACAATAACAACTGAAAAGCTTCCACCTGATGGCATACCCAGGTTTAATTCATATATTGAACACACATCGTCAGCGTCTTCGAACTGTTTAATCATTTTCCATGTCTTGTGAAACTTTAGAAACTGACCTTGCATTTCTACGTACTGCTTTGCTCCGGAGGTTCGCAAAAGTGGGCCTGCAAAAGTCATCTCTTGAGCAAGTAATTCTTCTAAACCTTTTGTTGTGTTTTTGTTGTTTGTCAGATCGTAAAATCGATTCACTAATTCCAGTGCTTTACCCATAAATAGATCGTTCAGCCCAAGGTTAATAAATATGGAAGTAAACACATGATGAGTAGATTAAGTTTTGTTAAGTTTTTTTTATAATGATTTAGGTTTACGACCAATGATCTTTTGAAAATTTATTGCCTTTCCATTTACAAATATCTCTGGTACATGTTTCATTGAAAAGGCTGCCATTTGCTCTAGTATGGGAATAACATCTTGTCCTCTGACTGTGAGATAGTATTCTATACGAATTGGTCTTTCATGAAAAATTTTTCTCTCTATCAATCCATTCTGTTCCATTTCGCGTAATCTTGTTGAAAGAGTATTAGAGTTTATTCCTTCGACAGATTCTAAAAATTCGTTGAATCGAGTTTTATTTCTCATCGATATCTCACGGAGTATATGTACCGTGAATTTCTTTCCTATGATTTTAAAAGTATTGTCAATAGGGCATCTTTTGAGTTCTTCTGGAGGAGCGTATTCTGCCGTTTTCATAATCTACGTTAACAACTTAGATATTTTAACTTAGTTAAAAACTTTAAGTTGTTGTGGCTTTAAATGCCTTTATGATCTTCGTTACGTTTGACTACATATGAAAGCCAAAATCAAAATTAGAATGGAAGTATTACTGAAGGGGGCAGGATCGGCTTGCAAAGCAACAATTGATGTAATTAAATACCTTGAAAGTAAGGAGGAGAAGGAGTAATAATATCTTCATCCAGGTTTAACTGTTCAATATTAACTTTAACTCTAAAAGGAAACGACTTTATAGCATTTTCATCTATCATTAAATGACCAAACGTATAAAATCTAATAATACCAAAGGATAAAAAATGGAAAACCATGAATGTGTTTAATATCAGTAGAGAGCTAGAATCAATCTCAAACCTAAAGACAACAATACCACTTGCATTTAAGATGGTATTTGCAAATCGTCTTTATATTGCTATAGCGGCTGCTGTATTCACCACATTTTGGATTGCTTTTTGTGTATTTGACCAGCTGCTATTCTTTTCACCTGTTGTGACTTTTTATCTTCCCGATGATGCAATAGCTGGATTCATCCTAACAAACATAACTTCAGTATTGATGGGGGTATTGGTTGCCATGAATGTATATGTAATTAGAAATTCAAAGTTAAAGTTAGACAAATCATTTTTCTCAGGCTCTATTCTAGGTATTGCTACTAGTATTTGTGCTAACTGTTCTTCAATAGGTTTTCTAATAATATCTACATTTGGGGGATTTGGCATCATAGCAACAGACTTTCTTGCAAATTATCAGACCCCTTTAAGGATAGTATCAATAGGTATACTTCTGTGGGCGTTATATTCAGTACATAATAAGATTACAAAGCCGTGTATTTTTAATATATTCACAAATAATAAGCAGGAAAAACAACCGCCACCATCGCAGCAAATGTAACAAACTGGAATCATCTAATAAAATTATGAAAAATAATAGAATATATGTTGTGATGGTCAGCATAACGTCTGTCATATTTTTGGCAGCACTAACATCCTCTTTCTCTTCTCTCCTTTCATCTTTGCAGCCAGACCATAAGCCCTTCTATGCTTTTGCTCAAACACAGGAAAATGCTGCTCTATCATTATCTAATCTAATAAAACAAGGTGCTGCTTATCAAGGAAGTACTTCGGCCCCAGTCACTTTTATTGATTTTAGTGACCTTCAATGTCATTTATGCAATAGATTTGTAAAAGCAACAGAGCCACAAATCAATTCAACTTATGTCCAAACAGGTAAAGTGGCCTTTGTCTTTTTGCACTTACCTAATCGGGGCTTTGATTCTTTTCCTGCAGCAGTTGCAGGTCAATGCACCAATGATCAAGGAAAGTTTTGGCAATATCATAACTTATTGTATAGGAATCAAGGACCTATTGATTCAGGATGGGCAAATAGAGATAATTTGAAAAAGTTTGCATCTCAAATACCTGGCTTGGATATGCAGAAGTTTAATTCATGTTTTGATAGCCAAAAATACAAGCCTCTTGTTGAAAATGACCTTACTCTAGCGCATTCTCTTGGATTTACACAAACACCCTCATTTATAATAGTTAAAAGTGATGGTTCAAATCCTCAGAAAGTAGAAGGACCGCAGCCATTTCCAGAATTCAAGTTTTTGATAGATAAAGAGCTTGCAGGGCCATAAATAGGTCAATAGTATAATCTTAATTTGGAAAAAAGTATAAGACTTACCAAGATGAGATCTCTTTATAGTGAGCAATTATATGACGAAAAATTGTTCTGAATTCAAACATATAAGACTCTTTTTGCTGGCACATTCACAAAAGGTGACCCATTGATGATGATTGATACTTTACTGGACATGATTATCGGTATGATCTTAGGAATGGTTGCCAGCCCTATCATGATGAAAGCAATCAAGCTCCTGAGACAGAGGAGGAAAGTGGATAGAATTTTGCGTGAAATATCACAGAATCAAGAGATTAGGTGAATAAGGACTAACGAATACCAAAGTGCTATAGAAATGAGCATCATAAAGAGTTTCAGAAATTCGTATGGAGTCTGAATAAACAGCAATAGAATTTAAGGGTTCAATATTAAATTTAACCATTGGATATAAAGAATAAAAATAACATCATACATTCCACTAGCTGACTTGTTTGGAACTGAATTCTTTATTGCGTTTGGCATTGGTATGTTAATTTCAGGTAGCGCTACTGCATTATATTATGGCAAAGAACATATCAAACGTGTGTTAAGAATATCTGACTAATTCGTTGATTCAAGAACATACCCATGAAAACATAGTTTGCTCAAACGAACAAAGTGTGTCTGTCTGTGATTGAAGAATGCTAATCGAGTAGGAACCTCTACTACTAATTGAGCAGAAGAACTAGATATTACTAGAACGCAATTGGTGAAACCTAGCGCGATAGCTCTGGAATACTTGATAGTAGCTCTAAAAGAAAATCGTAGAGGAGGATTTTGGCATTAAACCGTTAAACCGAATCTTTAACGGTTGGAGGCTCATCATTAATACAAGTTAGTTTTTGATAAATACCGATGAATTTACGCGATTCCAAGAGCAAGACAATAGCACTGACATCTATAGCAGCCTTGGCTTTACTTAGCATGGTTGCTGCGCCGCTAATCACTCAACAACGAAGTGCAGCTCAAGCATCGTCATCTTCGTCTATGAATATGACAACAACAGCAACAACAACCACTGGACCACCCGGTTCACTATTGAAATTATCCAGAGCAAATGTGCCAATGGACATACCATTGAAACAAGGATATGTAAACGGGAACCCAGTATTCTATATTAATACCGACATCTCAGACCAAAAACTTGCAGGTCTACTAACAAACACAACTGGGTTTAAAGTAAACTATGCGCCACTAATTGCGCAAGCGCCAGGTGATGCAGTTGCCCAATTCTATGTATTTAAGAATGGAATGAAAGGTAACGGAACATTAGGCTTCCAGCCTACAGTCGGAAATGCACAGCCAGGTGATGTGAACTACAGTCCATTATGGAAGATAAACGTAGTAGAATGGAAGAATGGCGTTACACCGACTCAGCTAGTGTCTGAAAAAGAAGTACTTGATGCAAAAGCTAAAGGAGATTTGACAGTAACACCAACAAACGTAGTAGCTAATTGTCCATTCATACAATGGCATGGAGGTGCAATGATGATTAGAACTGACAAGAACATTACCGATGACTCAACTTACGGACCAGCTCAAGTACTGAAAATAGATACAAGCAAGATGATTGTGACAATGATAGCTCACAGGGGATTTGGACCAGATGGGAGGGCAATATACTATATCGTAGCTGATTCAACACCAGCTGACCCAGCAATGATGATGGGTGTAACTTTCGCACCAAATGATGCAAAATTAATCTCATCACCGGCTGTAGTAGATCTATTCCAGTTTATGAATGGAATAAAAGGTTCTGGTCCTATGGGATTCCAAGCAGGAATAGGTGGTTCAGGTCCAGGAGATCCAAATTACACCCCGATATGGAAAATATCTTTCAATACGTGGAAAGATCCATCAAAGGCTAGAATTCTAGAAACTGTAGCTGATATTACCGCAATGCAACAAGCTGGAATGATAACAGTTGTACCCGCTCATGGTGGAATGCATTCAGTTAACTGTCCATTCTTTGATCCATCTACAGTATTTGCACACCAGAGCAAAACATGAAGAGAGGAAGAAAATAGAGTCAGAGTATAATGACAAAGTGAGGCCTATGGCAGCAGAAAAATCCCTTAATTTTTTTGTTTATTGATGCTTTAAGGGTTTAACCTAAACTTTAACGGTTAAACATCAGACTTATTATCTACTTTTCTGCGTTTATAGATGTTAATCCAAGCTTGACTCAAACTCACGTGACCACGATTCAAATTGCTACCTTTGGATCTGAGGGTCAAGAAGCAATAGCGGCAGGCATCAGGAATTTTCCTGTGCATAAACTAGCTTTGATTTGTTATGAATCAGATAAAGGTAAGGCTGATGATTTTTCAAGAAAAATTAGAAGTGTCTTAGGATTGGCTGTTTCTATTCACCTCGTCTCAAAACGTAACGCTATTAGAGATACTCTAGAGAGGGTTAGTGAAATTTTGAGTATAGACGGAAGGGAATTCCATCAGGTATTAATGAATGTGAGTTGTGGTGACAAGTTAATTGGTTGTGCTGCATTATCAGCTGCCTTCATAAATGGAATCAAGGCATTTGGAATGGATGAAACAGGTTCACCATTGCTTATGCCTATTCTGAAGCTAAGTTATAATGAAATAAACTCGGAATCTAAGATCAAGATATTGAAAGCAATCGATGGAGCAGCAGGCGGACATGTTGAAAGCCTTGAACAATTGGAAGCGATATCTGGATATGGTAAACCTCTATTAAGTTATCATATTCAGGGAGCTAGGGAGTCCAAAGGTTTAGCAGACTTGGGATTATTGGAGATCGAAAAAGGCGAGCGAGGAAAGCTCTCAGCTAGGCTTACTACTTTAGGGAAGCTGCTAGTGATAGGTACGCCGCCAGCACAGACAAGCTCATAACGACATCAGCAATCATGACAGGAACTTAGAGTTAGAAGACAGCTTCATTACTTAACGGTTTAAGAAATACTTTAAGGGTTGGAACATCAGATTAAATACTAAATCTTTGTAAGAATATACGCACTAAAGATAATGATGATCCCTGCTGTTATGCGTAGTATCAGTCACAACACCAAGAGGGCCATCTTAAAAGGGATTTTACTAGGCAGCATTTCAATATTAGCGTATATCATTATCGTTATTGTGACTACACCTGAGCTCCCTGCTTCTTTTGCTATTAAAGCAGCTTTTTCCATAAACCCACTTATCATTTACGGAACGGCATTTGGAGTCGGAGCAAATACTTTCATTTCTAGTTACAGTAATGGAAGGGGTTGTAAAGTAGACAAAAAGCGAAAGGGAATATTTGGTGTCAGTTCCGGTAGTACGGCTCTTAGTGCATTCTTTTCATTTTTCTCTTTGGTACCATTAGGCTGCTGCGGAAGCTGGCTGTTGGTCCTCTCATACCTGCCTACGATTTTTGGAAGTGCACTGTCTGTATCTTTAATCCAATATTCAAAGGCTTTATCTTATATCGGTCTTATAATAGTTCTAAGTTTTGCAGGAATTTCGGCCTTCAAACTTAGTTCAGAATTGAAGAATCAGCAGCGTCTGCGTCAGCAGAAGGGAAGAGATGACCAGAATATTGGTATGAACACAAAGAAGGAGAATCCTGAACTTGGATGATCATGCTAAAAACTCAGCTAATTACAGAAAGAGGAAATGGCTTGTTGGCCTATCAGCGCTTGGAGTAATAGGTGTTATACTTAGCATTTCTTTATATGCGACAAATCTGGGTTCGTCGCCTTCTGGTTCAGTTTCCAGTACATATTTGTCGAATACTCTCAAATTAATGCCTGGAGCATCTTCGGGAGCAGCAGGTCAACAATCTAACAATAGTCAACAAATAAAGCACATCGTACCCCTAGACCAAATTGTAAGTGGTGGTCCTCCTCCAGATGGGATTCCTTCTATTGACAATCCAAAATTCTTATCAGTAGGAGATGCAAGGAAATTTCTAAAAGACTCTGATCTTGTAGTTGGCATCACTCTAAACGGTCAAACAAAGGCCTATCCGCTCCTTATTTTAGTCTGGCATGAAATTGTAAATGATAAAGTGGGTGGTGTTCCGGTAGCAGTTACTTACTGTCCTCTATGTTTTACTGCCCAAGTATTCAATCGTACAATAAGCGGACACGTAGTAGAGTTCGGAACTTCAGGCAAATTATACAATAATAATCTTGTAATGTATGATAGGCTTAGTGGTTCTCTATGGAGCCAAGCTTTAGACGAAGGAATAGTAGGAACTCATGCCGGTGAAAGTTTGAAAAGAATTCCATTTGACTTGGCATACTGGAAAGACTGGAAGCAACTGTATCCAAATTCAATGGTTCTATCCACTGATACTGGCTTTACACGACCTTATGGTGTAGATCCATATGGTGACTATTACACTAATGATCAATTGTTTTTTCCTATTTCTAATGTTGATAAAAGGCTAGGCTTGAAAGAGATGATAGTAGGATTAGACAATGAAGGTCAATACAAAGCCTATGTATTACATCAGATCGAGAGCAGTAAAATAATTAACGATAAAGTAGGTAACAAACCAATAGTATTATTTTCGTTATATCCACGCATGGTAAGAGCTTATAGTCCTATGATTAATAGTCAGACCTTAGATCTTCAGTATAATGGTAGTACTAACAAGATATTAGATAAACAAACCGGAAGTGAATGGAATTTTGATGGCCTGGCACTCAATGGACAGCTGAAAGGAAAACAGCTTACGCGCTTGCCATTTGACGAGGGCTTCTGGTTTTCGTGGGCTGCTTTTCATACTCAAACTCAAATATATACAGACTAGATTAAATTTCAAATTTCTATCTATATCGTAACTTTTAACAGTACAGCTATTCAGCTAACGACGCTGAGCCTGTTGGAAACCTTCTTATAAATATCAACATTCCAATTATCCCAGCTAATGCGAAGGTCATGCTATAATAGCTTGCAATATTTAGACTGTACTTGTCCCATAAAAATCCAAATACAATATTACTTATAAAAAAGGAAGAACCAATTACAACATTGTATATTCCATATGCTGTACCTCGTAACTCTGAAGCAATGTATCTTGGTATAATTGCCCTCTGCAATGTATCTGATATTCCCATATAAACCCCAAACACAGCTGCCAAT
>Ga0102924_1003894_pt1 | contig 15385 bp, 14 predicted proteins | sample PaiPotPPM11metaG_FD_80116 | JGI IMG/M metagenome (GOLD analysis project Ga0102924, IMG submission 80116) | Iron sulfur acid spring bacterial and archeal communities from Banff, Canada, to study Microbial Dark Matter (Phase II) - Paint Pots PPM... ... | reverse complement strand
GCGCTGGACAGTGCCATGATGCGCCTAGTCGACATCGGGCTGGCGATTCCGGTCGTGTTCCTGTTCATCTTCATGGCTCAGGTGTTCACGCCGAACCTCGGGCTGCTCATCTTTCTGCTGGCGATCGTCTCGTGGCAGATCCCGGCCCGATTAGTCCGGGGGGAGACGCTGTCGTTGCGCACGCGGGAGTACGTGCAAGCCGTCCAGGTGATGGGCGGTCGCTCGTGGCGGATCATCATCCGCCACATCGTCCCGAACACGATCGGCACGATCATGGTGACGGTTACGTTCCAGGTCGCGAACGCGATCCTGACGCTGGCGGTGCTTCAGTACCTGGGCTTCGGCCTACCGCCGAGCACGCCGACCTGGGGTTCGATGCTGTCGAACGGGACCACCTTCCTCCAGGACGGCTACTGGTGGCAGGTTTACCCGGCGCTGGTGATCATCGTCCTCACGGTCGTCGCGTTCAACTTCATCGGGGACGCGCTACAAGACGCCTTCGACGTCCGCCTACAGGAGAGGTAGATCGCATGACGCGACTGTTGGAGGTCGAGGACCTCAACACCCGGATCAAGCTGCGTAGCGGCACTGTGCACGCGGTTGACGGGGTGAGCTTCGAGGTCGAGAAGGGGGAGACGCTCGGAATCGTCGGCGAGTCGGGCTGCGGCAAGACGATGGCTGCGATGTCGATCATGCGGCTGCTGCCGAGAGGGGGTTTCATCGAGCGAGGCGAGATTCGGCTGGAGGGCCGCGATCTCGTCAAGCTCCCCGACTCCGAGATCCGCAAGGTCCGCGGCAACGACATCGGGATCGTGTTCCAGGACCCGATGACCTCGCTGAACCCCACGATGACGATCGGCAGGCAGATCGCTGAGGGGGTCCTGATTCACCGCGATGTATCGAAGGACAAGGCGATGGAGCGGGCCGTCGAGGTGCTCGACCTGGTCGGCCTGCCTCGCCCGAACGAGCGGATCCGGGACTACCCGCATCAGCTCTCCGGTGGCCTTCGCCAGCGAGTGATGATCGCCATCGCTCTCGCGTGCGACCCCAAGCTTCTGATCGCCGACGAGCCAACGACAGCGCTTGACGTGACGATCCAGGCGCAGATCCTCGATCTGCTCGACCGGATCAAGCGCGAGCTCGGAATGGCGATCGTCCTGATCACCCACGACATGGGCGTGATCGCCGGGCGGGCAGACCGGGTGGCGGTCATGTACGCGGGCCGCAAGGTCGAGACGGCCGAGACGGTCGAGCTGTTCACCGGGATGCGCCACCCCTACACGGAGGCACTGCTGGCCTCGATCCCGCAGCTCGATCAGGACAAGTCCCAAGAGCTCTATTCGATCCCGGGCCTGCCTCCGGATCTGCGCAAGCCGCCGCTCGCGTGCCGGTTCGCGCCTCGCTGCGCGTTCGCGACCGAGAAATGCCGAACCGAGGATCCCCCGCTGGGCGGCGAGGACCGGAACCATCCCTACGCCTGCTTCTACCCGCGCAATTCCTCAGTCGAGGAGATGGGCGAGCTCGGCGGGGCGCTGCTCGCCCAGGCGGAGCGCAACAAGGCCCTGGTCGCGTCGTTCGGCAAGGAGCTCGAGCTGCTCGAGACCGCGCAAGAGCCAGAACTCGCCCCGGCGGCGGCCACCAACGGGGTCGTATTGGAGTTCAGGAACGTCTCGAAGGAGTTCCCGGTCACGGCCGGCGCGATCCTGCGTCGGCGGATCGCCACGCTGCATGCGGTCACGGACGTACAGCTTTCAGTGCAGCGCGGCGAAACATTCGGCTTGGTCGGCGAGTCGGGCTGCGGCAAGACGACGCTCGGGCGCATGGGCGTCGGCCTGGAGGTGCCGACTGGCGGTGAGGTGCTGTTCAACGACACCGATCTCGCGTCGCTCAGGAGCGGGGAGTTTCGCACGCGTCGCCGCGACCTTCAGTTCATGTTCCAGGATCCGTACGCGTCGCTCGATCCCCGCATGCGAGTCAGGGAGATCATCTCCGAGCCGCTCGACATCGCCAGACAGGGAACGGCCAAGGAGCGCCTCGAGAACGTCCGCCGCCTGCTCGACGAGGTCGGTCTGTCGAACGACGCGATCGCCCGCTACCCGCACGAGTTTTCGGGCGGCCAGCGCCAGCGCCTCGGCCTCGCGCGGGCGCTCGCGATCAACCCCAAGGTGATCATCGCCGACGAGCCGGTCTCAGCCCTCGATGTGTCGATCCGCTCGCAGATCCTCAACCTGATGAAGCGGCTTCAGGCCAAGCATGGGCTGACCTTCATCGTGATCTCGCACGACCTGTCCGTCGTGCGATACGTATCCGATCGAATCGGCGTGATGTACCTCGGCAAGCTGGTCGAGATAGGTCCTGCGACCGAGGTCTACGAGAAGCCGGCCCATCCGTACACTGCCGCGCTGCTCGAGGCGATCCCCGTGCCCAACCCCGAAGTTGCGCGCGCCAAGCGCAATGTAGTGGTCAAGGGCGAGCTCCCGTCTCCGATCAACCCGCCCTCGGGCTGCCGCTTCCGTACGCGATGCCCGCGTGCGAAGGATGTCTGCGCGGAGATCGTTCCTCCGCTGCGCCCATTCGGCCCCGGTCACCGCGCTGCCTGTCACTTCCCGCTCCAGACGCCGGTCGAGGGGGATGAAGGCGTGACGGCGGTCGAGGAGCGCTGAGCCGACCTACTCCTCTTCGTCGACGTAGAGCGACTCGCAGGCCAACTCCTGGCCGCGGCCGGACCACAGCTTGATCTCGAGAAAATCCTGTCGGTAGTTGTCGGGCGCGATCAGCGTGAATCGGTCGTCGAGCAGCTCGCATTGGTCGACGGCGAGGTTTGCAAGCTCGGCCGTGACCAGGTCTCCGCCGGGGATCAGCGGCACGCCCCAGACGAGCGTCATATCGGCCGTGTTCGCCTGCTCGCCGCGCCAGCTCCCGATCACCTCGTCGTTGAGGTCGAGCTTCCAATCGGGGTTTGATTCGGCGATCTCGCCGGTGAAGTCGGCGCGGGCCGCAAAGTCGCTTGGCCCGCCTGATCCCTCGCCGAACGAGACGAAGCCGAATAGCTCGTAGCCCTCGCTCGTGCGGGCGACGGCGGGGATGTACGTACGCCCGCCGTAGGTCCGGTCAGGGAACCAGATCACCTCACCCGGCTCGCCGATCTCCTCGTTCTCGGTGTCCAGCTCACGGCACGCGGCGAGGAAGTGCTCGGCGAGCGTGCTCGCCCAGCGCCCGTAGGGGAGCGTTTCCTGCGGCGGCTCGGCCGCGCAACTGATCACAAAGCGGTCGGTGGGTGGCATCGGCGCGCGGGAGCCTACCGGCCGTGCGCGGCGCTTAGAACGCCCCGCGCCGAGAGAGGACCGCGGGAATCGTTCTCAGAAGGATCGAGAGGTCGAGGAACACGGACCAGCGCTCCAAATACAGGAAGTCGAGCCTGACGAGATCGTCGAAGTCGAGCTCAGCGCGTCCGGACACCTGCCACAGCCCCGTCAGCCCCGGGAGCACGAGGTAGCGCTTCTTGTGCCATTCCTCCAGGCGCTCGAAGTCGCGCATCGGGAGCGGCCGCGGTCCAACGAGCGACATCTCCCCGCGCACGACGTTGACGAGCTGCGGCAGCTCGTCGAGCGAAAAGCGCCGCAGGAAGCGTCCAACGCTGGTCAGCCGCGGGTCCCGGCGGATCTTGAACAGCGCCCCCGACTGCTCGTTCATCGGCTCTAGATCGGCCTGAAGCTGGTCGGCGTGCTCGCGCATCGTGCGGAACTTGAAGCAGTCGAACGGCTTGCCGCCGATACCGGGCCGCGCCGACCGGTAGATCGCCGGCCCGCGCGAGGAGAGCTTGACGGCAATCCCGGTCACCAGCAGGATCGGGGCGAGCAGGACCAGCGCGGCCATCGCAAGGACGAGGTCGAACGTGCGCTTGAGTGCGTAGTCGATCCCCTCGAACACGGGCGGGCGCAGCGTGAACAACGGCACCGTCTGGCCCGGCATGAACTCCGCGCGATCGAGCAGTATCTCCATCGTCGAGGGCGCGACCTGGACCGTGACTCCGCGCCGGTGGCACATGTCAACGAGCTCGACCGCCCGGTCCTGGGGATAGTCGGGGTCGGCGATGATCACCTCCTGCACGCGCTCGCGGTCGAGCACGGCCGGAAGGTCCTCGAGCTTCCCGAGCGAGCGCAGGCCGTTCTGCGGCCGCGGGGTGAGCGAGATGTACCCCACGATCTCCACGCGCGTATGCGAACGGCTCGAGAGCGCATGGGCGACTGCCTCGATGTGCTGTCCCGAGCCCACCAGCAGCGCGTGGCGACGGTAGCCGGCCCGCTCTAGCAACCAGCCGGTAACGCTCGTGTGCACATAGCGCAGCCCGGTGACGTAGACCGTCCCGAAGGACAGTGAGCCGTAGAAGATGAAGTAGCTCGAGAAGTGCTGCCCGTCGGCCAGAGCGAAGATCAGCGCGATGATCGTCGTCTGGAAGAGCGCCGAGGCGATCCTCGCGAAGCCGGGCCGGCGCGGCCGGTCGGCGTACAGGTCGGAGCGCGCGAACATGAGCACGGTCACCAGATAGGCGAATGCCGTCCAGTGGCGAGTTTGCGACCAGACGCCCCCAAGGTTGAAGTGGCCGTCCTTCAGCACGACCTTGGCCTCGAGCGTGGTGTACAGCGCGGCGACCACGCCGATGTAGTCGAGGACCAGCAGCGACATGACCCGTCCGACCCGACGTAGGGTCTCCAGCCGAAGCAGGAAGGACAGCGCCGGCGGGCGCTTGCGCCGTACGTCGCGCTCCCCCAGCCCGAACGCTGCCGCCGGCGGTGGGTTTCCGTTCCGGGTTGCGTCTTGGGCTTCTTGCTGATCGATGCTCATGTACAGCCCTTCGTGTATCCCCAATTGCCCCTAACGGTATCCCCAACCGGAAGTTCCGGAGTAAGCTCGGACACTAGCTCGCCGTGCCCACAAGTGCTTCTTTCCCGGCCTGCTCGATCGTACGCCGCAGACCTTCGCGCAGGTCGATCTGAGGCTCCCAGCCGAGAATCTTGCGCGCGAGGGTTATGTCGGGCTGCCGTACCTGCGGATCGTCGGTCGGTAGCGCCTCGAACACGATCTCGGACTTCGAGCCGGTGACTTCAAGCACGGCCTTGGCGAGTTCCAGGAGCGTGTGTTCGTCCGGGTTTCCGATGTTGACGGGCTGGTGATAGCCGGACTCGGCGAGCGCGATCAGCCCCCGGATTTCGTCTTCGACGTAGCAGAACGATCGGGTCTGCGAGCCGTCCCCGAACACTGTCAGTGGGCGGTCCTGGAGCGCCTGGCGCAGAAACGTGGGGATCGCGCGGCCGTCGTGAGGGCGCATCTTCGGGCCGTAGGTGTTGAAGATGCGGACGATCGCCGTGTCGACCCCCTGCTGGCGGTGGTAGGCCATCGTCAGCGCCTCTGCGTAGCGCTTAGCCTCGTCGTAGACGCCGCGCGGCCCGATCGGGTTCACGTGGCCCCAGTAGCTCTCCTGTTGGGGGTGGACCTCCGGATCGCCGTACACCTCGCTCGTGGAGGCGATGAGGAAGCGCGATCGGTGCTTCTTGGCCAGCCCCAGCGTGTGGTGGGTTCCGTACGAGCCCACCTTGAGCGTGTGCAGCGGCAGGCGGAGATAGTCGATCGGGGACGCCGGCGACGCCAGGTGGTAGACGAAGTCGATCGGTTCATCGACGAAATATGGCTCGATGATGTCCAGGTTGAGATGCACGAAGCGCTCGTCGCGGATGTGCTCGATGTTCGCCAGCGAACCGGTCTCGAGGTTGTCGACGCAGATCACGCGATGGCCGCGGCCCAGTAGCTCATCGCAGAGATGAGAGCCCAGGAAACCGGCTCCGCCTGTCACGAGGCAGCTCGACATCGGCCCGGAATCTACACGCGAGTCCCGTCCGAACGTCTACATGTGCGACGATCAGGCGATGGCAGCCACGCGATTCGTCGAGCGGTTAAACGAGCAGATCGCTAACGAACTCGCCGCCCAGCAACAGTACATCGCCAACGCCATCTATTACGACTCTCAGACGCTGCCGCGCCTCGCCGAGTTCTTCTACCGCCAGGCGGTCGAGGAGCGCAATCACGCAATGATGATGGTCCGCTACCTGCTCGATGCCGACGCCCGGGCGGTGATTCCAGGCATTGCCGAGCCGGAGACGGGATTCGCCGACATCGTCGCGCCGGTGGCGCTTGCGCTCGATCAGGAGCGGCGCGTGTCCGAACAGATCGGCGAGCTGGCGGCGGTGGCCCGTGACGAACAGGACTTCCTGTCTGAGCAGTTCACGCAGTGGTTCCTCAAGGAGCAGGTGGAGGAGATCGCGACCATGTCGTCGCTCCTCGCCGTCGTGGAGCGCTCGAGCGAGCAGCCGATGTTCATCGAGGACTACCTTGCTCGGGAACTCGCCGGGCCTGCGGCTGAGGACCCCACGGCGCCGCCGGTGGCAGGCGGGTCGCTTTAGCCGAACGCATCGCGCGCGGCGCGCAGACCGGTGCGTGCGGCCTCGCCGTAGCCGTAGGTGCCGCGGTCGCGCAACTCGATAGCAGCCGCCGCGAGTGTCCCGAGCGCGGCGAACGCAAACGCGCCACCGACCGACACGCGACTGACGCCGAGCTCGGCTAGCTCGGTGACTGGCGGGACTCCGGGCACCACGAGGACGTTCACCGGCCGCACCATCGCATCGACTACCTGCCTGATCTCGTCGGCGCTCGCGAGGCCAGGGGCGAACAGAACGTCGGCGCCAGCGTCCTCATATGCCTTCAGGCGCGCGATCGTGTCATCGAGGTCGGGCCGCCCCCGGATGAGGTTCTCGGCGCGTGCCGTCAGCACGAAGTGCGTCGATCCGCCATGTGCGGCATCGACCGCAGCCCCAACCCGTTCGGTGGCGACGTCGAGCGGATAGATCTGATCGCCGTCGAAGTCCTCGATCGAGCAGCCCGCCAAGCCGGCTTCGATCGCCAATCGAACCGTCTCCGTCACGCCAGCGGGATCGGCGCCGAACCCGTTTTCAAGGTCCGCGGACACGGGCACCTCGACCGCCTCGACGAGGGCCTGGGCACCCGCGAGCGACTCATCGCGCGTCGTGGTGCCATCAAGCTTTCCGAGCGTCGCCGCGTAGCCGCTGCTGGTCGTCGCCAACGCCTGAAACCCGAGCGTGGCGAGTAGTTTTGCCGAGCCTGCATCCCAGGCATTGGGCATCAACAACGGCCGATCAGCGCTGTGGAGCCTCAGGAAGCGGGCGGCCGTTTCAGCCTGATTCACCTTAAGGCAGGCTACAGTGCATCTGATGCACGTCCTAAAGAAGCTGCTGCCAGCGCTCGCTGTTGTCGCGGCCGCGGCGCCGGTCGCATTTGCAAGCGGACCGAGCCTCAAGCTCTCGCACGGGTCAACCTGGGCCAACGCCGAAGGCCCCGGACATACGGTCCGGGTCTACGGCTCGGTCGGCAACGGTTGCCAGGTCGGCAAGAAGGGCGACGTCGCGACGATCTACTCAAAGGGGTTCATGACCAAGGCCAAATTCGCGGGCATACCGTCGGTCAATGCGCCCTTGAACAGCAAGGGGAACTTCTCCGTCAAGGTCTCGGTCAGTCAGAACACCGGCGCCTACGCCGTCTCCGGTCGGTGCGGCGGCGGGAAGTTCGCGTCCGCGAAGCTGCACATCCTGGTCGGCGGCTACTGAGCCCGGCGCCGCACGTGGTGGGCGTCGCCACGGCGGATCGTCACCTTCTCTGAGTCGAAGTGCTCGAGCAGCGCCTGCGCGAACTTGCGCGATGTCCCCAGCTCGTTGCGGAGCTGGGCGAGCGTGACGGAGCCCATCGCGACCACCCGTTGGCGGACGTCCTCCAGGACGTCGGGGTGGTAGTGAAGGGTCTTGGTGACTCTTACTGCCCGGCCGGCGTCCCTGAGTGCTTTCAGATCGTCGCGGTCGAGCTCTGAGTCGAGCGGGGGTTCCAAGCCGGCTTCCTTCAGTCGCTGCTCCAGGGCGATCGCGCCAGGGGACAACGGGGCGGGCGCACGCGAGCCTCGCTCGTGCACTCTTCCCCCATCGCGAGTAGCCGTCTCAGTCGGCTCACCACGTTTCAACCTCGCGAGCAGCCCGCGGCTGGCCCCATGGCGCGGCGGCGCCGGATCAACCACTACTCCGCCGCCTACCGTATCCGGCGGCGAGATCCGCCTGACCACGAACCGGTCGCCCGCGGCGGGGACGAGCGGCTGTTCGAGGCGCAGCTGCCAGAAGTGGCCGCCGAGCCACGCGACGCGGGCCGCCGTCTCGCGCGTGCCGTGGTGCACCTGGACGCGGTCGCCATGCTCGGGCTCGAACGACAAGGCAGCGTCGATTCGGTATGTCGGCACTAGGCCCCCACTACCCAACATATCGCCGCGAGCAACGTCACCAGTCCGCACGTTGATGTTGACGGCGACGCGCTGGCCTGCTTCCGCCCGCTCAACCGCGTCGTCGTGTACCTGGACGCCGCGCACGCGCGCCCGGAGTCCGGACGGCAGCAGCTCCAGCACGTCGCCGCGGCCGATAGAGCCGGCCCACAGGGTGCCCGTGACGACGGTGCCGGCGCCGCGAATTGTGAAGACGCGGTCGATGTGCAGCCGGGCGTCTGCGCCCGCGGACGCACGGCCCGGCAGCTCAGCCGCTTCGGTCTCGAGCGCGCTGCGCAGCTCGTCGAGACCCGCCCCCGTGCGCGCCGACACGGGCACCACCGCCGCGCCCGGAAGCAGGGCCGCAGCGGCCGCGGACGCGGCAGCCGGGTCGACCAGGTCCGACTTGGTGACGGCGGCGACCCCGCGCGTCACCCCGAGCGCGTCCAAGACCATGGCGTGCTCGCGCGTCTGTGGCATCACCGCGTCGTCCGCTGCGATCGTCATCAGGTACAGATCGATTCCTGTTGCCCCGGCGACCATCGTGCGAACGAACCGCTCGTGGCCGGGCACATCGATCACCGACAGCGCGCGCCCGGACGGCAACGAGAGCTTGGCGTAGCCGAGCTCAATCGAGATCCCGCGCGCTCGCTCCTCCGGCAGACGGTCGGTGTCGACGCCCGTCAGCGCGCGGATCAGGGCCGTCTTGCCGTGGTCGATGTGGCCCGCGGTGCCGAGCGTCAGCGGACCCGTCACAGCGAGGCCAGCGCGCGTCCGACGTCGTCGGCCTCCGCGTCGCTCAGCGTGCGGGGGTCGAGCAGCAACTGGCCCTCGTGGATCCGCCCCACGATCGGAGGGTCGCCGAGCCGGAGCCCCGTCGCCCATTCGACCGGGACGGCCACCACGGGACCGTTGAGCTCGAGCAGTGGTAGCGCGCCACCGCCGACCTTCGCGGTCCCTCGTACGACGCGGGCCTGCGGCACGGTGGCGATGCGCTCGACGCGGGCCGCGAGCTCCTCTTCGGACACAGCCAGCATCGCCAGCACCGGAATATCGCGCCGCGCTTGCTCGGGGTCGCGATACAACCGAAGCGTTGCCTCGAGCGCGGCCAGCGACAGCTTGTCGATGCGCAAAGCACGGGCGAGCGGGTGCTTGCGCGCTTTTTCGATCGCGTCTCGACGCCCGATCAACAGCCCTGCCTGCGGGCCGCCAAAGAGCTTGTCGCCCGAGCAGCAGACGATCGACGCGCCCGCGCCAACGGAGCGATGCAGTGCCGGCTCATCCTCGATCTGAGCCACTGCACCCGAGCCAATATCGTCGATCACGGGCGCGCCCAGCTCGCAGAGCGCCTCGATCGGCACGTCATTGACGAACCCGACCGTACGGAAATTCGATTGGTGCACTCTGAGGATCGCGCCGACCTCGTCAGTCAGCGCACGCTCATAGTCCGCAAGCCCAGTGCGGTTGGTCGTTCCCACCTCGATCAGCTCCGCCCCGGACTGCGCGATCACGTCGGGGATGCGGAAACCACCCCCGATCTCAACCAGCTGACCGCGCGAGACGATGATGGCCCGGCCTGGCCCCGCGAGTGCGGCCGCCGCCAGCAGCACCGCCGCCGCGCAGTTGTTGACGGCGATCGCCGCCTCCGCGCCGGTCAGCTCACACAGCAGCCGCTCCACATGCGCGTGCCGCTGACCGCGCGTCCCGCTCGCCACGTCGAGCTCGAGGTTCGAGTAGCCCTCCGCCACGCGGGTAACCGCGTCGCGAGCCGCGCGGGGCAGTGGCGCGCGGCCGAGGTTCGTGTGCACGATGATGCCGGTGGCGTTTAGCACCCGTCGCAGCGACGGCCGTTCGAGCTCTTCAAGCAGCTCGCGTGCCCTGATCGTCGGGTTGCCGGCCGGCCCGCCCGCCAGCAGCGCATCGCGCGCCTCGTCGATCGCCCGTCGGGCGGCGGCGACGGCGAGTGCGTGTGGGGCGTCGAGCGAGGCGGCCAGCTCGTGGACAGCCGGCAGCTCGCTCAGGCCGGCGGGGTTCCCCTCACCCACTCGCCCGCCTCCTTCTTCCAAATCGGCGCGCGCGCCTTGATCTCGTCGATGATCTCCCGCGCTCCGGCGAACGCCTCTGCCCGGTGCGGAGCCGAGACCGCGACGACCACAGAGGGCTCGGACAGCGGCACGACTCCTACGCGATGCTCGGCCGCGGCGGCGCACAGCGTGTGACGTTCAACCGCAGTGGCGATGATCGCGGCCAATTCGCGTTCGGCCATCTCGGTGTAGGCCTCGTACTTAAGCTCCGAAACCTCGCGCGTCACACCCTCGAACACGACGACTGCTCCCGCCCGTGCATCACTCACCCGCTCTCGGAGCGCGTCGGCTGACAGAGGCTCGTCCGTGACTCGGACATGCAGTGCGCCTACCGATCCACCCGATACCGGGGGAATCAACGCCAGCTCGTCGCCGGCCTCGAGCGGCGTGTCGGCGCCGGCGTACTCGTGGTTGACGGCCATCACGACCGGCGTACCGCCGGTGAGTGCTCGGACTCGCAAAAGGGCGTCGGCGACTACCGCCCCGTCGGGCAGCTCGACGTCGATCTCGTCTGCACCCGCGCGCTCGCGGAGCCCGGCGAACAGGCGCACGCTCACGTGCATTGGGTGAAGGCTACGTTAACGCTCCAGACCTGTAGCCCCGCCGCCCATATCCTGCGCAAAACGTCTCAGGAGGAGTCACGAATGCGAAAGTGGATCGGAGTAGCGCTCGCGCTGATGTCCCTTGCGGGGGCAGCCGCGTGCGGCAGCAGCAAGAAGTCAACGACGACGTCGGGCACGCCGGCGACCACGCCCGCCGCGGCCGCGAACGCCACGGTCGAGGCACTCGTGCCGGCGTCGGTCAAGTCCAAGGGAACACTCACCGTTGCCGCCGACGCGAGCTATGCGCCGGACGAGTTCGTCGGTCCCGACGGACACACGGTCGTCGGGATGGACGCCGACCTGAGCAAGGCGCTCGGTCAAGTGATGGGGCTGAAGGTGAGCGTCGTCAACGCGACGTTCGCGACGATCATTCCGGGCCTGGCCGCCGGCAGGTTCGACATGGGCGCCTCGTCGTTCACAGACAACAAGCTGCGAGAGAAGACCGTCGACTTCGTCGACTACGCCAACGTCGGCGAGTCGTTCTACACAAAGACGAATGGCGGCGCGTCGATCGCCAGCATCGCCGACATCTGCGGCAAGACCGTCTCCGTCGAGAGCGGGACGACCGAGGAGGGGGACGCCAAGACGCAGGGCGGCAAGTGCACTAAGGCCGGTAAGGCGGCCGTCAAGGTGCTCGTGTTCAGCACGCAGACGCAAGCCAACCTGGCCGTGTCCAGCGGCCGGGCGCAGCTCGGTTTCGCCGACACGCCCGTTGCGGCCTACCAGGTCAAGCAGTCAGGCGGGCTGTTCAAGCTCATCGGCGCTGCGTACGCGCCCGCGCCGTATGGCTTGGCGATCCCGAAGAAGCCCGGTCTCGCTCCCGCCGTGCTCGCGGCGCTGAAGGCGCTGGACGCCAATGGCACCTACGCGAGCATCTTCGCCCACTGGGGCCTGCAGGGCATCGAGATCCCCGCCTCGCAGGTCAAGATCAACGGCGCGACGAGCTAGGCGTCAAACTGAGGCTCAGAGGTGGATGCCTCCGAGCTGACTGACGATCGGACGGGGCGGCCTGAGGACATCAAGGCCGTCCCGGTCCGTCGCCCGGGGCGCTGGATCGCCGCGGCGATCGTGCTGGTGTTCGCGGCCGCCGCGATTAATTCGATCGTCACGTCGAAGGGGTTCCAGTGGCACGTCGTAGGCCAGTACCTGTTCGACTCGCGGATCCTGCACGGCGTCATCGCGACGATCTACCTGACGGCGCTGTGTCAGGCGATCGGAATCGTGCTCGGCGTGGTCGCTGCCGTCATGCGCCTGTCGCCCAACCCAATCGTGTCCGGCGCGAGCTGGTCGTACGTCTGGTTCTTCCGCGGTACGCCTCTGCTCGTCCAGATCCTGTTCTGGTACAACATCGGCCTCCTGTTCCCGGAGATCTCGCTCGGGATACCGTTCATCGGGCCGACGGTCGTCCACGCGCAGGCGAACTCGCTGGTCACGCCGCTGGTCGCCGCGCTGCTCGGCCTGGGCCTGAACGAAGGCGCCTACATGGCCGAGATCGTCCGCGCCGGGATCATCTCGGTCGACGAAGGTCAGACCCAGGCGGCTCAGTCGCTCGGCATGTCCCGACTTCAGATCATGCGGCTGATCGTCCTTCCGCAGGCGATGCGAGTGATCATCCCGCCGACCGGCAACGAGACGATCTCGATGCTCAAGAACACATCGCTGCTCAGTATTGCCGCGTACACCGAGCTCACCTTCGCGGCCCAGTCGATCTACAACGCCAACTACAAGGTGATCCCGCTGCTGATCGACGCGAGCATCTGGTACCTGGTGATGACGAGCGTCCTATATGTCGGCCAGTACTTCATCGAGCGGCGCTATGGACGAGGGTTCTCGCGCGTATCGATTGAGCAGCGGTGGTTTGGCTTGGGGAACCGGGGAGCGGCATGACCGCGATGGTCAAAGCCGAGGGCGTCCACAAGCGTTTTGGCCGCCTCGACGTCCTGAAGGGGATCGACCTTGAGGTCCAGCCGGGCGAGGTGCTCGTGATGCTCGGGCCAAGCGGCTCAGGCAAGTCGACGTTTCTGCGCTGCATCAACCACCTCGAGGAGATCAACGCCGGCCGGCTCTCGGTCGACGGGGAGCTCGTCGGCTACCGCGAGTCCGGCGGCAAGCTGCACGAGCTGCACGAGCGCGATGTCGCCCGCAAGCGCGCGGAGATCGGGATGCTGTTCCAGCACTTCCATCTGTTCCCACACATGACCGCGCTCGAGAACGTCGCGCTCGCGCCGATCCACGTGGCGAAGGTCCCGCGCGAGCAGGCCCGCCAGCGAGCCCGCGAACTGCTCGGCCGCGTCGGCCTCGAGGACAAGCTCGATACCTACCCTGTCGCGCTCTCTGGCGGTCAGCAACAACGCGTCGCGATCGCGCGAGCGCTCGCGATGCAGCCCAAGCTGATGCTGTTCGACGAGCCGACCTCGGCGCTCGACCCGGAACTGGTGGGAGACGTGCTCGACGCGATGCGCCAACTCGCCCGCGACGGGATGACGATGATCGTCGTCACCCATGAGATGGGCTTCGCGCGCGAGGTCGCCGACCAGGCCGTGTTCATGGACGCCGGCGTGGTCGTCGAGTCCGGACCGCCCGATCAGGTCCTCTCGAACCCTCGTGAGGAGCGCACGAAGACCTTCCTCTCGAAGGTCCTGTGAACGTCGGCGGGCTCGTCTACGGGACGATCACGGTCGGGGCGTTGCTGGCTGCTGAGACCCGCGTGCGGACCGGCTACCCGGAGATCGTCGGCTCGGTTGCACTCGCGCTCGTCGCCTACTGGCTCGCGCATGCGTATGCGGGACTGCTCGCCCGCCGGGTGAACGAGGGTGATCGGCTGACCGCGTCCTCGCTCGCGCGGGCGCTCGTCCGCGCCACGTCGGTCCTCGCCGGCGGCGCGGTGCCGCTGCTCGCGGTGCTGGCCTGGTGGGCCGGTGGCGGGCACACGGAGACTGCGGCCAACGCGGCGCTGTGGGCGGCGGTCGCCGTCATCGTCTTGATCGAGCTAGCGGCGGCGCTGCGCGCCAGGCTGTCACTGCGCGAAACCGTCGCTCAGACGGCGGTCGGAGCGCTCCTTGGATCGCTGCTGATCGCGCTGAAGCTCGTGCTTCACTGAGACGTCCAGGGGTAACCTCCTACCAATGGCCACCACGCCCGAGCACCGCACGGTCGCGCCGATCGTCGGCCCCGACGACGAGCGCCGCTTCACCGACTCCGGCATCGAGGTCGAGCCGCTCTACACCGAGGAGCAGCTCCCCGAGGACCTTCAGGCGCGGCTCGGCGAGCCCGGCGAGTATCCCTTCACGCGGGGCGTTCACTCCGACATGTACCGCAAGCAGCTCTGGACGATGCGCCAGTACGCCGGTTACGCGAGCGCCAAGGAGTCAAACGAGCGCTACCGCTACCTGCTTGAGCACGGCTCGACAGGGCTCTCGATGGCGTTCGACCTCCCAACCCAGCTCGGCCTCGACTCGGATGACCAGCGCTGCCTCGGCGAGGTCGGCCGCACGGGCGTAGCGATCGACACGATCGACGACATGCGGACCGCGTTCGACGGAATCCCACTCGACCAGGTATCGACCTCGATGACGATCAACGCGCCGGCGAGCGCCCTGCTGCTGCTCTACGAGCTTGTCGGCGAAGAGCAGGGAGTCCCGTCCGACAAGCTCCGCGGTACGACCCAGAACGACATCCTCAAGGAGTACATCGCGCGCGGAAACTTCATCTACCCGCCCGAGGGCGCGATCCGCCTTACGACCGACCTTTTCGCGTACTGCACCGAGCGCGTCCCGAAGTGGAACACGATCTCGATCTCCGGCTACCACTTCCGCGAGAAGGGCTGCTCGGCCGTCCAGGAGGTCGCATTCACGCTCGCGAACGGAATCGCCTACGTGCAGGCGGCGCTCGACGCCGGGCTCGAGATCGCGAAGTTCGCGCCCCGGCTGGCCTTCTTCTTCAACGGCCACAACAACGTCTTCCAGGAGGTCGCCAAGTTCCGCGCCGCGCGCAAGATGTGGGCCCAAATCATGCGCGAGCGCTTCGGCGCCACGGACGAGCGCTCGTGGCGGCTTCGCTTCCACACCCAGACCGGCGGCGTAACGCTGACCGCCCAGCAGCCAGAGAACAACATCGTCCGCGTCGCGCTTCAGGGCTTCGCGGCCGTCTGCGGCGGGACGCAGTCGCTGCACACCAACGGCTTCGACGAGGCACTGGCGCTGCCGACCGAGCGGGCCGCGAAGATCGCGCTCCGGACCCAGCAGATCATCGGCTACGAATCGGGCGCGGCGGATACGGTCGACCCGTTCGCCGGTTCGTACTTTGTCGAGGCGCTGACCGACGAGATCGAG
>Ga0102924_1003891_pt1 | contig 15392 bp, 15 predicted proteins | sample PaiPotPPM11metaG_FD_80116 | JGI IMG/M metagenome (GOLD analysis project Ga0102924, IMG submission 80116) | Iron sulfur acid spring bacterial and archeal communities from Banff, Canada, to study Microbial Dark Matter (Phase II) - Paint Pots PPM... ... | reverse complement strand
GGGTCCGTTTCTGGGCTGGTGGCCGGGGCGGCCGGGGGGCGGCCCGGCGGGTGCCCGCGCGGCCAGCCAGCTGCCCGGCCATGTGCCGGGGTGGCCGCGCGGGCAGCTCGCGGCGGGTCGGCGCGAGAACTCGCGTGCCCCGGCGCAGCCGGGACAGGCCCGCGGTCAGGAAGTCGTGATCACGCATGCTCACGCTGGCTTGTCTGCAGGTCACCCCGGATGCGGCCCTGGACCTCGCACCATCGGGTACATGCGCGGTCCGTCACCCGGCTGGCCTGGTGCGAGGTGGTCGCCGCCCGCGAGCAACCCGCCGTGCAGATGGATGGGAGTGCCGTGGTCGGCATAGCCGTGGCGCAGGTAGATGCGGCGGGTGCGCTCGTCGGATGCCTCCAGGTAGGCCGTCATGCCCTGCTCGTCGAGGACCGCGTGGTGGGTGTCGAGCAGCGCGGTGCCGGTGCCCTGGCCCTGCCGGTCAGGGCGCACGGCGAGGATGGCCAGGTGGTGGTGCTCGGTACCGGTCAGGTGGTGATCGTCCAGTTCGCCGTCGAACACGACGAACCGCTCCACCCACGGGCCGGTGATCTCGGCCAGGTGCTCGTCGTACCCGTCGGGCGGGCCGGGGAGCTGCGTTCCGAGGGGTATCCACAGCGCCGCGGCGTCCCGGCCGGGGGTGGTGTGCACCAGCCCGTCGGCCATCGCGTGCTCGACGTACATGCGGAAGTAGCCGGGGAAGATCTCACGGCGGGCGGTCTCATCACCGATCAGCCACTGGCAAGGCGCGAGGGGGAAGAACGCGTCGGCGATGACCTGGCTGAGCACCTCGATGTCGGCCTCGCCCGCTCGGACGATGCCGCGGGCCGCGGCACCGGGAGGCTGGTGGCGCGCGGTCATGACCGTCCCCCGAAGCCGGCACCGGGCTGGAAGCTGACAGCGTGGGCGCCCAGCCCGATGGTCTCGTAAACCTCCGGGCGGCGGACCTTGAGGACCAGGCCCCAGCACAGGCCAACGAGGGCGACCGCGCCGTAACCGGCGGGCAGCGCCCACGCCGGGGCCGACCCGGGCGCAACGCCCAGCAGCGTGGCGTAGTGCATGACGGCGAGCACCGCGATGCCGGTCAGCAAGATGGCGGCCAGGCCCGGGGCGATCAGGCGGCCCCACGCGCTTTCCCGGCCTGGGTTGCGGGCGAAGAACGCGATCACCGCGACCGAGGTCAGCGCGTACAGCAGGAGCAGGCCGAACCCGCCGGTGGTGCCGAGGTCGAAGAACAGGTCCTGCATCGGCTGGGCTCCGGCCAGCGCGAAGGCGCCGATGACCGCCAGCCCGGTCGCGCTTTGGGCCAGGGAGGCGGTTTTAGGGATGTTGTTGCTGCCGGTGCGGCTCAGCACGCCGGGCAGCACGCCCTCGCGGCCCAGCGCGAACGCATACCGCCACACGCAGTTATGGAAGGCCAGCATGGCGGCGAACAAACTGGTCAGGAACAGCCACTGGGCGGCCTGCGACAAGAAGCCGCTGCCCAGCCCGAACAGCAGCCCGGGGCCTTGTGCGGCCGCGGCGGCCACCACGTGGCCCTCGCCGGCGTGGGCGGCCATGGCCCAGGCCGACGCGGCGTACACGATGCCGATCACGCCCAGCGCGAGGTAGGTGGTGACTGGGATGGTCCGCCGCGGGTGCTTGGCCTCCTCACCGAGCACGGGGGCCTGCTCGAACCCGGTGAAGCCGAGCACGGCAACCACGGCCAGCACGCCGAAGGTGCCGAACCCGGCCGAGGTCAGGGCCGACGGGGACAAGGTCGCCAAGCTCAGATGCCCGCTGGCCGGGGAGGCCAGGCCCGAGACTGCCTCGGCGACGATGACGACGATTTCCAGGCCGGTCAGCACGCCGAGTACCTTGCCGGTGATGTCAACGCGCAGCAGGCCCAGCACGGTGATGACCGCCCACGCGGCCAGCGCCCATTCCCACCACTGGGCATGGATGCCCAGGTGAGCGGCGGCCTGGCTGGCGGCGGCCGGGCCGAACGCGCCGTACAGGGCGACCTGGAGGAAGCTGTAGGCCAGCAGCGCCACCAGTGCGGCCGCGGTCCCGGGGATGCGGCCCAGGCCCCGGGCGATGAACGCGTAAAACGCGCCCGCGTTGGTGATGTGCCGGGCCATGGCCATGTAACCGGTGGCGAACAGGGCCAGGGTCACCGCGATGACGATGAACGCGGCCGGGATGCCGGTCAGCCCGGTGGTCGCGTATGCGCTGGGGATGACCCCGGCCGCCACCGTCAGCGGGGCGACCCCGGCCAGGATGAACGCCAGCACGGCGGGTATGCCGAGCCGGTCGCGGGCCAGCGCCCTGGACATCGCGCTCGGCGGGGCGGAGGCCGCTTGCGTGGACATGATGAGACTCCCTGGTAGTGGGCGGGTTGTGCGGGGTTAGGTGCGCTGCGACAGCACGGCGCTGTCGACGGCGGTCTGGGTCTGGGCGATGAGCTCCTGCAAGCCGGGGCCGAGCTGGGCGACGGCTTCCTGGACGGGCCGGCCGGCCTGGGCCTGATACAGGTCCAGCCGGAAGCCCAGCCCGCAGGCGACCGCCAGCCCGGCCAGGGCTGCGGCGTGGGCGGTGAGCGGCCGGGCGGGGTCCAGGGCCGTCCGGACCCGCAGCATCGGCGCGAACGCCCAGTCGGGGTTGACCGGGATCCACTGGTCCTGGCTCCAGGGCACCCGGCCGCGGGCGTGCTGCAGGTATCCTGCCTCCTCCAGGCGCAGGGCCACGTCGCGTGCCGCGCTTCGGGCCAGGAAACGCAGCCAGGACCGCACCGGCTGAGGTCCGGGCTCGTCCGCTACCTGCTTGAGCAGCGGGTGCTGCTGCACCGCGCTCTGGGGCGTGTCTCTGCTGATCACGACCGCGCTGTCTTGCCGCAGGCCGACGCAGCCTGCCAGCATCAGCTCGGTCAGCAGCGCCCCGGCCAGGCCGGTTCCCAGCGCACGCGGCTGCAGGAGCGGCTTGCCGCTGCGGTCGTCGTGCCCGAGCAGGTACAGGTCATCGGCCACCAGCCCCGTGCCACTCAGCCCCCTGGCCGGAGGATCCGGGTGCCGGTGGCCTGCCGAACGGGAGGTGTGCCGTTCATGCATGCCGCCGCGCGCCTCGTCTCGCCGCGCGCGGCGTCGGCAGCGGGTCGCTCACCGTCGGAGCGGAACAGGTCCGGCGGGCCTCGGCGGCGGGGTTATTCACGGACATTCGGCACATAGGCAAAACCATCCGCTTTATGTCTTATGCCTGCAAGCCGCGAAATGGTTTAACAGCAATTCCATAGCACGGCTGTCCAGCGTTTTCCGATAGCAGAAAGAACGGCGCCGGCTGGTATTCTGGCATTTATCAGCCAAGGGCCGTGATTTACTTCCTGCTTCTCAGCCTTGCTGCCGCAATGCCTCCTGCGCTGGCACGGTTTCGGGGATGAGGGTGGTCAAGACCGTGACCTCGCCGCCGCAGTGCGGGCATGCCTGGACCGCGCTGACCCCGGCGGACACACCGGTATGGCGCTGGGCCGCAGCCAGGGCGGCGAGCACCCGCGCCTCACGTGCCTCCTGCGCCGCGCAGGCGGCGGCGCGCTGCTCGGCATCTCGGACCGTGTCGATCTGGTCCGCGCCTGCGGTCAGCGTGCCGCTGGTATCCAGGGCCTTGTCGCATGCCTCCCAGAACTCGCGGGCCTGGGACTGGTGGCCGATTTCGGCCAGCGAGATTGTGGACCGGGAAAACCCCGCCAGAGCCGCCAGGCCATGCTGGGTCAGCCTGGCCTCACGCCGCAACGCCGCCAGCTGCCGGCCCAGCTCCCGCTGCATCGCGATGACATTGTCCGAATCACTCATCTGGTGTGCCCTCGGTGCCGGCCAGATTCAGCCGCTGGCTGTGCCGGGCCGCCGCCTCCGGCTGCCCGGTGCCACGGACTGCCCGGTGCCGGCCGTGGCGGCGGCCTGGCTTGATGCCGTGGCGCGTGTACGCGGCTGCCGCACCGGGGTGCTGCCGTCGAGCAGGAGCCCGGCGAAGACCAGGCCGGCCTCGATCTCGCTGATCCCGCGAGGACCCAGGCCCGCGATCTCGCCGAGCCTGCCCTTGCAGTAGCGGCGCACCACGTCGCCGACCGTGGCGGGCGGCCCGCCTGGTGCTACCGGCACCCCGCGGCCGTCCGCGCGGGCCAGCCGGTTCAGCACCTGGCCCGAGATCACGCCGCGCAGGCACTCCACAGGGCAGTCCCCCGTGATCGCGTCGCCGTCCTCGGCGGCCACCAGGCCATGGGACACCAGGGCCTGCCCGATCTCCCGGATGCCTAGCGGGCCCAGGCCGCCGATCTCACCGAGCCGGCCCTGGCGGTACAGGCGGACCACGTCACCGACCGTGGCCGGCACCCCGCACGATGCCACCTGCTCGCCATGGCGGCCGTCCGCCCGCGCCAGCCTGCCCAGAACCCGCGACTCCAGCAGCGCCGCCAGGCACTCCACCGGGCAATCACCCGTAATCACATGCCTCGCGCACGCCGGGCTGTGCGCCAGCCGGTCACCATGCATCCGCGGCCATCCTCTCCTGGATGATGCCACGGGCCGGCGGCACGGCCGACGCGGGCACCCGCCAGCCATCCAGCCGCGCGGCGTGCTGCCGCCAGCCAGGTGCCACACCAGACGGCGAGGTGATGAGGGCTGCGCCAGCCCTGGCCGGGCCTGGCCGGCGCAGCCCTCTTTCACGGGCACGACCGGCCGGCACGGGGGCAACCGTCCGGGCGTGCCCAGCTTGCGTAAGACCAGCGCCGGCCAGCCACCTCCCGCAGGCAGGCTCGATCACCGACCCGCCGGGGAGAAGAGCGCCAGTGTCGTCGAAGACCACCACCCCGTTGCACAGCAGGCTCCAGCCCTGCTCAGGATGACCGGCGATGACGCGGGCGGCCAGGCGGTCCCGCGCCTGCGGCGGCGGGCACGGCGGCACGTGCGGGCACGCCCGCGGCCGCCCGCCCGGCCCGGGCGCCGCCGCGACTGGCCGCCTGCTGCCGTCCAGGAGCGGGCCGGTGCGCGAATCACCGTCCGGCCTCGGCCGTGCCTTGCCGCCTGCGGCGCCGCTCACCGTGCACCCGCCAGGGTGGTCTCCAGCGACAGCACCACGTAAACGGTCTTGCCGGAACCGGCCGGGTCGCTGATCACGCCGCGCTCCCCGCCATGCACCTCGATCAGCCCGTCCAGCACCTCCAGGCCCCGGCCGCCCTCATCGCCCCCGCCAGCGTGCTTGCGCACCGGGCGGCCCGCGCCGCCGTCGTGCACCTCGACCCGCAGCTCACCCCCGGCGGCCGACAGCCGCATCCAGATCGGCGTCTCACCGTGGCAGACCGCGTTCGAGACCAGCTCGCTGACGACCAGCTCGCCCAGGCTGGCCTGCTCGCCCAGGCCCCACGCCGCCAGCATCACCCGGACGCGCCTGCGGGCATCGCGAGCGTGGACCGGCCTGCGGCCCGGCAGGCGGATGACCGCAGGCTCGCAGGCAGCGGCCAGAGGCATGTGCCGCTCCCGTTCAGGCCGGCACTGCGACCGGACACTGCCACGCGACGGCAAGCCGAGCTGTCCTGGCCCGGCTGCGGGACCACCTAGGCCATCGCTCCCGCTGGGGCGGGTGATGGCGACACGACCGGGGCTCATGGCTTGCGTCCTGCCCCGCCGTAGGCGGCGATCCGCTCGGCGTGCTCGGCGTCGCGGGGATTGTCGGGCCGCCACCGGGGGACGTGCACCAGGCCGGGCTCGATCAGGTCCAGGCCGTCGAAGAACCGCAGGATCTCGGCGTGGCTGCGGGGCTGGAAGTCGGCGGTGGTCTGGGCGTAGTGCTCCATGCCCGCAGCGACATGCTCGGGCTGGCCGTCTGTAGTGCCATGGCTGATCACCACATAGCTGCCGGGCGCGAGCGCGTCACGCAACTGGGCCACCAGAGCGCCGGGGTCCTTGTCTGGGTCGTCGGGCAGGAAGTGCAGGATCGCGACCAGCAGCAGCGCGGTCGGCCGGGACAGGTCGAGCAAGCCGTGCAGGCCGGGATGATCCAGGATGGACTGCGGGTGGCGCAGGTCGGCCTGGACCGCGGTCGCCTGGTCGTTGCCGGCCAGGATCGCGCGGCTGTGCAGCACGGCGACCTCGTCGATGTCGACATAGACGACCCGGGCGCCGGGGGCGGCCTGCTGGGCGATCGCATGGACATTGTCCATGGTCGGGATGCCCGAGCCTACGTCGAGGAACTGGCGGATGCCCGCCTCGGCGGCCAGGTAGCGCACCGCCCGACCCAGGAACGCCCGGTTCGCGGCCATGGTCTGGCGCGCGTCGGGCCACCGGGCGAGGAACTCCGCGGCCGCTACCTTGTCGGCGTCGAAGTTGTGGGAGCCGCCGAGGAGATAGTCGTACACGCGGGCGATGTTCGGCCCGTCAGCTTCCTGCGGCCCGGCTGGAGTCGTCACGGCCGCCTCCCGGCAGGGCAGGCGACTGAGCCCGCGATCAGCCTCGATCTGGGCGCGGCTCTGACAGGGGCTGGGGCCGCCGCGCAGCCGCGGGCCGGTTCTTGCGGCAGCCGTGCACGGGATGTCATGGTAGGTCACGTCCTCAGGCTGGTTCGGGGCAGGCGCGGTCTGGCTAGGTTCACACACTGGCAAAGGGGTGACCGGCGGGTCACTACCCGTGGCGGGAACGTGTGGTTCCCATGGCCGCTCCGGCCGTGAACTGCGGAGATCCCATCCAGACGGCGGGATAGGTTTCCGCTAAGCGCTGGCATTAACAGCATGTGCTGGGCGGCCTTCCCGCACGCCGTTGCTGGCGGCGGTGCCCTTGGTGACAGCGGAGAGGTACCGCCTGATGCCGTCACAGTGCCCGCGGAGGCTGGGCTGTCCCTGGTGTGCGATGGTCATGTGCTGCCTTAGCGGGGAGAAAGAAAAGGCTGGAATGTGCAGTTCAAACCGCTGCTGATGTGCCGGCCGCAGCGGTACCTAAGCGCCGGACATCATCTCGCGGTCAGGCAATCTCAGCTTGCCGGTTACCGCTGGCGGATTTCGACCCCACGGCTGGGAACATGTGATTCCCAGCAGCGGCGAAGCGCTGACCTGTGGGAACATGACAAGTGGGAGGTGAAATGCTTCCGCCGCTCATCGGCCCTTATGCCAGGCGCCGCGCAGGCCGCTACTGTTGACACCGAGTCCGGTGGCACGCCGGGCAAATGCGAAAGCAGAAGTCCAGGATGGCGTACGCGAAGACGAGCCTGCGAGGCGAGCAGCGCGCGCTGCGGGAAAGGATGCGCGCGCTCGGGCTCAGCCGTCGCCAGATCGCCGTCGAGTTCGCGCGCCGCTACCGGCTGCGGCCCCGGGCCGCATGGCGGCACGCCTACGGATGGAGCCTGAAAGAGGCCGCAGAATGCATCAGCGACTACGCCGCGAGGTCCGGGCTGGACCCCGACGGTGCCACTGTCGCGATGACCGCTCCACACTTGAGCGAGTACGAGAACTGGCCCGGCCCCAGGACCACGCCCGCCGGGCGGCGTCCAACGCCCTACCTGCTAGCCCTGCTGGCCAGCATCTACGAATGCGCCGTCCACGACCTGCTCGACCTGGCCGACTACGAGCACATGCCTGCCGCTGACCGGCTCATCATCGACAAGACCGCTCCCGCCGACCGGCGCCCAGTCGACACCCTGGTCAGTTCGGCGGCTAGGCGCGGAGACGAACGGCTAAGCAGCCAGCGGCTCCATTCCGCTATAGCTGGGGTCAATGCGCACATGCTGGCGAGTCCGGCCACTGAACCGGGGAGTTCACGTGGCCAGGAGTCTTCTGCCGCGATCGGTTCGGCACTGGCCGCAGCGCTGAGCCAAGGGGATCCCAGTATGCGGAGCCCGCAGCAGTTCGAAACCCTGCATATAGCTAGTTATGGCCAGTTGGCAGGTGCCCTGCCGGTCCTCAACTCGGACGAGATGCAGCACATGGTTGCGGCGATGGAGAACGCGCGGCGATACGCCGACAGCGCGGTTGCCGGGTACTTCCGAGAGCAGCTGGCCGCATACGCGGTCACCGATGGCATGCGCGGGCCGAAGGAGACGCTGCCGCTGGTACTGGCCATCATCGCTGCGGTAGGGCACGTCGCTCGTGAGGCGAAGCAGGTTGCGCGCCGCGACCTGCTGGCAGTAGGAGCCCGCAGCGCCGAGTTCGCGGGCTGGCTGTATCGCGACAGCGCTGCGCTGCGGCTGGCCGAGTACTGGCATGACCGCGCCGTCGAGTGGGCGCAGATAGCGGGCGACACGGCACTACAGGGCTATGTGTTGCTGAAAAAGAGCCAGGCTGCTTGGGATGAGCGCGATGCGCCCCGCATGCTCATGCTGGCCCGCGCAGCACGTCAGGGACCCTGGGAACTGCCGCCGCGGGTGCAGGCAGAGGCGGTCCAGCAAGAAGCCCGCGCCGAGGCCATGCTCGGTGCCGATATCAGCGTGATCGCCGCACGGCTCGGCGAGGCCCGGGAGCTGCTCGCCCTAGCGCAGCCCACCGGAGCCGGAGCTAGCTCCACGCTGGCCGCGCACTACGGCACACCGCTGCTAGCGATGCAGATGGCGATCTGCTACCACGAGGCCGGGCAGCCTACGCGAGCGGTGGAGATCTACGACGAGCACTTGACTGCGGATGCGTTCTCCCGGCGCGACTACGGGTATTTCAGCGCGCTGGCGGGTATCGCGGCGGCCTCGGCTGGCCGCCCGGACGACGCTGCTGCGATCGGCCGCGAGTCCCTCCGGATCGCGGCAGCCACCGGCTCTATGCGGACGCTCACGGAGCTATCTCGCCTCGCGGACCGGCTCGGCGCGTGGCCCGGCCGTCCGGTAGTACGGGTCTTCCGCGCTGAGCTAGCCGTCGGCCTCAGCCAGGCTCAGTGAGCCACTCCGTGACCGAGCGGACCACCGATGCCTGCCACTGCTGAGTCTGCGGATCCCGGTAAAGCGGGTCGTCGTGCACCGCGAAGCCGTGCTGCGCGCCGTCAACTTCGATCAGCCGGGCTCCTGCCATGGTGATCTGGCCGACAGCCGCCCGTGAGGACTCGACGGGGACAAAGGTGTCCCTCGTCCCATGAACGAGCAATACAGGGACCGTCAGCTCGCCGAGCGCCAGCCGGGGGTTCAGGTAGAAGATCTCGTTGAGCAGCGCCCGTCCTAGCTTGAACGTCGGCGAGTGCGGCAGGAACCCCTGAGTGGTCAGCTTCTGCCCGGCTTGCTCGCTGATCTGGTCACCATCCCACTCCGGCTTGTCGTCGATGAATCTCTTCTTGTAGTCCAGCAGCGGGTTGAACAGCACGAGTCGTCGTACCTGATCTTGGTGTCGTGCCGCAAAGAACGCGCTGATCCCGCCGCCGAAGCTGGTGCCGATCAGTCCGACCGGGCCGCTACCGGTCATCTCGCGTACGTGGTCAACTGCTGCGCGGATGTCATTGGCCACTCCGGCGATGGTCAGATCCTCGCCCTGGCCCTCGCTCTCGCCGTGCGCCCGGAAGTCGAAGCGCAGGGATGGCAGCCCGGCCTCCTCCAATCCGGAGGCCAGCCGAGCGTAGAAGCCGCCCTCCTGGCGGGTCACGCCCCCGCCGTGCACCAGCACCACCGCAGGCCCACGAACAGACAACGGCACGACAAGAGTGCCACGAAGGCGAAGTCCATCTAGGCTGCGGAACTCGACCTGCCTGCTCGCGCTGCTGGGATGCACGCGTTCTCCTTCCGCGTCGGGCACTTGATGACAATGCCATCATGCCGCCACAAGTATCGGCTTTCCCCTCCCTGTGCCCGGCTCGGTGCCGTTGTCGTTTGGTGCCGGCTATAACGTGAAATTCACCGCTGCGGACAAATGCCGAGCTGACGCGCCATCAATGCAGGACGGCTGCGGTGATGGATTCTGACCTTGCTGCCCTGTAGATGGCGTCGATGATCGAGGTCACGTGGGCTGCCGAACGTCCGGTGCAGGCGAGCTGGCTGCGGGTGCCGCAGAGCTTCTCCGCAAGTTCGAGGACGCCCATTCCGCGGCCGGCCGGTGTCACAGCGGGCTGGGCGGGCGAGAGTTGCTCCCAGCGACGGCTGCCAGCACGCCGAATGAGAACGTCGCCCGTGTGGAAATTCGGGTCCGGCATGGCCATGGTTGCCTTGCTGCCGTGGATTTCCAGGTGGGGCGCGCGGGTCCCGGCGGCGTCAAAGCTGGAGGTGAAGATGACGGGGATGCCCGTATCGGTGCAGAGCATAGCGATGACGTGTGTCGGGGCGGTGGCGGTGAAGACCTCGCCGGCGCGCGGGCCGGTGGCGATGGTCCGCAGCGGCCGGGTTGCCGTGACCGCGCTGATGACGCCTCCGATGCGCCCGAGTAGGTAGACAAGGCTGCCCAGGTAATAGGGCCCCATGTCGGCGAGCGGGCCAGCGTCGGCAGTGTGGAACGGTTCCGGGGCGGGATGCCAGCGTTCCGGGCCGGATGACAGGTAGCTGGCGCTCGCCCCGATGACGTCACCGAGCAGACCGCCGTTGATTGCTGCACGCGCGGCCTGGGTGGGCGCGCCGAGAATAGTGTCAGGGGCGGCGCACAGAAGGACGCCAGCCTGGCTGGTCGCGCAGGTCAGGGCGTGAGCCTGGTCAGGGCTGGTAGCGAGCGGCTTCTCGGCGTAGATGCCGGGCACGCCCGCGCGGATTGCGGCGTGTGCGATGTCCGCGTGGCTGGCTGGCGGGGTGAGGATGACGGCGATGTCGGTCACAGCGGGGTCGAGGAGGTCGGTGACGGCGGCGTGTCGCAGGTGGTGTCGCTGGGCGAAGGCGCGTGCCTTGTCGTCGCGGATGTCGGCGCAGCCGGAGAGGGTGACCATGCTGCTGCTGGCCAGCGTGGTGGCGTACTCGTCGGCGATCATGCCGCAGCCGATGAGTGCGGTGCGGACCGGTCGGCTCAGGCTGCGCATCGGCTGAGGGCATCTGCGGTGACGGAGGCTATGTTGGCCGCGAAGCCGGCGTGCTGGTCCTCTGGCAGCCAGGGGATCTGCAGGTCCAGATAGCGGCGCACGTCAGCGACGGTCTGGCTGGGCTGGGCGGGCCAGGCGGCGGCCGTGTGCAGGTCGCCGGGGCCAGGCCACCATGAGCGCAATCCTGCCCGGTAGTAGGCGCTGGAGAGCTGGCTGGCCTGTTCCGGCGTGGCGAGCCAGAGCCCTACCAGAGAGCCGTTGCAATTGGGAATGTCGGGGAGGGCAGGGAGGACGGAGGGGATGTTGCCGGACGCTGTCAGCAGCTCGACGACGCGGCGCTGCAGGCGGCGCAGGGCGGCGGTGAGGATGTCGAGGTGGGCGAGCTGGGGCCGGGCGAGGACCGCGCTTACTTCGGTCATGCGGTGCTTGCCGCGCCATAGCGCCGGCTCGGCACGCTGGCGGGTGTCTCCGGCGAGTGCGCGGATCAGGCCGATGAGGGCAGGGTCGTCAGCCAGCAGCATGCCGCCTTCACCGGTGGAGATCACTTTGTATGCCTGGGTGGAGAACGCCGCTGCTGTCCCCCGGGCGCCTGCGGGCTGGCCGTCGGCGGTGACGCCCCAGGCTTGCGCGCAGTCCTCGATCAGCGCGATGCCGCGGCCGGACAGTTCGGCGGCTATCCGGGCGGTGCCGGGTGCGGCCCGGCCGCGCAGGTGGGCCAGGATCACCGCGGCGGTCGCCGGGGTGATCAGTGGCTCGATCTGCTCCCAGCCTGGTGTCAGGGTCTGGGTAACCGGGGCGACCCGGACGGCCGCGGCGGTGTCTGTGACGGCGGTGCCGATCGATACCCAGCCGACCTCGGGGATGATTACCTCGTGGCCGGGGCCGATGCCAAGGCCGCGAATGGCCAGCGCGAGTGCTGCGGATCCGGAGTCGACCCCTACCGCAGCGGTGCGCCCGATACGGGCGGCCACGGCGCGTTCCAGCCTGGCGAGGTGGCCGGTGCCCAGGGCGTCGGGCTGGCCGGTGCTGATCACGTCGCAGGCGAGCCTGGCCTGCTCGGCTGCGGTCAGCGTGCTGTATTGGTAGACCGGCGCGGAGGCGGGCATGGCGGGTTCCTCCTGGCTTGGAGCTGTCCCGTGCGGCAGGTCGGCGGCCTGGGACTCTTACAGGCGAGTGGCGGCGGGCAGGCGGCCGAGCACGGGGATCGCAGTGAAGGCTTCCGCGTAAGGCACGCCGATCCGGGCTCCCCACAGCCGCCCGAGGGTCTCGGCCATCGGCCCGAAGTGCCCGGCGATGGGCTGGGTTCCGCTGTGCGCGGCCAGCGCCTGCGCCTTGACCTCGAACGTTGTGGTGATGTCCACGATGACGGCCGCGTGCACGGGGCCGTCGAGCGTGAGCGAGTTGTAGGTATCGGTGGTGTAAACCCGCTGCGGGTGCCCGGTGCTGATCACTGCCTCGGGCAGCGCCGCCAGGACCGTGGCGGCGACCAGCCGGTGATCGGGATGGACATCGGCGAGCGGATGGGTGATGACGACGTCCGGGTAGCAGCCGGCGATCAGCTCGTGCACGGCGGCGGCGGTGACCGGGCTGGGCAGGGCGTGCAGCCGAACGCCGAGGATGGCCGCGCCGGCCTCGGCTTCGGCCATCCGCGCGGGCTCGTGCTGCGGGACGGCCAGGGTGACTGCTGCGTCACGGGCGTGCAGCGCGAGCGTTCCGCCGGCCCACAGCTCGCCGTCGTCGGGGTGGGCCATGACGGCGAGCACCGGGACGGTCTGGCCAGGAGCGCTGGCGTCGGCGTTCACCACAGCGTCCCCGGCGAGGGCGCCGTTGCTGCTGCCGGGGAGGCGGGGCGGCGCCAGAGGCCGAGCCGGGCGATGACCTCGCCCGGGATCGGCAGCGGGGTGGTAGCCGCGCCGGCTGGCGCGGCGGGCAGGGGCAGGTTGGTGCGCATCTGGATCATCGACCGCCAGGTCAGTACTTGCGGCCAGGCGGCCCTGATCGCCGTGCCCTTGCCGCCGGACAGCCGCCCGGAGGCGAGCAGGTCCTCCAGGGTCAGGCCGCCGGACAGCAGGCCAGCCGCGGTCTTGGCGCCGACGCCCCGGACGCCAGAGATGTTGTCGGAAGTGTCTCCGCACAGCGCCCGGAAGTCGGGGTACTGGCGCGGGGTAATGCCGTAGCGGGCGGTGACCTCGGCGGGTCCGATCAGCCGGGCGCCGGGGCGCATCGCGGTGTTCAGGACCCGTACCCCCGGGCCGGCGGGACCGGGGTCGCGCAACAGCTGGTAGTAGTCCTGGTCCATGGAGGCGATCAGCACCTCCCGGCCGGGATGGGCGGTGACCAGGGTGGCGATCACGTCGTCGGCCTCGGCGTCATCGATCTCGATCCAGGAGATGCCGAAGGTGTCCAGGCCGGCCTTGACATCGGGCAGGGCGAGGATCGGGCGCAGCGCGTCCGGGTTCTCGGGGCGGGTGGCTTTGTAGCCCGGGTCGGTGTCCTTGCGGCCCGCGGCGCCGTCCTGGCCGTCGAAGATGACCATGACCTCGGGCCATTGGGCGAATTCGTCGTTGATGCCCTTGCGCAGCAGCGCGAAGAACATGAACTGGGTGGTGATATCCCGCTTGTCGGTCTCGTCGCGGGAGAGGATCTGCGCGGGAGTGCCGAAGCAGGCGCGGAATAGCAGGTTGTGCCCGTCAACGAGCAGCAGGGGAACGCCGGTCATGGTTACCACACCGCTTTCAGGAAGGTGTCCGCGATATCGGCGGAGCGGTAGTTCCGTGACCGGCAGTACGCAGCCCCGCACGCCTGGCGATACCGTACCGGATCAGCGACCAGATCCCGCGCTGCCTGCCACAGGCCGCTCGGTCCGGCCGCCAGGGGAAGCAGGATGCCCGCTGCGGTGCCGTCCAGGAGCGCGGGCAGGTTCCCGGTCGCGTAGGCCACGACGGGCGTGCCGGCCGACAGGGATTCCAGCGCGAGGTTGCCGAAGGTCTCCCGTGCCGAGGGAATGATCGTCACGGCGGCACCGGCCAGGAACGCGGGCACCTGATGCCAGGCCAGCGCGGGCCGCAGGTCCGCCCCGGCGCTGGCGGCAAGGGCGCGGCATTCGCTAAGCAGTGCCTGCTGGCTGCCGCGTTCTGCCTCGAATGCCGCTGGCGCCAGCACGACCTGCACCGGCCTGCTGCTGGGGATGGCTGCGGCCAGCAGGCTGGCGACGCCCTTTTCTGCGCCGAGCCGGGCCACGATCCGGACCGGGCCGTTCCGGCGGAGCTGTTCCCGGTGCGCCGCGTCCGGTCGCTCGAGCTGGTCCGGGTCGATGAGCAGCGGGTTGGGCACGATCCGCCACGCTGCCGGGTCATAGCCGCGGGCTCTGGCCTCGGCCAGGACGGCCGCGGACGGCGCGATGACCCGGTGGGCGGCGGTGAGCGCGGGGGCGAGGTCAGCGTGATGGCCGACCACGTGAACGGCCAGGACTCGCCTGGCCCGGTGACCGACCGCGGCGGCGAGGCGGCCAAGCCCCCACAGGCCGTCGACGTAGACGACCGCATCAGTCTGGTGCCTGGTCAAGGTCGCATCCAGCTCGGCGGCGATGGCTGTCCGCCGGGCCTGGATTGTGGCGCGGAGCGTGCTGTCGTCGCAAGGAAAGGTCACCGGCAGTTCACGGAGCCGGACGATTCCGGTGCCGGGGCGTGGCTGGGGCGCGGCGGTCAGGATGAGCACGCGGTGGCCTCGTTCGCGCAGGCCGGCGGACATGGCCGCCACGGCGCGTTCCATGCCAGCAGGCTCGTCGGGCCGGTAGGAGACCAGGACGAACGCCACGGTCTGCGTGACTAGTGGCGGGGGTGAGGTTACGCGACGTGTCATGCGGCGCGCGCCTGTGTGGGATCGGGAAGCGTCCGGAGGGTGGTGCTGCTCGGCGGGCGGGGCTCCCAGGGGAACACCACCCACTCGCGCAGGTCGTCCCAGACCGTTAGTCCGGGCTTGTCGGAGGCGCCGGCGTTGCGGCACAAGGTGGCGGTGTGCAGGCGGGTGCCAGGGCCAGCTAGCTCACGGAGGATGCTGGTCACGACGCGCAGGGTCGCGCCGGTGCCGCAGATGTCGTCCACGATCAGGACGCAGCCTCTTACCGCATCTGGCGGCAGGCCGGAGGCGGTGCACCAGACCTGGCCGGTTGCCTGCGTGTACAGGTCGCTGGTCGGGTTGTGCCGGGCGCGGATGGTGTGCATTCGCCTGCCGAGCTGGCTGGAGATGGCCCTGGCGGGCTCGATGCCGCCGCGCTCGACCGCGATGACCTGGTCGATCGGGCCGAACTGGCTGCGGGCGGCGTCGGCGAGCAGCGACGCAGCGGCGGTGAGCTGGCGGGGGGTCATCTGCCAGGCGAAGGCGTGATCGAAGATCCGGCCGGTCATGCTGACCCGTCCGGGCTGCTCAGGGCAAGGTCGCCGGGGT
>Ga0102924_1003890_pt1 | contig 15396 bp, 24 predicted proteins | sample PaiPotPPM11metaG_FD_80116 | JGI IMG/M metagenome (GOLD analysis project Ga0102924, IMG submission 80116) | Iron sulfur acid spring bacterial and archeal communities from Banff, Canada, to study Microbial Dark Matter (Phase II) - Paint Pots PPM... ... | reverse complement strand
GAGGAGCCAACACCAAACAACTCAAAAGCCGGCCTCGAAGAAGGTCGAGCATTTATGAGGAAGCGAAAAAGTGCCTGGAGTCCGGCCTTTTACGCGGGCCTCATACGCTTCAGACGAATCTCAATCCTAGCAGCAAGAGACATACCGAGCGACCTTCAGACAATTGCCCAGTTAAGCAAAGAACAGGAGCGCATAGATTGAGAGCTCTTCTTTCTTTGCTGAAAGCGTGAGCATTACGCTGCCCAAAAATGCAGCTAATTCGGAGAACTCGCTCAAATGTGAATTAGCAATTTGTGAAGTACCAACCGTCCTATGCATTGTCAAGTAGGGTATTTTTCATCGCACTGCGTTTGCCCGAATAAGCTCAGAATAAGGCAAACAGACTACGTCACGTAAAATAGTTTTAATCTAAGACTGCTGCGCGAGTTTGTATCCGAATCTGGGCGCGGTCCGTCTTCGCCAACGCTGCCAAACCTTGCGACGTGTCAGACAGGGACAACAAACGATTTTACGCTCAGAGATGCACAGGATGAGTGTGGAAGATATTAGAAAAGCTGAGCTTTGCATTGCGAGGAACAATCTCGAGCACAGACCGAACGCGACGGGCAGTGTCTCAAGGTTTCCCGTGCTGGAGAGTCTGGATCTGTCGCTCGGCCTCGCTGTGATTGAAACGGTATTGGAGCGGGATCGATTCTTCGTAAACGGCGACGTGTGCTTCCTGGTATCCGTTCCGAGCTGTGTCTATGGTTTTCGTGGCGTTGTGCATCTGGCAGATCTCGAGGGAACACAAGAATTGGGCGGGATGGGCTTTGCTCGTCCTCTTTGTGCCGACACTTCTCGCATCCCTGGAAATCTGGTCTGAGTTTGAACTGTCAGATGCCAGGCCACAGCAGAATAATCCAGAACCTCATCGACCACGCTGGAGAATAGCAGGGGGGCTGAAATCTGCTCGGCACGTTTCGATTCACAAATCGAAATAGGTCATCAACTTTCGCTAGTCCTGATGGATTTCCTCAAGCTCTTGCGCCAACTTGTTATCCCCTTCGCTAACCTCCGCGATGCTACTTTCGTATAGATAGCTGAGAGACCATTTTCGCCACTTTGTGGAGGGGCCTGGCATCGTCAGCTCTCGACACCGCGATCAGCGGTGAAAGCCTGCTTAGCGATCCATGGATTTTGACAGACGCGGAGACTTCGCGGAGAATCCGCCTGGTCGACGCGAGTATTACCGTGTTTGTCTCAAAGAAATTGCTAGTTTTGCTTGATTTTTCTCGAGCCACCCGTCGGATTCGAACCGACGACCTGCTGATTACGAAGTGTATTCCAGCTCGGAAATGTCGATAATTATCGGTATCATTCCTTGATACCCGAAATCAACAAAAAACTTGAGGCACTAGGACTTCAAGCACTTTGGCAGGTTCGACTGAGCGCCATTAAGTGATCAGCAGCGGTACGCGGAAAGGGCACAATTTTGGGCACAGCAGGGCACAAAATTGGGCACACTGATTTTCGCCGTCCACGAGACGATCTTCGATCGAAGACGATCTCCAAAGGTCTCCCTTATCCCTTTGGCCTTCGTCGCGCTGGCACGACAGCGGCTCGCTCTGACGGGGCACGCGGGGCGGCTTCTCATTGAAGAGGCGTTACCCCGCTAAAGGAGAAGTGGTATCGTTTGCTCTATGAGTAAACTCGAAGCCCTTGAGAAGAGAGTCTCCGGTCTCTCGGCTGAGGAACTCGCAGAGTTTCGGCGGTGGTTCGCTGAGTTTGATGCGGCTGCCTGGGATCGCCAGATCGAGCTAGACGTAAAAGCGGGAAAACTCGACGCGCTCGGCGATGAAGCCCTTCGCGACCATGCGGCGGGAAAATCCACCGAGTTTTGAGGCACTTCGGCTCTCCGAAGTTTTGGGCCTGTTACCGCGGCCTGCGACCGGCGGTCCAGCGCTTGGCGGATGAGAAGTACCGGCTTCTCAAAGAGGATTTTCGTCACCCCTCGCTTCAGCTCAAGCGCGTGGGCCGGTTTTGGTCGTGCCGAGTCGGCCTTCATCATCGTACTCTCGGAATTGATGTCGAGGGCGGAATCTTGTGGTTCTGGATCGGCGATCACGCCGAATATGATCGCCTCGTCGGCTAACCCGCGGCTTTTTGCTGCGTCTTCGGACACCGTTGTCATGCAAAGGTCAAATGTCATTTGACTTTTCCACGACATCATAAACCCAAGATTTTTTCAGAGGCACCGATCCGCACTCTCTTTCGAAAGACGTTGCCTCGAAACGCATGTTCCGCGTTACGTGAAACGGTAGTTTTTGCGGGACCGCAAAGTGGAGCGTTCGCTCTTCGTTCGACGAGGCCCTTCTCGGGACGAGAGAATCTTAAGATTTGATCTGGATCTCACCTGTCCACAACCATCGCTCGCATCCCACGGAAACCAGATGCTTGCTCTCGCCTCTGAGCCTGCCGTCCGCTAAAGATGAAGGCGTGATGGCGGCGGTTGCGGCTCTTCAGGTGCAGGTGATTCCAGTTCGACCCCCTCTAAATTGGGCAATAATATACTTGCCTAACCCGCCTTGGCGGGATAGTTTATCGGCGCATGAAGACTTTAAACATGGCGCTACACGAGATCGACGCCGACGTGCACCGCCTATTGGGCGAGATCGATGTTGAACTTCAAACGCTGGCGGTGGCAATTAAACATGCATCGCCGGAGAGGCGAGATGAACTGGCGCAACAATACTTTAAGCACGTTCTATTTATGGCCAAACAAAACCGGATGGCGAGCAATAAGATCGCTTCTCTTCGGAGCGGAACTACAAGCGTCGTACAAAAGCGAATGCTGGAGCTAATCACGTTCCAGCGCAAACAATTGAAGCAACTTGGCCAGCATCTTCACCGTCTAAATCTTGCTTTGGCGAAAGAACAATGAGTTAAGCGAGGCGAGGGATCGCCTCAAGGCGAAGATCGAGGCGGCTCGATTCTCAAACATAAAACGCAAGCCGTCGGCGCAAGATTTAAAAAACTTTGCGCGGGCTCAGAAGATGTTCAAGGACTTAAACAGGATGCACCGGATAATAAAAAACAAACTTGCCGCCATGCCTACTACTAAAGTCGGTACACCCGAAGCGCTTCGGGTGTACGAGAAGATGATAATCGCAATCGAACGTGCGGAGGCCGCGTACAAGGAACTAGACAGACTGCTTGATAAAGTCCGCGCGCTTCCAGGCGCTTGACGTGCTCAGTGGTTTTTCCTACTCGGCTAGCGCTGGGATCGGGACAACCACCGCGCGGAGAAATATGGGGCATAGAAACCACAAATTATTTCGTGACAGGTTCCCCCATACAAGAAATTGCGGCGCCACTGGGCTAGCGAACAATTCGATGTTCTCGTGGGTTTCGCTACAACAGACGCAACGGCTAACGTTTATGGTAAGGCCCATTCCCATCGAGCCCCGAGACTGTCACACGTCGGGTGTGCCGCATTTAATCCGATTTCCGGTGACGCCGCTCAGGCGGATTTTTTCGATGACTTCCGTTTTCCCCGCTTGCGCCGTACCTCAGCGGTTTTTTCTTGGACTTCTTTTTTCGGGACCGCGATCAGCGCCTTCATTACCTTCTCGAACCGCTGGAAAGACGAGCGGGAGCTGGGTGGGGCGTCCGTTAGACCGTCCTTCGCCATATGCGCAGTCTAGCCGTTCTCGATTGAAAGTAGAAAGCGCCCGCCCGCGAGTGCCGCGTCCCTGTCGGACCGTCTCACCTAGGCGACTCCATCGGCGTGATTTTGCCGGTCAACTCCTTGTAAGTGAGCCGCCGGCCAGTGGTTTGGCAAAGTGTCCGCGCGAAGCGATTGCCGTCATCTGTCTTGCGGTTGTTGTACCGGAAAGCCTGTTCGTCCAGATAACGGAACAGATGGAAGGGTTCGACGCTCACGTAAGTACCTTTCAATCCACGTTTCAAGAGCGACCAGAAATTCTCGATCCCGTTCGTGTGGATATTTCCCTTCACATAGCTCTCGGCGTGATTGATCACGTTATGGACGTACTCGCGATCAAGTCCGAGATAGCCAACCAACTCGTCGGTGAAAACATCGGAACCGGCTGCTACATGGTCGCGCACTTTGCCATGCAGCGTTTCCCGCTTGGTATCGGGAACGTGCATGGCGCGGACCTCCTTCGTGTTCCGGTCCAGCAAGCCCATCACGATGGCCTTGCCCGATCCGCCAGTGCCGGTGATTTTGGCCTTTTTATTTTTGTGCATGAAGCGGGCGAGTCCGCCAATGTACGATTCATCGGCTTCGATCTCGCCTTCCATCTTGTTCCAGAAGGTGCCCTTCTGCATCGCCAGACGAATCCGCTGGAGCATGAACCAAGCGGTTTTCTGAGTTACGCCCAAATCCTTCGCGACCTCATACGAACTGATTCCGTTCTTGCAATTGGTCAGCAGCCAGACGGCGGGCAGCCACTTGTCGAGACCGATGGGCGAATCCTCAAAGATAGTTCCGACCTTGATGCTGAATTGGCGACGGTCGTGCTTGGCGCTGCATTTCCAACGCCGCTGATTGGCGAGAAAGTGAACCTTGTCGCTTCCGCAGATCGGACATTTCACAGTGCCATCAGGCCAGCGCAATCCGACCATGAATTGAAGGCAGACATCAGGGTCTTTGAAGTAGCGAACCGCGTCCAGCAAGGTTCTCGGGATCATCGTTGTCATGCTGTAAAGATAGCAAACGGCAGCGGGTTAGTCAAGTATATTATTGCCCTAAATTGGGCGGGCGGCAAACGGTGGCTCGTTCCGCATCTTGCGGAGTTGTGGACTGCACACCAACACAGACGTTTGGTAGAGCCGTTCTGCGGCGGCCTCGCCGTCGCCTTGAGCGTGCGGCCGGTACGCGCCCTCCTAAACGATATCAATCCACACGTGGTGCATTTCTATTTGTGGCTGAAGCGTGGCTTGAAGGTGAAAGATGGGCTCGAATTTGATAACCGGGAGGCCCTTTACTACGAGCACCGGAGATGATTCAACGAGCTTACGTCCAACGGCGGAGCCGGCTCGGCAGAGGCCGCGTCGCTCCTCTACTATCTGAACCGCACCTGTTACAACGGTCTTTGTCGCTTCAATTCCAGCGGTAAGTTCAACGTTCCATTCGGTCGATACAAGCGTATCAACTACGAGCGCGACTTCAGCAGCTATCGCCACGTTTTCAGCGATTGGGAATTCTCGACCGAAGACTTCGAACAGGTCTCTGACGCTCACCTTTTCTTTTTTGGCGACACAGAACCGCTGCTGCGCGATAGCGGAGTTCCTTGGCGATCCCAAAGAGGCCGGGCAGCCTCGCCCTGGCTTTTCGACGTTCCGAGGCGGCCAGGGCGTCTTCCGCAAAGAAGGTCAGTTTTGGAGCATTGCCTGTCGGGGTGAAGTCATCAGACTAAGGGACGCCAGGGGGCTGGCTTACATCGCGTATCTGCTCGGCCATCCGGGAGCGAAATTTCACGCACTCTCGCTGGTTTCCAAGACCGGCGGCAAACAAGGCGAGGTCGACGAATTGGCGGAACCGGCCGCCGAGGAGCAGGCCACGCAGTCCGATCTAACCGTAGGCCGGAAAGGCGATGCCGAGGAGATGCTGGACGCTCAGGCGAAGGCCGGCTACAAGCGCCGAACCGCGGAACTGCGCGAGCAGCTCGGGGAAGCGCGCGAGCTTAACCAGCTTGAGCTGGTCGATCGGCTTGAGGATGAGATTGAAACTCTTGGCCGGGAGCTCTCTAGGGCGGTCGGCTGGGCGACCGTGATCGGCGGGCGGGCCTCGGCTTCCGAGCGAGCCCGGATCAACATAACATCAAGATAGCCCTGGAAACGATCGCAAAGCACAACCCGGGTTTGGCCAACCTCCTCACCAACAGTATCCGCACTGGACGTTCTGCACCTATACCCCGGACTCTCGCCTTCCGGCCTCGTGGCAGCTCTAGCCTCTCGATTCGTCCTCACTGAACGATCGTTCCGTGTCGGCCTTGCACCCGTTCCTCCCCTGGTAACGCTTGATCTTCGACGGCGTAAATCGAGTACATATCGTCGCAAGGACTCGGAGAGGAACAACGATGGTCGCTCTAGCGAATCTTTGCGCCACACTTGATGTATCAATTCAGCAACTCGCGGCGGGGCTGGCGATTCTTGCGTTGCTGGTCGCGCTGACTTGGTACGTTTCGCATCCACGCATGGCCCCGACTGTTTCGAGAGCGCATAACTATAAGAAGATCACGAGTGCGATCAGCGCGAGATGATTTCGGAGTGACTGACGGGCTTCCGGCATTGATGATCTTTGCTCAGGCGGTTGTTCGAAAAAATGGATTGCACCGTGCGCCGAATAGCGCTGGTTCCCGATCGCGCGATATAGATTGACGTTGTAGAGGAGCCTAGCGGAGCATAATTGTGCAGGTAGATAGAGGATCGCAATTAACACGCTGTCACCTGAAATCCTCATATGGTCAATAAACCTTCTTGACATAAATAGTACATTAGTCTATAAGCGAGTTTGCTCTTCGTGACTTGGAGGAAGATTAAGGTCACGGCTCGTTTGGAATGCGATAACATCGGAATTACTGACTCCGCTTGGGCCTCCCGCACCTGAGCTTGGGTCAGCAGTCTCCCCCGTATTTATTGTTAGGTAGACAGCTTGCAATATATAGCTTTCACAGTTGCCTTTGCGCTGTGGGCGGATGCCCTTGGCTCAGAGAATGTTCAACTTTGACCGACCGCAGAGAGGTCGTCATACGAACGAATGCTGAGACGACTGAAGTCCTATTCGGAGGAACCCTGGCCGGAATGAAGAACGGAAGGAGCAAAATGCGAAAGTCAATTTTCGGCGTTCTGATAGCGGTCAGGCTAACGTTGGCCAGCCTGGCGTCGGGCGGGCAAGTCCCAGCCGGAGTAGGTATGCCGTACGGGCTCCGGCTGGAATCTCCTTCTCCCACAGGAAACCAATACTACACTGGGTCTGCGGGATCGGGGTCTATGACCCGAGTACCAAAACGTATGGCTGCCTGACGGACTCCCATCCGATGGGGTGGGACGAACTATGGACCAACACCGGCTGTAACCCAGTCAACGCAGGCTCTGGTATAACGACGATGGGTGCACGCTACGTGGACAATCCCACATTGGGTACAACCCAATACACCCAATATCACTGTGTAGACAGCGTCCATGGTGGGGCAAGTACCGACCCTTGTATAGAAGGCATTTACTACGAGCAGTACGACCTCGTACCAATAGGCGAAGGCAGTTCGTGTAACTTCGGCGGTGGTTGGGCTAATGGTGGGACGGACGCGGGGATCATCCAAGCGGTCCATCCTCTCACTTTGAAGCTCAACGACTTCAGCACCTGGACCCTTCTACCGATAGGACTACCAGTTGGTAACCTCAGCAATTCGTGGTCGTATGGGAATACAGGTGCCGGCGTTCAGCTATTCTCAGATGCGGTTTATGCTCAGAACTTCGGAACGGAAGAGATCGGCCTGGGCATCGCAGTCTACGCCGGCCCTCCACTGACAACCCAACAGGGGAACGTCTGTTATTTCTCGCCCCCGAGCTGGTACACGATGAACGAAGACACGCTGGGATGGGTAAACGAAGGACGGCCAGATCCGTGGACCCTGACGGGGTACTTCAACGATCCGTCGACTCCTTGCGGGGCCATGTTTCAGGCAAACAGCCAAAACCTCGGTGGTGAAGTTCAGATCAACATGCAAGGGCCCCTGTACTTTGGCGACTCTGGAACCACCGTCTTTGACATCGACAACCCTAGTTGCTACCACGCAATCGGGTCCCTCGAAGCGATCTTTAATTCAGACCACACGAAAGGGGTCATGCTGGATATCAACAACCAAGTTTACGACCTTAACAACTTCGGCCTAACTGGCTTGTCAGTGAGCATCTACGGTGGCCCCCTGCACAACTGGCAGATCTTTCAGGGAACCGGTGTAGCGGGTTGTACAGGGCCTAGTGCTCCAGCACTGGCTACCTCGGCCACGGTGGTTGCTGGCACGTCAGGTCTTGAGGGGTCCAAAACCGACCTTGCGCCTGTTTCTGAGACGCCACCTGCCTGGTGGACCACAACTCAAGCAGCGATCGCGAATGGCCCGAAACTGAAGGATCTACTACAGATCGTTGACCGCGCGACCTTTCCTGGGCATCCTGTGTCCGTGTCGCAAACGTCGATCTCGATCGACGGCAACGGGAATCCGGTCTGGCATGTTGGAACGATCGGACCGTGCGGTGGTGAATCCGTAACGCCGGCTCTCCAGGCTGCGGTACTGGCAGAGTTCAACAAGCATTCGATCTCGTCAGTTGTCTTTGAGAAGGGAGATGTTGCCTCGACCGTGCCGCTGGACATCGACTCGTCATGCCAGAAGGACTGAGGTTAACGCGCTGGTGTTGATCGTATGCTGGGGGTGCTGGAGCTGTAATATTTAGGCGGCAGTGCCCCCTTGACGCCTGCGGTCCCAACGCCCTACCATCCCTGCGCATGAAACACGTCGCTGCGCTCGCCTTGGTCGTCTGGTATCTGATGTTGCCGCCCTCGAAAACTCTGAAACCCGACGTGCCGACGTTGCTCGCTCCTATCTTCTTCGCAGATACCGCCGCCCCCCTTTCGCGGTGGACGAAGGTAGGCGCTTTCCCTACGCAGCAGAAATGCGAGGCTCACCGAGCTGTCGAGCCGAGAGCACAGCGCCCGGTTGAACAATGCGCCCGTGACGACGACCCGCGCCTGAAGGCAAATTAGAAGTGGCGTCTTTTCTCAAAATCCCTCTATAAAATCGGTCGTTTCGCAACAGCACACCCTGCCCACTCAGTCTATCCCCGGAATTGCCTGACGGTCCGGGAAGCCATTTGCACTGTTCGTTACGATTAATAAGGAGTCTCGGGCAGCAAGCAGTCTTGGTGGCGCTCATCGCAGGACCTGTCTGTGTCGAATTCCAATTCAGGCGGCAGTTGGAGTCTGAAATAAGCCTTTGCAATGTTGCCGCCAGGAATATGACTCAAGTTTTGCCATTGGCGGTGGGGGCACGCCGCTCCGTTGAGCCGGCGTAGCTCCGGCCAACCCGCTGTGACACCGATGTTGGTTGTAATAGGCCTTGTAATTCTCGAGCTTCCGCTCAAGATCGCTTTGGTTCCAAAATAAGGTCCGATCGAGGTACTCGCGCCGCACCGTCCCGATAAGTCGCTCAACGAAAGCATGGGGGCGAGGCGTACAGGGAATGGCTTTGATCTCATCAACTTCAAGCACACGAAGATTCGCGAGCCACCGATGAAAGCGAAACAATGGATCGTGATCCGAAGAGAGGCACCGCGGCGGTGTCTTCTTCGCGATCGCGCGATTGAACATCCGGCAGATGACGGTACCGTCGAGATTCGCCACCGCGACGCCAAAGCCGATGATGCGGCGGGTGAAGACGTCCATCACGACCATGACCCAGTAGCTTTTGAGCAGAATCGATTCGCTCCGAAAGAAGTCGACGCTCCACAAGCTGTCCTTAGCGTGCCCGATGACGGTGAGCCACAAAGGACCATCACCGTCTGGTACCGGTCTGTAGTGCTGGATGAGTATGCGTCGGACGATATCTTTATTGATCTCTGTCAACGCCGGTTGAATGTTGACCCACTTCCGCGGGAAGTCGCCGAAGTAAAACTGACCCACCCCGGCGCTGTCTGATCAGGGGGAGAGCGAGGGGGACCTTCCCCCTCGCCGCTCTGGTTGGTCTCGGGTAACCTGTTGCTTGATGCCAAGAATGGATGAAGCTGCGGGACCCCTTACGATCCGCATGTGCCTGTTGTTCGCGAGTGTGCTGGGCGCCTTTCTCTTCCTTCTTCGTTGTCCTCAAGCTCGCGCGGCTGGTCTGATTGTTTACGGAACCAACTGGGCATTCACCGTTGACGAACCACATGGATGGACAGGCGAGATACAGGGCGCCAAGCTGTATAATGCGAACATTATCTTCTTCAGGCAAGGAGAAAGCGCGTCGGACGCCGCGGCGGCAATCCGAATCGTGGTAGCCACGAAGGCCGACGAGGACACCGCTCAAGACCTGGCCTACGACATGAATGAGTATCGCAAGCGCTACCCGGCGGTGCAGTTCCATGACATTGCCATTCCCGCGGGGCGATACAGGGAATTTCCAAAACTCTTCTGCGTACCGGGCGAGTTTTACGAGTACCTGACGTATCTGAACCCGGGTCCCTCAAGCACTCTTTTTCTTTCGGTCGCCATGAACACGGGTAAAACGCCCCGCTGGCAACGCCGAACTCTACGCGTATCGGTCGGTGATCGGTTCGCTGACGGTTATGAGCGGAGTCAACGTTCAGAAGAAGGTAAACCCTGCCAACTAGCGGGCTTTTCATCAACACCTGCTAGTGCTTCACCGCTTTGCCGAGCAGGCCGGCCTTGCGCTTGTCCTTGAGTCTGAAGCTCTCGCCGTTGATGTTGACGATGTTCGAGTGATGCAGTATGCGGTCGAGCATCGCCGCAGTGAGCACGGTGTCGCCCGCGAAAGCGGTATCCCAACTGCCGAAGGTGAGGTTCGAAGTGAGGATCATCGAGCCGCGTTCGTAGCGCTGCGCCACTACCTGGAAGAACAGGTTGGCCTGCTCGCGGCTCATCGGCAGATAGCCGATCTCGTCGATGATCAGCAGCTTGTAGGCATTGACCGCGCGATGCATGACCTGACGGTAGCGACCCTGACGTTGGGCGGCCTCCAGCGTCAGCACCAGATCGGCTGCACTGAAGAAGCGAGTCTTGTATCCCTTCTGAGTGGCGAGATAACCGAGCGCGATGGCGAGGTGGGTCTTGCCCACGCCCGAGGGCCCGAGCAATACCACGTTCTCTGCGCGCTCCACGAAAGCGAGGCTCGCCAGTTCCATGATCTGCTTGCGTGGCGCGCCGGTGGCGAAGTTGAAGTCGTACTGATCGAGTGTCTTGATCGCGGGGAAACTTGCGATACGCGCGAACATCTCGCGAGCACGCGCCGGCCGTGACTCGCGTTCGGCAGTCAGCAGTTCCTCGACGAAGTCGGTGAATGAGGTTTGCTTCTCGGCCGCCTTCTGCGCGAGCGCGGTGTACTGTGCGGCGACCCCGCCAAGCCGGAGTTCGTTGCATAGCTCCACCAAGCGCTGATGTTGAATGCTCACCTGATTTCCGTGGCGATCAGTTCTTCGTACACTTGCAGCGAGTGTTGATAGCCGCGCGGTATCGACAGCGGAGGTTTCGAGCGAGCAGGCTGAATCAGTCCGGGCCATGGCGTCGGCATCGGCTGCAGACGCTCGCGCTCCAACTCGAGACGCACCAACGGGACCTCGCCGGTGGTCGCATGCACCCGCGCGTTGGCGACCTCGCGCAGCCAGGTTCCGGCTCGTGCGTTGGCCGTATCACGATCGACTTTGAGTCCTTCGGGACTGAGCTGACTTGCCAGCGGCACGTAGAAGCTGGCGCGCAAGTACCGAATGGAAGCGCTCGACCTTGCCCTTGGTCTTTGCCCGATATGGCCGGCACAGGCGCGGCAAGAAGCCATGGTGATGCGCGAAGTCGAGGAAGGTGCGGTTATAGCGATGCAGCCCCGGCCCGTAGCGATCCCGATCGCTTACCACCGTGCGCATGTTGTCGTACAACACCTCGCTCGGAACCCCGCCGAAGAAGTAAAACGCGCGCTCATGACAGCCGAGCAGCGTCTCCAGCCGCTCATCGGTTACGAATTCGACATAGGCCGCGGCTCCATCCGAGCGTCGCGATGAACGCCGACAGCCGGTCGCGCCCGCGCCGGATAGTCGCGAAGTCAACCTGCATCTGACGCCCTGGGTCGGTCTCGAACCGAATCAGTGGCTCCGGCTTGGCCAGTGGTCGCAGAGTGGCGAGGTGATCCTTCAAGATGCTGTACCCGCCCGGATAGCCAAGCGCCCGCAACTCGCGCAGCAGCACGGTCGCCGGAATCCAGTCCGGCGCGGCGGCCTTCACTCGCTCATCGATGTAATGCTGGTAGGGATCAAGCTTGCTCGATCGCGCTGCACGCTCGTACCGCGGTAATTCTTCGATCCGCAAGTACCGTCGCACCGTGTTGCGTGAAACGTCGAGCATCCGCGCGATCTCGCGAATGCTCTTGCCCTGCCGTCTCAAGACCCGGATCTCCACCACTTCCTCCGCTACCAACATGAGGCCCTCCGCTTGGGAGTACCCCACGCCGGGGTGGGTCAATTTTCAATCGGCGACCCTGGGTCAGTTTTGCATCGGCGGCAACATCTCGACAGCGAATGCTCTCGATATTTGCTCGGCAATCTTGCGGCAGCCGAAGCGAGGGTTTCGCTGCTTCATCTCGATAACCACGCTAATGAGTTCTTTTGACGGACCTTTGGGTCCGGGGCGACGGCGCTTTCTGGGGCTATAGAGCAGGCGATACTTGCGCTTCACCAGAGCGTGGTGAAAGCACAGAAGGGTGGAAGGCTTCAGTATCACAGCCATCTTGCTCAGACGTTTGGGTGACACCAAAAGCGCACAAACTCCCAGCACCAGCCGATCCCATGAGGTCAGATTCGGCGCACGACGCTGGGCACGCTTCATGATGAGCAACTGGTGTTTGACCGTCAGTGATTCTGCCGCCACCGCGCCAAGACCGCCCGGCCTGGCAAGCTTTGCCAGGGTCACCAGAAGATGGGCGATCAAGATGAATAGTTCTCGCATGAAAGCGAACTTTAACGGTAAGTGAAGGATTCACAAGATTTCGTTGCTGAAGTGTTCTCTGCCAGATTCAGCAATTCGCCACAGACACGGGCGCGGCCTGTCCAGTCCTCGGGCTAGCTCTTGTAAAAGCGCCCGCGTCCCTTGATTCGAGTCTCTCACCTCGCCCGATCCTTCTGCCGACTTCGCCTTTCAACACTGCGGGCTGGTGTCCCGCCCGTTGTGTCTCAACGCCGCCGAGCCTGAAGGCGCACGTTAGGCACTTACCTGACATGAACGACCACGAGCTAGGAATTCCAAGAACTTGGGCAATGAAGAAGCAGCCGCACGCGCAGGCGGTGCGGAGATGCAACGACTCACCATCGGATAGAGCTGGAGAGGAGAGCCCCTCGCGGCTGAATGGCCCGCGATCTCGTGATGCTTGACAAGCATTATAGAATTGCATAATTACGCCTTATCAGCAATCTACCCCGTAGGTCGCTCAGCAGCCGGCATTCGGCAAGCCGGGAGACTCAATGAAGAAAGCATTTCACCGTCCAGCGTTCACTCTGCTGATCGTCAGCATGACAGCCGCCCTCTTGCTGCAAGGCAGACCATGCTTCGCGGCAACTAGCGCCGGCGCATTGCCATGGGACCAGACGCTGACTGCGTTGCAAGACATCCTGCTAGGTCCGTTGGCTCACGCGGCAATCGTCCTGAACTTTGCCTGCTCAGCAATCCTGTACGCGCTTAGAAGCAGGCAATTCGCCGGCCGTTTGTTGGCTGGCGGGTTTGCGAGTTGCGCTGCGCTCATCGCTGTCCGCTTCCTGTCTTACCTCTTTCCATTCTGACGAATCATTCCAGAGACCAATTTTGTGGAGGTCGATATGAAACTCGCACGCATCACCAAGCCCCTTCGCTCCGTTCAGGTCCGCGTCATGCTGACTGGCGACCTCAACGCCAATCTCGAGCGTTACGCGCAATACTACGCGCAGGTTCATGGCGACTCCGTGGACATGAGGGCGCTCATTCCGGAGATCCTCCGCGCCTTCCTCGACGCCGACCGTGAGTTCCAGTCGTGGTCGCGGTCCGCTGAGAGCCAGCCGCGCTGCGTCTCCGCTCCGTCTTCATCCAACGGCAGCACCAAGGCGCCGGCGTGACTTGCCTCAACGAGGTCCCGGCTGACGTGCTTCGCACGTGTTTACAACTGACACTCCACTACGGTATTCTCTGGTAACCCTAGGATAGATCTCGGCAATATCCGCCCTCCTGGCGGGATCTGTCACCACCACGAAGTACCAAGTCTGTCCGTACAGAGCGGTAGGCGCTTGCATGGCGATTTCAATGCATCGCTCCAAAATTTCCGGCTCCACCGAACGGGTCAGGTCGAGGCGTTTGCGAACAGAACGGGTCCTGGTGAGCAGGTGGTCAACGGTGGCAAAGTCCATGACAGTAAACTCCCTCTAAACCGAGCGCGGCTGCGTGGCGCAGCTTCATGCGCGGCTTATAGCACAGTTGCCCGCCGACGGCTTCCTCGGCTCTCGACGATCCCACCCCCATCCCGAACGCGAGCATCCGACCAGTCGGCGAGATTGTGCTTCAGGCGAACGTGTTCTTCAGCATGAGCCGTCAAACCTCGCTCAACCGTGAATCCCGCGTTGCAAATGCGAAGAAAGCAGACTAAATCAAGTGGGGATCCGTCGTGCAAGGCTGTCGGAGAATTGCAAAGCAGATCGCGTTAACGTCAGACGCGCGCCGCTGAGCGCGTCACGGAGGACTCAATGGCCACGAACGTGAATCATGGGTCGACGGCTCCGATAACTGAGCAGATTATCGCCATTCGCGACCGCTGGCATACGAAGCGCCATCCCTTTTTCCGCGCCTTCAGCGAAGGCAAAGCGCCGTTGAAAGCGCTCGGTCGCTACCAGGCGCTGCATTACCACTACGTCTCCTATGCCGTACGGAGTTTCGGCTTGTTCTATACGCGCTTCTACCAGCTCGACGACGTCCGCAAGATGATGGCTGAGAATCTCGCCGAGGAAGAGGGGTTCAAAGCGATCCCGCAGCCGGGGCACGAACCCCACGATCACAACGAACTGATCTTCCGGTTCTGTCGCGCCGCGGGCCTGACCGACGAAGAGATCCGTAGCATGAAGATGCCCGCGGCTTGGTGGGCACGCTCCCTTTACTACTACATAACGGTCGCGACCGAACCGGTCGGCGTTGTCTTGGCGATGCAGACCACGCAGGAAGGTCAGATGCCAGGGCTCATCGGCGAGGTGCTGCTTCCAGCCTTCGAAAAGCATTACGGATTCAAGCGTACCGCGTCCGAGATCGAATTCTTTACTGAGCACGATTCCGCGGACGTCGAGCATAGCCGCCGCCAAAGTGACCTATGCGCCAAGTACCTCGATACGTCTGAGCTCGAAGCGCGTGCCCTTAGAGTCGCGCAGGAGATCTGCGAATTGCGTTGGGCGTCTGTCTCGGAGCTCTATCGATCCGAGGTGCTGGGAGAGAAGGAGATTCTGCCGCCTGGAGCCGGGTGATGCAACGAGCGGCCTAAATGACCGTCGTTCCGTCACTCAATTCCAATTATTGACGATTGCATAATATAGTTACAAGGGAAACAGATCCGCTTGCTCCCAGAAAGCCATCACCAGCGTGGGCCGGCGGCGCATCCGTCGCAGCGTGTGTCGAGCGTGATAGCTGAG
>Ga0102924_1003886_pt1 | contig 15416 bp, 11 predicted proteins | sample PaiPotPPM11metaG_FD_80116 | JGI IMG/M metagenome (GOLD analysis project Ga0102924, IMG submission 80116) | Iron sulfur acid spring bacterial and archeal communities from Banff, Canada, to study Microbial Dark Matter (Phase II) - Paint Pots PPM... ... | reverse complement strand
GCTTTCGATTGCCGGAAGCGTGCTGTGCGTCGGCGGCGCGTGGCTCATGCGACGCGCACGAAACTCGCCCGCTGAACCGAGGAGCGCTGACTTGCCAGAGCGGCAGGTGCTTCGTGAAAGCCCGGCACTGGCTTCTTCTGACTTTCGAAAATGCGAATAGCACTCGAATAGAGAAATTTCGTGAGGAGTGGCATATGAGTTCATTTGGAAAATGCATCGGCGTTGTGGGCCTCTTTGTTTTCTTGATCGCGCGACCACTTGGGTGGGGACAGCCCGCCGCGCCGGGCTCCGCAAAAGACCGGGCGCGAATCGTTCTCTCCGAAATCCTGCCCGCGCTCGATGGAACTCATCTGAAAGCAACACTGGTGGAGGTTCACTACGGCCCCGGCGAGGCCTCGCCCCCACATTCCCATCCTTGTGCTGTCATCGGCTATGTCGTCGAAGGAACGATCCGCACACAAGTAAAAGGCGAGGCGCTGATGACTTACCGGGCTGGCGAGAGTTTCTATGAGCCGCCGAATGGCGTTCACCTGGTTTCAGCCAACGCAAGTTCCACCGAGCCCGCCAGACTCATTGCCTACTTGATCTGCGATCACGACGCGCCGCTCAGCGTAGATGTGCCGGAAAGCGCCGAGCGGCAGGGAGTTGGAAAATGAATCACCAGACACAGGTTGCCTCGGAAGCCTTGTTCGCGAGCGTGGGCCAAAACCGGCGCACCATGAAATGGGAGCGGATCGGAATTCTGTATGCTCGAATCGCTCTTGGTTCTGCATTCCTTTCAGCGGTTGCGTCGCGCTTTGGCGTATGGGACGGCACCCTCGATCTCAAGCACTTCTCAGGCTTCCTGGAATACGCCGGGCAAGTGCTCGCGTTCATGCCGAACGCCGCCATTCCGTATCTGGCGTGGACCGCCACGGCCTGCGAAACGTCCCTTGGAATTTTGCTGATCCTCGGACTGTGGCCGCAGTGGGTTTCGCTCGCGAGCGCTTTTCTGCTCGCCATGTTTGGAACCGCGATGGCGATCTCTCTCGGGCTCAAGTCTCCAATGGATTATTCCGTCTATTCGGCCTCGGCGGCCGCCGTCCTGCTCGCACTGCATGCTTTCCGACAGAACGGCAAAACGACTGCGCAATCGGGATTTTCCGGAGAAGAATCATGAGCCAAATATGGAAACGCTCCGCAATGCTTGCAGTGGTTTGTATCGCAGCTCTTGGCAGCACCCGATTGTCTGCACAGAGTCAAAACGACGAAGGTTTGCTGAAGATCCGTGAGACCGTATGGCGCGCTTGGTTTGCGGGCGATGTCAAGACTTTAAAGAAACTCGTACCTGCCGAAACGATCGTCATGAGTGGCGGCGAAAAAGAATGGAAGCACCAGTCCGACGTGCTTCAATCCTCGGCGGAGTTTCACTCCAAGGGCGGAAAACTGGTCCGGTTGGAGTTCCCTCGCACCGAGGTACAGCATTTCGGCGATGTGGCCGTCATCTGGAGCAGTTACATACTGGAAACGGAGGTTGCTGGCAAGCGCTCTGTAGGTTCAAGCCGAGTTACGGAAATATTTGTCCGGCAACATGGACAGTGGACGAATCCGGGCTGGCATACCGACGCAGAAAATTAACCAGACAAAGCGCTCCGCCGCGCGGATCATCCACCGCGGTCTCAACCCCCCCCCCGCTAGATCTCTCTCCCAAACTGGCTGCGGACAACGAAGACGGTCCCCTATCGAAGGGGCGCCTCACTTCATTTAAACTGCGATTGAGCCTGTTTTTGCCAAAATGGGTGGAGCGTTTCCAGGAGAAAGCGGTTGGATTCAAATAAAGATGCCCTTTGGTACAAGGACGCGATCATTTATCAGGTTCACGTCCGCACATTCCATGACAGCAACGCTGACGGAATTGGCGATTTCCTTGGCCTCGAAGAGAGGCTCGATTACCTGCAGGAACTAGGGGTAACCGCTATATGGCTCATGCCGTTTTTTCCTTCGCCCCTCCGCGATGATGGCTACGATATTGCGGATTATGACTCGGTCCATCCCAGCTACGGCACACTGAAGGATTTCTGCAAGGTTCTCGACTCGGCTCACCGGCGCGGTATCCGCGTCATCATCGAAATGGTGTTGAACCACACCTCCGATCAGCACCCTTGGTTTCAGGAGGCTCGCAGTTCGCACGACAATCCCCGCCGTGACTGGTACGTCTGGAGCGATACCGACACTCGCTATAAGGACACGCGAATCATCTTCCTCGATACCGAGAAGTCGAACTGGGCATGGGATCCCACTTCGAAATCTTTTTATTGGCACCGTTTTTTCAGTCACCAACCCGACCTCAACTATGACAATCCTGCAGTCCGCGAGAAGATGTGGAGTGTGATGAAGTACTGGTTAGAGATGGGCGTAGATGGCTTCCGGCTCGACGCGGTGCCCTATCTGGTCGAACGCGAGGGAACAAATTGCGAGAACTTGCCGGAAACGCACGACATTCTGAAAGAGTTGCGCCGAAGACTCGACGAACACTTCCCGGGAAGGATGCTGCTGGCGGAAGCCAATCAGTGGCCTGCGGATCTCCGCCCCTATTTTGGAAATGGCGACGAATTTCACATGGCGTTTCATTTTCCGCTGATGCCCCGCATGTTCATGGGTCTGAAGCTCGAAGACCGCAAGCCAATTACGGAAATCTTGCAGCAGACGCCAGAAATTCCGCCGTCCTGCCAGTGGTCCTTATTTCTGCGCAACCATGACGAATTAACCCTGGAAATGGTTACCGACATGGAACGCGACTACATGTACGACACTTACGCGCAGAATAAAACCATGCGGCTGAACCTGGGAATTCGCCGGAGACTCGCGCCCTTATTGAATAATGACCGCAGGCGCATCGAGTTGATGAATGCCATGCTGATGTCGCTGCCCGGCACTCCCATCATTTATTACGGAGACGAAATTGGGATGGGCGACAACATAAGCCTCGGCGATCGCAACGGAGTTAGAACTCCTATGCAATGGAGTGGAGGGTGGAACGCCGGTTTTTCCACAGCGGACCCGGAAAGACTGTATGCTCCGATTATTCATGATCCGGTATATGGTTACGCTGCGGTAAATGTCGTATCCCAAAGGGAGAGTGAACATTCGCTGTTTCATTGGATGCGGCGGATCATCGCAGTCCGGAAATCCAGCGCAGTGTTCGGAAGGGGCTCGATTGAGTTTCTCTATCCCGCCAACCACAGAATCCTGGCGTATCTGCGCAGGCTCGGAAATGAGACCGTCCTGATGGTCAACAATCTTTCGAGCGCGGCGCAAGCGGTCGAGCTGGATTTGCGGCGTTATAAAGGGAATGTCCTGATCGAGATGTTCGGCAATAATCTTTTTCCCCGGGTCGGCGACCAGCCTTATCTGCTGACGCTGGGGCCTTACCAGTCTTACTGGTTTCGGCTCCGACGAGTCTAGGCTACTGAGGACGATAAGCCGGTGTCGGACGCCGGAAACTCAACCCAATCACACGGAATTTTGAAGTGGAAGACGGAAATTTTCTTACGGACGAGTTTCTTCGCCAGCTCATCAACGTTGGCGAGGTCGATATTCTTGTAGGCTTGCCCACCCACAACAATGCCAAAACGGTGGGCTCAATCGTCCACACGATTCGAACTGGCATCCTCAGTGGATTTCCCCGCGAGCGGGCGGTAATTATCAACGCCGATGGGGGATCGCGCGACGGCACTCCCGAACTGATCACCGGTGTTTCTATCGACGATGTGCGTCCAGCCCCAAGTGTGTACGCGCTGCGCACTCTGCACGCGATCAGCACAAAATATGCCAGCACTCCGAACAGCGGAGTTGCGCTGCGCACGATTCTGACTGCCGCGGAACTGCTTCGAGCCAAAGCTTGCATCGTGATATCCCCGGAATCCGAAACCATCGCACCGGAATGGATCTCCAACCTTCTCCGTCCCGTGTATTACGACAGTTTCGATCTCGTCTCCCCCACGTATCGCAGGCACAAATTTGATGGCCTGTTGATGACCAACCTCATTTACCCGATGGTGCGGGCGCTTTATGGCATACGGGTCCGCGAAGCCTATATGTCCGAGTTCGGATTCTCCGGCCGTCTGGGATGCCAATTCCTCAGCCAGAATCGATGGAATGACGGAATCGGCGAAGACGGAATAGAACTGCGCCTGACGCTGGCTGCACTCACGGGGGGATTCCGCATCTGCCAGTCTTTTCTTGGAGAAAAGGATCACGTGGAGCGGCGTGCAACCGATCTGGTACCGACATTACGCCAATCCGTTGGTGTCTTGTTTTCCGCCTTGGATTCCGACTTCAATGCATGGAGCAAAGTTTCCGGGTCTCAGGAAGTGCCTACCACCGGCGGCGACGTGGAATTACTCCTGGATCCCTTGCGGGTTAACAAGAAACGCCTGCGAGACATGTTTGTAAACGGCGTGTCCGAATTGAATTCCGTCTTTCAGGCGATTCTCTCTCCTTCCACCCTGACCGATCTGAACCGGATCGCGGGTTTAGAGGAAGAAGAGTTTCGCTATCCTGCTGCATTGTGGGTCAGGACCATATATGAATTTGCGGCGGCGTATCAGAAATCTGTGATCAATCGGGATCACATTATTCAGGCGCTCGCACCGTTGTTTCGCGGAAGAGTGCTCACGTTCGTGGTCGAGAACCGCAACGGCTCCGCCCTGGACGTAGCAAATGACATTGAAGGCCTGTGCCTTGAGTTCGAGCGGTTGAAACCCTATCTGCTCGAGATGTGGAAATCGAAAGAGTGAGGTACCTATGAGGGAAATGATTCTCAGCGAACTGACTCAGGCAATGCAAGACCTTGCCCGAGGTTTCGCCCACTACCTTCCTCGTCTCATCGTGATGCTGATCCTCGCATTCGTGGGATGGCTGATCGCGTATATGGTGAAAATTGTGCTGCGCAGCATTCTTCGCCTGATCCGGTTCGACCGGCTGTCAGAAAATGCGGGCGCCTCGCAATTGCTCACCAAAGCTGCGCTTCCGTCAGCGACAGAAATGCTGAGCCGGTTCATCTTCTGGGTCACTTGGGTCGGCTTCATTTTGCTGGGAGTTGGTGTGCTGGGGATTCTCGGCCTGCAGCAGCAAGTCGAAAGATTTTTCCTCTTCCTGCCACATCTGTTCGCAGCGGTGCTGCTTTTGTTCTTCGGCATGCTCACCGCCGGCTTTTTCGCTCGCGCGGCTCTGCTGGCTGCAGTCAACGCCAATGTTCCATCGCCCGGCCTGCTGAGTCTCGCCGTCCGCAGCATCATTATGGTTTTCGTGTTGTCCGTCGTCTTCGAAGAACTGGGGCTAGCGCAACAAACCATGTTGGTTGCATTCGGGATCGCTTTCGGAGCGCTGATGCTCGGTTTGGCCATCGCGTTTGGCATCGGCGGCAGGGATTTGGCACAGCGCTTCCTGGAAGAAAAGTTCGTGCGTACCAAAAAGGAGCAGGATGAGGACGAACTTTCACCTCTCTAGCCCTGGTCCTCGGCTTCAACGGCAGATCGAGGCATTTCCCGGTCAACGGTCGTAGAGAACCGTCAAAGTAAGCAATTTATCGCGGATTTCCTTCGTCAGACGATTCGACTTATAGCGCCACTTCCAGTTTCCGCTCACCGTGCCCGGCAAATTCATGCGGGCTTCGCTGCCCAGACCGAATACGTCCTGCAAGGGGACGATGGCAGTGTTCGCCACTGAGGCCAGCACGGCGCGAATGAATATCCAATTGACCTCTCCACTTTGAAAGCCGAGATACGCGCGCGTGAAATCGTGCTCCTCGCGAATGTCTTCCTCGGTTCGCGTGCTTTCGCCCACCCCCGAGCTCGTCCACCAGCCCACGGTCGTATCGTTGTCATGCCCGCCCGTGTAGGCGACCAGTTCACGCGAATAGTTGTGCGGACGGAAGCTGGGACCCTGAGGATCTTTTCCGAAAGCAAACTGCAACAGACTCATCCCAGGAAAGCCAAAGTTGTTGCGGAGCGCCTCTACCCCGGGAGTGATTACACCAAGGTTTTCGGCAACAAATGGCAGCTCTTTCAATTCTGCTTGTAGAACCCGGAAAAACTCGGCGCCCGGACCTTGCACCCACTTCCCTTCCGCAGCCGTCGACGCTGTGGCTGGAACCTCCCAGTAAGCTTCGAAACCACGAAAATGATCCAGTCTCACGAGATCGAACATTTCAAGGGACGCCCGGCACCGCTCAATCCACCAACGGTGCCCGCTCGACGCGGAGACATCCCACCGATAGATAGGATTGCCCCACAGTTGACCTGTCGCGCTGAAGTAATCGGGGGGAACACCCGCAACGACTGTCGGACGTCCTTGCTCATCCAGGCGAAACAATTCCGGATGGGCCCACACATCGGAGCTGTCGTGCGCGACATAAATCGGAATATCGCCCATGATGCTGATGCCATGGCGGCGACAACGAGCTCTGATCTTCTCCCATTGACGGAAGAATTCGAATTGCGCAAACCTGTGAAACTCAACTTCCTCCGATAAGTTGTTCCGCCATTCCCTCAGAACGGCCGGATCGCGTCGACGAAGTCCAACGTCCCAATGAACCCAGGCCACATCCTCGTGGACTTTCTTGCATGCCATAAAGAGCGCATAGTCTTCCAGCCATTCCTTGCGCTGCTCGCAAAAGAGATCGAAAGCACGTCGATTGTCCTCACTTCTGTCTGCAAAAAATGTGCGAGCGGCTTTGTGTAGCAGTTCCAGTTTGAAGGAGATGACTTGGTCGTAAGCCACTTGCTCGTCGGGAAATTTTGGCACATTGGCCAGATCCGACTCTGCCAGCAGGCCTTCCTGCGCAAGAGAGCCAAGGTCGATGAATACTGGATTTCCTGCGAACGCCGAAAAGCATTGGTACGGAGAATCGCCGTAACCGGTTGGATTTAGCGGCAACACCTGCCAGATTTTCTGACCTGCCGCGGCCAGGAATTCGACGAACTCATGAGCCGATTTGCCAAAATCGCCGATACCGTGGTCTCCAGGCAAAGAGGTGACATGAAGAAGGATTCCGCTGCGCCGGGGAAAGATCACCCGATTAACGTAAAGCCTCCGATGCGGCCACGCAATAGGGTGCACCCCCATACCGGTCAACGCCGTGGTCGAGTTCATGCCAGCGGCGAAGGGAAACGGAAACTAGCGGAATCGGCGAATAAATAAGGTATGGCGCTCGGAACGGTAGAAACCTACGCCGTAAATGGTGGCTTTCCCTTTGGTGGAGTAAATGACCTGGCGTATGCGCAGAACCGAGGCGCCGCGCGGCACACCCAACAGTTCCGCCACATTAGCTTCCGCCGTAGTCGCGTCGACTTCTTCATCTGCATAGGCCAGCTCGACGTCAAATTCCTGCTGCAAGGTGCCGAAAAGCGAGGCCCGGCCCAAGTTCGAATTCACCAGACCAGAAAATTCTTTGGCGGGCAGATAGCAGGTCTCAAGCGCGAAAGGCTCGTCGCCGGTCTCCCTCAGGCGCTCGATCTTGACCAAAGCGTTGGTCGCGGCCAAACCCAGCCGCGCTGCCACTTCCACGTCGTGGTCGACGATTTTAGCCACCAGAACGCGCGACCGCGGGTTTAGCCCGCGACTCGACATCTGCTCGGTGTAGCTCATGAGCTTGTTGAAATGGATTTTCGGGGCGGCCACGAACGTGCCCGCGCCGCGTCGACGTTCCACCAAGCCTTCACGCTCCAACCCGGCAAGCGCATGCCGGGCAGTCATTAAGCTGACTTTGTGCATTCGGGCCAGTTCACGTTCCGACGCGACCGCGTCCCCCGGCTGCAGGTCGGAGGCTTCGATCCGCGTCCGTATGGCGTTCTGAATCCGTTTGTAGACTGGCGTTCCGTTTCTATGAGGTCCGGGCATCGGGTTGACTCTCTTGCCTAAACTGCGCGGCCTGTGCGCGACACATAGTAAACGGCTCGCAGGCAGGACGCTACAGCGCCCGTGTGCTATATAGCTCATTCGGACCCTAATGTAAAGCTGAAAGTACAAAATCCGATTGAAACCGATCCCTGTTTTGCTATAGAGCGGTTCCGCGGCACTGTTCGTCGGCCGTCGATTCAATCGGCAGTTTCAATTGGGGGCGTGATTGAAATCACGAGTTTTTCCACAAGTTCATCTTCCCGGCTCGCATTGCTGGCAATTTGCCAATTAGAGCACCTACTTGGTGATATAGAGCACAAATGGAGCGGATTGAAAGTATTAATTGTTCCGCCCTGCATTTTTTTCTTGACCATGGTCGTCCATGTGCTATATAGCATAGTCGGATTGTACTAGAGCGCCTTTGCCGCCACTGTTGGCCAACCCGGTCGACGCTCTCCCAGGAGGTTATTGATGAAGCCACAAGCGAACGTTCAAGATCTGAGTGGTATTGCGCGAAGGATTTGTTTCCTCTTCCTCGCATTCTCGCTAATTGTGCTGAGCCTGTCCGCAATGAGTGCGGCGCAGGAACTTGCGGCCACGCTGACCGGCACGGTGAGCGATCCCAGCGGCGCGGTCGTGTCAGGCGCCGCCATCCTTGTGCATAATGACGAAAGCGGCGCCGACGTTCGTTCCGTCATCACCAGCGACTCCGGCAACTTCAATATTACGAACCTTCCCGCTGGACGCTACACCGTGACGGTGAGCAACGCCGGCTTCCAGACTTACGTGGCCAAAGACGTCGTCCTGAACGTCGCCGAAAAGCACACTCTCGATGTGCAATTGAAAACTGGCCAGGCCAGCGAAAAAGTTGAAGTCACGGCTGAGGACACTCCGATTCAGACCTCGACGGCGGAAGAATCCGGAACCGTCACTGGCGATCAGGTTCGTGAGCTGGCCCTGAATAACCGGAATTTTGAGCAGCTGATTCTGCTGCAACCCGGTGTCGCCAATCAATTGCCTGACAAGGTCGGCTTTGGTCTCGCGAACAACACCTCTATCTCGGTGAACGGCGCGCGCACTGGCGCCAACAACTATACGGTCGATGGCGCCGACATCAACGACAGCGGCTCCAACGGAACTTTGCTCAACACGCCGAGCATTGATGCCATCCGCGAGTTCACCCTCGAGCGCAGCAACTACGACGCAGCCTTCGGCCGCAGCGGCGGAGGCCAGGTCGTCGTAGCCACGAAGACCGGAACCAACCAGTTCCACGGCAGCGCCTACGAGTTCAACCGCAACAACTTCTATAACGCCAACACCTTCAGCGGCCGGGCTTCGATCGCTGCGGGAACTCCGCTGTCGGCCGCCAACACGGTTCCGATTGAGCGCTACAACGACTACGGCTTCACCCTCGGCGGCCCGCTTTACATTCCGAAGCTCTATAATCCCGTGAAGAACAGGACCTATTTCTTCTGGTCCGAGGAGTGGCGCAAGGCAAGCACGCCCGAAACGAACCAAATCAACGTCCCCACCAACGCTCAACTTGCGGGATCTTTCACCAGCCCGATTCCGATCGCACCCACGGGGTGCGTAACCACGGCCGGCGGCGTCTCTACCATCAATCCGTCTTGCTATAGCAAGAACGCCGCAGCTTACCTGGCGGCCTTTATGGCGCCGAATCCCGCCAATAATGCCGCGGGAAACCAGTTAGTTACGAATTACAGCCAACTGAATAACTTCCGTCAGGATATTATTCGCCTGGATCAGAACATCGGCGACAGGATCCGCATCTTCGGCCGCTACATGGAAGACGTTGTTCCTCAGAACGAGCCCTTCTCTCTCTGGGGCGGCAACAACTATCCGGGAGTCGAAAACACTTCAGTCAACGCCCCGGGGCGCAATTTGGTTTTTAATGGAACGGTGACGATTTCGCCCAAAGTGGTGAACGAAATTGAGTATGTCGACGCGTGGGGAGCCATCAATTCCACATTGAGCGGCATCGCAAACTCCCCAGCATTCCTCAGCCAACTTACTAACAATACGGCCTATACAGATCCTAACGGTCGCGCGCCCAATGTCAGTATTTCCGGTCTGACCGGTTTGGGGAACGGAAGCGCTCCCTACTTTGAGCGGAATATCGACAAGAACATATTTGACAATCTCTCGATCCAGCACGGCAATCACACCATCCGCACCGGCTTTACTGCAATGTGGATGCAGAAAACCGAAAACGCCTCTGCTGGCGCAGCGACTTTCAATTTCCTTGACGACACTGCGACTGGGGGCGACCCGGCGTTCGCGAACTTCCTGCTCGGACAGGCGGATAGCTATACACAGCCAAATAAGGACACGATCCCGCATTTGCGGTACGTAAATTTCGAAGCGTACGTGCAGGATGACTGGAAGGTAACCCGTAAGCTGACGGTCAATGCCGGCATTCGGTACAGTTACTTCCCCTCCCCAACTGACAGCAACAACACTCTGGTGAATTTCATTCCAAATTTGTATAACCCGGCCAACGCACCCGCGATCGATCCAGTTACCGGAAATATGGCCGCTGGCAACGATGCAGCGACTTATGCGAACGGCTTGATCTTCCCGAAAGGTACCGCTTGTTCTGCGGCACAAGCAGTTCCAGCTCCACTGGTTGCCTGTTCGCCATATGGCAGCCGCGTGAATCCCAGTTCCAACAACAACTGGGGGCCACGTCTAGGTTTAGCCTACGATCCATTCGGCAATGGAAAGTGGGCCATTCGGAGTGGCCTGGGACTGTTCTACGACCGCACGTTAAACGGTATTTGGGAGCAGAACGCTTTCGGTGACCCGCCATTGGTTCAGACTACGACCATCAACAACACTCCTCTCACCGATCCCATCAATCTGTTCGATCATCCGCTCGCCGGGCAAGCGGCTGGCGCGCCGCTCGGCCCAGTTGCTTTGACAGCTACTGGAACGCCGGACTTCAAGGTCCCGAGCTATCTCGACTACAACCTGTCGGTCCAGCACGAGCTCATGCCGAATACAGTTTTGGAAGTCGGTTACGTGGGCACCAAGGGAACGCACCTGCTGGGCGACATTGATCTTAATCAACCTACGGTTGCGGCGCGTTTGGCCAACCCGACGGCCGACGTGAACGCCATCCGCCCGTTCTTAGGCTATGGTGCTATCAACGATCGCGCCACCGTTTACACCAGCAACTACAACTCGCTGCAAGTTTCGTTGAATCGCCGCTTCAGCAAAGGATTGACGCTGGAACTTGGCTACACGTGGTCCAAGTTGCTTACGACGAATCCCTACGACCGGGGCTTGTCGGCTTATGACACATACGACTTGAAGCAAAGCTATGGTGCGTCAGTCCTGAATACCCCGCAGATGCTCGTAGTCAGCTACGTCTACGATTTCCCGTTCTTCAAGGGCCAAAGAGGATTCGCGGGTCAGGCCCTCGGTGGCTGGGAGCTTTCAGGTATCACAACCATACAATCCGGACAGTCTCAGATCATGACGCAGAGCACCGACCCATGGTCCGCCTATCCGGGCGGACTTGGCATGACCCGATCGGGAGACACGGTTTACATCCGGCCTGATCAGATCGGCGATGCAAGTGGCCCAAAGACCGCAGCGGAATTCTTCAACACAGCGGCGTTCGTTCCAGCCGTCGGACACTTCGGTACCTCGCGTCCCGGTGCAATCCTCGGACCTGGCATCCAGCTCTGGGATATGTCTCTGATCAAGAACTTTAAGTTCGCTGAGAGGGTGGGCCTGCAACTCCGTCTCGAAACCTTCAACACGTTCAATCACGGCAACCCGAGCTCAATCGATACAAACGTTAGCGACAGTACTCTCTACGGCGGCAGCGGCACCTTTGGCACCGTCACCGGATGGCACGACCCGCGCAACGTACAGCTCGGCGCCAAGATCAACTTCTAACCCCAATCCTGGGATTTACCAACGCACGCGGCTCAAACCGCGTGCGTTTTTCTTGATGTGAGAAACCGAAACGTGACTTGAAAAGGAATTAATGGCCCACGGATGTAGTGTCAGCGGCTTTCTTTTGCAGTTCGACGGAGATCTTCTGCTCTCTCGCTCCCTCTTCCGCATGTCCGGACTTGCGCAGCGCAGTTCCAAGAACGAAGTGGGCTTCCGGTTGGTTCGGCTCGATCTGAATCGCCCTCCGCAGCGGCGCAATCGCCCTGCTAGGTTCATTCAGCGCGACCTCGGTTTTACCCAGCCCCAGCAGCGCATCTCCATATCGCGGGTTGGCTTTCAGCGCCTGTTCGAAATGCAATCGGGCATCTTCCAGTTGCGAGTTGTTGAACAGGATCTGCCCCAGAATGCAGTTGGCTACAGGATCGTTAGGAAAACGCTGCAACTCCGCTCGCATCTCCTTCTCGGCAAGTTCGGTATTACCTTGTCGCCAATAAAGGTAGCCTAGTCCCGAGTGCGCGCTCATGAAATTGGGATCGGCCGCTACCGCCGCCTGATATTCCTTAATTGCATTCGCCCGATCCGACTTCTCGTCGTACGCTATTCCCATCATGACGTGCGCCGACGCCGAGTTCGGATTGATTTTCATCATCCGCTCGAAGACTGAAGGCAGCGCCTTGTAGTCCTTCATCTTCAAATATGCCTTGCCAAGAACGTCGAGCGTCTCCATGTCGGAACCATCGGCCTGATTGGCCCGCTCCAGATACTGCGCAGCTTCGGGATAGCGGTCAAGCGCGAAGAGGCTAAGCCCGGATAAGTCCAACAGTTGAAAATCGCCAGGAGACGCCTCGGATAAAGGCTTGAGCACAATCCAGGCTGAGCGGTACCGTTGCGCTTTGAAATAAGCGATCGCGAGATTGCGCTTCGTCGCCGCGTCGTCGGGGTGAACCTTCAGCGCCTGTTGATAAAACGGGATCGCCGCGGCAGGCTTCCCTTCCCGCGCAAGCACAATTCCCAGATTGTTCAAAGCGGCCATCGACCTCGAATCAAGGGCCAGAGCACGCCGCAGATCCTGTTCTGCCGAAGACAGGTTGCCTTGATGCAATTCCTCCGAAGCCCGCGCAAGGCAGGACTGCAATTTGTCGGACTGGGTTGCGGGCGCAGATTGAGCCGGAGTTGCCGCTTGAGGGAGCGCGCCGCTTGTAATTATCGGTGTAAGACTCAGCAGAATCGTCCCGCCCAAATTGCAGGCAAGTTTCATTCCCCCGATTCTAACGCATCGTCCCGGGCCAAAAGGGGACTTGGAACTGGGAAGGGCGGACACTGAAGCTGATTCTTCCATAGTGCCGCGGCATCGATGAGAGGTTTTTAGTTCCGGATTCATTTCGCACGGATCAAGGCTTAAGCTAAGTTATGACTGCATCGACACGCTGTACGATCGCGAATGATCTACTATGAATCTTTTAAAACTGTTGTTGCGCCCAGGGGTTCCAACGGTTCATTTCCGGCTGCTGCAGAACAGAATGGTGGCCTACCGCAGTCGTCTGCCCTGGATCATGAACGAATTCGAATGGAGACAGATGCCGCCAATGTCAGCACATCTGACTTCGATATCAGCACGGGACAACTCCAAAGCTCGCTTGCTGAAGAGCAGGCATATAAGGATTTCTACGACCGCGCACCCGATTTGCTCTTTACCCTTGACGCCAGAAACGGTCGCATTCTGGAATGCAATCAGACGGCGTGCGACGCGTTAGGCTACCGCAAGGGCGAGATTGTCGGACGAGACATTTTTCAGATTTATGCACCTGAAAGCCGAGAACGTGCTCGTCGCACCTTCCAGTCCTTTCTTAGGACAGGTTACGTTCATGACGTCGAACTTGCATTCTGCCGCCGAGACGGCAGAAGGATCGACATCAGTTTGAGCGCAACCGCAGTTCGCCAGGGAACTGAGATCGTGCGAAGCCGATCCATCTGCCGGGTTATCACCGAACTGAGGGAAACAGAGAAGTCATTGCAACGGAGCGAAGCCGAGGCCAAGGCTCGCGCGCAGGAACTCGAAGCAATTCTCGATGCCGTGCCCGCCATGACTTTTATTGCCCATGATCCAGCTTGCAAAGCGATGACGAGCAGCCGCACGGCGTACGAACTGCTTCGTTTGCCGCACGGAGCCAATAGCTCGAAATCAGCCCCGCGCGGGCAGCGTCCTATGCATTTCCAGGTCTTGCGGGATGGAAAAGCGCTTTCCACTGATGACCTACCGGTACAACAGGCAGCCGCCACCGGCCTGCCCGTGCGCGACGCTGAGTTGAGGATTGCATTCAAGGATGGGACTTGTCGCGACATCTACGGCCATGCTGTTCCGCTGCTGAACGAGCATGGTCACGTCCGGGGCGCAGTGGGTGCATTTGTCGACATTACGGAGCGAAAAAAGGCGGAGCAGGAACTTAGGAAAAGTGAGGCGCGCCTGAGGCGGTTCTTCGACGCGAATCTGGTAGGGATTTTTAGTTCGAACCTGAAGCGTAATTTTATCCAGGCGAACGACGTTTTTTTGAATATGTTGGGTTATACGCGTGAGGAATTCCTAGCCGGAAAGCTGAATTGGAAAAGCATTACACCCCCGGAGATGCATGCCCGCGGCGACCAGGCGATCGAAGAGTTAAAGGCGACCGGAAAATTTGCGCCGTTCGAGAAAGAGTACATCCGAAAAGACGGCAGCCGCGTTCCAATCCTGATCGGCGCGGCAACGATAACCCAAACCCCTTTGGAGTGGATGTGCTTCGTCCTCGATCTTTCGGAGCGCAAACGCATTGAGGAACTCAAAACCGCAGAGACAGTTCGAAAGGCGCTCCTGGAACGGGAGATCCTGGCTCGTGAAGAAGAGCGTCGCCAACTCGCGCGGGAATTGCATGATGAATCTGGACAGATGTTGGCCTCGCTTCTCGCGGGGCTCAACACGATACAGAACGCAAAGCATCTGAATGAAGCAAAATCAAGAGCTGAACGGCTCAAGAGGATTACTTCGTTGGCGATGGATGAACTCGGCAGGATTTCCCGAGGCCTTCATCCGCTGGCCCTGGATGATCTGGGCCTTAAGTTCGCGTTGAAATCGTTCATTGATGAATACCGCCAAACGCACGGTACTAATGTGGAGTTAAAGATTGTGGGTCTTGGATCCAGACGCCTTGCAAAAAATATCGAAGCAGGCGTATACCGAATCGCGCAAGAAGCTTTCACCAATATTGCCAAGTATGCGCGGGCCACGACGGCAGAGATTTCGCTGAGTGTACGGGCGGGAGTTTTGGAACTGAGAATCGCCGATAATGGCCGGGGCTTCCGTGCCGACAATATACTATTGACTACTGCCGGCAAGCATCTCGGACTGCAAGGCATGCGAGAACGCGCCTCCATGCTGGGAGGTGACTTCGCTATTGTGTCGCAAAGAGGCAAGGGTACGGTCAAGACGCTTCGAATCCCGGCCGCATTTGCCGAGCCCGGAAAGGTTACGATTCGTGAGTAGGCGAGCGCCGATCCACGTGGTCATTGCCGACGATCATGCAATTCTGCGCGCCGGGCTGCGGATGTTGCTAAACGCGGAGTCAGATATTCAG
>Ga0102924_1003885_pt1 | contig 15417 bp, 15 predicted proteins | sample PaiPotPPM11metaG_FD_80116 | JGI IMG/M metagenome (GOLD analysis project Ga0102924, IMG submission 80116) | Iron sulfur acid spring bacterial and archeal communities from Banff, Canada, to study Microbial Dark Matter (Phase II) - Paint Pots PPM... ... | reverse complement strand
TGCTGGCCCTGTTGCGGGGCGCGTAACATAGGGTGCCGGTGCAGCGCGGCCCACGCCTCCAATGATGTTGCGGAATTGATGTTGATGCTCTCCCCACGCAATTCACCAGTTTTCACCGGCGCAGCGCACACCTCTTGTGAGCAAGCAACGCCTTCCTCGTCCGAAATTTCGGCAACCGGGCGCAGCAGTTGAGCGTGCTGCTGGTAGGCATAGATCACGACGCAGCGCGCAGGCACGAGACGCCGCACGTTCAGCAGGATGGTGCGATACAGATCATCGGCTTCCAGGCGCGTTGTAATGCCCTGCGACAGGCTGATAAGCATTTCCAGCTGATCGGCCTGGCTCCGGGCAATCTCCGCCTGGCGCGCATTCACAAAAGCCAGCACCGCCTGCTCGGAAAAGATGGTCAACATGCGCAGTTTGCGCTCATCGAAGGCCTCTTTCGCCGGGCTGCTGGCGGTCAGCGTACCGATAAATTCCTCTTTATCGAAGAGCGGCACACAGACCATTGAGCCTATGGGAGAGCGCCCCAACCTCTTGAAGCGCGGATCGAGGCTTACATCGTGAATAATCAGCGGCTCGCGATGCTCCGCCACCCAACCGGCCACACCCTCGTTCTGCTGGAAACGAGAATGGCGCGGTCGCCGCCCCTGTTTTTGCAAAGCAGCCAGCGTGACGAGCGAACTCCCCCCGGCATCCAGCAGCGCCACTGAACAATTATCGACATCGAGCAGCGCCCCGGCATTGCGCACGATTTTTTGCAGCACATCCACCAGTTCCCGCGAAGCGCCTGCAATGGGGGCTATATCATGCAAAAATTGGCTGTCCTGCCTGGAAGATGTATGTATCGTCATGCTCGCTCATCCCTTTTCTACTGTCTTATCGCCCTGCGTCATCATGTATATCTGATGAATATTCTGGCCCGCAAGCGGGCCTCTTTGTGGGTGAGAGATGTGGGTTGGCGCGGGCTGCGCCCGCGCCAACCCACATCTCTCACCCACCGGGCGCGCCGCAGGGGCGACTTTTATATTGCCCTGCAAATATTATCGGTATGTATTCAGTGTTTCCTCAGTAGTATAACATTGTGAATAGAGCGGGAGCAGGAAGTAAGCAATATGGGCTACTTGAACGGCGCGACGTGCCAGGGCGACCGCAAGGGTCGCCCCTACCATAGACGCGCTTCGCAAACCCATTCGTAGTATGGTAGGGGCGACCCTTGCGGTCGCCCTTGTACCCCACCTACTTGAACGGCATTGTTGTAATACCCGCCAGTTGATCCTGGTTGAAGGTGGGGATGGGCAGGGAGAAGATGATGCGCGCTCCCCCCTGGGGCGCGTTCTCGGCGCGCGCGCTTCCGCCGTGCGCCTCGACGATGGCGCGCACGATGCTGAGTCCCAGGCCGCTGCCGCCCGTGGAGATCTGGCGCGAGTTATCGGCGCGGAAGAAGCGATCGAAGATGCGCGCCAGGGCTTCTGGCGGGATGCCCTTGCCGCTATCGGTGATGGCCACCTCGACCATGTTGCCCTGCTGGCGCGCCTCGATGGTGACGGTTCCGCCGGGCGGCGTGTGGCGCAGGGCATTATCGCACAGGTTCGAAAAGACGCGCATCAGCATATCGGGATCGACCCACACCACCGGCAGCGTGTAGGGGATGTTGTTGAGCGGTTCCACGTCGGCGCGTTCAAATTCAGGCGTCATCACCGCCAGGCATTCATCGACCAGCGCGGCCAGGCGCAGCGGCTTGCGCTGGGGCTGCATCGCGCCAGCTTCCAGCTTCGCCATCACGTGCAGGTCCTTGACCAGGCGGCGCAGGCGCAGCGTTTCGCGCACGATCACGCGCCCGGTCTTCTCGTAGTCTTCGCGATTCTGGTTGACGCCATCCACCAGCGACTCGCCCAGCCCCGCGATAGATGTGAGGGGCGAGGCCAGGTCATGCGTGATGTTCATGATGAGTTCGCGCCGCAAGTTTTCCTGGCTGCGCAATTCTTCCACGTCGCGTTCAAGACGGCTCGCCATCACGTTGACCGTCTCGGCCAGTTCGCCCAGTTCGCTGCGCGCCTTCGTCTGCGCGCGCGCGCTATAGTCGCCCGATGCCAGCACATGCGCCGTATTGGTCAGAATTGCCAGGGGCCGCGTGATGGTGCGCGAGAAGAGCAGCGCAGCCAGCGTGGCCAGCGCCGCGATGATAACGGCAGCGATCAGCACAAACCCCGTCATGGTTGCCAGGAAAGGCGGCGCGGTATTCTCGGCGGCAGAAAGGGGCAAAGCCACCAGCGTTCCAATAATCGGAGAGCCGCTTTGCCCGTCTGTATAGATGGGCAAAGCGGCAAAAAGACGCGCGGAGCCAACGGGACCTGATTGACCAATCTGACCGATGGTCGTCGCCCCCTGACCCGCTGCGATATTGGCGGCAAACAGCTTCGCGTAATCTCCGCGCTGGAGTGAAGGATCGTTTGCAGCTACTAAAAGCGCGGCAACGCCCTGACCGGGAGGGGTTTTAACAACGCCGAAACGCGGGTAGAGCAACTTGCGGTTGTCATTGAAGATGAGCACCAGAAATCCTTCACCCGGTTGAGACTGGGCGGAAATTTCAGGCAGGACACTGCCTATAGCTCTCGGCAGATTGCCATTCCGGGCATAGCTGACGCCCAGGCGGCCGGCAGTATCGCTGGCAAAGGTGTTCAGTCGCTGGCGCAGATCAACGCCATAGTAGTAATTCACTGCTATGAGTACCGTAATCGCCAGCAGCGTGGTCGCCAGCAGCGATACCAGGATCGAGCCGAGCGCCAGCCGCCAGCGAATGCTGCGCCACCAGGGAACCCGCATGTTAGTCCTCCAGGGCGACCGCCAGGATCGCCCCTACCATAAACGATATGTACATTACTTTGCGCCTACTTCAAATTTATAGCCCACCCGCCACACGGTTTTGATATAGCGGTAGATGGAATTGGCCTCTATTTTCTTGCGCAGCGCGCTGATATGCACATCAATGATATGGCCGTCTCCATAATAATCATAGCCCCAGATTTTATTCATAAGCACTTCGCGGGTGTAGACCCTGTCGGGCGACCCGGCCAGCAGGGCCAGGATATCGAACTCGGTGGGAGTCAGCATCACCTCAACATGGTTGATCTCGACGCGCCGCGCCAGCAGATCAACGGTCAGGCTGGGGAAACGCAAGGTCGATTTGCTGTTGGCTGCCACTTCCCCTTCGCTCGCCTGCTTGCCCTCCGTTTGCTCCCCCACCCGCCTCAAGATGGCACGCACGCGGCTCACCAGTTCGCGCGGGCTGAAGGGCTTGACGATATAATCGTCCGCGCCAAGATCCAGCCCCGAAATGCGGTCATCCTCGTCGCCGCGCGCCGTGAGCATCAGGATAGGAGTTTTCGACCAAGCGCGGATACGGCGGCACACTTCGAAACCATCCAACGCGGGCAACATGATATCCAGTAACACCAGGTCAGGGCGCTCGCGCGCGTGCATCGCCAGGCCGTCTGCGCCATCCTTCGCCACCACTACCTCATAGCCTGCATCTCGCAGGTACAGGTTCAACAGGTGAATAATACCGTCTTCATCTTCAATAATCAGTATTTTTTGAGCCATAGTATAGAACTCCACGGAGGTAAATCTCTGTTGGTATGGTAACATATCCGCCTGCTGAAAACACGTCTCTCGCACGGCCTTTGCCTCTCTCCAGTCCAATCTTGAGCAAATCTTGAACTTTCGCACACATTTTGTTCACATTTACGCGCTATGATTGGGGTGTCACACAGAGAGGTGCTGGCACTACCTAAAAATCCAGGCGCGCTCCGGCGCGTCACTATAGAAAAAAAGGATTTCACATCTATGAAAAAAATCTTCTGGATCGTTGGCGGGTCCGTCTTTCTGGTAGCCGCCATCCTGTTCGGCGCGTTCTTCGCCGGCCCGTTGCTGGCATCGGCTCATACCGGTCAGTCCAATACCGCCGCAACCGGCACGCCCACTACGGCTACCAATACGTATTGCCAACAATACCTGCAAGACCTGGCAAACCGCTTACACGTCTCCGTCAGCGTCTTACAGCAAGATAAATTATCGGCCAGAGAGGATGTGCTGGCACAGATGGTCAAGGATGGCAAGCTGACCCAGAGCCAGGCCACCGCCATCGAGCAGAAACTCCAATCGCACCAGGCCTGCACCGGTAAAGGCAATGGCGCGGGTCGCTCCGTCGTACTCGCTTCGTTGAAACAGTACCTGCCCACCATCGAGAGCCAGGTAGCCGGGGGCCTGAAGCTGACCTCCAGCCAGTTGACAGCTGATCTTAAGAACGGCCAGAGCCTGAACCAGATCGCCACTGCTCAGGGTGTTACCAGCGCCCAGTTGCACACTATCGTCCTGAACGCCGTGCAGAACGCTGTGAACCAGGCCGTCAAAGATGGCAACCTGACGCAAACGCAGGCGACCGCTTTCATGACGGCACTGCAACAGCATCCCGCCACCCTGGATCGCCTGTTCAACCGGCAATTTCACGCCAAAGCATAACAATACTACCTCCTTTTTCTTCCTCCTCCCCCTGACAAAGAGGGTTGGGGCGGCACAGACCGTCCCAACCCTCTTTGCATGGGTGTCCATCCATTCGGGTGAAAAGCGTGGATCAGATGTAGGGACGCGATTGATCGCGTCCTCCAACCGCAGGCAAATGCCCGGATCAGATGTAGGGACGCGATTGATCGCGTCCGTGTCGAACATGCTACGGCGTTGGAGGACGCGATCAATCGCGTCCCTACAATCACCCTGAAGGATTCAGAGCCTTTCGCATTTTGAGAGAAGACATATGCGAGTTGACTACGATTGGCTCTCGATCCATTTGTTGAGGGCGCCGCCGCTCTCGAACGAGACGATCAGGGCATAGCGCGGTTCGGGGCCGGGGTGCCAGGCGGCGTGCCACATGCGCTGGGAGTCGATGACAATCTGGCGGTTACGCGGCATAGAAATACGCGACTCGGTCGAGGGATCATTCTTGTCCTCGCGCAAGATCATATAGGAGTCGGGGTCATCGGTCAATTGCAGCCAGGCGCGCACTACCCAGCCTTCGCCATCGGGGTTCAGACGGTTATTGTCGTCGAGGTGCAGGTTGTGGATGGCCTCCGCCTCGGTGTTGGGGTTCAGCTTGATGATGCGCACGCGCCCATACCTGGCGCCCACGTCCTCCGTCCATTTCACCAGCGTGGGGCAGAGTTCAGCATTCTTCGTCCATATGCCATCTTTATCAGGCTTGCCATGATCCCAGAATCCGGCGCACTCCATCTCGCCCAGCGCAGAAGCGATGGGGGCAAAGTTAGTATCGCCGCCGCTCTTCCAGTCCATATATTCAAGCTGCATCCATTCTTCCGGGGGAACCTGCGGCCCCTCATAATTCCGCAGAACAGCAAACCCTTTTTCCGCAAGGGCATCCAGTTTGACGTGCATTCAGTCACTCCTTCATCGTACATTGGTCTTTCAAACACGTGTTTCCTTCACCGGTTCGCAGCGCGCTTTTCATTCCATGACGCGCTCGGCGACCTTTTCCATTGTATCATAACACGAGAATTAGCCAGTACTAATTGTAGTTGTTCGGATTCTCAGTGCTAAATCCCTCAGCAAGCGCAACCGTGAGCAATCCATGATCTGCTGAAATGAAGATAACATCTGGTGGCTCAGCTCCAGGCGGCTGAACTCTGAAAGTATCCTCGCGCACCGCCATAGCACAGGCCAACTGGATGGCATCATAGGCCCGTAATCGATGTGTACGACACAGGTCGCCAGCGGCTGTGTAGAGTACGTTATCAACCACCCACGTGCTATATGAGCTTCGAACATCTCGTCGAAAATCATCAATGGTCGCATTGCGCTCCTCAAGAGGCATATCTTGCTCTCGCGCTTTACGGCAAATGCTAGCGACTACCTCGACAAGTGTTGCCTGCGCAATATAGAGTACATGTTCCTGAACCGGATCATGCAGAGTCTCTATCCAATCATGTCCCTGTTCTTGAAAGTACCGTTTTACAATAGCCGAAGAGTCGAGAAAGTACAGAGCCATTAGTACGGCCCTCGGTCTTCGATTACCATTTCAGATGCAGGTTTCCCTCTAGCATAATCGCGCGCGCGTCGTTCACGCGCTTCACGTTCTTCTTGCGTAAGCTGTTGCCATGTCGGAATATGACTGATTTTCCCTTCGCGATATTGCTTCTCGACTATCTCATGAGCTGTCAAAGGACGTTTTCTTTGAGATGATGTTGGTAGACGCCGGATCATTTCACGTAAGAGTTGCTCGGGGTCCGTACCACTTTTAGCAGCGGCGGCGGCAAGCGCTGCGTACTCCTGGTCGTTCAATGTAATCTGGTATGCCATAGAAATGCCTCCTCCGCAGAGTTAAGAGTCTCTCTCATAGAAGTATACCATTTATTGCTGATTCAAAGCAGCGACGATGGCGGCGTAGACGAGTGGTGATCGTTCTCAATAGGATTCGTGACAGGATTCGTGTACCGTTCCCGATCTGGCGGATCATTGCCAGGCGGGTGGGAATCTTGCCCCAGGTAGTAGCTGATGACCAGCGCGGCTCCCACACCGAGGGGGATCAGGCCCGGCAGCAGCCAGGGGCCAACGTGCAGCGGCGTGTTAGTGACAACGGCTGGCAGGATATAGCCCAGAGGATAGAGGCCGATAGTCAGAGCAAAACCAACCATCGCCACGATCAGCCCTGCCCGCAGCACGCCCGTACCCCGTCGCGGGCGGCGCAGGCGGTAGGGATCAAGGCCGCGTGCGATCATCGCCATACGCTCGCGGTGATCGATGTAACGCAGCACTGCGATAAAGCCCAGAAAAATGGCGAGGGCGATCAACCAGCCAAGCAAGGCCGCGAGCACAACTGAAGACATAATCTACCTCTATCTATTCTGATTTGTCATACGTATATGTGGTAAGATACTATAAACAGGAAAGATGTTTCAATGCCTATCGTTTGATGTTTCCGTTCGGGATTCATAACAACGAAACATTTTCCATAGATTGAATCTCTAAAGGAACATATGAGAGAGCATTTCTTGCCATCATTCACCGGTCTGGGAGTATCGCTCTCTAAGACAGCCTCTTCCCCGGTTGAACTGGACGACCAGCAACTTGTCGCTGCCAGCAAGCGCGGCGATCAGGATGCCTTTGCGCAGCTTGTCCAGCGTTACCAGCGACGTATCTTCAACCTGGTGTATCGTATGCTTCAGCAATATGAGGAAGCAAGCGAGATCACGCAGGAGACGTTTCTGGCAGCCTGGCAGGGCCTGCCGTCCTTCCGGGGCGAGGCGCGCTTCGCCACCTGGCTGTATCGCATCGCTTATAACTGCGCCTTGAAGCAGCTCGAGACGCGCAAACGCGACCTGGCTTTACAGGCAGCGCTACAGGCGGAACGGTCACTGGAAAACCCGGATAACGTTGACCGCGCCAGCGCTCAGATCGATGAACATGAGCAGCAGGCCTTCATTCAGGAACAGCTCTCTCATCTTCCTGCAAAATACCGTATTGTGTTGATTCTGCGTCATCTACAAGATAAGACCTACGAAGAGATGGCGGAAATACTCACTATGCCCGTTGGCACTATTAAAACACATTTGTTCCGCGCGCGCAATTTGCTCAAAGAACGGTTGCAGGGACAGGACCGGGATTCATCTACGCGAACGAGAGGCTAATCATGCATTGTCAAGAAGCAGGGCAGCAACTACAACTCTATATTGATGAGCGGCTTACTTTGCAACAGATGCGCAATCTGGAAGCGCATGTTGCTCGCTGCGCCGGCTGTCGCGAAGAATTGGCTGCTTTAGAAGAAATCACGCGCCAGTTCAAGATGGTGCAGATGGTTGCTGAGCCTGCAAATATGCACGCGCAAATCATGCAGCGTGTCGCGCTGGCTCCGCGCCGCAATTCGCAGCCCTTCTTCTCCTGGCGTCCATCGCTGGTGGAATTGCTGGCCGCCATCATACTGGCGACGGTTGCCACGCTGGGATCAATCCTGGCGCAGCCGTCGCTGCGCGCGCTGCTGCCCTTTGCCAACGGACACGACTCTCTTTCCATCGCTTTCATGAACCTGCTGCATAACGTGATATCCATGAATACCAGCACTCTCACCCTGGTTCTCTGGGTTTTCGGTACCTTACTGGGCATTTGCATTACCCTGGCCTTCGCGGGCGGCGAACTACGTTCCCGCTGGCTCAAAGCCATGCTGGACCGCCTGCCCGTCAGATAAAAATACAAGGCAGGTTTGCAGATGAGAGGGAATATGGGCTGCGATGCAGCCCATATTCCCTCTCATCTGCAAACCTGCCTCTTGATCTGAATGAAAGAGAGAAACGCTATGCATGGATCCCTCGCGCATCGCGATGATACGGTCGATAACTATCACGGCACACTGGTGGCCGACCCCTACCGCTGGCTCGAAGATCCCGCCGCGCCTGCTACGCTGGCCTGGGTAGAGGCGCAAAACGCCATTACTGAAGACTATCTCGCCAAAATTCCGGCTCGCGCCGCGCTGCGCGACCGTATGACCGCCCTGTGGGATTACCCCAAATATTCCGTGCCATCTCACAGGGGCAAGTATTATTTCTACTCGAAGAATGACGGTCTGCAAAACCAATCTGTACTCTACCGCCAGGAAAGCTTACAGGGCGCATCTACTCTGGTTATTGACCCCAATACACTCAGCGAAGATGGTACGACCGCGCTGGTCACGCAGTCCTTCAGCAAGGATGGCGAGCTGCTGGTGTACGGTCTCTCGCTGCATGGCAGCGATTTGCAGGAACTACATACCCGGCAGGTGGAAAGCGGCATCGAGTACGCAGAGGTAATCCAGTGGGGCAGATTTCCATCGGTGGCCTGGAAGCGCGACAAAAGCGGCTTTTTCTACAACCGTTTGCCCGAACCAGGCAGCGTGCCGCCAGAAGACCAGAGCAACTATAGCCAGGTCTACTGGCACGCGCTCGATACGCCCCAGAGCGCAGACATACTGGTATACGAGCGACCCGATTTCAAGGAACTCAGCTTTTCTCCCTTCATGAGCGACGATGAAGAGTACCTGATGCTGCGCGTCTGGCATGGCACCGACCCCAAAAACCGTTTTTACTATCGCAAAGTCGCAAGCGATGGCCCATTTATTCGCCTGTTAGACGATGCTGATGCCAGCTATGACTTCATCGGCAACGATGGTCCCATCTTCTACTTTCAGACCACACTGGACGCACCCCGTAAGCGCATCATCGCCATCGATAGCGAACACCCGCAGCGCGCGAACTGGCGCGAACTGGTGCCACAACAGGACGACGCCATCGAGTTCGCGCTGGTGGTCAATCACCAGTTCGTAGTCATCTACCTGCACGACGCGCATCACCAGATAAAAATTTTTGGCACCGATGGCCGCTACGAGCGCGACATCCCGCTGCCCGCGCCCGGCTCAATCGTAGAGGTCTCAGGAGAACATGATCAGACAGAGATGTTTTTCAGCTTTACCTCGTTTCTCTACCCATCCACCATCTACCGCTATGATTTCACCAACGGTTCTTTAACGCTCTATCACGCCCCGGAACTGGACTTTGACGCCAGTGGCTATGAGACAAAACAGGTGTTTTATTCCTCGAAGGATGGCACGCGCATCCCCATGTTCCTGACGCACAAAAAGGGGCTGCAGCTGGATGGCAACAACCCCACGCTCCTAACTGGCTATGGTGGGTTCGATATAAGCCTGACGCCTGGCTTTTCCGTGCCCAGCCTGATCTGGTTGGAGCATGGCGGGGTCTATGCCGTTGCCAACCTGCGCGGTGGCGGCGAATATGGGGAAGCATGGCACCTGGCCGGGACGCTGGAACGCAAGCAAAACGTCTTCGATGATTTCATCGCCGCCGCCGAATGGCTGATCGCCAACAAGTATACCCGCCCGTCACGCCTGGCTATCCAGGGCGGCAGCAACGGCGGGCTGCTGGTGGCGGCCTGTATGGTGCAGCGCCCCGACCTGTTCGGCGCGGTCATCTGCCAGGTACCGGTGATCGACATGCTGCGCTATCACAAATTCACCGTCGGTCGCTACTGGGTCTCAGACTACGGCAACGCCGAAGCCGACCCGCAACACTTCAAGTTCATGTACGCCTACTCGCCCCTGCACAACGTCAAAGCGGGTGTCGCCTATCCCGCCACGCTCATCCTGGCGGCAGATACCGACGACCGCGTCGTGCCGGCCCACGCCAAAAAGTTCGCCGCCACCCTGCAAGCCGCCCATGCCGGCGATAACCCTATCCTGCTGCGCATCGAAATGAAAGCCGGTCATGGCCTGGGCAAACCCACCACCAAACTGATCGAGGAACGCAGCGACATCTGGGCGTTTCTATTTGAGCGGTTTGGGATATCGTAACCTTTTGTCCTGTAAAATGAGTGAGAAGGCAATCAGAAAACGAGTAATTATTCTCTGATCCTTCTCTTTCATTTTTCGCCTGTATAGCCTTTGATCGTATACAATTCTCGCATTTTTGCTCTTAAATAGGGAATAATATTCATATGGCCGTTTGTTTTAATTTCGTTAAACACTCATTTAACCCTTGACATTTCATCGTATTTATGATACCGTTTAGCGAGAGAGCTGATCGTAACCATCAAAACATAGAAGACTTCGGGATAACTTATGCCCGGAGAGGAGTTTCTGCCATGAATTTGCGACCATCAAAAGCGCAAGGTCCCCATTTAAATTCTCGACCCGGAGAGTCATCAGAAGCATCATCCAGCAAAACGAGAGTTCAGTTCGATTTTACTCCTGATGCGTTGCAACGGTTGGACGAAATTAAAGAAAGTACCGGCGCTGCGACCCGCGCCGAGACGATACGTAATGCCCTGCGGCTGTATGAATGGTTCGTTAAAGAAGCTGAGCCTGATAGTATTGTCAAGATTGAGAACAGCGATCGTCAAGTGATCTCGCAGTTCAGAGCACGGTTGCTTCTGTCGTAGTTTTCAGGCAGGCTTATCCTCCAGTGATAGAAAGTAAACCCCGTAAGGGGGCTTTACTTTTTCACTGGAATTTATTTGCCTGGTTTATATGGCTTTTATGTGTTAGGAGTTTAGCGTGGCAACGACTAGTAATGATGCGATATCTAATCCTGGTCCGGTTTCTGAGCAACCTGAAACTTTAGCGACCTGGATTAAGGTAGAGCCAGCCGAGAAGGACGCGGTGACGGGCTGGAAGGAGATTCCTACTGGAATTCGCGATAAAACGTTACTTACCGAGAATAGTACGAGGCGATTGATCTCTCTTGCTATCGCATTTGTGTTTGTGGCCTGGGCGCTTGTCGGTGGTTATTATTTGATGTTTGCCAAAGGGGATTTGCAGGTACTCATCGATGGCAGCGCTTTTATCTCAGGTCCCCTCGGCGTGGTAATAGGCTATTACTTCGGTGTAGGGGATGATCCAAAAAGAAGATAGAAGCCAGGCTTTTTCTGAGAAATCTTGCTGCATCTAGCCCCTCTGTGTATCTGCATCCTTTAAGCGTCGTAGCCATGAAATAGGCAGGGGAGCGACGGGACCGCTCTGATTTGGGCTGAGCACATACTTTACTTCGTCGGCAATTGGTTCCCAGCTTTCTATCGTCCCGTTGCTGTTTGCTGTTCCCCCATCGGGAAAGGCATCTTTTTTAGATGGCTGAAACAGATCGAGCAGCGCATCTAGCATCTGTTCCACCTGGTTTATTTCCGTTGGTTCTGAAGTCGGCAATGGCTCCCAATTCTCGAGCAACCCGCCTTCCTCTGGTTCCATATTTTCACCCACTATGGCTACGCCTTTCTACTTACCTTGAAACGCCGGATTATTATTGGCCTTGCAATGGCTCGTGCCTTATTTGCCCGCGTTGACTGCTCTCTCAAGATGAACATATACTGCTTGTAGAATCTATAATCCCGCGCTCCTGCTTTTGCCAATAGTATCATGATATGATACATATGTCACTCTTTTTAGGAAAAAGGATAACAGGCAATGGAAGTTCCACGGCGCCGGCAACTGAATGATATCTTGCTGGGGCTGTTCTTACTCAGCCACCCGGGCCCGGTTGCTTTACACATCGTCGCCGTCGCGGTATTCGCCCTGCTGGCCGCGTGGCCGCACCTATCCTGGAGCATTTTCGCGCTCATCGCCGGGGCGCACGCCGCCATGCAAATTTCCATTGCCATGCTCAACGACTATTGCGATAGGGGCATCGACGCCCGGGGCAAGCCGCGCAAGCCCATCCCGCGCGGGCTGATTTTACCGCGCGAAGCTCTGGTAGCCGGCCTCTTCATGATCGCCCTCATGCTGATCCTGCTGTTGCCACTGCCTCCACTGGCCCTGATTATCTCGCTCGCATACCTCGCATTGGGGCAGGGTTATAACCTGGGACTGAAATCAACGCCCCTGAGCGGCATCGTATTCGCACTGGCGATGCCATTGATCCCCCTGTACGCCTTCGCGGGCATCGGGCGCAGTGTGCCTTTCCTGTTCTGGCTAGCGCCGGTAGGTTTTTTGCTGGGGGTCGCACTGAACCTGGCAAACTCGCTGCCCGATGTCGAAGAGGACGCCGCAGGTGGAGCGCATACACTGGCGGTAGCGCTGGGCGTAAGACGCTCTTTCCTGCTGTGCCAGTTGTTGATACTCTTGAGTGCGATGCTGATCGCCGCGCTGGCGCTGCTGAACATCGTACCAGCGCGCCCCCTGATGCTCATCATCACGCTCATCCTTACCGCTTTGTCCATTCTAGCCATGCAGCTTTTCTCCGGCCCCGCCAGACCTGTCGAGACGCGCAAGAGCTTTTTTTACCTGTTCGTCCTGACATGCATTGTGCTAACCGGGGGATGGCTCATAGGAGTTTTCGTCTAATGCCATTACGTCTCACTTTGCCCGAACGCCTGCTGGCAAGCCTCAACATCCTGCCCGTCCCATTATTCGACACACCGCTTGCCTCCGGCATCACAAAAGCACTGCTCACCGCCTGCGAAATGGGCGTTTTCGATGCTCTGAATGGGCAGCCGCTTCCACTGGACGCCCTGGCGCAGCGCCTGGACTGCCAGCCGCAGGGCCTCTTTTTGCTCTTGAACCTGCTCATCTCCGCTGGCTACCTGCGCTGCCGGCGCGGCCTCTACCGCAACAGCCGCGTGGCGCAGCGCTGGTTGACAAGCGCGGCCCCCACCAGTATCGCCCCCTACATCCTGCATAGTCCCGACATCGTCGCCATCTGGGAACACATGCCAGAGGTTGTGCGCTCGAATCAACAGGCAATCCGTATGCCCTACGAAGAAGATGCCACGCAACCGGAGACCCGGGCAGCCCTGGCCCGCCACTACGCCGGACTGGCATCCCTGGCGATGGTCCTGGGTGGCGAAGTCGTCAACCGCGTCCGCCTGCCACACAACGCCACACGCCTGCTCGACGTGGGCGGGTCGCACGCCGCCTATAGCATCCTCTTCTGCCGCAAACATCCCGCGTTGCAGGCCACCATCCTTGACATCCAGCCCGGCATCGAAGCAGGTCAGCGCATGGCAAAACAGACCGGCATGACTGACCGTTTGAACTTCCTCTGCAACGACATCGCGCGCGACGACTTCTCGACCGACCTCGCCTCAAGCTTCGACGTGGCCCTGTACTTCCATATCGCGCACCTGCTGCCCCCCGAACTCAACGCCGCAGTGCTGGCAAAAGTCGCACGCACCCTCAAACCCGGCGGCACGCTGGCCTTCGTAGACCAGGTCACCGACCAGACCCACCATTCGCGCCTGGCCTCCCTGATGGTGCAACTCATGGCCCTCACCATGACCACAGCCGGTGGAACCTGCTACCCCTTCGCCACCGTCAAAACGTGGCTGGAAGCAGCCGGTCTGCGCCACGTGCGCCGCCACCGCCTCCTAACGCCAGGAGCGACACTGATAACGGCACGTAAATAGTATGCGCCGGGATGATAGATGATGGACTATGAACCGTCCGCCCTATCCTGTAGGGACAAGGGGTGGATGCGGGGCTGGGTGGGGGCCTTGTGCTTGTCCTCCTCGCCATCCGATTCGCCTGGGTTCCGTGAGGCCAACATGGTGTACCCTCGACGAGGACAAGCACAAGGCCCCCACATCCACTCCACCCCACCCCTTGTCCCTACAGGACGCGGGCCGCAGGCGGCCCTACCATTCCCCGACCCGGTCGGCAACATTCATCAGGACGCCTGGCCGCAAGCGTCCCATTTCGGTTGTAATCAACCACATAATATGATTTACTATGGTAGACTTTGAGACCGTTTACTACCTCAACAACGGGAACAAACATATGCAATCGACGGCATCGACGTGGTTCTGTTCTACCTGCGGCGCGGCAAACGACGTGGGGCAAACCGTGTGCTTTTCCTGCAACTGCGTGCGCTCCGGGCAGGCAAACACGCCACCTGCTGATAGCGCCAACCTGCTGCATGGCCGCTATCGCCTGCTGAACCAGGTCGGTGTAGGCGGCTTTGGCGAGGTCTACAAGGCGCTTGACACACAGCGCCACGATCGCGTGGTCGCCATCAAACAGATCAATCTGCGCGGCCTCTCACCACAAAAGACCATCGAGGCCACCGACACCTTCAACCGCGAACTGCATATCCTTTCGCCGCTCAAACATACCAGCCTACCGCGCATCTACGATCACTTCACCGATCCCGACCACTGGTACCTCGTGATGGAGTTCCTGGAGGGCGAAACGCTGGAGAGCTACCTGGAAAACCGCCTGCGCCAGCGCACCTATGCAGGCGCGGGAACCCCCGGCCTGCTGCCCCTCGCAGAAATCTTCGCGCTGGCCTTCCAGCTCTGCGACGTGCTTGACTACCTGCACGCGCAGCAGCCGCCCATCATCTTCCGCGACCTCAAACCGGCCAACATCATGCGCAGCGGCATGGGTCACATCTGCCTTATCGATTTTGGCATCGCGCGCCACTTCACGCCGGGGCGAACAAAAGATACCACCCCGCTCGGCTCGCCCGGCTATGCCGCGCCGGAACAATATGGCAGGGCGCAAACCACAGCGCGCTCCGACCTCTACAGCCTGGGCGCTCTGCTGCATCACCTGCTGACGGGCAATGATCCCTCGGAAACGCCGTTCCAGTTCGCTCCACTGCCACAGTTATCGCCAACATCCCAGGCCGGAACGCACGAACTGCAAACCCTCATCCTGCGCATGGTGGACGTGGACAGCAACCAGCGACCCACCTCTGCGCGCGAAGTCAAAGAGGAGTTGCAGCGCGTCTCCTACCTGGTGGCAGAAAGTACCGCGCCGCGCATCTGGACGCCGCCGCCGAGCCTGCCTCCCGACCCAGAGGTGGAGGGCGCGTTACAGCAGCAGGTACAAATACAGATCCAGCAGCACAAGTCCTCCACGCGGCGCAAATTCCTGCG
>Ga0102924_1003883_pt1 | contig 15418 bp, 9 predicted proteins | sample PaiPotPPM11metaG_FD_80116 | JGI IMG/M metagenome (GOLD analysis project Ga0102924, IMG submission 80116) | Iron sulfur acid spring bacterial and archeal communities from Banff, Canada, to study Microbial Dark Matter (Phase II) - Paint Pots PPM... ... | reverse complement strand
ACCTGATGGATACCGTCGGTTCCAACGTCAGCGGCTTTATTCCGGCCATGGCCGACATGCCGGCCCACAACGAGGATGGCGTGGGCGGGATGCACCTCTATATGCCGTGGTGGGGCTACCAGGCGCAGAAGGCCGGCAAGTTGCCCTTTGCGCGCGGCTATCACATTGAGATGGGGGGTGGGCGCCACATGCCCGGCGCCGGTACCCTGGGGGGCGCCGCCGAGAGCCACCTGGGTGGCGGCTACGGAGCGAAGCTCAAGGGCGAACTGAGGAAACTCTACGGCGCCAACGTCGGATTTGCGGGCCGTGGCGAGATGATTCCCAACGATCAAAGCTACTGCGAAATCGACCACAAGGTGGTCGATGAGTGGGGCATCCCCGTGCTGAAGTTCCACTTCCAGTGGAGCGAGGATGAAATTTTGCAGGCCAAGCACATGCAGGAGACCTTCCAGGACATCATTCACGCCGCCGGCGGAACGGTGACCAGTTCCTCCGGCGCGGACAAGAACTGGGGCATTCTGCCGGGCGGGGAGATCATCCACGAGGTGGGAACCACCAAGATGGGCGACAACCCCAAGACCTCCGTGCTGAACCAATGGGGACAGGCGTGGGACTGCAAGAACTTGTTCGTCACCGACGGGGCGCCTTTTGTCAGCAACGCCGACAAGAACCCGACGCTCAGCATCTTGGCGGTGGCGTGGCGCTCGAGCGAACACCTCGCCAACGAGGTCAAGCGACACAGCCTGTAGGACGCCCTGGAACGCGCAACGAGGAGGAGTCAATGCCCAAGAACGTGGACCGCCCCGAGACGACTGCCGGTGTCAACCGGCGCGACCTGCTGAAGGTAATGGGAACCGCCCCCGCCGCCGTTCTGGTGACCGTGACGCCGGGCTTGGCGGCCGTGAGCCGACCCGCGCATGCCGCGGAGCATCACGCCGCCGCCGCCCACTTGGCCCTGTCGCCACACGAGTTCAAGACCCTCGCGGTACTCAGCGACCTTGTCATCCCGGCCGACGACCACTCGGGCAGTGCCACGCAGGCGCGCGTTCCGGAGGACATTGATGCCTGGTTGCACATGGAAGGCGGCAACCTGCTGTCCGAGATCCGGGGCGGGTTTACCTGGCTCGACTTGGAATCCAATCGCCTGCACCAGCACGATTTTATCGACACCACCGCGACGCAACAGAAGGCACTCCTCGACCGCATTGCCTACCCGGGAAAGTCGGCGCCCGACGACCGCAACGCCACTGCCTTTTTCACCACGCTCCGCAACTTGGTGGTCAGCACATTCTTTTCCAGCAAAGTCGGAGTTGCCGACTTGAAGTACATGGGCAACACCGTGGTCACGGAATGGACCGGATGTCCCGCTGATGCTCTGGCGCACCTCGGCGTGAGCTACGACGAACCTAAAGCCTGACCGTATCGCCCTTCCATACCGGCGGCACCCTGTAGCGTAGCGGCGCGTCGGACACGCCGTGCGCTCGCATCCCCACCACGTTCTGACCCACCCCGTTCTGGCGTCGTCCTCTTTTCTCTCCGGGAGTATGCTTTAGACATCCGACGGGAAGGTCGTCCTCGGCACGACTGTTCCTCGGTCGGCGGCCCTACCTGGGATCCACCCCGGGTGCGGCCCTCGTTGTCCGGTGGGGGGGAATATTGACGACGGAAACGATTCGCACGCTGGGGGCGCTGAAACGCGCACCGGGGGGCGCGTTTCTGCGCCTGAGTCAAGGCGGCGTAAAGGACGAGCTCCGCAACAATCTCCTGGCACGCTTGCGGGCTCGGCAACCGGTGTTCCCGGGTGTGGTCGGGTACGACGACACGGTCGTCCCCCAGCTCGTGAATGCCATCCTGTCGAAGCACAATTTCATCCTCCTCGGATTACGGGGGCAGGCCAAGAGCCGCATTCTGCGGGCGTTGACCACCCTGCTGGATCCGGGTCTTCCCGCCATCGCCGGTTGTGAGATTCATGACAATCCCGTCGCGCCGATCTGCGCTCGCTGCCGTCGCTTGGTGGCCACGGTGGGCGACGACACCCCGATTGAGTTCCTGGTGCCGGAACAGCGCTATGTGGAGAAGCTGGCGACGCCGGACGTCACCATGGCCGACCTCATCGGCGATCTCGATCCCATCAAGGCGGCGCGCACCGGCTTGGACTTGGCCGACGAGATGACGATCTTCTACGGGCTTCTTCCGCGCGCCAATCGCGGCATCTTCGCCGTCAATGAACTCCCGGACTTGGCGGGCAAAATCCAAGTCGGGCTGTTCAACATCATGCAGGAAGGCGACGTGCAGATTAAGGGCTATCCGCTTCGCCTGCCGCTGGACGTGGCGCTGGTCTTCAGCGCCAACCCGGAAGACTACACCGCCCGCGGCAAGATCGTGACCCCGCTCAAGGACCGCATCGGCAGCGAGATCCGCACCCATTACCCCATGAGCCTGGAAGAGGGATTGCAGATCACGGCCCAGGAAGCCGACGTACAGCGCAACGGAACCCGGCTTGAAATTCCAGGCTTCGTGCGCGAGGTGGTCGAGTCGATCGCCTTCGTGGCCCGGGACGACAAGCGGGTTGACAAGCGTTCCGGGGTGAGCCAGCGCCTGCCCATATCCTGCCTGGAGAACGTGGTATCGAGCGCCGAGCGACGCGCGCTGGTGCTGGGCGAGGCGCTCGTTGTACCCCGGGTCACCGACGTGTTCAATGCTCTGCCTTCCGTGACCGGCAAGCTGGAACTGGAATACGAGGGCGAGATGCGCGGCCCGGAAGTGGTGGCGCGGGACCTGGTGCGGTTGGCGGTGGGGCGGGTTTTTGACCGCTACTTCGACGGCGCGAACCTGCACCGGGTGGTGCAGTTCTTCGAGTTGGGCGGTCATCTTCAATTGGAGGAGGAGACCCCGACGGCGACCTGCTTGGACCGACTACGGCAAATCAACGGTCTGGACCATCACCTGGCCGCCCTCAAGATCGACGTTGACAGTGCGCCGGCGCTGCAGCTGGCTGGGGCGGAGTTCATCCTGGAGGGACTCTACGCGCACCGGCGGATCAGCCGTAGCGAAAAGCTGGGTTTTCACAGCGAGGAGAAACGCCGGCCGACCGAACCGGAACGGGCGCGTGACGACGTGCCAGGGATGGCGCGCCGCCGACCGCTCAACTGAGGCGAGGGGAACATGAAATCGGTCACGTACCAGCGCTACCAGGGCGACCCGCTCGACGAGTTGAGCATGGAGCAGCTCGCCGATGCGCTGGCCGATTTCGTCTTGCAGAGTGGCTTCCCCAGCCCCTATGACGCTTGGCAGGAGATGCCTGGCGAACAGACTTTGGCCGGGTTGCAGCAGGCCATCCAGCAGGCCCTCATCGACTCCGACCTTCTGGACGATGCGCAACGCGAGTTTCTGGCCAACGCGTCGCCCGATCAACTCGCGGAGGTGATGCATCGCATCACAGAACGACTGGCCGAGGAAGGGTTGATTCGCATCGATGCGCCCCCCGGACGACCGCAACCGGGAATCGGCGGTCACGTGGGACGTGAAGGCCAGGTGCGCTTTGAAGTCACCGACAAGGCGCTCGATTTCCTCGGGTTTCGCACCCTGAAAGACCTGCTGGGAGGACTCGGAAAAGCCAGCTTTGGGCTGCACGATACGCGGGACTATGCCACCGGGGTGGAGGCCGGGGGCGCCTTCCGACCTTACGAGTTCGGTGACACCCTCAACCTCGACATCAGTGCCACCATCAGTCACGCGCTGCGACGCGCCGGGCTGCATGTCCCCATCGGCTTGGAGTACCAGGACCTCATGGTGCGGCAATCGGAGTACCAGTCGTCCTGCGCCACGGTCCTGTTGCTGGACTGCAGCCACTCCATGATCCTGTACGGCGAGGATCGCTTTACGCCGGCGAAACGGGTGGCGTTGGCGCTTGCCCACCTGATCCGCACACAGTATCCGGGAGACTCGCTGCAGTTGGTGTTATTTCACGACTCCGCCGAGGAGATTCCGTTGTCACAATTGGCCCGCGTCCAAGTCGGGCCGCACTATACCAATACGCACGCCGGCCTGCAGTTGGCGCAGCGCCTGCTGGCACGCCAACGCAAGGATATGAAGCAGATCGTCATGATCACCGACGGCAAGCCCTCGGCGCTGACGTTGGAGGACGGGCGGATCTACAAAAACGCTTTCGGGCTCGATCCCATGGTGGTCGGACGAACCTTGGACGAGGTGCATCGCTGCCGGCGGAGCGGAATCCTGATCAACACCTTTATGCTGGCCAGCGATCACAGTCTGATTCAGTTCGTGCAGAAGGTGACGCAGATCTGCCGGGGCAAGGCCTACTTCACCACGCCCCGGACCTTGGGGCAGTACCTGATGCAGGACTTCATGACCCGCAAATCGCGCAGCATTCACTGACACGCCGACTCGGAGTGGACCGAGCGGATGGGCAGGCGAGTCCCCCTGCTGACCATCAAGTCGCATAAAAAAGAGACCGCCCATTTGGGGCGGTCTCTTGGCTGACGATGAAGGAAAACCCGGCCTAAAATTCCAGCCGGGCGTTCAGGGCAATCATGCGCACCGCGCTGTCGCCTCCCAGGAAGGAGCCCAGTAGCCCGGTCGGCGGACTCACCAGGTTGCTGATCGTACCGAAGCCGGTCAGCGTGCTGTTGTCACCCGGGATACCGGCGGTCGTGGATGGGAACCCGAAGTTCGGATGGTTGAAGACGTTGTAGAACTGGCCTTCCAAGCGCAACACCATCTTCTCGGTGAGGTGGGTGTTCTTGGTAATGAACAGGTCCGACCATGTGAAGGCCGGAGCCCGCAGCGAATTGCGGGCCAAGGTTCCAAACTGGCAGTGTGCCGCATCGATCGCCTCGCCCTTTAAGGCGGGGTTGAAACATGAACCGGTGTCGGTGTCCCAAACAGAGGCGAAGGCGTTGGGGTTGAGCCACTGCACCTGTCCCGTCTGCGTAACACCGGCGACATTGGTGTGAATGTAGGTGGGGGCAGCGCCGCCGGCAGGATTGGCAAAAGCCGGCCCGCCAGCGTTGATGAGGTTGCCGCCCGCGATGTTGGACTGCACGGAGAAAGGCAGGCCGGTGTGATGGAAAACCGTCCCTGAAACCTGCCAGCCGTTGGTGATCCGTCCCAGCCACGGGTTCTGCACGTGGAAGGGTAGCTGGTAGACGTAGGAGCCGTTGAAGCTGTGCCGGATATCGTAGTCGCAGTTGCCGTAATCGCGACGCAACTGGCCGGGTAGCGGGCTGAGGAAGTTGTTGGGCCCGCCATAGCCGAATACGCCGCCGTTGGAGATGGTGTCCAGGCAATGGCTCCACGTGTAGTTGGCCTGGAATTGCAAGCCGTGCGACAGGCGTTTCTGGCCCGTGATCTGCAGCCCATGGTAGTTTCCATAGGCGCCGTACTGGTACTGCGTGAAGGTTCCGAAGCGCGGATCCGGCGCCGCCGAAGGGAAGGGCGCGAAGCATCCCGGGCAGGTTGTCTCGAACCCGTCCAACGATTCAGTATAGGGAATGTGCAGGGAACGCGTGCCGACGTACTGGGCATTCAGTCCCCAGGAAGAGCCGAACTGGTGATCCAAGCCAAGGCTCCATTGCAGATATGACGGCGGCTGCAACTGATGACTGGGCAAGCCGGTGACATTGACCTGCGGCAGGCAGTTGGCGGGAGCCGTAGGCGAGGCGCAAGAAATCCCGCCGCTGCTGAAGGCGGACTGAAACTGCTGGTTGGCAATGACCGCGGCATCCACGGCGCTGTTGGGCACCCCGGGAGCCACTGCGTAGCCGCCCGCCCCACCGAAGAAGCCGCCGTTGAATTGCGGATCGTAAGGAGGATTGGTGGCCAGTGAATCGGTCAGCGAGGCCGGAAAGATGTCACTGAAGACGCCAAAGCCTGCTTTGAGCAGGGTGTTGGTCTGTAGTTGGTATGCCAACGCACCGCGCGGCTGCCAGACGACACGTGGGACCGAGGGAAACAGCGGTCCTTGGGCCACCAGGATATCGGCGCTGAGCGGCCGATTAACATCATGCGACATGGTGCGGAAGTCACTGACCGGACGCGCATTGAGGTGCTGCCGGCTCAACGGGTTGGTGTTCACGGTGGCCCGAATTCCGAGCGTCAGGGTTAACGCCGGGGTGGTCCGCCAAGTGTCCATGGCGTACAAATCGCTATTGGTGAGCGACACCGGTTCATTCAGGCTCCGAGGGAAACTCTGCAACGTGAAGCATGTGGCCCCATAGGTAAACTCGGGAAGCGAGCAGGGAATGACCAGCGGGGTATTGAAGATGCCGAAGTCGTGGTCGCTGACGTCCAAGCGGCGGGTGTTCTCGCCGAACTTGAAGGTATGGGGGCCGCGCGTCCAAGTCAGGTTGTCGTTCATCTGCCACTGGGTGACGTTGCGTCCCTGCGGCCAGACGAAGTTGATGCCGCCCATGTTGCTGAACGGCCCGCCACCGAGCACGATCGGGAAGCTGGCGTGCGCCGCGGCAGCGTGCTGCAGGTCGAAGATGGCCGAGTACCAGGTGAACCCGGGGTTGAACTGGTTCACCAGGGTGGGGCTGAAAATGTGCGTCCACCCGGCGTCGCCGGTGCGCTGGGGTTGGTAGGAGATGGCGCTGAACTGCGAACTGAACGGATCGGTATAGGTCGCCTGCGTTCCCTGCTCGTTCTCGAAGCGTCCCCAGAACTGATCTGCTTGGCTGCGGTCATAGTCCATTTTGAGGGTGAAGAGCGTGTCGCGCGTATGGACGGAATGCGTGATCACGCCCTGGTTGGCGCAACCCACGCCGTTCGGGACTCCGCCCGCCGGGATTACTGTTCCATCGCCATTCAGCGGGCAGCCCTGTTGAGCGACCGGCGTCCCGATGGCGGTGTTGCCGTACAGCTTGAACATGTTCTGGTAAAACGGCACTTCCGCCGGCTCAGGCGGCAGGGCATTGCCGATGATCGGGTCGTTGCCCCCCAGGGGAAGCTGCTGAATAACATAGTTCTCGTAGTTTGCGCTCGGTACCGTAACGTGGCTGACCAGCGGCAACGCAATGCGCGTCGCCTCGTAGTCGGTGAAGAAAAACAGCTTGTCCTTTTTCAAGGGGCCGCCCAACCGCCCACCGAAGTCGTTGACGTTGGAAAAAGGCTTCTTGGCCGGGTTGGCGGCCGTGGCGTTGGCATTGACGAAGTAGTCGGTGCTGTTCATCGCCCGGCCATTCCACGTCTCGTAGAGGTTGCCGTGCAGCGCGTTGGTTCCGGATTTCGTGAGGTAATTGATCTGCGAAGCGCCCTGTCGGCCTTGATCCACGGAGTAGGAGGTGGTGTTAATGGAGACCTCCTCGATGGCGTTCAGGCCGAGTTGCAGGTTGGTGGCGCCGGAGTTGTTGAGGTTCAAGAACGGATCGTTGGCATCCAAGCCGTCAATGGTGAAGTTGTTGGAAACCGCGGGCAGTCCGTTGAACTCGACGTTGCCGAAGCCGCCGCTGGTATTCATGTTGGCGCCCGGGGCGACTTGGGCCGCATAGCTCAGGTCGGATCCCGGGTTGGGCATGTTGGCCAGCGCGAAACTGTCGACCGTCGTCGTGGTGTTGGGGTTGTCGGTCTGCAGCAGGGGTGCGGTTCCCTGCACCTCGACGGTTTCGGTTGAGGCGCCCAACTTCAGGGCGAAGTTGGCGTTGGCCGTCTGGCTGACCGTCACGTGCAGCGTCTGTGTCTGGGAGCCGAAGCCCGTCGCCTCCGCCTTGACCTGGTAGTCGCCGGGATCCAACTGCGACAGGCTGAACGCACCGTTGGCGCCGGTCACGGCGGTGCGCACGGCCCCGGTGCCGGTATTGAGCGCGGTGATTGTAGCGCCGGGAACCAACGCCCCCTGCGGATCAGTGACCTGGCCGCTGATCGCGCCGGTGGTCAGAGTCTGTGCCGCGAGCGGCAAGGCTACACAGCAGAAGGTGAGCAGCACATACCGGACCGCGACAGCGACTGCTTTTCTACACTGGATCTTCATACGGCTCCTTCTTTTTCAACGTGGATGTCGGTCGAGATCGCTCTCGACGGTCACTGCGTTTAACGCCTACCCGAAGTCATCCAAACGCACCCAAGCCGGCATGGGACGCTCCCGCCGCGCGCACAACCCGGCCCGTCCAAGGAAACACCTGTACCCATCTTGACCACTGTTGTAATGGGGGTGTATCCAAGTTGTCAAAGGAAAAGTGGGGACGGGGCTTGAGTTCGTAACTCGGCTCAGGTCGAGCTCGACGAGGTAATGTGAAATTAAAAAGTGCGGCGTGCCCCGGCTCCGCAATTTGGAATCCCGATCGCCCGTCGACCAACCGGTCGGTAGCCACCATGGATCAGGGAGGCGACGGCTGGGCTAGGTGTGGCGCGTGAAGTCCACGGAAACCGTCAGGGCGTCCCCCTGCACATCGAGCACATTGCAGAAGGTGCGTTTCTGGCGCCGGCTGAACTCGAGGCTGACTTGGGAATGACCGATGCGCAACCGGTGGACGCGCAGCCAGTCGAGCCATTCGGGTAGAACCGGGTTGACGATGCGCAACTCGTGTCGGGCGGCGTTGGGGCGCAGTCCGAGACAGGCGTTGAGCAATAGCAGCAGGGCCCCCGAGGCCCAGGCTTGCGGCGAACAGGAAACCGGGTAGTGGACCGGCTCATCGGAACCGCAACGCTGCACGCCGACGAAGAGCTCCGGCAATCGCTGGTTACGGAAGTGAGTCGCGGCTTCAAAGAGGGCGGAAAAGAGTTGTTGCAGGGCGTCGTGTTGGCCATAGAAGGCGAAGCCCTGACCGATGAGCGAGTTGTCGTGGGGCCACACCGAGCCGCGGTGGTAGCTGAGCGGGTTAAACGTTGACTCGTCGGCGGAGAGGGTGCGGATACCCCAGCCGGAAAACATGTCCTCGCGCATGAGGCGCTCAGCGACCGTGCGGGCGCGCTCCGGCGACAGGATCCGACTCCAGAGCAGGTGTCCGGGGTTGGAGGCGATCACCTGCTGCTGCTGTTTACGAGCGTCCAGGCTCATGGCATAAAAGTGCTCGCCGGGCATCCAGAACGACTCCTCGAATTGCCGGGCCGTGGCGGCGGCCTGTTGCCGCAGGCGGTCGGCGAAGGCATGGTCGCCCGCAAGGTGAAACAGACGTGCCATGCGGTAGCGCGCGTCATAGGCATAGCCTTGCACCTCGCACAGCGCGATCGGTGGCTGCAGAAGTTCGCCCTGCCGGTTGAGGGTGGCGTCCCAGGAATCCTTCCAGCCCTGGTTCACAAGCCCCTTGGGCGCCATGCGTTCGTACTCGATCAGCCCGTCACCGTCGCGATCCCCATACGCGTCCATCCATTGCAAGGCGCGCCGGGCAGCCGGCAGGAGCTCTTCCAGCAAGGATCGGTCGCCGGTCCAGTTGAAGGCCTCGCTGAGCACGACGAGGAACAGCGGGGTGCTGTCGATGGACCCGAAATAGGGATTAAAGGGCATTTCGCCGCAGCGGGTCATCTCGCCTTCGCGTTCCTCGTGCAGGATGCGCCCCGGCTGCTCGTCGCGTTCGGGATTGAGGAACTGTCCTTGATGGCGTGCCAGGTAGCGCAGGGTGTCGACGGCCAACCCGGAGTGCAACAGCATGGACTGGTAGGCGGCGATCAGTGAGTCGCGCCCGAACACGGTGGCGAACCAGGGAATGCCGGCGGCGATGACGTTCCCCGCCGGTGGGCGGGGAATGCGGAGCGCAAAGAAGTCGCTCACCGCGGTGTCGAGGCAGGCGTTGAAAGCCCCGTTGGAGGATTCAAAAGCGGTGGAACGGGCGGTCCAATCCTGAAAATCCCGCTGGCGCTGACGGCGCCGGGCCTGGTAGTCGAGTAGCAGGTCGGCGGACGCGGCGTGGGCGCGCGGCTCGCCCTCGGCCAGCGGCTCCACGCGCAACAGCAATTCAACCTTCTGGCGCGGTTCCAAGTGCAGCGCATACTGCGCCCCCTCGCCGGTGAGGCGGGTGGGGACGGGGTCAAAGTGCAGGATGGTTTGGCGGAACCGTGCGTCGCGTCCGAGATAGGAGAAGGTGAGGGTGTCGGTCTGGACCACCGGGTCGAAATGCGTCCCGGCGAGCGGCCGCAGCATGCCGCGCACCTGGAAGACGTCGGCGAAGTCCGCCGCCGCGCACCATTCCAACTGCAGGCTGACGGGGTGAAGGTTGAAGTTTTCCACCGTCAGACGGTCGTAGAAACAGCCGGCCAGCACCTGTTCCCGGCGAATGTGGAGGGTCTTGTCGGGCAGGTCGAGCGATTCCCGCACCACCGTCTGGCTGGTGGTGAGTTCAATTTGAGCGCTTAGATTGCGTTGTTCGCTGGAGGACAGGACCACGGTGCGGTGGTGATTGACGCGCAGCTCGAGATAGCTGAGGAAGCGGGTATCGAGGTGAAAAAGACCGACGTCGGTGCTGCCGGCAGGCGCAATGTCGCCCGCCACCGTGGTGGCCAGAAAGGTTTTGCCGTCCACCAGCGTGAGATTGTTGATGCGCCGCGGCTCGCCGGCCTGCGTCGCCTCGCGCGGCTGCGGAGGGGGTGCCGCACTGGGGGTCAGGGTCGTAGCGCGGGGCGATTTCTCTGCCATGGCGTCACCCCCGTTCAAACCGCGGCACGCAGCAGGGAGCGAGCGGCGAGCGGCTGGGGACGCGGGGCAGCCCGACGCATTGCCTGCCGGTAAATGTGGACGTAACTGGCGGCCATACGCTCCAAGCCGAAGTTCTGTTCCACATGGGCGCGGCAAGCGGCCGGCGTGATGGCGACCTCGCGCGCGCGTGCCGCCATATCGGCGACATCGCGACACAACCAGCCGGAAACGCCCGGCGCCACCACTTCCGGTGCCGCGCCGCGCGGGAAGGCGAGCACCGGGGTGCCACAGGCCATGGCTTCGATCATGATCAACCCGAAGGGCTCTTCCCACTCGATGGGGAACAGCAGGGCGCGGGCGCCCCCCAGCAGGGCATTCTTGGCGGCCAGATCCACCTCACCGACGTACTCGATAAAGTGCCCATCCACCTCGGGAAGCACGACCTGTTCCCAGTACGCGCGGTACATGGGCTGGATCTCGCCGGCCAACTTGAGTGGAATGCCGGCGTGCTTGGCAGCGGCAATCGCCAAGTGGGTGCCCTTGTTCGGACAAATGCGTCCCACGAAGCAGAGATAATCGCGGCCTCCGGTGCCCACTTCGTACAGACCCAGGTCCAAACCGTGTTGGATGGTGGCCAGATGCGGCATTTTCTCGCGGCGCGCCTGGGCTCGGCTGATGGCTACGAAATGGACCGTCGGGTAGTGACGATAGTAATCCGAAAGGCCCGCCGCGTGCGGGTGGTGCAACGTGTAGACCATCGGTGTGGGTATGGAATGCGAAAACGCCAAACCGGGGGCGTTGCTCAGGTGGATGACGTCGCAATCCTGGGCGGCATCGGCGCAGGCCCAGCCCGAATGGGTCAAGTCCTTGAGGCTGCCATGCAGATCGCCTTGAATGGGCCACTCGGAACGCGGAAATAGGGAGCGGCGCTCACACCGCACGCGCGATTCTCCGTTGGTGTAAACCACCGGCACGTGTCCCAAGCCCACCAGGGCTTCCGCCAAATGCGCGATGAAAAGCTCGGTACCGCCGTAGCGCAGCGGCGGAACGGGAATGAAGGGAGGGGCAACCAGGGCGATCTTCATCGGCAGAAACCGTCTCCTCTTGGAAAAGGAATATCCGATGATTAGACGCGCGCTGAGAGAGGGATGCCGCCCACCCGGCAGCAAGAAAAACGGCCACCACTGGAAAGCGCAACGCCGCCGCGGCCGCAAGGACGGTAGCCGGCCGCCGTGCATGCCAAGTCGCGATTACCAGGTACTGTAGGCGGTGCCGTCGGTTGAAACCGCATCGCTGCCGCTGTGAACGTCCACGATGCCGGGCTCCTGCTGGTCGAGGCTTTGCAAGGACTGGTCACTGTCGGCCCGCCAACTGCTGGTCGAGTCGGTCATCGGGTCTTTGGGCAGGGTGCGCAGGTAGCCGGCGCTGACCAGATCATCGAGCGACTGCGGCGCGCGCTGCTTATCCAGCGTGTACTGATCGATCAGCGAACGCAGCTGAAATAGATCGTCGCGCAGGACCGACTCCTTGGCATGAAGCACGGCAGCCTGGTACCGCGGCACCGAGATGGCCATCAGGATGGTCATGATGGCGATGACGATCAACATCTCCACCAGGGTGAAGCCACGACTGACCCGCGCCGCCATCCGGCACCGCCCCGGCCACGCGTCCCGTGCGCACTCCTTGGTGCCGGGGTCGAAACGGCGATTACCAATCAATGTATTTGCTCCCATCGAGTGCCGTTCCATTGCTCTTGGTGTAGACGTCAAAGACATTCTCGCCCCCGGTCGAGGTTGAATCCGGGGCATCCTGCGACGAACGCAGCCCCCAGTCTGTGGTGCCGGTCATCGGATCAACCGGGATGCGGCGCAAAAAGCGCAGCTTCTTGCCGTTCACGTCCTCGCCCTTGACCAGCTTCTCCAAGTCGGGAGGGTAGCCATCGGTGCCCAGTTTGATCTGAAAGGCCCCGCGGTCGGCGGCGTCTTTATAGCGATCAATGGCATCCCGCATCTCGTGCAGGGCGGCCCGCAGCTCGTGTTCGCGCTCCCGCTGAATCGTGACGCGCGCCAAGGGCAGGGCCAGGGTGGTGAGCAGCATCAGGATGCTCATCGCCACGATCAGTTCCACCAAGGTCATTCCCGCGCCGGCGCGCCGCGGAAGACGGCCATGGAGGGGATAAAACAATGCTGCCATTGACAAGCCTACTGCTGCATCCATTATGAACCGGTCGCCGCGTGAACCCAACCCGGGGCAGGCTGGAGCGCCGGCGTTGCAGCCACCGCCGCAAGGCCGGGGGCGTCCACCCTTATCGAATACGGACGGTGGCCGGCGCCAAGACCAGGGGAACCATGGTGCCGCCGGCATCGCGAGCGATGGCGCGGGCCACCGACAGTGAGGTGACGCCGGCAGCCTTGGCGCGGAACGTCACCGTGACCACTGCCCCGGTGCCGGTCAGCGCTGCCGCGCCCGGGGGCCGACTGATGGTGATTTGTGCGGTTCCGGTCGCGGGGTCCTCGCGATGCACCAGGGCGGCGGGCTGTCCGTCGCTCGAAAGAAAGCCGCCATTGACCACGCTTTCCACTTCCAGTATGCGGGCGTCGTAATTCAGCTGCATAGAGAGGGCATAGGCCGCGGTGGCGCGGTCGAGCACCAAGTTGACGCCGAATGGATTGCCGACCACGCCGTCCAAGGCGGGCGGATCAAAGCGCAGCAGGTTATTGACGGTCCCTGCGGACGCGGGTGCCGTCGTTCCTGGCGTCGTCGTTCCTGGCGCCGTCGGGACTGGTGCGTTAGGGGTCGGCGTCGGCTGGGCTGGGGGCGCAGCGCCGGTAGTCGTGCCGCTCGGTGCACCCACCGCCGGAGTTCCCGGAGTGAGGCTGACTCCCGCGGGCGGCGCAGCGCCCTCGGCCGGCGCGGTGACCGGGCTGGCGGCGGGCATCATATGCAGTTGGATATTGGTCGAGGTGCCGGTATCGATCTCGCGCCGGTTCAGCGACGTGAGCTCCAGATCGCGCACAATGTGCGGCGTCATCACGATCAGGATCTCGTCGTTGCGGTGTTCGATGTGCGTGCTGGAAAACAGGTACTTGAGCAACGGCACGCTGCCCAACAACGGCAGTCCGCTGACCGAGTTGGTATCGGAGTTGTCGACGATGCCCGCCAGAACGTTGCTTTGACCGTCCTGCAACTGGATCATGGCGAGGTCGATGACGCGCTGGCCGATGATCGGCTGCTGAATCCCGCCGATATTGGCCTGCCCGGCCACCGAGGAGATTTCGATCTTGCCCTTCAGGCTGACCTCGTGGTCGCCATGCACGAAGGGTGTGATCTCGACGTTGACCCCGACGTTCTGGTACTGGAACTGGGTGTTGACCAGGGGATTGATGCCCACCCCGCCGATACCCGGCTGGAAGCTGCCGGTGGCGACCGGAATGCGCTGGCCGATCTGCAGCGTCGCTTTCTGGTTCTGTTCCGCCCGCAACTGCGGCGTCTGCAGGGTCTGGGTGCGGGAATCGCTCAGCAGGGCGTTCAAGGTTGCCGGTGTGATGGTGACGCTGAAATCGCTGCCGCGCAGATGCTTGAAGCGATCCAAGGTGAACTGCGAGGGCGCCGGCGGCGCCGCGACGCCGTTGTTGCTGGAGCTGGCCGGGACGGCCGGTTGCAGCAGCGATACGGTCGTGCTGGTGGGCGGCAACAGCCCCAGGTCACGGGCGAAGTCGCGGTTCACTTCCAGCACTTGCACGTCGATGACCACCTCGGGCGGCGCCTTGTCGAGGTCGTCAATCAGCTTTTCGGCGACCGCCACCCGGTCCGGCGTGTCACGAATGATGAGCGCCATCTGCGATCCCACCACTTGGAAGTGTTGCAGGTTGAGCAGGGTGCGCACCGCATTGGCCATCTCGCTCAGGTCGTTGGGGGAGTTGACGTTGTGAGCGTAGATGGTCTTCACAACCACGCGCTCCAGCTCGGTGTGCTTGCTGAGCGTGTCTTCGGCAACGAAGATGGTGTCGGGCGTCACCACGGTGTAGAAGGCGTGGCCTTCGATACCGAGGATGTGCAGGGCCTCCAGCAGCGAAACGTTCTGCAGGTCGAGGCTGACGCGCTGACCGCGAAACTCGGCATCGTAAATGACGTTCAGGCCGGCCAGCTTGCCGAGGGTGTCATAGGCGACGCGCGCATCGCCGGTAAGTTTGAGCGTGATGGGGGTCGAAGAGAGCGTCCCCAAATCGGCCGGACCGGCCGCCAGTGACAGGCGCTGGTCCAGGGCCGAAAGGGCTTTGGGTGTGACCGCCTGGCCGGGGCCGGCGCCGGTCGGGGACATGCGATCCAGCTCTTGCTGGGCGATGACGTTGGTCGGGTCGAGCGCCAAAGCGCGGTTGAACTCCACGGCTGCCTCGGCATCGCGGTGCGCGTCGCGCAACTGTTCACCGCGCTGGATGTGAGCCGTTGAAGCCTCGAAGCGCGCCCGGCGCGCAGCCAGAATGTACTCGGCGTTTTGCGGCTTGAGGAGCTCCGCCTGCCGGAAATCCGCGTAGGCCTGCTCGTAGTCCTTGTGCAGCTCGGCGTTGCGTCCGTGCTTATAGAAGGCGGCGGAACGGTCGGCGCGGGCCGGAATCACGGCACTACAGATGAGAACCAAGATGCCGCCCACCGTCCCCGCCCAGCGGGACCGCGTACTGCCGGGAACGGGAAGCGGTAAAAAGCGGCGGTGGGAGTCAACCAACGGGATGCGCTCTCCTAGTTCAGGAAATTGGAGCGGGTCAAGCCCCCTTCAATTAGGCCTGAGTCTAGCATAGAGCCGGTCCCGCTTTCGCCCGCTCCCGTGTGGGT
>Ga0102924_1003882_pt1 | contig 15422 bp, 12 predicted proteins | sample PaiPotPPM11metaG_FD_80116 | JGI IMG/M metagenome (GOLD analysis project Ga0102924, IMG submission 80116) | Iron sulfur acid spring bacterial and archeal communities from Banff, Canada, to study Microbial Dark Matter (Phase II) - Paint Pots PPM... ... | reverse complement strand
TGGACGCGGCGGGCGCATTTCCGCTGCCGGTGGTGGGCGCCATTCATCTGGCCGGGCTGACGCTGGAGGCGGCGCAGCAGGCGATTGCCGAACGACTGCGGGGCCGCTACCTGCTGCATCCCGCCGTGACGCTGCTGGTGCGCGAGTACGCCGCGTACCCGGTGACGGTGCTGGGCGCGGTGCAGCGTCCGGGGGTGTACACCCTGCGCGGCGAGAACGACCTGCTGGCGGTGCTGGCGCTGGCGGGCGGCGTGCCGACCGAGAGCGGCGACGAGGTGGTGATCACGCCGGGCGAGGGCGCCGGGCCGGTGCGCCGCCTGCGGCTGGCCGCACTGACGCGCTCCGAAACCCCGGAGGATCCGGTCCTCGCGCCCCACGCCGTGGTGCGGGTCACGCCCGCGGCGCAGGTCTACGTGGGCGGCGAGGTGCGCAAGCCGGGACAGTTCGCGCTGCCGGCCGGGGGCCTGACCCTGCTGCAGGCGCTCAGCATGGCGGGCGGGGTGAACGCGCGGGCGGTGCAGCGCGCCACGCGGCTGGTGCGCACCGACGTCGCCGGGCGCCGCACGGTGGCGCGCCTCGACCTGGGCGGCATGCTGCGCGGCACGGTCCCGGATCCCGTGCTGCGCCCCAACGACCTGGTCTACGTGCCCTCCGCCGCGGGCCGCACCGCGCTGCTGCGCGGCATGGAGACGGCGCTCGCGGCCGGCACCACCATCGTGACCGGCCTGATCGTTTTTCACTGAGGCATGTGGCCGCGAGACGGAGCCTGCCGGGAGGGGACGGGTGGAGAGCGCGCTACAGGGATCGCGGTGGTGGCGCCGTCTGCGGCGGCAGCGGCGCTGGCTGCTGGGCAGCCTGCTCGGAGCCGAGCTGTGCGTCGCGGTCGCGATCGCGGTTCTGCCGCCGGTCTACGGCGCGCACATGAGCCTGGAACTCAACCCGCCGCGCACCGCCGCCGCCAGTCCGGGGCGGCTCGCCGCCGATGCCCTCGAAGCCCGCGAGACCACGGCCCGGCAGTTGCAGAGCCGCCCGTTGCTCGGCGCGGTGGCCGCCGGGCTCGGACTGGAGCGGCGTCCGGAGTACGCCGCCGACCCGGCCGGTGAGCTGCTGCGCCACCTCGAGGTGGACCCGGTGCGCGACACCCGGGTGGTGGAAGTGCATTTTACCGCCGCCGATCCGCAATTGGCGGCGGCAGTGCTGGCGCAACTGGCGGCGCGCTACCAGCGCCTGAGCCGCCGGCAAGCGGCGCAGGCAGCCGCCGCAGCCGCCGACCGCCTGGCCCCGGAGCTGGCCGCGGCGCGCCAACAACTGTGGAGCGCGCAGCAGGCGCAGGCCACGCTCGCCGCCCGCGACGGCGTGGACTGCGGCGACCCCGGGCTGGCCGCGCCGCGCGCCCGGCTGGAGCAGGTGGAGCAGGCGCGCACCCAGGCCGCCATCGATCTCGACCGCGCCACCGCGGCCGCACGCGAGCCGGACGGAGCCGGCGGCGCGCCGCCGGAGCTCGCCACGCGGGCGGCGGAGTTGCGCTCCGAGATCGAGCGACTCGCCACGCAGTACGGTCCCGAGGCGCCGCAGTTGGTGCGCGCCCGGGCGGCGCTGGCCAGCGTCGTTGCCAGCCTCGCCGCCCAGCGCCTGGAACTGGGCACGCGGCTGGTGATGGCGCGGCGCGTGCAGGCATCGTTGCTCGCGCAGTTGCAGGCCGCCGGCCAACGGGAGCGGGAGCAGTTGACCACCGCCCTGCGTGCCGTCTCGGCCTGCAACGGTTGGGCACAGCAGGCCGAAGCGGCGCGCCAACTGGGCGCCGGGCTGCTGCGCGAACAGGGCGAGCTGCGCGTGGCGGCCGAGACCGCGGTCCCCGACCTGCGCCTGCTCGACCCGCCGCAGACGCCGCTGCGCCCCGAGCGGCCCCGCCCGCTCACCGACTTCGCCTTCGCCGGGCTGCTCGGCCTCGGCCTCGGCACCTACCTCGCCTGGTGGCGCGACGTCCACAGTTCGCGCTTTTGGCTGGAGAGCGGCGCGCGCGAGACCTGGCCGCTACTGGGGTGTCTGCCGGATGCGTTGGACGCCGTCGCCGCGAGCGCGGGCGCCGGCGCACGCGGGGTGAAGGGCGTGGGGCGAAGGGTGCGGAACGTGCGCTCCTTCGGTCCTCAGGCCTTGGCTCGCGATTCTCGCTTCGACAGCGCGCTCCGGCAAACGGCGACGCGACTCTACGTGGCGGGGCGTCAGGCGCGTCACAACGTGCTGGCGCTGACCTCGCTTGCTCCGTCGCTCGATGCCCCGACGCCGGCACTCGCTGTGGCGCGCGCGCTGTCCGGGCTCTCGGCCTCGGTGGTGATGGTCAGCGCGGGCGAGGCGGAGGGTTCCGACCTGTTGCGCGACCCGGAGGCCGGCATGTTCCGCGATGCCTTGGCGCCGAAGCTGCTGCACCTTCCGGTGCTGAGTCACTCTCCGTCACCTCCGCCGGCGTGGCTGCGGCCATGGTTGCAGAGCCAGAAGCGCTACGAGTGGGTGCTGCTCGATCTGCCGGGGCTGGAGGCGGCCACGCCGCTGCTCGATGAACGACTCGCGGCGGTGTTGCTGGTGCCCGACGGCGGCGTGCCGCGGCACGCCCTGCACCAGGCATGGGAGACGCTCGCCGCGCTCGCGACGCCCTGCTTGGGAATGATCGTGCACGGCAGGCTGCCCGATATCGCCGCGCCCGGTCGCGCCGCACCCGGCAGCGTCACGCCCGATAGCCAGATCCCGGAAAGGAGCAGGGCGCAGTTCGCCGGTGCCTGAGGCGCAGTCATGGGTGAAGCAGCCGCAAGCCGAAGCGCGGGTGGAACGCCGCAGGGCGAGGGCGCCCGGCCGTCCCGTACCGTGACCGTGATCGCCGCCGCCTGGGCCGGGCGCGCGCTGGCGGCCGCACGGGAACTGGTGCTGGCCGCCACGCTCGGGACCTCGGCCGCCAAGGACGCGCTGGTGCTGGCGTGGACGCTGCCCGGCCTGCTCGCCGCCCTGGCCGGCGAGAGCCTTACGCCGCTGCTGGTGCCTCGCGTCGTCGCCGACTCCGCCGCGCGCTGGCGGTTGCGCCAGCTGCTGCGCACCGCCGTCGGTCGCGCGCTGCTGGCCGCGCTCGTCGGGCTGGCCCTCGGGCTGGCGTGGGCGGCGCCCGCCTGCATCCACCTGCTGGCGCCGGCCGCCTCGGCGCCGACCCGGGAGCTGGCCGTCCGCTTGACGCACCTGCTGGCGGTCAACACCGTGCTGCTGGTCGCGCTCGCCGGCCTGGGCGCCTTGTGCCAGGCCCACGGCCGGCTGGCGGTCGTGCCGCTCGCCACCGGCGCCTCCGCCCTGGCGGTCGTGGTGGCCCTGTGGCGGGCGACCGGTTCCCCCGCCCGGCAAGTGCAAGCCGCCGCCTGGGGACTCAGCCTGGGGAACGCGCTGGCGGTGTTGCTGTTGATCGCGGTCGTGCTGCGCGCGGAGGAAAGGCCGAAGGCCGCGGCACACCATACGTGGTCCCCGGCGCGGGGGTCCGACGGCCTGCGAACCTCCGCCGCCCTGCTCCTGCTGGGGACGCTGATCCTGCACGCCGTGCCGCTGGCCGACCGGCGCGCCGGAGCGGCCCTGGGCGACGGCGCCATCGCGGCCTACGACTACGCCGGGCGGCTGCTGCAATTCCTGTTCAACCTGGGGGTGGCGCCCTTCACCTGGTCGCGTTTCAGTCGCTGGTCGCGCCTGCTGGCGGAGGGCGCCCCGCGGCACGTCCTGGCCCGCCAAGTGGAGACCGACCTGCAAGTCTTGCTCTCCGGCGTGGCCCCGGTCTGCGTCTTTCTTGCCCTGTTCGCGCTGCCGGTGGCGGGCTGCGTCTACGCCCGCGGCCACCTCGCCGCCTCGGGCGCCGTCGCCATCGCGCGCGCCGTGCGCGTGCTCGCGCTCGGCCTGGGCGCGGACGCGCTGCTCTACTACGCGTTGTTCGTGTTCCATGCCCACAAGGACGCGGCGCCGCGCCTGCTGGCGGCGGCGCTGGTCGGGGTGAGCAACGCCGCCCTCGACTTCACCTGGGCGCCGCGCTGGGGTGTGGCGGGGCTGGCGGCGGCGCATGATGTCGCCTTCGTGTTGGGGGCGGCGCTGCTGCTGTCGCGCCTCCACGCGCGCCTCGGGCTCGACCTGCGCCGCGTGGCGCGCGGCGGCCTGGCCGCCGCCGCGCTGGCGACCCTGGGCGGCGGGCTGGCCCGGGTGGGCGTGCAGGCTTGGTTCGGGGTGGCGCCGGGGAGCGGCATGGCGGGGCAGGGAAGTCTCCGCCTGCTGGCCGCGTTGTTGGTTGTGCTCGCGCTCTACGGCGGCGCGCTGCGCCTGCTGCGTCCGCGCACCGTCGCGCTCTGGGCGGCGGCCCTGGGGGAGGCGGCATGAGGACGATGAACGCCGTCGCGCCCCCACCCTCAGACTGCGGCCTGCGGCCGGCGGCGTCGCGCCTGGCCTCGGTGACCATCGTGCAGAACGAGGCGCAACGGCTGCCCGACTGCCTGGCCTCGCTGCGCGGCCTGGTCGACGAGATGATCGTGGTTGACGGCTACAGTACCGACGCCACGCTGGCCGTCGCCGCCGGCTTCACGCCGCGCGTCTTCCTGCGGCACTTTGACTGCGCCGCGCACCAGATGAACTTCGGCATCGCCCAGGCGCGCGCCGACTGGGTGCTGGTGGTGGACGCCGACGAGCGCGTGCCGGCGCCGCTGGCCGCGGAGATCCGCGCGGTGTTGGCGCGCCCCACCGCCCACGCCGCCTTCATGATGCCGCGCGCCAACCACGTCTTCGGCCGCTGGCTGCGTCACGGCGGCAACTTCCCGGACTACAACTCCCCCCGCCTGTTCCGGCGCGCCCACGCCCGCTTCGAGGCGCAACCGGTGCACGCCCGCCTGCGGGTGGAGGGCAGTTGCGGCCGCCTCGCGACCCCGCTGCTGCACCTGGGCTACCCCGACCTGGCCAGTTACTTTGCCAAGTTCAACCGCTACACCTCGTGGGAGGCGGAACGCATGGCGACGGACGGAGAGCGGTTTCGCTGGCGGCGCATGGTCGCGGTCACCGGCGGTCACCTCGCGGAACGGCTGGTGCGCCGCCGCGCCGATCGCGACGGCGTCCCCGGCTGGATCTACCTCGGCCTCGGCGGCCTCTACGACGTGGTCCGCTTTCTCAAGCTGCGCGAACTGGAGCACGGACCGGCGCCTCATCACTTTCCACTTTCCACTTTCCACGGTTATCAACCGACCACCGACCACCGCCAACGTTTGGATCTTGACCATGCGCATCGGACTTGACCTGCAAGCCACCTTGGGTGAGGTGACCGGCATCGGCGCCTACGCCGCCGGGCTGGCGGCGGCGTTGCCGGAGGTGGCCGCCCCGCACACCGTGGTGCCGTTGCGCTGGGGACGCACCTACCATCTGCCCGCGCCGCTGGCCGTGCTGCGCGAGCAGTGGGGGCTGGCCTGGCAGGCACAGCGGCAGCGGCTCGACGTGCTGCACGCTCCCGGCTTCAGCGCCGGAACTTTGGGGCGAGCGGCCCGCGTGTTGACCGTCCACGATCTCTGCCTGTTGGAGCGCCCCGACCTGCTGCCGCCCGGGCCCTCGCGGCACTACTGGGCGCAGTGGATTCCCTGGAGCGCCCGTCGCGCCGACCTCGTCCTGACCCCCTCGCGCTTCACCGCCGAGCGCGTGATGCAGCTGCTGCGCCTGCCGGAGCGGCGCGTGCGTCACCTGCCCTTCCCGCCACGCCGCGAGTTTCACGCGGTCAGCGACCCGGCGCAGCAGCAGGTGCGCTGGCACTACCGCCTGCCGCAGCGCTTCGTGCTGGCGGTGGGGGCCTGCGAGCCGCGCAAGGACTGGGCGGGCCTGCTGCGCGCCTTCGCGCTGGTCGCGCCGCACGTGCCGCACGACCTGGTGCTGGCCGGGCGCGCCAGCGTCGCCGGCACCCGGGAGCGGGTGACCGCCCTGGTGGCGGAGCTGGGACTGGCGGGGCGCGTGCACCGGCTGGGCTACGTGCGCTACCACCTGCTGCCGGCGCTCTACGCCGCCGCCGACCTGTTCGTGCTGCCGGAGTGGTACGCCGGCTACGGGCTGCCGCTGCTCGAAGCCATGGCCTGCGGCACCGCGACGCTCAGCTACGCCAACACGGCGCTGCAGGAGACCGCCGCCGACGCCGCCTGCCTGGTGCCGGCGCCGCACCATCCCCTCGACGTGGCCGCCGCGCTGCGCCAACTGCTGGAACAGCCGGAGCAGCGCGCCGCCTGGGTACGCCGCGGCCACGCCCGCATCGCGCAACTCGACTGGGGACGCACCGCGCGCCAGCACCTCGCCGCCTACGAGGCCGCCGCCCACGCCCGGCGCGGTCGCCGGGCGTGGGCCGGCATCTGCCATTTCGCGTTGCCGCCCGAGCGCGCCGCCGCGGTGCAGCCATGAGCGCCGCCACACCCGCCCCGGGCCTCCCGCTCCCCACCGCCGCAACCTGGCGTCTGCCGGCGTTGCTCAGCGGCGGGGTTCTGCTGTTGCTCGCGATCCAGCTTCTGGCCGGCCACCCGGCGTGGACGTGCCTGGCGCTGGCCGCCGTAGGCGTGGTCGCCCTCGCCGCCACCGCTCCCGCCGCCGCCGTCGCGCTCGCCTTCCTCGGCTTGCTGCTCGCCCCCGACTTCGAGACCACGCGGACGCTCGGCCTGCGGCTTCCCTGGTCGCACGGCCTGACGCTCTCGAACTTCCTGCTGCCCGCGCTCTGGGCACTGCTGCTGGCCGGCGGCCTGTGCCGCCCCGGACCGTGGCCACCCGTCAACTGGCCGCCCGCCCTGCGCCGTACGCTCGGGTTCCTGGCTTGGGCTGGCCTCAGCCTGGCGCCGCTGTTTTTCGCTCACACGCTGGACCGTCAGGAATGGGGTACCGTGCTCGGCCATCTCTTGAAGCTATGTGTGTATGTTGTTGTTGCGGCTGGACTTGTAACTGCATTTGAATTGCAAGGGGCGGCGCCGGTAGTTGTGAGGGAGCGCCGCTGGGTCTGTCTCATCCTGCTGCTGGGCGGGCTCGGGGTGAACGCCGGGCTGTCGCTGGCCCAGAGCCGGGGCACGTTGCCGGTGTTCAGTCCGTTGGCCCAAGCCGGGGACCACCAAGCCGGGGACCAGTTGAGTGCCCGCGCCACCGGCACGTTCTACGACGCCAACATGTTCGGCAGCCTGCTGGCCTTCGGTCTGGCGCCCACGCTCAGCCTGCTGGCGCTCCGCGGTCTTGCCCTGCCTTACCGGCTGGGGCTGGGCGCGCTGGCCGTCCTGTTGGGCGAGGCCTTGCTCGCCACCGGCTCACGCGCGGCGCTGTTGAGCTTCGCGGTGGTGCTGGTGGGGTTTGCGTTGCGCGGCGCGCGGCGGCCGCTGCTGTGTGGCGTTGTGTGCGCGCTGGCCTTGGGAGCAGTCGTTCCCCGAGCGGCTTGGGAGCACATGGGCGGGGCGTGGCGCACCGTCACCGGAGGGCCCTCGGCGCAGCATCCCGACGAAGGCACCTTTCGCCGCCTGCGCAGCATGCAGGACGGCTGGCGCCAGTTCCTCGCCCACCCGCTGCTGGGACAAGGCTTCGGCCGCACCTTATATATAGGCGTCCCTTCGCTGGCCGGCGGCGGCTTCGCGGGCGAGGTGGTGCCCTTTCATCGCTCCGACCCCGGTTTCTCCGGGGCGCAGAACATGGTGCTCACCGTTCTCGACGAACTGGGGCCCGTAGGCCTGGTGCTGTTCGGCAGCATCTGGACGGTCACGCTGCGCGGGCTGCGCCCCACCGGCAACGTCATGGAGAGGGCGGTCCGCGAGGGGTTGCGCACCGGGTTGTGGGCGCTGCTCGCCGCCAGCCTGACCGTAGAACTGTTCTACAACGCCCGCCTGCTGGCGCTGCTGCTGGTCGTGCTCGTCACCTGGAGCACAACCGACCGCGAGCCATGGTTCCCGGACCCGCCGCGGCACATGCGCTTGTGTTCCCGAAAACCGACAACCGACAACCGACAACCCTTGGAGTTTTTCCATGCCGCCTGAACGCCGCGAGCGCTTCCTGGTCATCAAGCTGGCGGCGCTCGGCGACGTGCTGCAGGCCACCGGGCTGCTGCGCGCGTTGCGCGCCGCCCGCCCTGGGGCCCACATCAGCGTGGTGACCGCGAGCGAGTGCTGGCCGGTGCTGGAGCACAACCCGGACATCGACGCGGTGGTCAGCCTGCCGACGGCGCTGCTGTGCGGCGGCGGATCGTGGCGGGCGGTCTGGCGACAGGCGGACAGCGCGGCGCGCTTCTGGTGGCGGCTGCGGCAGGAGCGCGGCGGTACGGTACTGATCCTGCATCGCAGCCCGTGGTTGGCGCGCGTGGTGCGCCTGGCCGGCGTGCGCCACGTGATCGGGTTCGAAAGCCCCGGCAACCGCTGGCTGAGCCGCGCCGTTCCGTTTGATGTCACCCAGCACCGCCTGGAGCGCCTCGCCGCGCTGCTGCGCGGCGCCGGCATCGCGTGTGGCGCGCTGCAGCCGCGGCTCGAACTCACCGCCGACGAGCTGCAGTTCGCCGATCGCACCTGGGCGGCGCTGGGCAGGGAACCGGCGCCGCGCGTGGTGCTGGCTCCGGGCGGCGCGGCCAACCCCTGGGCCGCCATGCCCAACCGGCGCTGGCCGTTGCCGCACTTCATCGAACTGGCGCGCCGCCTGTCGCGGGCCGGAGCGCACTTGGTGGTGGTGGGGGGCGCCGACGACCACGCGGCGGCGGCCGCGATGGCGACCGCGATGGACGGCACGCCGGGCATCCGCCTGCTGGCCGCCGCCGGAAGTTGGTCGCTGCGCCAGAGCGCGGCGGTGATCGCGCGCGCCGACGGGCTGGTGGGCAACGACTCGGCCCCGCTGCACCTCGCCACCGCGCTCCACACCCCCGCCCTCGGTCTCTATGGCCCGACGCGTGGCGCGCTCATCCAACTCGCCGGGCTGGGCGGGATGGCGCAGAGCAGCGTCCCCTGTTCTCCCTGTTACGACCCGCGCGCCGGCCTGCGCGGACGCGCCTATACCTGCACGCACGCCGTCTGCATGAGCGCCATCACTGTGGATCAGGCGTGGAGCGCGCTCTGCCACCTGCTGCCGCCGCTGGCGCTCCCCGCCTCGCGCCGGCCCATGGCGCGCGTTGCCGCGGTGGGCGCAGCCACCGGGTGGGTGTTGCCATGAGTCCCATGCCGGTCACGCACGGAATGCCGGTCACGCACCGGGAGGTCCGCGGGACGACGCTCGCCGCGCATCCCCTGCCGGTTTCACCCCGCATGTCGGCCGCTCTGCGGGCCGAGTCGGAGGCCTGCCCGGCACGGCGGCTGACCGCAGCAGCCCAAGCCACCTGGTACGCGCGGCACGGCAAGGCGCTGTTCGACCGTGTTCTCGCCGCCGCGGCGTTGGTGCTGACCCTGCCGCTGTTGTCGGCGGCGGCGTTGTGGGTGGCGGCGGTCTCGCCCGGCCCGCTGCTGCTGGGGCAGTGGCGCATCGGCCGCGGCGGGCGTCCGTTTCGCATGTGGAAGCTGCGCACCATGGATCGCGACGCGGAGGCAGGCGGCTGCGCCCGCTTCGCCGCGCCAAGCGACCCACGCGTGGTCCGCGGCGGCCATCTGCTGCGCGCCTGGCACCTCGACGAACTGCCGCAACTCTGGAACGTGGTGCGCGGCGAGATGGCGCTGGTGGGGCCGCGGCCCGAGCGTCCATTGTTCGTCGCGTTCTTTGGCCGCGCCATTCCCGGCTATACGCACCGCCACGCCGCGCGGCCCGGCCTCACCGGCTGGGCGCAGTTGCGGTTGGGGTACTGCCGCTCGCTGACCGGCGCGCGGCGCAAGACCCGGCTCGACTTGGCCTACCTCGCCCGCCTCTCCTGGCGCGGCGACCTGGCCGTCCTGATGCGCACGCCGTGGTGCGTGGCGCGGCGCGCACTGGGCCGCGGGGAGGAGTCATGAGCGAACCCACGCGTCCGCGCGTCGGGCTGGCCGGCTATGGCTACTGGGGACCGAACCTGGCCCGCGTCCTGCGCCGGTCGGACGGCGGCGACCTGGTCGCGGTCTGCGATCCCGACCCGGCGCGCCTGCACGCCGCGGCCGACGAGCACCCCGGGCTGCAGCGCTTCGCGCGCTACGACGACCTGCTGGCCGTGGTGGACGCCGTGGTGCTCGCCACCCCGCTCGCCACCCACGCCACCTTGGCGCTCGAAGCGTTGCGCCGCGGTCGCCACGTGCTGGTCGAGAAGCCGCTGTGCGGCAGCCTGGCCGAGGCGCGCGCCCTGCTGGCGGCGGCGCACCAGGCGGGCCGCGTCCTCGCCGTCGGACACACCTACCTGCACAGCCCCGCGGTGCAGTTCATCGGCCGGGAGTTGCGCAGCGGGCGGCTGGGGCGCCTGTGTTACATCCGCAGCAGCCGGCTCAACCCCGCCGGCTACCGCGCCGACGCCAACGTGCTATGGGACCTGGCGGTCCACGACCTGGCCATCCTGCAATCCTGGCTGCGCGCCGCACCGCTCGCGGTCCAGGTGATGGCGCGCGGCCGCACGGCGCTGGCGGCGCCCGAGGTGGCGCTGATCCAGTTACGCTATCCGGACGACGTGCTGGTGCAGCTCGAGGTCAGCCGCCTCGCCCCCTGCAAGCAGCGCAGCATGGAGTTGGTGGGCAGCCGCCGCCGGGTGCTCTTCGACGACCTGCGCAGCTTCGACAAGGTGCGCCTGTTTCCGGCTGTGCCCGGCCTGGGGTTCGACGCGGCGGCGCTCGACGCGGCGGCCCTGCGCCGTGGCGCGCTGCCCGGCGACATCGTGGTGCCGCACCTGGCGGGCAGCGAGCCCTTGCAGGCCGAGGTGGACGACTTCCTCAGCGCCGTGTCCTCGGGCGGCGTCTGCCGCGGCGCCGCGCAACACGCGCTGGAGGTGGTCCGCACCCTGGAACGGCTGCAGCAGGCCTGCGACGGCGTGCCCGACCGACCGCCGCGCCGCGGCGTGCAGCCGATGCGAATGGCCGTCGTGCCGCCGCGCGGCGTCACCATCCCCATCATCAGCTCGCCCTGCTTCGCCGGCGCCTTCAGCCGGCTGGGGGTGGACGGACTGGCCGCGCCGGCGCGGTCGCCAGGAGACGACACGTGAACCCTCGCCTGGGTGCCGCCTGCGCGCGCGACACGCTGCAGCCGCGCTGCGGGCGCACGCCCCAGGGGCGTCCCACGCGGTACTGGGCCCATCCCAGCGCGCTCACCGAGGCGCGCTGCGTGGGCGACGACACGCGCGTCTGGGCCTTCGCCCATCTGCTGGCAGGGGCGGTGGTGGGCGCGCACTGCAACCTCGGCGACCACTGCTTCGTGGAGGACGGGGCGCGCGTCGGCGACCGCGTCACGCTGAAAAACGGCGTTGCGCTCTGGCGCGGCGTCAGCGTGGCGGACGACGTCTTCACCGGCCCCGGGGTCAGCTTCACCAACGATCCCCGCCCCCGTGCCTTCCGCCACCTGCCCGCCGAGGCGCTGCTCCCCACCCGGGTCGAGCAGGGCGCCACGCTGGGGGCGCAGGCCACGGTCTTGTGCGGCCGCCGCGTGGCGCGCTACGCCTTCGTCGCCGCCGGCGCGGTGGTCACCCGCGACGTCGCCGCCCACGCCCTGGTCATGGGCAACCCGGCGCGCTGGCGCGGCTGGATCTGCGGCTGCGCCCACAGCCTGGTCCCGCACGCTGCCGGCGCTTGGCGCTGCCCCGCCTGCAACACCCGGTTCGAGGAGAGCGCCGGCTCGTTGACCCCGGTGACGCCCGTCGCCTGGGGAGACGGATGACAACCGGGAGCCCGCGAAGCAAGGAAGAAGTGAAGCAAGGAAGAAACGACGCGAGGAAGAAGCGAAGCCCCTTCCCGTCTGCCGGCGTTTCACTCCCCATGACCGTCTACCACTTCAATCGCCGCTGGGCCCGCCGCGCCGCGCACTGTGTGGACTGGATCGGGACACGGCTGTTCCGGCCACGCGACCATTCCACCTCATCACTCGTCACTCATCACTCAGCACTTATCAAGCGCGTGGCCCTGCTGCGCTGGGAGCAGCTCGGCGACGTGGTGGTGACCTTGCCGGCGCTGGCGGCGGCCCGCGCGGCATGGCCCGGAACGCACGTCACCCTGATCGTGCGGCCGGAGTTGGTCGCCTGGTTGCAGGACGCCGGGGTGGCCGACGCGGTGATCGGCCTGCAGCCGCCCTGGCAGGCGTGGCGTCCGGGAAACTGGATCCGGTTGCTGCGCCTGGCGCGGCGCTTCGACCTGGCCTTCGATTTCCTCGGCGACCCGCGCAATATCCTGTGCGCCCGCCTGCTCGCGCGGCACGCGGTGGGCTACGCGGTGCGCGGCGGCGGCTTCCTGCTGTCGCGCGTGGCCGCGTACCGCCCCGATTTGCCGATTGCGCAGCAGCACCTGCGGCTGCTCGAGGTCGCGGCGCCGACCCCGGCGCATCTGCCGGTCAGCCCGCGTTGCCGCGCTGCCGCGGCGCAACTGCTGCCGGCGACGGTCGGCGATTTCGTGGTGCTGCATCCGGGCGCCGGCCAGCCCAGCAAGGCATGGCCGCACTGGCAGGCGCTGGCCCTGCACCTGGGCGGCGGCGCGGCCTGCGTGCTGACCGGGACGCGAGCGGAGGCGCCGCAGACTGCCGCCCTCGCCGCGGCACTGCGACGCAACGGTCACCGTGTCTGGGACCTCGCCGGCCGCACCGGGCTGCCGGCGCTGGTCGGCATCCTGGGGCGGGCGCGCTGGGTGCTGGCCCCCGACACCGGCGTCATCCACCTCGCCCGCGCGCTCGGCACCCCGACGCTGGCGCTCTTCGGTCCGGTCAACCCCGAAGTGTGGGGCTACGCCGAGCCGCGCCACCGCAGCCTGGTGGCGCCGCAGTCCTGCAGCTTCTGCGCGCAGCGCCGCTGCCCGCGCCGCCAGGATCCCGGCCGCTGCCTCGCCGCCATCCCCGCCCCCGCGGTGGTGAACGCCCTGCGGGAGCTGGTCTGATGCCACGGCGCGGGAAGCGATTTTGGAGGTTGGTGGTTAGTTGCTGGAGACAGCCCGGGCCACCTCGTCCCTCCGCGGCGCCCCGCAGGGGCGCAGGAAAGTAGCCGGGGGCGCCGAGCGCCCCCGGAACTTGGAGTTGCGGGCGTGCGCGCCGCTGGCCTCGCCGTCCCGGCGGGAGGGTCCGCTACCATGCTGGCTGTGACCTCCTCCCCGAAAACCGGTCCTTGGGCCGACGCACGCCCGACGCGGTCGCCTCTGCGGCAGCCGGGCTCCGGGCGCCTACGGCGCCCTCCGCCCCACCGCCGCATGCTTTGCACCCGCTCCCAAGGGAGCCAAAACTGGCCACACTCACTTCATGATCGGACCAGTAGCGGGGAGGAGGTCACTGCGCATCATCGCATTGACCCACCGTGCGGTTGTGTGGAGTGCCGATCATGAGCGAGCGCGCGTTGGTCCTGGGTGGTGGCGGAGCGTCAGGCAATGCTTGGACCATCGGCGTCATCACCGGCCTGTTTGACGCCGGGTTGGATGTGACCCAGGCCGACCTGATCATCGGGACGTCGGCCGGATCGACGGTGGCGGCTCAGATGACCAGCACGATCCGACCGACCGAACTGCTTGCCGCCATCCTTGCCGCTGTGCCCCAGCCACGGATGGGTCCGGCCGGATCCGAAGCTGGACGTGTTCCTATCGGGCCGGCGGCGAACCATATGGAGAGGACAGGCGCGATCATCGCCGCCGCCAAGGATGCGGTCGACATGCGCCGCAGAATGGGTGCGGCGGCGCTCGAAATGGATGCGGCGTCGGACGGCTCTGCGCAAGCGCAGTGGCGCGCCACGGTCGCCGCTCGGCTGCCCAGCCAGCGCTGGCCGCAACAACCGATTCTCATCGTGGCTGTCGATGCCCATACCGGTGAACCGGTCGTCTTCGACCGTCACAGCGGAGTCGAACTGGCGGACGCCGTCGCCGCCAGCTGCGCCAATGGCTTCGGCGTCCCTCCCTACACGATCGGCGAACGCCGCTACATCGACGGCGGCTACCGAGCCAACGAGAACGCCGATCTGGCAGCCGGATACGCGCGGGTGCTGGTACTGTCACCACTCGGCGGCAGATCACGGCACCCGTTGAACTGGGGTACCCATCTCGCAGCGCAGGCCGACGAGCTACGCGCACGCGGCAGCAGGGTCGAAACCATCTTCCCGGATAACAACTCTCAAGACACACTCGGCGTTGGCGTCAATATGATGGATCCGTCGAGGCGTCCGCCCGCCGCTAGAGCCGGTTACGACCAAGGCAGAGCCCTTGCCGAGCAGCTCACCGAATTCTGGCGCTGACGCCCACGAAACCAGTCGACTCGGTAGGCGTGACGACACCGGTTCATGCCTCGAATGGCCGATGGGCGCGGCCCAGCCGAGCTTCACCGCATACTCCCGCACGGCGCGCATCTGCAGCGGCAGAGTCTGCTGGTCATGCGTGGAGACCCACGCATACAGCCCGACACGAAACATGTTCGCCGGTTCCTGGCGCTGGGCAAAACCCTCTTCGATTTTGCTGTGCCGGATGCCTGTTGGGCGGACGTGTACTTAGCGGAAGAAGCGGAGACAGTCAGCGCGATTCCGGCCGGCCCTGGGTTTCCGGCGCCGATCAATCGGCGCCGGCGCATTGGCTCGCGGTCCGGGGGCGGCGCCGCTGCGCGGCTTGCCACCGGCTACGTTCCGCCGCCCCTGCGGGGCGCAGACACGGCGCCGTTGGCCCCCGGCTACCGTACAGCATCCCGCCGTCCCGGCGGGACGGTCCGCTATAATGCTGGCTGCATTCATCGAACAAAAAGGGAAGCGGGCGACCGACATTATGGGAAAAATTGCAGCAGTCCAAGGGCGGGAGATCCTCGATTCGCGTGGCAACCCGACCGTCGAAGCGGATGTGGTGCTGGCCGGCGGGGCGCGCGGGCGCGCCGCGGTGCCGAGCGGGGCTTCCACCGGCGAGCACGAGGCGGTCGAACTGCGCGACCAGGACCCGGGGCGTTACGTCGGCAAGGGCGTGACCCGCGCCGTGGCCAACATCAACGGTGAGATCGCCCGGGCGCTGGCCGGCGGCGACGCCGCCGACCAGGCCGCCCTCGACCGCCGGCTGATCGCGCTGGACGGCACCGAGAACAAGAGCCGCCTGGGCGCCAACGCGCTGCTGGCGGTGTCCATGGCGGCGGCGCGCGCCACGGCGGCCGAACGCGGCTTGCCCCTGTACCTCGCGCTCGGCGGCGAGCAGGCGGTGACCCTGCCGGTGCCAATGATGAACATCCTCAACGGCGGCGCGCACGCCGACAACAACGTCGACTTCCAGGAGTTCATGGTGATGCCGGTGGGCGCGCCGCGCTTCAGCGAGGCGCTGCGCTGGGGCGTGGAGGTGTTCCACACCCTTAAGGGCATCCTGAAGAAG
>Ga0102924_1003881_pt1 | contig 15424 bp, 18 predicted proteins | sample PaiPotPPM11metaG_FD_80116 | JGI IMG/M metagenome (GOLD analysis project Ga0102924, IMG submission 80116) | Iron sulfur acid spring bacterial and archeal communities from Banff, Canada, to study Microbial Dark Matter (Phase II) - Paint Pots PPM... ... | reverse complement strand
GTCGTGATCCGCCCCATCCGCCCCACCATGCTCTTTCCTTCCACGACAGCCGAGGGTACCGGGTGGGAGGCGGGACGTCCCCGGCCCGTCAGTCGGTGTCGATGGGGCTGCCAAACAGGTATCCCTGGGGGTAGGGGCAGCCCACCGCCCGGAGCGATTCCGCCTGGCCCTCGGTCTCGACCCCCTCGGCGATGGCGTCCAGGGCCAAGGCTCCGGCCATGTTCCCCAAGGGTTATGGCGCGTCGGTCCCGGGGCGTTTGGGGATGATGCTGATCGACCCGTCCACCTCGAGAATGGCGAGCTCGCAGCCGGCCGGGCCTTCGATGCCGTGCTGGCGGCACGCCTCGAACACCTCGGCGGTCGTGACCCGTTGACCGCGCAAGCGGGGATGGATGACCTGGCCGTCGCGCACCAGCACGACCGGCGAGCCGACGAAGCGCGCCTCCAACACGGGGTGCCGGCGGAACACCCGGGTGACGGCCCACGCCAGGATGATGATCGTCGATGACGTGGCGACCCCGACGGGGAAGTTGCCGAGGCCTCCCGTCATGGCGTTCTGCACGGCGTTGGCGAGGGCCATGAGCATGGCCAGGTCGTAGACGTTGAGCTGGGCCGCCTCCCGCTTGCCGAGCAGTCGGAAGCCGGCCACCAGAAACACAAAGACGATGGCGGCCTTGATCGCCTGCACCTCGACGCGGTGCACGGAGATGGGCTTGACGGCGGCCAGCACGACGCTCACGGCAGGCGCAGCCCCCGGTAGTGGCGCCGGGTCTTGAGGACGGGCGCGTCACGGGGGACCACGCTCATGGTCCCGTCGACCTCGAGCACCACCATGTGAACGCCGTCGAGGCTGTCGAGGCCGTGCTCCCGCAGAGCGGCGTCGAGCTGCTCCCGGCTCACTCCCTGGCGCTTCATGTGCGAAGCGATGACCTTGCCGTCGGAGACCAGCAGGGACGGCTCCCCGATCAGCGCCGCCTCGACGCGGGTGGACCGTCCGATGAGCCCGTTGAGGAGACGGTTGAGGAGCAGGAGCACGATGGCGGCCACGATGCCGCCGCCGAGGGTGTTGTCGTTGTCGATCATGGCGTTCTGGACGGCGTTGCCCAGGATGATGATCAGGACCAGGTCGTAGAGGCCCATTTGGCCCAGTTCCCGCTTGCCGAGCAGGCGCAGCCCGGCCACGAGGAACAGGTAGATCAGCGCCGTCTTGCCGGCGATCACCAGCGCGGTGTGCAGGTTGGGGTAGTCGAAGACGTCCTTCAGCACAGGAGGAGCGGTCCTGGGGCATCATCGGGGCCGACATGGCCCTGCTCGACGCGACGGCATCGACGGCGGCGATCTACCTGTTCCTGGTGGCGGCCCTCCGGCTGCTCAGCCGCCGCCAGCTCGGTCAGCTCACCGTCATCGACCTCGTGGTCGTCCTGGTCCTCGGGAGCACCGTCGAGACGTCGATGATCCACGGGGACACCTCCCTGTCCGTCGGGCTCGCCAGTGCGGCGACTCTACTGATCATGAACGGGCTGATGACCGTCGTGTTCCTGCGCCATCCGCGGTTGAGCCACCTGGTCAACGGCGGCCCCATCCTGCTCGTCAACCACGGCCAGGTGGTGGAGGAGCACCTGCGCCGGGCCGGCCTGACCGACGCCGACCTGCTCGAGGCGTTGCGCTCCCAGGGCTATGACGACCCCGCTGATGTGCGCGCCGCGGTCCTGGAGACGGACGGCACCGTCTCGGTCATCCCCGATCACCACTGACGGCCCGAGTCACGCCCGACGGGGGACGGCCTTCCAACCCATCCCCGCCAGCCTATCGAGAGCCCGGACGCGGCTTACCATCGGGCGGTGCCGAAGGACCGACTCCAGTCGTTCAGCGACGGCGTGATCGCCATCCTCATCACGATCATGGTGCTCGAGCTGAAGATCCCCACCGGGACGGACTGGTCCGCCCTGCGCAAGCTGGTCCCGATCTTCCTTACGTACGTCCTCAGCTTCGTGAACCTGGGCATCTACTGGAACAACCACCACCACCTGCTCCAGGTCACCGAGCGGACCAATGGCACGATCCTGTGGGCCAACCTCCACCTGCTGTTCTGGCTGTCACTCCTGCCCTTCTTCACCGGTTGGATGGGGGAGAACCACTTCGCCACCCTTCCCACCGCCGCCTACGGGGGCGTGCTCCTCCTGGCCGCCGTGGCCTACTTCCTGCTCCAGACCGCCCTCGTCTCCGAGCACGGCGCCGACTCGACGCTGGCGTCCGCTCTCGGGCGCGACCTGAAGGGGAAGATCTCCCCGGTCATCTATGTGGTGGCCATCGGCCTGGCGTTCGCCGACCGGTGGGTGGCGCTCGGCCTGTACGTCGTGGTCGCCCTCATGTGGCTGGTGCCTGACCGGCGCATCGAGGCGACGACCAAGCGAGCCTGACCCTGTCTTTGGCGTCGGTGCCCTCAGACGGCGATCTCCAGGAGTCAAGTGTTCGGCGCCGATTTTGGCTCGAACGCTTGAGTGACGGAGATCCGCTTCAGCACCGAGACCTTCACGACGGCGAAACACACCCGGAACGCGGCGGCCCTAATGCCCCCGGTCGCCTTCTTCCCCAGCCCGGAGGCTCCGGGGGAGATCTTCGGATCCAACGTGTTCACCAAGGCGGTCATGCAGCAGCGCCTGCCCAAGCCGGTGTTCAAGTCGGTCATGGCCACCATCGAGCACTCCAAGCCAGCAGGTGGTTGTGGCGGGTGGGGAAGTCGCTGACGTCCAAGGCCGTCCCGGCGAAGCCGACGGCCGGATGTACCTTCCCCTCCGACAGGAACCGCTCAGCGATGCCGCGCTGATCGAGGACCTCGATGGTGCGGGAGTGGAGCCGGCCGGCCCGCGATCCGTCGACGTCCTGGCTGGCGCGTCGTTCGACGATGACGGCGTCGACCCCCGCCAACGCCAGCTCGCCCGCCAGCATCAGCCCGGTCGGGCCTCCTCCTGCGATCACCACCGCACGCTCGGTCGACCCATCTGGCCAAGGCAACGCACCCATTGCATGACTCCCGAGTCCAGAGGTTCAGGAAGTGATCGGCTCAGGCGGCGGCTCGACCCGCTCGATCGTGTCGATGCGATCGAGCGACCGGTCGAAGGACGCGATCCGTCCGACGCCTGTGCTCTCGGCACAGGCCACGAGATAGGCCTCGGCGAAGTCGACACGGTCGGTCTCGTACACCTCGACGGCGCGCAAGAGCAGTGAGGGATCGACACAGACGATCGAGTCGAACGCGATGAGCGACCGCAACGCCTCGGCGACGTCATCCCGGGGCGCTTCGTAGAACGACTCCAGGACGCACACCGTCTCGGCCGCCACAAGATCGGTGAGGAGCAATTCCGTCTCGGCGCTGAGGAAATCGGTGGCGCGTGTCGCCATCCCGGGCGGGTCGCCGGTCAGGTGACGGACCAAGACGTTGGTGTCGACGAACGCGCTCAACCTCGTGCCGCGGCTCGACCGGCTCTCGTGCGCCGAATGACCTCGTCCCACGTGACGTTGCGTCTCGCCGCGGGCACGCGGATCGTCCCCGCCAAGTCGAGGAAGTCGGGTGTGCGAGCCAACACCGCACGCTTGCCCTCCACGCGGAAGACGACCTCATCGCCCTCCTTGATCCCGAGCGCGTCTCGCACCGCTTTGGGCACCGTGACCTGGCCTTTCGACGTGACCTTCGCCGCAGCATCCACTCAGGTGTCTCCTTACTCCAAGACAAACGTAAGGATAGCCCAAACCGCGCGTCAGCCTTCCCCGGGGTCTGCTCCGGGCCGGCGGCGACGGCGCCCGGAACGACCGCGGGCTGGCCGGCGGCAGCGGCCATGTTCCCCTGGCCGTCGAAACGGACAATCATGGTCGTCATGAGAGTGCGCATCGACGCCGAGCGCTGCCAGGGTCACGGGCGCTGTTACGCCTTGGCCCCCGAGCTGTTCGCCGCCGATGAGATCGGCGACGGCGTCGTCATCGGCGACGGCCGCGTCGAGGCGGCGGCTCTGGATCGCGCCCGTCTCGCCGTCGCCAACTGCCCGGAGCAGGCCATCACCATCGAGGAGGCTGACTGATGGGTCACCACGAGCCGGTCACGGACTGGGAGACCGACTTCGACCACACCGACGACGTCTGGGCCGCCGACCCGTTCCCGATCTGGGACGAGCTGCGGGCCAAGTGCCCGGTGGCGCGCACCACCCGCTACGGCGGGGGCTGGCTGCCGACCCGCTTCGAGGACGTGGCCGCCGTCGCCTACGACACGGATCGGTTCAGCTCCCGCAGCGTGCTCATGACCGAGTTCCGCGCCCCGATGGAGCTGGCGCCCGCCGGCATCGCCCCGCCGATCTCCTCGGACCCGCCGTACCACAAGGACGCCCGCCGGATGCTGCTGCCGATCTTCTCACCACAGGCGGTGGACCGGCTGGAGCCCTCGACGCGGGCGTACTGCGAGGAGCTGATCGACGAGTTGCGGGGGAGGGACGTCGTCGATGCGGCCGCCGAGTACGCCCAGCACATCCCCGTGCGGGTGATCGCCAACATGCTCGGGCTGCCGGAGGCCGACGCCGACGCCTTCCGGGGGTTCGTCGACCACGTCATCGGGGGCGTGGCCCTTCCCATCGAGCAGCGGGTCGAGGGGATGCTGGCCCTGTTCGGGTACCTCCAGGGCCACATCGAGGACCACATCGCCCATCCCCGGGAGGACCTGATCTCGTTCCTGCTGGAGTCCGAGCTGGACGGTCAGCCGCTCGACGCCTTCCAGGTGGCGCGCACCATCGGGCTGCTGCTCATCGCCGGCATCGACACCACGTGGAGCGCCATCGGCGCCTCGATCTGGCACCTGGCCAAGACCCCCGCCGACCGGCAGCGTCTGGTGGCCGAGCCGGGCCTGTTGCCGACGGCCATCGAAGAGCTGTTGCGGGCCTACTCCCCGGTGACCATGGCCCGCCTCGTGCGCGCCGACATGGAGTGGCACGGGTGCCCGATGAAGGCCGAGGAGTGGGTGCTGCTGTCGTTCCCCGCCGCCAACCGCGACCCGGACGCGTTCGAGCGGGCCGACGAGGTGATCATCGATCGTCAGGACAACCGGCACGCCGCCTTCGGGTTGGGGATCCACCGGTGCGCCGGTTCGCATCTGGCCCGGATGGAGCTGCGGGTGGCGTTGGAGGTGTGGTTGGCCGCGTTCCCGGAGTTCGGCCTCGCCGACCCCGACGCCGTGACGTGGGCGGCCGGGCAGGTCCGCGGGCCGCGCTGCCTGCCGGTCAGGATCGAAGCCTGATTGCGGGAGGGCTTCGGCGGCACCGGCGGCGGGTACGCGCAAGGGGATGAGCTCGCCGATCACCGTCCTGGTGGCCGATGACGAGCCTGACCTGCGGCTGCTGGTCCGGCTCGTGGTCGAGGGAGCGGGCTACCGGGTCGTCGCGGAGGCGGTCGACGGCGACGATGCCCTGGCCGCCTTGGCCCGGCTGTCGCCCCCGCCGGTGCCCACGGTGATGATCCTGGACAACCGCATGCCCGGCGCCTCGGGGCTCGACGTCGCCGAGCGCGTGCTGGCGCAGACTCCCGAGCAGCGCATCATCCTGTTCAGCGCCTTCCTCGACTCCACCGTTCGGGAACGGGCCGACCAGCTCGGGGTGCGCGCCTGCGTGGCCAAGGCCGACGTGCGGCGGCTCCCCGGCGTCATCGCCGCCGTGGTCGGGGAGGAGTAGGCCGCCGCTTCAGCGGGCCTTCGGCTCGGGGTTCGGCAGGGGCGGGAGCCCTTGCGCCTTGCGAAGCTCCCTGATGACGTTGCGGCGCGCCCACTCGAGAGCCTCGGGATAGGTCGACGTCGCCCCGCCGGCGGCGAGCTCCAGGCTGTGGCGCAGGCGATCCTGGATGTCGGACGCCGAGGGGCGCTTGACGCCCGCCGGCCACCGCTGGCGCAGGAGCTGGGCGGCGGTCCCTTCCGTCCACGAGGCGATGCTCGTCAGGAACTCGGCCCCGGCCCCGGCCGCCCGCGTGGCCTGCCACAACGCCCAGGCCGAACCCAGGCTGGACTTGGCATGTGAAGAGCGCGATGGAGCGGGGCGAGCGAGCGGGGGAGCAGGAGCGATGGTCGGGAGCACGGCAAGCCTCTCTGTGGCTTCAGAAGAGGCGTCGTGCCTACTGGCAGCGTCGACGCTGCCCGTCAGGCGTCCCTTCGGGATGCCCCATCGTACCGCGTCGGGCCCGCCTCCCCTGACATGGCGACCGGCCGTGGGCCAGCATGGGCCATGACCCTCACCGAGCGGATCGTCGTCGACGGCCTGGGACGGCTGCCGCAGTTCTCCCACGCCGGGCTCACCGAGCACCTCGTCTTCGTGTCGGGCACGCTCGGCGTCGGCGACGGGCTGGCGCTCGTCGACGGGGGAGTGGGTCCCGAGACCACGCAGACGCTGCGCAACATCGGGCGCATCCTCGAGGCGGCCGGCGGGTCGTGGGACGACGTCGTCAAGGCCAGCGTGTACCTCGCCGACATGGCGGACTTTGCGGCGATGAACGAGGCCTACGGCGCCTTCTTCACCGGTGCCCCGCCGGCCCGCATCACGGTGGGCGACGTGGGACTGGCCCTCGGCGCCCGGGTGGAGATCGAGTGCGTGGCCCGACGGGCGCGCCATGGGGCACGAGCGTCGGGACCGGTGATTGGTCGACGCACCGGCTTCGTGGAACATGACGGTGAGTCGCTGTACTTCGAAGTGTCGGGTGAGGGCGGTGTCCCAGTCGTCCTGAGCCACGGCGCCGGCGGGAACCATGCCGCCTGGTTCCAGCAGGTCGCGCCGTTGGCGCGCGATCGGGCGGTGATCACGTGGGACCATCGGGGGTACGGGCGGTCGTCCGACCGAGCCGATCGCTCCGGGCCGGAGGTGGCCGTCGGTGACCTGCTGGCCATCCTCGACCACCTCGGCGTCGACCTCGCCGATCTGGCCGGGCAGTCGATGGGGGGTTGGACCACGGTCGGGGTGGCGTTGGCCCGACCCGCCTTGGCCCGGAGCCTCGTGCTCGCCGACACCCTCGGGGGCATCACCTCCCCGGCCATCGCCGCCGGATTCGGCCGGAGCCGATCGGTCGCCTTCGGTCCCGGTGACTCCTTGGGGGTCCACCCGGCGCTCGGGACCGGCTTCTCGGAACGGGAGCCCGAGCGGGCCCACCTCTACCAGATGCTCGGACAGATGGGCAGCGCCGATGCCGCCGTCGTCCTTCCCCGCCTGATGGCGGTGACCCACGACGCCGACGAGGCGGCCCGGCTGACCATGCCCGTGCTGTGCGTCGTCGGCGACGGCGATCCACTCATCCCGCCAGCATCGGTCCGGGCCCTCGCCGACCTCCTCCCCGACGCCCGGGTCGTCGAGGTCACCGGCGCCGGGCACTCGCCCTACTTCGAGTCCCCGGAGATGTGGAACGCCGTGGTCCGCCAGTTCCTCGGAGAGGTGGAACGTGGCCGTTCTGAGAAAGTTTGACGGGGAAGGTCACTCTCCGGCCCAATGTGCCGACAAAGGTCAGTATGGCCCGAGACCCCGGCGGCATGGCGACCGGCGCCCGCGGGCGGGGCCAGGACCGGCCCGCCATCGACGATGAGGTGTGGCTCGGCGGCTTGGCGCTGCTCCTCGCCTCGGCCTCCGATGCCGTGTACTGCGAGGACTCGGGGGGGCGGATCACCCACTGGAACCGCAGCGCCGAGCGACTGTTCGGCCGCTCCGCCGACGCCGTCATGGGCATGCTCAGCGCCGGGCTCTACCCCGAGCACCGTCAGGACGAGCGGGCGTTCCTCTCGCGCCGGGTGGACGCCGGGGAGGTCGTCGAGGGCTACGAGACGGAGATCCGCCGCCACGACGGGCTGGTCGTCCCCGTCGAGTTGACGGCCTGCCCGATCAAGGGCGCGGGCCGGACGGCGGTCGGCGCCTGGGTGCCGGTCAGGGACGTGACCGAGCAGAAGGTCGCCGAGGCCACGCTGGCCGACTGGGCGAGCCGCATCGACGAGGCGGAGGAGCTGGCCCACGTGGGCCTCTGGCTGTGGGACCAGGCCAGCGGGAGCGTGCAGATGTCGCGGGGGCTCCATCGCATCCTCGGTGTCGATCCGCACGACTTCGACGGTACCCTCGAGACGTACATCGGCTTCAGCCCTCCCGAGGACGCCGCCCCGCTCGCCGCGGCCATGCAGGAGGCCTACGAGACGTCGGCCTCGTTCGAGCGCGAATACCGAGTGGTGCGGCGGGGGCCGCCGCACTGGGTCTACGCCCGGGGTGAGCCGGTGCTCAACGCCGTCGGCTCCACCGTGGGACTGCGCGGCGTCGTCCAGGACGTCACCGAGCGCAAGCAGTCGGAGGCCGCCCTCCTCGAGCACACCGCGCAGATGAGCGAGCAGGCCACCCATGATGCCCTCACCGGCCTGCCCAACCGGAGCCTGTTCCTCCGCCGGCTCGGGGATGCCCTCGCCCGGAGCGCCGGTACCGACGAACAGGTGGCCGTGCTGTTCGTCGACCTCGACGGGTTCAAGCTGGTGAATGACAGCCTGGGCCACGCCGTCGGCGACTCGGTCCTGGTCGCCCTGGCCGGGCGCATCCGGTCGGTCCTGCGGCCCACGGACACGGTGGCGCGGTTCGGGGGCGACGAGTTCACCATCGTGTGCGAGAGCCTCCCCAACGAGGACTACGTCCTGGGCATCGTCGAGCGGGTGGGCCAGGCGGTGTCGGTGCCCCTCCGGCTCGACGACGGCGTGGAGGTCTCCATCACCACCAGCATCGGCATCGCCTTCGCCACCGGAGCGGAGGACAACCCCGAGGAGCTGCTGCGGGACGCCGACGTCGCCATGTACCGGGCCAAGGCCCAGGGACGGGCGCGGGCGACGGTGTTCGACGCGGCGATGCACACCCAGGCGGCGGAGCGCCTCGAGACCGTCAGCCGGCTGCGGGGCGCCGCCGACAGGGGCGAGCTGCGGTTGTACTACCAACCCCAGGTGTCGCTGGACCGGTCCGAGGTCGTCGGCGTCGAGGCCCTGATCCGCTGGGAGCATCCCGAGCGCGGACTGGTGCTGCCCGACCAGTTCATCCCCTTGGCCGAAGAGGCCCAGCTGATCGGTCCCATCGGCCGGTGGGTGCTCGAGGAGGCGTGCCGCCAGGCGGTCGAGTGGCAGCGCCAGCGCCCCGGGCTGGCCCCGCTGAAGATGGCGGTGAACGTGTCCGCGTCCCAGCTCACCCAGGGCGACATGGTGACGACGACGGCGAGGATCCTCCGGGACACCGGGATGGATCCCGCCAGCCTGTGCCTGGAGATCACCGAGGGCGTCCTCATGGGCGACGCCGACGGCTCCCTCGGCGCGCTGCGCGGCCTCAAGGAGCTGGGCGTCACCGTCGCCGTCGACGACTTCGGGATGGGGTACTCCTCGCTGGCCTACCTCCAGGACTTCCCGGTGGACATCTTGAAGGTCGACCGGGCGTTCGTCGCCCGGCTCGACCCGTCCCTTCCCCAGCGCAAGGCCCTGGTGGCCGTCGTCATCGACCTCGCCCATGCCCTGGGGCAGATCGCCATCGCCGAAGGCGTCGAGACCGTCGAGCAGCTCGACGACCTCATCTCCCTCGGCTGTGACATCGGGCAGGGCTACCTGTTCGGGCGGCCGCAGGCGGCCGGGATCTGGGCCCCGTAGCGCCGGGCGCGGGTAGCTTTCGGGTATGTACGCGGCCGAGGCGGCCCGGGCCCACCCTGACAAGGCGGCCATCATCATGGCGTCGGGCGGCGAGGTGGTCACCTTCGCCGAGTACGAGGCGGCCGCCAACCGCGTCGCCCACCTCTTCCGCGACACCGGGCTGCGGCGGGGCGATCACGTGGCGATCTTCATGGACAACGACCACCGCATGCTCATCACCGAAGGGGGTGCCGAGCGCAGCGGCCTCTACTACACCTGCGTGAACTCGTACCTCTCGGCGGAGGAGACGGCCTACATCGTCAACGACTGCAAGGCTCGGGTGGTCGTGACGTCGGCGGCCAAGGCCGACGTGGCGTCGCAGCTCCCCGCCTTGTGCCCCGACGTCGAGCGCTGGCTGATGGTCGGCGGTGGCGACGAGCCGTTCGAATCCTGGGACGAGGCCGTCGCCGCCTGCCCGACGGGACCGATCGCCGACGAGCAGCTGGGCACGGCCATGCTGTACTCCTCGGGCACCACCGGTCGCCCGAAGGGGATCCTGCGCCCGCTCCCCGAGGCCCATCCGGGCGAGAACCTGCCCCTGCTCCACGGCCTCAAGGTCCTCTGGCGGCTGCGGGAGGGGATGATCTACCTGTCGCCGGCGCCGCTGTACCACTCGGCGCCCCAGGCCAGCGTGGCGTTGGCGCTCCGCCTCGGGGCCACGGCCGTGATCATGGAGCACTTCGACGCCGCCCACTACCTCGAGCTGATCGCCAGGCACCGGGTGACGCACTCGCAGGTGGTGCCCACCATGTTCTCGCGGCTGCTCAAGCTGCCCAAGGAGGTCCGGGAGGCGGCGGACGTGTCCTCGCTGGAGGTCATCATCCATGCTGCCGCCCCGTGCCCGGTGCCGGTCAAGGAGCAGATGATCACCTGGTTCGGCCCCGTGCTCGTGGAGTACTACGCCGCCACCGAGGCCAACGGGTTCACCTACACCGACTCGGAGGACTGGCTGGCCCACCGGGGGACGGTCGGCCGGGCCGTCCTGGGTGAGGTGCTCATCCTCGACGAGGACGGTCAGCCCTGCCCGACGGGGACGCCGGGGACGGTGTGGTTCCGGGGCGCCACCAACTTCGAGTACTTCAACGACCCGGCCAAGACCGCCGAGTCCCGCAACGCCGCCGGCGACACGAGCACGGTCGGCGACGTCGGGTACCTGGACGAGGACGGCTACCTCTACCTCACCGACCGCAAGACCCACATGATCATCTCTGGCGGCGTGAACATCTACCCGCAGGAGGCCGAGAACCTCCTGGTGACCCACCCGAAGGTCATGGACGCGGCGGTGATCGGCGTCCCCGACGAGGACCTCGGGGAGGTGGTGAAGGCGGTCGTCCAGCCGGTGCCGGACGTGGAGCCCGGCCCCGATCTCGAGCGCGAGCTCATCGCCTTCTGCCGCGAGCACCTGGCCCACTTCAAGTGCCCCCGCACCGTCGACTTCGAGGACGAGCTGCCCCGACTTCCCACCGGCAAGCTGTACAAGCGCCTGCTGCGGGACCGCTACTGGGGCGCCCACACCACCCGCATCGTGTGACCCTCAGCCTCAGAACCTCAGCCTCGGAACCCGGCGATGACCTCAGGCGTCATGCCCCACAGCGAGCGGATGGTGGTGCCCCCGTCCACGATCAGCGTCTGCCCGGTGATGCGGGCGGCCAGGTCGGAGGACAGGAAGAGCGCGGCGTTGCCGATGTCGCGTGCCCGCGGGGCGGCGAGGGGATTGGTGGAGTCCACCGCGTACCGGCCCTCGGGTTGGTCCTCGTTGCCGCTCCCGACGTTGCCGGGCGCCACGGCGTTGACCCGGATGCCGTAGCGCCCCAGCTCGTCGGCGAAGGTCCTGGTCAGGGAGATGACGCCGGCCTTGGCGGCGCCGTAGGCGACGTGGTAGGCGGCGGCGGCGATGCCGTCGACGGACGCGATGGCGACGATCGAGCCGCCCGTCCCCTGGGCGATCATCCGGCGCCCGACCTCCTGGAAGAGGTAGAAGACCTGGGTCAGGTTGTTGTGGATCGTCCACTGCCAATCGGCGTCGGTGAAGTCCTCCACCGTGTCCCACCGGGCCCCGCCGATGATGTCCACGCACACGTCGATCCCACCCAACGCCTCGACCACCTCGTCGAGCGCCCGTCGCACCTCGGCCCGGTCGGTCATGTCCGCCACCACCGCCACGGCCTGGCCCCCGGCGGCGGCGATCTCGGCCACAATGCCCTGGGCGCGGCCGGCGTCGATGTCGATGCAGGCCACGCTGGCTCCGGCCTCGGCCAGCTTGAGCGCCGTGATCCGGCCGTGGCCGGCCCGCTCGGGGATGTAGCCGGCGCCGGACACCAGGGCTCGCTTCGCGGTCAGGCCAAGATCGATCATCCGCGCTCCTCGGGCCGGCGTTCGGCCCCTGACGGTAGGTCTTGGTAGGCCGCCGGGCACACAGGGAGCGGGGGCGCGGGCGGCGAATAGCACCGGGTGATCACCCGCCGGACCTTCCTGAGGGGCACCCTCGCCGCCCGCGCCCTCCTGGCCGCCGGGCCGGCGGCCGCCGAAGCCGCCGACCGCCCGCGCCTACGCCGCCCCGGATCGCTGCCTGACCCTGGCCGCCGGGCGGGAACCCACGACCCCACCACGCCCATTGAGCACATCATCATCGTCATGCAGGAGAACCACTCCTTCGACGAGTACCTGGGGATGCTCCCCCGTCGGGGGCAGCCGCTGGCCGACGGGTTCTCCTTCGATCACCAGGGCCTGCCCACCAACGCCAACCCCTTGTCCCACGGGGGCTCGCAGCGGGTGTCCCGCCGCAGCGGCTACTGCCCCGGCAACAGCGCCGGCCAGAGCTGGAACAGCACCCACCTGTCCGTCGACCACGGCCGCATGGACGGCTTCGCCCGTCTCGACCCCGGTGCGATGGGCTACTTCGACGAGGCGGACATCCCCTTCTACTACTCGCTGGCCAAGTCCTTCACCCTGGCCAACCGCTGGTTCGCTTCGGCGCCCGCCCAGACCTACCCGAACCGGCGCTTCCTGTACGCGGGCACGGCCCAGGGCACCATCTCCACCGACAACAGCAACTTCAGCCTCCCGCCGCCGGCCGCCGGCTCGATCCAGGACTCGCTCATCCGTCACGGCCTGACCTGGCTCGACTACGTCACCGACCTCCCCGACACCGCCATCGTGCCGAGCAACATCGAGCGTTACCCGCAGTGCTATACGTCGATCGCCCGGTTCTACACCGACTGCGCGCTGGGGACGCTTCCCGCCGTCTCGTTCGTGGAGTCCGACGGGGGGGTGCCCGGGATCGTGGGAGGGCCGCTCGCCGGCGCCCTGGCGGCGTCCGAGCTGCCGCTGCCGAGCGCCGTCCAGCGGGGGCTCGACCAGTTCCAGGCGGCGGGAGGTGACGAGGAGGGCGACGACGTCCGCATCGGCGAGGCCTTCGTCTCGCGCGTGGTGCGGGCGGTGATGGCCTCCCCGGCCTGGGAGCGGACGCTGCTGGTGTGGTGCTACGACGAGCACGGCGGCTACTACGACCACGTGCCGCCTCCCGCCGCCATCCCTCCCGACGCCATCGCCCCCCGTCTCTCACCCGGGGATCAGCCGGGGGGCTACGACATGTACGGCGTCAGGGTGCCGGCGGTCGTGGTGTCGCCGTGGTCGCGGCCGCACGCCGTCACCAACGTGGTCCACGACCACACCTCGATCCTGGCCGAGATCGAGCGGACGTGGAACCTCCCGGCGCTCACCTGGCGCGACGCCAACGCCACCGGCCTCAGGGACTTCCTCGACTTCCGGCGGCCTGCGCTGCTCACCCCGCCCACGCTGGCGGCACCGGGACGCGCCGACCTGGCCTCGTGCTCATGAGCTGGGGGCAGCTCGAAGCCGAGGCGCCGGACCTGGCGGGCAGCGGGGGCTGGCGGTCCGGTCGGCGGGCTACGAGCCAGCCGAGCGCTACGTGCTGTTCGAGCTGCTCGTGGCCGAGGCCCGGTGCAACGGCTACGGGGACGTGGAGCTCCCCGCCTGCCGCCGCTGGCTGGCCTGACCCCGGGGTTGGGGTGAGCCGAACCGGCGGGAGTGGCGGGCGTGACCGGGGTCGGAGCCCGGGGCCGCGGGGCCATGTTCCCCGGACGGTCAGCGTTCCTGGGTGGGCATCGACTGACGACGGGGCACCACCGGGTGGGCGCCCCCGAGCTCGGATTCCTCGGAGACCTCGTTGCACGTGCCCGACAACGCCACCGGGGTGAGCGGGACGGCCGGGAGGCGGGGCGGCGTGTGGTCCGGGCGGCTGCGGAACAGCGTGGATGTCAGGTCGCCGACCGACTTGCGTCGCCAACGTGAGACGTTGGGCACCTCGATCCCGAACCGGGCGTGCAGGAACTGGAGCTGTGACGTGTGGTCGAAGGTCTCTGAGGCGATGTGACCACCCCGGCTGAACGGGGACATCACCAGCATCGGGACCCGGACCCCCAGACCGAGCGGGCCGCGGATGCCGAAGGTGTCGGTCGCCAGCGCCTTGGTCGTGGTCAGCTCCTCGTCGGGCGTTCCCGGCGGCGGCGTGGGCGGCGCCACGTGGTCGAACCAGCCGTCGTTCTCGTCGTACATGAGGAACAGCACCGTCTTCGACCACACCCCGGGGTTGGAGGCCAGGGCGTCGAGGACCAGCGAGGTGAACCACATGCCCCGTTCGGGTGTGGCCGAGGGGTGGTCGTCGAAGCCGAGGGGAGGGATGAGCCAGGAGACGCTCGGCAGCGTTCCGGCGGCGATGTCGCGCGCGAACTCGCCCGGGAAGGTCGGGCCGAACGCCTTCTGGTACAGGGTCGACGCCGGATCCTCGAACGCCCGGAAGTAGGGCAGGACGTGGTCAGTCGCCAGCATCACCGCCGGGTTCAGGGTCGGGTCGTAGAGCAACGGGTCCCAGCTCGGATAGGCGTTGAGCGAGGCGTAGCGCACCCCGGCGTCGACGGACGACGGGTGGTACACCTTCCACGCGATCCCCGCGTCCTCGAGCACCTCCTGCACCGTGGTCCACGTGCAGGACCAGCGGACGGTCGGGTCCGGGTTGGTGTCGGTCACCGGTCCGCCCTGGCGACCGGCGGGGTCGATGGTGCCGCTGTTTGCCATCAGCCGGTTGGGGTGCGTCGGACCCAGGATCGAGCAGTGGTACGCGTCACAGAGGGTGAAGGCGTCGGCGAGCGCGTAGTAGAAGGGCAGATCGGCGCGGGTGTAGTAGCCCATGGTCATGGCCCCGTTGGCGCCCTCGTTGGAGGGGCGGGTGTGCACGGCGGCGAAGGCGTCCATCCGGCCGCCGTTCCAGCACTGGTGCATGGGGCCCCAGTTGTGGGTGAGGTCGTTGGTGCACGCCTCGCCGGCCGAGGCCGAGGTGTCGAGGTGGAACGGGAGGAGCACGCCGGGCGGGGTGAGCGAACCACCCCCCGGATAGACCTGGGCGAAGTTGCCGAGGGATCCCGCCGGATGGTCGTCGAAGCCCCGGCCCCGACGGTAGGAGCCGAAGTAGTGGTCGTAGGAGCGGTTCTCCATCATGAGGAATACCACGTGCTCGACCGCTCCCAGGTCCGAGCCGGCGGGCCGGGCGGCGGCGGCCCGGGCGACGGTCCGGGTGCTCGAGGCGGCGAGGGGGCGCGAGGCGGCGAGGGGCCGAGAGGCGGCGAGGGCGCGCGACGAGAGGCCGAGCGCGCCGGCGGCCCCCAGGCCGAGGGCGCCGAGCATCTGGCGCCGGGACAGGGTCGCGTC
>Ga0102924_1003878_pt1 | contig 15427 bp, 11 predicted proteins | sample PaiPotPPM11metaG_FD_80116 | JGI IMG/M metagenome (GOLD analysis project Ga0102924, IMG submission 80116) | Iron sulfur acid spring bacterial and archeal communities from Banff, Canada, to study Microbial Dark Matter (Phase II) - Paint Pots PPM... ... | reverse complement strand
GAGCTCGGGCAGCGACGGTGGTCCGGACGGTTCGGGCAGCACGAGCGACTCGGGGAGCTCGGGAGGAGGCGATGCCGGTGCTTCGATCGGCGGGGACGCCGGAATCGACTGCCCGACCGCGCCCTGCTCCGGGGGGCAGGCGTGTTGCGCGCAGCCGGGCGCCGGAGCACCCGCCTGCAAGCCATCGTGTGCCGCGAGCGACTCGCTCCGGTGCCTGCGCCCGTCCGACTGCGGCGGCGGCACCCCCGAGTGCTGCGGAACGATCGTCGTCAACGGCGGGATGCTCCCGAATTGCGACGTCCAGTCCTTCACCACCCAGTGCGTCGCCAGCTGCGTATCCAACCTCCTGGTCAACTGCTTCGCGACCGACACGCTGCACCTGTGCACGCAGCCCTCGGACTGCGCGAAAGACACAGCGAACCAGAACTGCTGCGCCCTCAGCGGGCGCCAGGTTTGCGTGAGCGACGGCTTGAAGATGGCCGCCGCCCTGACGTGCAAGTAGTGTCTCGAGTCGCCGTCGCATGAATCCGCTCGGACGACTGGAGCAGGCTCTCGCGAGTTATCCGGGGGTCGCTCCGGAGACGACGGAGCACATCCTCGGCACGATCCTCGTCATCGCGGCTTACGCCGTTCTGCGCCGGCTCGCCAGGCGCATCATCACGCGCACGGTCTCCGAGCCGTCGACCCGCTACCAGGCGACGGCCGCGATCACGTACCTCGTCGGCGGCATCGCGCTCGTGGTGCTCGCGAAGATCTGGATCGCCGGTATCAGCGGGTACGCGACGTACCTCGGCCTGCTCAGCGCCGGCGTGGCGATCGCCTTGCAAGACCCTCTCACGAACCTCGTCGGCTGGTTCTTCATCATCACTCGTCGCCCGTTCACGGTCGGCCACCGTATCCAGATCGGTTCGCACATCGGCGATGTCGTCGACATCCGGGTCTTCCGGTTCGTCATGCTCGAAGTCGGCAACTGGGTGCACGCCGATCAGAGCACCGGCCGCGTCGTACACGTACCCAACGGAATGGTCTTCAAGAACCCCGTCTACAACTACGACGAAGGCTTCGGCTACATCTGGAACGAAATCGAAATCGTCGTCACGTTCGGGAGCAACTGGCGCAAGGCGAAGGAGCTTTTTCTCAAGACCGTGACCGAGCACGCCGAGCGAATCTCGCCCAACGTCGCCGCGCAGATCGCGAACGCGGCCGAGTCGTTCCACGTAAAGGTCGGCGCCGTGACGCCGGTCGTTTGGACCTCCGTCGTCGACAGCGGGATCAAGCTCACCGTGCGCTATCTCTGCACCCCCAGACAGCGGCGCTCGTCGACCAGCCATGTCTGGGAGTCGATCCTCGACACGCTCGCGGCCATGAAGGACGTGGAGCTCGCGTACCCGACCACGCACCAGATTGTCAGCAGCGGGAGGCCTGGGAGCGAATCCTGACGCCTATTGCGATAGGAACTGGGCCAGATTCGAGTACCACGTCCCTCCGTTCGGTATGTTGGTGGGAACCAGGAACGGGTCCTCATCGGGCCATACCGCGACTGTCGTGAACCCGATCGCCGCGATGTCCTTGAGCGCGTTGGGCAAGAACGGATTGGCCCCGGTGCCTCCCTGGCCGTCGATCAACCCGATGCCGATGGCGCTCACCGGCGAAACGTCGCACATCAAGCCGAGCTGCGCCCCGAAGTAGGCGCTCGGGTCCGGGTCGCAGTTGATCATGCCCGTCGGCGCGCCGGCACAGGTGGTCGGGGCAGTGCCCTCGCCTCCTGCATAGTCCTCGATGATCGCGGAATCGACGGCGGGTCCGATCTGCGTCAGATCGATCCCGCTGGCCCCGCACTGCGAGATGTACCAGCCGCCCAGGTCGACCGTCAGGATCATGTTCTTCGCGTTGAGGGCCGCCTTGGCTGCACTCAAGAAACTGACGTATTGCATGCTGTTGATGCTGTTGGGCTCCCAGTCGATGTTCCAGCCGTCGTAGCTGTTGGTCTGCCCTTCCGACACCATCCAGTTGATGAAGGTGGTCTGCGCATTGGAGTCACCGAGGAAGGTCGGGTAGTCCGTATTGCCACCGTAGATCAGCGGTATGAGCTTCATCCCGGCGCCATGAACTTGCATGGCGATCTGCGCGATCGACAAGCCGTCGTAGGAGCCGCCGCCGCCAGTCGGCGTGCCGCCCGTGGTCATCGTATAAAAGTCCGGGCTGACCTCCGTGAAGGCCTTGGGATTGCTGCTGGTGACCGACATCAGATTTTGCGCGAAGTTCTGCAGATACGTCGGTATCCAGACGAGTACCTGCTTGCCGCCGCTGGGCGCCGATGCCTCTCCCGCTCCGCCGTCGGCGGGGGTCGTCGCATCGCTAGCGGCGCCGGCGTCGCTCCCACCGGAACTCGACCCGGTAGACCCGCTGCTCGAGCTGCTTCCCGAGCTGCTGGTGGAGCTTCCCGTCGATCCGCTACTGGACCCGCTCGATCCGCTGGTCGACCCGCTCGATCCGCTGGCGGACCCGCTCGATCCACTGCTCGAACCGGAGCTCGACCCTCCCGAGGAGCCTCCGTCATCCGTTGCTGTGTTCTGGCCGCCGCTGTTGCCGCAGCCGGCGGCGAGCGCGAACGCAACCCAGAGCGATCGACCGAGAGTGGACCGCAGAACCGCTGCAACGACCGACGAACGAGTCGCTCCGCTTCTCATGGTGAGATCGCTCCTTCAAGGGAAACACGTTCAATGTCGCCCCCCGCGCCTCAGGCAGAGTGCGTGCCAATGGGCTCGAGATCTCCGCATACTGCAAACGTACGATGTCGATGCCGTCGTCGGCTCTTCGAATGACCGACGGCGTGCGGTGCTCGGTGTCGCAGGCGACGGATCGCACCGCGGTCACGCTGTTTGTCGCGGGAGCTGCCCGGCCGTCTAGGACTGCACGAGAACGTTGCGGAGCCGGGTAATCCCAAGGACCGTAGGGTGATCGCGCGAACGCGCGGGGTACGCAGCTTTCGTAGCCTACGGCGGTGCACGACTAGGTCGACCGGCGTGCGTGCCACGCCAAAACTAGACCCACGGCGTAACGCGTGCCGGAGGCACCGCGATGGATCCTACCCCAGCTCGACCTTGCTCCACATGTCGCGTCGTATGCGCTCGCGGTGCCGGTCGGTCCGCGTGATCATTCGCGCCGCGCTCCAGGCCGCGAGCAGCTCGCCCTCCTGTCCGAGCGCGGGTAGGGCGCTCGGGCCGACCACGAACGCACCGGCGACCGGTGTGCGGATCGGCTCCGCGGCGAGACCGTAGAAGCTCGGCGACTCGACGTGCCAGCGCGGCGCCATCGGCTCCGCGTCGACCGAGCCTCCCGTCGCCCTCAGGGCCGGCCGCTCGACCTCGACGAGAGAACCCGACCGCAGGTCCCACAGGGGACGCCCGTCGTGCGGCGAGTCGATGACGATGTAGTGCCGCTCGAGGAAGGGGAGCATCGCTTCGAGCACGCCGAGGACAGCCTCGCGCGCGCGTTCGAGGGGCAGCGGCGATCCCTCCGCGATGGCTGCCTCCGCGACGAGCAGCGTCGCCCCGGGGATCCCGCAGGGCTCGCGGTGGCGCTGCAGGTGCACGAGCGGGGTGAACGGATCGAGTCCGCGGTGCGGCCACCCTGCGAGCAGGAACGCCTCGTCCGCCAGCGCGGCGGGAACGCCCTCGTCGCGCACGACCACCGAGACGACGAATCGCCACTCGGCCGGCAAGAGGTGAGGGAGCGCCACGAGCGCGCGTCGCGGCGGATCGAAGTCGCTCGTGAGATCGAGCAGCGCGCGCGTCGTGTGGTCGGTCGCGATGAAGCCGACGCCGGTGGGGGTGTCGTCGCCGTCGATGACGACGCCGCTCACCCGCCCGCGCTTGTGGACGACGCGGACGGCGCGCTCCGAGAGGCGCGTCTCGCCGCCGTGTGCGCGCACGCGTTCGGCGAGAAAGTCGACGAGCTCGTCCTCGCCGCTCGCCAGACGCGAGATCCCGCGCGTCCACGCCCCGTGCAGCCGCGCGACGGCGAATTCCGGCAGATCGTCGGAGTGGCTGGCGAACCGGGCCGGCACGTCGACGATCGCGCGATAGTCGTGGTCTCGCGGGAACTCGGCGAGCAGCGGCGCCGTACGCGCCCGCTCGAAGCGGGGCAGCGACGCGGCGATGCGCCCCGTTTCGCGGCGCTCCCAGAAGTTCCCGGGGGGCCAGACGAGGTCCTTCTCGAAGGCGGCGTCGGCCGCGGCGTTCGTCTGCGCCAGCTCGGCGTACAGCTCGTCGACGATGCGGCGCACCTCGGGGAAGGCTCGGTCGATCTCCTTCGAGAACAGCTGCATGTCCGGCGGCACCTCCAGGCGCAACTTCGGCGCCAGCACCTGGAACATGGGGTCGATCGGCACGACCCGTCGGCGGAAGGTCTGCGACTGCGCGAGCTCCACGAGAATGCGCGCCCACGCGGGCGACGAGTTCGCGAGGAACGTGAACGGTCGTCGGGCAAGGGTCACGCCGTCGTACTGATAGGTCGCCGGGTGCCAGCGCTGGCCCAGCACGAGCACTCGCCACGATCTTCGCGCCAGAAGGGCGGCCGTCGATAGCGCGCCGATGCCGGCGCCGAGGATGGCCACGTCGTAGTGCTTCGCCAAGCTCGCTTACTCCGTGAGGCCGAGAGCCGGCGTGCGGATCCCCTCGACGCGCACGCGCGCCCGACCCCCGGCGGCTCCTGCCGGCTCGACGCGGACCCGGCCCTCGGCGATCCACTGCAGGACCCGGGGGAGCAGCTCGTGCTCCCTGGCAAGAATCCGCGCGGACAGCGCCTCGTCGTCGTCGTCCTCGTGCACCGGCACCACCGCCTGCGCCAAGATCGGACCCGTGTCGGTCCCCCCGTCGACGAAGTGGACCGTGCAGCCGGTGACGCGCACGCCGTAAGCGAGCGCCTGCCGTTGCGCGTGAACGCCGGGGAAGGCGGGCAAGAGGGCCGGGTGAACGTTGACGACGCGCATCGCGAAGGCGCCGAGCAAGACGTCGGTCACCAGGCGCATGAAGCCGGCGAGCACGACGACCTCCACGCCACGCGATCGGAGCGCCTCGACGACGGCGGCGTCGAACGACCGGCGATCGCCGAAGCGCTGATGCTCGATGACGAGCGCGTCCACGCCGGCTGCGCGCGCGCGGTCGAGCGCCTTCACCCCGGCCACGTTGGAGATCACCACCGCGACTCGGGCATCCAGCGTGCCCGCAGCCACGGCGTCGAGGATCGCCTGCAGGTTCGTCCCGCTGCCCGAGACCAGCACGCCCAGCGTGATCATGCGGGCCACTCCACGCGGTCCTCGAACGGCCGATCGGCCTCGACGCGGACGATGCGCCCGACCGCGACCGGCGACTCACCGATGGCGCGCAGGGCGTCGACGGCGCGGGCCGCCTCTCCGGCCGGGACGACGAAGACGTAACCCACGCCGAGGTTGAACGCGCGCCGCATCTCCGACTCGGCGATCGCGGCGCCGCGCTGGATCAAGTCGAAGACGGGGGCGCGCGGCCAGGCGCGCTCGAAGCGGAGGCCCAGACCGTCCGGGAGGACCCGCGGGACGTTGCCCGGGAGGCCCCCCCCGGTCACGTGGCTCATCGCGCGCACGTCCACGCCCGCGGCCAGCACCGCCTGCACATGGCGGGCATACAGACGCGTCGGCGTGAGGAGCACCTCTCCGACGCTCTTGCCGCCGAGCTCGGGCGGGCGGTCGGCCGGCGCAAGGCCCATCGCGTCGAAGAGGGCCTTTCGCGCCAGCGAGTAGCCGTTCGAATGTAGGCCGCTCGACGCGAGCCCGAGCGCGACGTCTCCCTCGGCCACACGCGTGCCGTCGATGAGCCGCTTGCGGGCAACGACGCCGACGGCGAACCCGGCCAGGTCGTACTCCCCGGAGGCGTACATCCCGGGCAGCTCCGCCGTCTCGCCGCCCAGCAAGGCGCAGCCGCTCTCCTTGCAGGCGGCAGCGATGCCCGCGACGACCCTCTCCGCGACCTGCACGTCGAGCCTTCCCGTCGCGAAGTAGTCGAGAAAAAAGAGGGGGCGGGCGCCGCAGGTGACCACGTCGTTGACGCACATCCCCACGAGGTCGAAGCCGATCGTGTCGTGCACACCGGTGAGGAACGCAACCTTGAGCTTCGTTCCGACGCCGTCGGTGCCGCTCACGAGGACCGGATCGTCGACGTCGGCCGGAACGCGGCAGAGCCCCGCGAAGCCGCCCACGTCGCTGACCACCTCTCGGATGCGCGTCGCCGCCGCCAGGGGTTTGATGCGCTCGACGAGCTCATCGCCCGCGTCGATGTCGACCCCGGCTTGTTTGTACGTCAGGGGCATGGCTCGATGCGGCCGGAACCTAGCATATTGTGTGGCCATGCAGCCTCGCCCGCGAACCGGCGCTCCCGCGCGCGTCCACCCGCCCAGCGTCGTCCTCCCCGGGGCAAGGCTGGGGCTCGACACTGTGATCGGCGCCTTCTGTTTCGTCGCCTCTGGGGCGGTCGTCGGCGCCGGAACGCGGATCCAGAGCCACACGAGCGTGTGGGACGGCGTCGAGCTCGGCGAGGACGTCTTCGTCGGCCCCGCCGCCGTGTTCACGAACGTCCGTCACCCCCGAGCCGCCTTCGTGCGCGCCCCGCACTGGGAGCGCACCGTCGTGGAGGACGGGGCGAGCCTCGGCGCGGGTGCGGTCCTCGTCGCCCCGGTGCGAGTCGGTCGGTGCGCCATGGTCGGCGCCGGGGCGGTGGTGGTTCATGACGTGCCAGCGCACGCCGTCGTGGTCGGGAATCCGGCGCGCGTCGTCGGCTGGGCGTGCCCGTGCGGCACGACGGTCGCGCGCGGCGAACGGAGGCCCGCCGAGGGGTCGTGCCCGCGGTGCGGAGTCATCGCACTCGGCGCGTGACCGCGCTCGCTACTTTCCGGCGCTGGCCCGATTTTGGCGGGCGGTCAGGCGTGGCGGCAGGAGCGCCCCGATCGCCTTGAGCGTCTCGATGCCGTGCGCGATGGCCTCGTCGCGCGTGGCGACGCAGACCTGCGGCTGGGGAGGCGGCTGGACCCACGAAACTGCGGTGATGAGGCCGCGCAGCAAAGCGGAGGGCGTGACGTGCGCGGCGCCTGCGCTGGCGATCCGGCCGAGCCCGAAGGTGCGCGTCATCCACTCCGCGGTGAGCTTGCGCTGGCTGGCGGGCGGGTGTTGCCGCATCCGCGTGATGTCCGTGACGAAGAAGATGCGCTCCCTGCGGGCCTCGGCCTCGCGCATGAGCTCCTCGAGATGCCCGAGCATCCCTTGCAGATCCTCATCGCTGACGTGCCCCTCCGGGAAATCGGTCACGATGATCGGCCAATCGCCGGACTGCACCGTGAGCTCGCCGAATTCGCGAAGTCCGTGCGGGATCATCCAGGGCTCCGTCCTCCACCGTAGCCTACCCGAACGACCCCTCTCGCCCGCCGGTGTTAGTCCCCGTCCGGGCGAACGGCAAGCGCGTGTGGTCCCTCACGGGCCGGATTTCCTCGGGGTATCTGGCTTCCATCGCGCCGGTAAGCCCGCCTTCTGCCCCCGCACCTTTTGATGTGAAAAAGAACATCGGAGGCGCAGCGGAACCGGGATGAAAAGCGCGCGAAACAGCGGCCCCTTACAAATGAAGAGTCACCGCGCTCGCTCGCGCCGCTTTTCGGATTCGCCAAACCCGTCCGGTCGAAGGATTCACCATGCTGCTGATGACGCTGCTTCTGGGAGGCTCTGCGCTGGTCGCTGCCGTTTTTCTCGACGTCGTAAATCAGAGCTCGTGAGGCTCGGTCGCCGATTCACGCAGCGCCGCGCTGCCACCAGCTCTGGATCGCTGCGAGGACCCGGTTTCGTATGTCCTCGCGGCGGGCGCCGCCGACGGGCCGCCCGTCGGCCTCGGCCACCAGGAACCAGTCGTGCGCCACGCCGTCGGCGATGTTCGCCTCGGATTTGAGAATCTTCACCCGTGCGGCGATGATCGCGGTCACGACCGCGAAGAGAATCCCCATGCGATCAGGGGTCTCGACGAAGAGCTCCGACGCGCCGTCCCGCACGTCGTCCGCAAACCACACACGCGTCAGCCTGAAATCGTGTTCGGTCCGCATGCTGCCCAACCTAGGCGCAGCAAAGCAACGGAGCGTTCCACGGTCGTTTCGTCCTCGTATCGCCGCGCGCGACGAGGCTCTCGTCGACCGCTTACGGAGGCTGCGAGAGGTGGGCCTGGATGACGTCGTGCATGATGAGCATGGCGACGTGGGCATAGATGATGACGCCCAGCGTATCGACGAGGCTTGCGATGAAGGGCGTCGAGCTGGTCGCCGGGTCGACGCCGATGCGCTTGAGCACGATGGGCAGCATCGAACCCACGGTGCATCCGGCGAGAATGATAAAGAGGACGGTCACCCCGACCGTGAGCGCGAAGAGCCAAGTCTGGTCGGGGTACATGACGACGCGGAGCATCGCGATCCCCGCGATCATCAGGCCGAGGACGATGCCCATCATGGCCTCGCGCAGGAGGATGCGCCACCAGTCGCGGAGCTTGATCTCGCCGAGCGCCAGCCCGCGGATGACAAGCGTCGACGACTGCGAGCCGGAGTTGCCCCCGGAAGAAATGAGCAGCGGCACGTAGAGGAGCGCCCCCTTCACGGCCTCCATGACCGGGTCATAGTAGCGAAGCGCCGTCTGCGTGAAGAACTCCTCGACGAAAAGGATCACGAGCCAGCCGGCCCGCTTGCGGATGAACGTTAGAAAGCTCGTCTGAAAGTACGGGACGTCGAGCGGCTCGACCGCGCCGATCTTCTGGACGTCCTCGGTCTGCTCTTGCACGAGCACGTCGATGATGTCGTCGATCGTGATGACGCCGAGGAGCTTGCCGTCGTCCGCGACCACGGGGATGACGTTCAGGTCGTACTTCGCCATCCGGCGCGCCACTTCCTCCTGGTCCATCGTCGGAGGCACGCTGATGATGTGCGTCCGCATCACCTCGGCGAGGCCGAGCGCCCCTTCGGACGCGAGGAGATCTCGCAAGCTTACGACGCCGGCGAGCTTGTCGCCGTCGAGCACGTAGGCCACGTAGACGAACTCGTCGCGCTCGCGGGCGCGCTTGCGCACGACGTCGAGCGCCTCGGAGACACGCAGCCGCGGCGACACGGCGACGAAGTCCGTGGTCATCAAGTGGCCCGCCGAGGTGTCGGGCCACTTCTCGATCTCGCGGACCTCCTGCGCAGCCTGGGGGTCGACCTTCTGCAGCGCCTCGAAGAGCTGGTCGCCGACGGCCTCCGGCAGCGCGCTAAAGAGGTCGGCGCGATCGTCGGCCGCCATCTCGCTCGCGATCTCGGCGACCGAGTGCGCGGGCATCTGCTCGACGAGCTCCTCTTGCTCGTGCTCGTCGAGGCGCTCGAAAATCGGAGCGGCGTCCTCCGCCGGGATCCGGGCGAGCAGCTGCGCGGCCTCGTCGGGATCGAGCTCGCTCACCAGGTCCGCGAGATCCTCGGCGTGGATCTCGTCGAGCAGATCTCGGACCTGGTCAGGATCCTCCTTCAGAATCTGCTTGAGATCGGGACCGAGGAGGCTTGCAAGACGCATGGGCGGGCGGAGCGCAGCCTAGTCGCGAGCGGTAGTTCGGGCCAAGGCCTTCTCAGCGCGTCCCGCCGCTCCCGTGCGCGTAGCCCCAGTCCTGCAGCACGCGCCTCATCTCCTCGACCGCGCCTGCGCTCGCGGGGTCCAGCGCTTCGGCCGAACCCTCGACGGAGCGTCGGTCTCGCGTCACGAAGACCCCGAGGTCACGTCCTGGGTCCACGAGCGGCGGAGCGTCGGCGTACACCTCGGCGCGTGCCTCGTCGGTGGCGACGCCGTTGCGCGCCGCGGTCGCGGCAAGCCCGAAGGGGCCGGCGAAGGTCGCCCCATCCGGCCAGGGCGCGTCGTCGAGGTAGAGCCGCCACCCCACCGGCGCGCCCGGGGGATCGACCCGCAGGTCGAAGCCGACGATCGCGTCCGGCGAGGTGGTCATCGCAAACTCGAGCCGCGGGCCGTCGAGACGCAGACTTTCCCGGGGCGCCGCGACCGGCTCCGCCGTCAGGACGACGCCGTGTTTGCCGTCGCCCGCCGTGATCACGCCAGAGACCCGTCGCGCGCGACCGGCGCCAGCGAAGCGTATGTGAAGGGCGGGGATCGCGGACGGCGCGATCGCGGACGCGGTGTCGGCGGCGGGCGTGTTCGACAGGGCGGCCGAGAGGCGGGCGCGCATCTCCGCCACGACATCCGGGCGCTGCGCAGCGACGTTCCGCCGCTCTCCCGGATCGTCGGCCAGGTCGTAGAGCTCGTCCTCTGCCGGCCCGCCGTCCGGAGCCCCCGCGTCGCGCGCCGAATCTCCCGGCACGACCTCGTGGACCACGATCCGCCAGTTTCCCCAGAGCAGCGCGCGCGAGGCGCGACCTTCGGTGACGACCGGGCGGGGCGCGGGCTCGGCTCGGCCCCGGGCGAGCGGTAGCATCGACACGCCGCTCATGCGGGGATCTCCCTCGAGCCCCTCGACGTCGAGGACCGTGGGAGCGATGTCGATGCTCCGCACCCGATCGGCGAGCGCGCGCCCGCCGTCGAAGACGCCGGGAAGCGCGAGGACCATCGGAACGCGTGCGGTCTCCTCGAAGTTGCCGACGGCGTGGTGAAATCGCATCGGAATACGGTCCATCCCGATCCGGTCGTGCCCCGAGGAGAGCGTCTCGCCGTGGTCGGCCGTCACGATTACGAGCGTCGTCTTGGTCAGGCCGAGCCCGTCCAGCTCGTCAAGCAGCGCGCCGATCGCGGCGTCGTCCTTCGCCGCTTCCGCCATGTACGCGCGGACGTGCGCCTCGCGCGGTCCGGCCGGCGGCGGCGGGATGCGGTCGAGCATCTCCTTCTCCGGGTCGTAGGGTTCGTGGGGCGAGTTGAAGTTCACGAAGACGAAGAAGCGGTCGCCCGCGTGGGCCGTCAGCCACGCGATGGCGTCTCGCTCGATCTCCGCGGTGTCGCGCGTGCGGTACCGGTGGTCGGTGACGCGATCGAACCCCATGTCGAGGCCGACGGCCGCATAACCGGCCATGAAGAAGTTGTTCACGAACGCGGCCGAGCCCACGCCCACCCGTCTCAAGAGCAGCGGGACGAGCGGCGGATCGGACGCGTAGAAGCGCGCGATGCGATCGGTGGGGATGACCCACGGGGTCGGGTCGATCCCGAGCTCGCTCGAGCGCGAACCCGTCAGCATGGCGAGCGTGCCCGGGCGAGTCCAAGAGGCCGCCGACCAGGCGTGGATGAAATGCACCCCTCGTCCCGCCAGCTTGTCGAGGGAGGGCATCAGCCCCGGTATCGCGGGGAGCAGCGCCTCGAGCGGCGGCCTGCGCGCGGCCAGCTTCGTCGCGTCTTCCTGCGCGTCGTGGAGCGACGCCGCGACGTCCGGGCGCAGCGCGTCGACGACGATCCAGAGCACGTTGTACGGCACGCGCGTCGGCTCGCGCGCCACGACGACGGGGGTCCCCCAGAACGCAAGGGACATCGGAGGAGTGATCGCAGGCTCGGCGGCCCCTCCGTCGGCGAGCTTCTCGTCGGTGTGCGGTCGCGTCCACGGCCGCTCGTCGCGCTCGGGTCTGTCCGTCGACGTTCGAAGCACCAGGTCCACCCGCTGTCCACCCCACGCGGACAGATCGACGTCGATGTCGATCCACCGCCGCGCGTCTGCGCCCGCGACGCGCGTGCGCGACAGCGCGTGCTCGGCGCCCGTCGCTTCGATCAGGCTCACGTCGAAGACGGTGGTGTCCGCCGCGGGGAGCGCGACGCCCGGCGCCGTGCGGAGGCGGCTCCTCGGGGGGAGGTCCACCGGAAAGACGAGCGTCGAGGGCGTGGGGGCGTAGATGGCCTCCCGCTGTTCGAACGACCCCTCGTTCATGTTCCAGACGCGCGCTTCGGGGGTCCATGTCCCGCCGTCGCGGGTGGGGACGGACCACTGCGCCTCGGAGTCGGTATCGGCGCGCAGCGCCAGCGTCAGCGCGAGATCGCGCTCGGTCCCGCGCGGCCGCACCCAGGGGCCTCGCAGCCTGCGCCAGTAGGTCTGCAAGTACTTCTGCGACGCCGCCAGACCGGGCACCTCGACGCGTGCGTCCCTGAGCGCCTCGACCAGTCGGAGCTTCACCTCGTAAGCGCTGCCGTTCCCGCGGCTCTCGGCGACCTTCGTCGCGGCTGCCTGCACCGAAGGGGGGCGCGCGGGGGGATCTCCGCCGCCTCCCTCCCGCCACGCAACCCAGGCTGCGGCGACCGCGCAGAGCGCGACGGAACCCCGTCCTGCCCAGCTCGCGAGAGCACGCCTCATGCGCTCTCTACTTCCCCTCGCCCGAGTCGTCATCGAGCCGCACGAGCCCCTCGCCCTCGCCGACCGTCCGCGTCGCGTCGCGTGGCACGAGGTAGCCGCCGCGCTCCGTCATCTCGGGGTCCGCGCGCATCCACGCCCAGAGATCCACCTGAAGGCGCGCCACCACGTCCGGGTGAGCGCTTGCGACGTCGCGCGTCTCGCCGGGGTCGTCGCGCGTATCGTAGAGCATCCAGCGGACCCCCTTTCGCGTGGGCACGTAGAGGAGCTTCCAGCGGTCGTCTCGCGTCATCCGGTGCTTCGCCACGATCGTCAGCGCGCGCATGTTCGCGCGCAGGACCAGCTCGTCCCCGTGCCGACTGTCGACCTCGGTCAAGTGGGCGATGTCCGGGTAAGGCAACCGCAGATCGCCCGGAAGACCGGGGATGTCCTCGGTGAACCAGAGCTCCGTCTCCGCAAAGGCGTTGACCGGCGAGAGGTGCCCTCCCGTGAGGGCGGGGGCCAGCGAACGCCCATCGAGGTCGAGCGGCGGTGCGACGCCCGTCAGCGCGTAGATCGTCGGCGCGACGTCGACGTCGCGGGCGATGGCGCTCTCTCGCGCGCCGCCGGGGTGCCGTGGATCGACGATCACCAGCGGCACGTGCGTCCCCTCGTCGCCGAAGAGGTGATCGCCGTGCCCTTGCCCGTGTGCGTTCTCGTACAGCGTCTCCCCGTGATCGGCGGTCACGACGACGATCGTGTTCCGGGCGTTCCCGTCCGCTTCGAGCGCGTCCAGGATGGATCGCGCGGCGTCGTCGATCGCGCGCACCGACCCGTCGTAGAGGGCGCGCACTTGCCGTTCGTCGCGCTCGTCGGCCGGCGCCTCGCGCCCGAGGCCCACCGGCTTGTGGTACTTGAAGCGGCCGCGGTACGCCGAGTCGGCGAAGGCGCGGTAATACGGCGCCGGCGCGGCGTACGGGAAGTGAGCCGTCGAGAAGAAGACCACGAGGAAGAACGGGCCCGGACTCTGCTCGAGCCGCCGCATCGCCCGCACGGCGTCGCCGGCGCAGAGCTCCGGATCGGCGGCCTCGTTCATCTCGCGCAGGACGGGGAAGAACCTTCGACCGAGGCGGGAATTCAGGACGGGCAAGAGGGGAGTCTCCCGCTCGAGCGCGCGCTGTCGAACGAGCTGGCGCAGGTCGAACTGCGGCACGTCCACCGCGCCGAAGCCGAGATCGATCCGCGAGAAGATGTCTCCGGCGTAGTCGCTGACCACGCCCGTCGCCCACCCCGCGCGCGCCATGCGCGCCGGGAGCGCGTCGAAGTCGCGCGCGCGCTCCTCCCAGCGCGGAAACATCGATCGGATGCCGTGGTGGTGGGGGTGTCGGCCGGTCAGGATCGTGACCCAGGACGGAAAGGTTCGCGGCAGCGAGACGAACGCGCGGTCGAACCGGGTGCCTCGCTCGGCCAGCCGGCTGAGGTTGGGAGCCGTGCGCGCGTCGAGACGGTCGGCGCGCAACGAGTCGGCGGCGAGGACGAGGACGTTGGGCCGAAGATCGCTGCCCTGAGGCCGCGCGCTGGCGTCCGGCACGCGTACGACGGCGAGGAGCGCGAGCGAAGTCGCGGCGAGGCCGAGCGCGGTCGCTGCGCGGATTCGGCGTCCGAACGCCACGGCCGTTCGGGCCGCGCGCGCGAGACGACCGGGCCACCTGGGCCACTGCGACGGCGGTCCGGCGAGGAACACGACGCACGCGAGCCCCGCGAGCACGCAGACCCCCGTCGGACGCAGGACGTCGGTCGCCAGGACCTGCACGGTTCGGCGCCAGCCGCCGCGCCCATACCACGCCGCAGCGTAGAGCTGCGGATATCGCGACATGCCCCAGAGCTCGAGGCACGCGTGTTCGACGACGACCAGCAGGAGCGCGAGCGCGGCGCGCCCGGTAGAACTTCGCGGCGGTCGCGCGCCCAACCTCGCACGCGCTTCGAGGAGCGCCGACGAGAGCAGCCCGAGGCTGGCGCCGATCAGCAACGCGCTCGCGACGATCGCGATCCCGAGCCGGTCGATGTCCGCCGCGTAGCGCGAGTGGACGAACGCCTCGACGCGACCCGCGTCGGCCCCGGCCTCTCGCGCGTCGATGGCGCGGCTTCGACCGGCATGCACCGCGAGGGCGGCGAGGTACGCCGCGCCCAGCAGGGGCGGGCGCGACAGGAAGCGAGCGATCTTTCGGATCGTCCTGCGCACGGGAACGCCGCAATTATCCGCTCAATGGCGCCAGCGTGCGAGGGCGCGCACCAGGGGCCGCGGGCCGGGGTCCGCGGGCGCAAAGCGCGCCGAAAGGTCGGCGATCCGGCGGCCGATCGCGTTGACCGCTTGGCGCGGGAGCTTCTGGCCGCAGAAGAAGGTGCGACAGCCAAAGGGCCGCGAAGCGTAGATCCGGCAGCGCCCTTCGGCGGAGAGGAGCGGGCAACGCCGCAGGTCCACCACGGGCAGACGGTGGGGACCGGAAGTTCGCGCCGTTCGCGCGGCGGCCGGAAGAGGAACGCTCGCCGCGAGGACGGCGTGACCCACTTCTTCGAGCTCGACGGCCGTGGGGTAGGGTTCGCGGCCCGTCACCCCGAAGTGGCAGCATTGAGCCTCCGGAGTCGAGCCGACGCCCCCCTCGGAGCACGCGCACGTCTGGCCGTCGAGCAGGGCGTCGACCTCCGCGTAAAGCGCGAGAAGTGCGGCCCGTTCGGGCGCGCGGCTCCAGCGCGGTGCGGCCGGCGGTCTCATCGACGAGCATCGATAGCGCGAGCTCGGGGCCGCGCGCCAGGCAGCCGCGCCGCCGCCCACGGACGAGTCGTACAAAGACCGCGACGGGTCGTACGAAGACCGCGACGAGCGCCGCAGCTTGGCTAAAGTTACCGGAAGATGGATGCAAGTTCGCGCCCGGCGCTGCGCGCCGTGGAGTCCATTGTCGTTCCGGACAAGCAACATGGCCGAGTGCTCATCCTGCGCGACACGCAGGGCGTCACCGAAGCGCACGCGACGATCCCTCCGGTGCTCGTCCCGGTGGTCGCTCGTTTCGCGGGCAAGCTCACCTGCGCCGAGATCGCGCAGG
>Ga0102924_1003877_pt1 | contig 15428 bp, 12 predicted proteins | sample PaiPotPPM11metaG_FD_80116 | JGI IMG/M metagenome (GOLD analysis project Ga0102924, IMG submission 80116) | Iron sulfur acid spring bacterial and archeal communities from Banff, Canada, to study Microbial Dark Matter (Phase II) - Paint Pots PPM... ... | reverse complement strand
CGTTCTTGCGCCACCCAGCCTCCATCGGATCGAAAGACCCCATGCCTTGAAAATCCCCGCCCGAAGGGCGGAATACTCACTAACGGAGAACGTCGCTTCTCCATTTCAGGCTGAGCCAAGACAATACCACAATACGCCCACGCGGCATCTCCGAACTTGAAGATCAATCGATCCCTTGCTGCTCGCTGCTTCATGTCGCGGCGGCTCAAGCCCAGAACTCCGCAGAGCCTCGCCAGTGCCGAGTCAGACGGTAGACAATCTCCCAGTAGGAGTTTTCTGACGTGCTCATACGTCAGACTCGCATCTTTCGCCAACTCTCCGGCGGAAACACCCACTTCATTCATCCGTTGCGCTAGCCGAAGATTGAAGAACCCTAATCTCTCGTGGCGAAACATCATGCCCCGGCCTCTAGATAATACTTATAGTCTCTAGACTTATAGTCTGTCAACTAAGCACAATTTGAGATGTGCGAATTGACCCAAGGGAGTTGCTTGGACAAGCAATACGAACACGGAGACTTGCGCTAAAGCTCTCTCAAGAGAGGCTGGCAGAAAAAGCACATCTGCATTGGACCTATATCGGTGGAATCGAGCGGGGGGAGCGAAACGTCAGTCTGCTGAACATCCTAAGAATCGCAAGGGCATTGAACGTCACGCCAAGCGACTTGATGAAAGAGATAACGTAGGGTCCCCTGACGGGATTTTGAGTGCGATTAATCGCCTGTTCTCGACACCTAACAGAACAGGTGCCATAATCCCCCGCGTGGACAGGACGGTACTGGCCGTACTAGTTTTCTTTCTGTTCTTGGGATCGGCATTAATTTCGGCATCAATATGAACGAACCATCAGAACCCCGAGCACGCGTGTTTATCAGTTGCGGTCAAAGGAAGAACTCTGATGAGGTCTCGATAGCTGCACAGATAAAGGACAGACTTCACGATCTTGGTTTTGACCCTTATGTGGCAGTGAGACAGCAAACGCTTCGAGGGCTAAAGGAAAACATCTTCGATCAGCTAACCAACTCAGAATACCGTTTTCGTGGATTTTAGGAGAGAAGCTCTTGATCTGAAACAGGATGTCCATCGCGGATCGTTGTTTTGCCACCAAGAACTTGCAATCGCATCCTATTTGGATATCCCGGTACTCGCTTTACAAGAGTCGGGCGTCAAGGCAAACGACGGAATACTCGGCTTTGTTCAGGCAAACCCGATCCCTTTTACCGACAGGCACCTCTTGGCCAATGTGGTCGCCGATGAAGTCCGCCAGCTAAAGTGGGACCCACATTGGAGGAATGAACTAGTTTTGGAGCGAGATGATCCCCACCAGTACTCGCGTACCCTTCTGGACCAACATTGGACTAGGTTTTTTCATATTAACGTGCGCAATCGCCACCGCTCGAAAACAGCCAAGAACTGCTGTGTATACCTTGAGAAAGTTACGAAGCGTGATCTAAAGACCGCTATTCCCGTCAAACAGGTTGAATTTCGTTGGGCGGGAACCGGGTTGCCGACTGCTCACGTTTTTCCTAAAAGAGTGAGGCCCTTCGATGCCTTTTTTGTCATGGAGGAGCGTCCGAGCCAACTCCAATTCAACGTATTTGCTACAGGAACAGACTTCATTCCTCGGATCGAGGGCGAAGGGTGTTACGAGTTGGAGTATGCGGTAGTGTCCGACAATTTTCCCGAGATTAGGAGTTCATTCATACTGACCGTTCCCTCCCGGTTGGACGCGACTAGTCTCTCGATCAAACCATAGTTGGCAAAACATCTCGATTACGCTCATCATGCCCCTGCCGGGGGTTCTGAGTGCTATCGCCTGATTACAGCAACTCCCTAGCGTCGCACTGCTGTCGAGAGTAGAGTTTTCTCGTGACTAACTTCGTTAGAACTGTCCTGCTTCTGGCGGTCTTCGGCCTGAGTGCATTTGCCCAACAAGCGGCACCAAACCCGGCTTCAGGGGTTCCGACAGGCAACGTTGTTCTAGTGAGCCTATTCAAGCCCGTGTATCCATCGCTAGCTCGGCAGGCAGACATCTCTGGTGAAGTCAACGTTGCTGTAACGGTTCATCAGGATGGAACGACAACGGCCGCCATAGAAAGCGGCCATCCGATGCTCAGGCAGGCTGCCCTCGATAGCGCAAAACAGTCCAGCTTTGAGTGTCGAATGTGTGCTGCGCCTCTCTCTTATTCGCTTGTATACAGGTTCGAGCTGACCAGAAAGGGCGACTGTTGTAATGCGTTCTCATCACCAACAGAGGTTACGCAAGAACCCGAATCAACTAGCAATGATAAGGGGCGGCCGCAAAGCCGCATAACAGTAGCGTCCCGACACATTTGCCTCTGCGATCCACCTGCGATCATGACGAAGAGAGTTCGTTCACTAAAGTGTCTCTACCTCTGGAAATGCTCGGTAAAGTAGCAGACAAGCTCCGATGGTTGTTGAAACATCCCCATTACACTCACTGACCGGACGGGCGGCGCCAGCTTTTCCACGGCGTTCGATCTCCACTGGCAGACACTCAGTTTCCTCCTAATTTTCGACTAGCAACACTCAGTTTCGGTGGAAAATACACACGGGCCGTGTGTTTACAACAGATTCATGTGTGTAGGAACCATCAGTCTCTTTGACTGTTGTTCCCCAATGAAAATCATCCGGTGCGAAGGGAAGGTGAAGTGAACACTCGACTTAGGGTGCATTTCTGACACACATGAAGTGGTGCAGAAAGCACGGCAACTCCGAAGACTGATGCTCTATCCAATTGAGCTACGGAGCCGCGATCGAACGAGTGTAAATCCCATTAGACCCTAATTCATAGAGCATGAACCCGGGCCGCGCGGGTCGCCGCAAGATCCGCAAGGGCCGGCGGCAGGTTTGGTCGAGCTGGATCCGCTTTTGGCAGAAACCGCGAACACCGACAGTTGCGGCTCCAGTTTCTTGGTGTGGCACTTGGGGCACTCGGCTTTTTCTTTGCCGTAGACCAGCGCCTCAAAATGATGGTCACATTCCTTGCAGATGTACTCGTAAATGGGCATGGACAACTCCGACACCTATTAGAATCAATTTGTGGAGAGTTCGCAAATCGCAAATTCGTGGCGCCAACCCTCTGTAACTTCTATCGGCCGGCTTCCTGGTAAGTGGGAGGTGCGTTCGCCATTTCGCGCACGGCGCGGGCTGGCCGGAGGGCATACCCAAACCATTGCCAGTTTCCTGATGCCGCGGAAGATTCACTTGCCCCCAGGAGAGGAGCGTCTGGTCGAAGTCGCGCCGGATATCAAGGTCCGCTGCTGGTGCCGCTGGCAATCGCAGAATCGGGAGCAGGCACTTACTTTGATCGTTGTGCACGGGCTCGAGGGGTCGACCGAATCGCAATACATGACCGGCGTGGCGCGCAACGGATTAGCTGCTGGGATGAATGTTGTGCTGATGAACCAGCGTAACTGCGGCGGCATGGATCACTGTGCACCGACGCTCTATAACTCGAGCTTGTCAGGCGACGTAGCAGCCGTCGCAAAGAATGTCATTGAGAATGATGGTGTGTCGCGATTTGCCCTCATCGGATTTTCCATGGGAGGCAATCTGGTTTTGAAGTTGGCCGGGGAGTGGGGAAGCGACGGCCCTCCACAGTTTCGCGCGGTTGCAGCGGTCTGTCCGGCCATGGATCTCGCGGCCTCGGCCGATGCGCTGCATGCGCCCGCCAATCGCATTTACGAATGGTATTTCCTGATGCAGTTGTTTCGTCGCTTCCGCGGCAAGGCCCGGATGTTTCCCAACGACTTCGACGTTCGGCGGCTAAAGGGCATATCCAGCTTGCGCATGTTCGACGACCGGATCACGGCGCACTACTGCGGATTTTCTGGGGCAGACGACTACTATCAGCGGGCTGCTGCGGCAAACATCGTCGACCGAATCGCCGTGCCTGGACTCATTCTTCACGCCGCCAACGATCCGTTCATCCGCATGCGGCCAGAAACCCTGCAGCGCATTGCCGAGAATCCAAACATTACCTACATCGAGACTGCCGATGGCGGCCACTGCGCCTTCGTGGGGGAGCCGGACGGCAATGGCTACGATGGCCGCTGGGCGGAGCGGGAAGTGGTGGAGTTTGCGAGAGAGGTTGCGGGGTAAAGATACCTTCCCTGGAAAATCAGAGGCAGTGCTTGCACTTCTGCAGGTCTTGTCTCGCTCAGGATGACAGCTTCAACTTGGGAGCGACTCCAGACGTGTTCCATTCTTTGAAGTGCGTTCGAATGTATGCCAGCGCCAGCATTGCCAGGGAAATAATCAGAAGCCCGATCGTGGCGCCGGCAATCGATTGCGCGTGCTTGGGCAAGATCGAGACTCTTCCATAAACGAATTCGAGATGCACCCAGTACACAAGAAGAGACGCTTGCCCAAGCTGAATCAGCGGGCTGAATCCCCACTGCGCGAGACCCCAACGGCACCAGCTGTAGGTCGCCGTGAGAATCACCATGAGCATTCCGAGCCGGACCAGGAAGAACTCCGGGCTGGTGTGCCAATAGTCGTAGACGGGATAGATTTGTCGCGGCTGTGCGTCGAGCCAAAGCGAAAGTTCGATCAGCACGATTCCCGCAGCGCCTAACGTGAAGAAAATCTGCGTTTCTCTCCCTCTCGTCCATTCGCTTTGCAGCATGAACCCTACCGCGAGACCGGCGAAGGCGAAGGCCGTCCACGGAAAGACGGGAAACAGCCCGGCCTGCGGCACACCGATATTGTGGACGCCGTTGATGTAGGACTCGACCGGCCAAGGGAGCCAGTCAGGCCGCCATGTAGTCCAGAGAAGAGGTGTCAGCAGCGAGATGAGGAGGGCGGTTCCGGCGGCAGAGAGGATGAGGGCGGAACGGGTTCGTGCGCCGCCGACGACCGTCGAGGACGACTGCCCCGTCCGCTTCGTAAGCCAGAGAATCACCCAGCAGAGAACTCCCATCAGCATCATTGAGAGGCCGATGGTGTTCAGGATGTCGACGCGGAGCAGGTCACTTTTCGGCGCCCAGCCCCAGGCGATGACGTATTCCTGCAGACGAAAGAGCAGACCAAATCCGAAGATTTCTGCACCGCGTCGGATCGTGCTGCGGGCGATTCGCGATGGCGGCACCTGTTTCTGCCGCAATTTTTCCGTGACGAGCGCAAAAGAAATTCCCGCCAGAAAAAGAAAGAGCGGCGCGGGAAAAGTTCCGCCCAGCTGCGAATACATAAAGAAGTGGCTTTGGCGCGCCTGACCGCTCAGCCAGGAGTCGTAACAGTGAGTCTGGAACATCAGCACGCAGGCGAGCCCGCGCATCCAGTCGATATAGGCCAGGCGCGGTTTCGAGGTGATCGCAGGGTTCATGCTGGCGGAATGGGGCAGTATACGGCAGGTGGGCGAAAATCGCGCGTTTCCGCGGTCGAATGCTGGTTCTCATTCGGCATCACCCCCATTTCGCCGGTGTCTCACCTGCGAACATGCCTAGTTCGCAGATTTTCCTCCTCCGTATTGTTAAGTTTCCGTCGGGCATACAACCTTCGGCAGCGGGCACTTGATCGAAGATGGCATAGTCGTTATAAGCTTAGACACAGCTAAATTGCTGGTCAGGGGAGCGTTTATGGCGAAGAGTAGGGCCCTAGTGTGCCTATTGGTCGGTGCGTTCGGCTTTTCCATCCTTTGTTGTGCTGCAAGTGTAGATCGAGTCACGGGAGCCCTGAACGGCGGACCCATGGTCGCTCTCAAAGGGAATGTGCACGGTCTTGCCAAGCCGGAGTTTGACCTCGGTCGCGCCGACAATAGCAGGCTGATCCAGGGTATTTATTTGGAGTTTCATCCGTCAGCCGCGCAGCAGCAGGATCTGGATAACTTCCTCGCCGCACTGGGAAATCCCTCGTCGCCGAACTACCACAAGTATCTGACTCCGGTTCAATTCGGCAGACGCTTTGGGATGAGCCAGAACGACATCACCAAGATCACGACCTGGCTGGCGTCTGAGGGCTTCACGAACTTCTCAGTTTCGAACAGTCGAAATCATCTTTCGTTTGACGGCACCGTGGCGCAGGTTGAGTCCGCGTTTAAGGTTGAGATGCACAACTATCTGGTGAATGGAGAAATTCACCTTGCCAATGCCGGCGAACCGTTGGTGCCGGGTGCGCTCGGGGGATCGGTCCTGTACATCGGACATTTGCACGATTTCGCTCCTAAGCCGCGAATTAAAGTGCGGCCGAATCTGACCTCGTATGTCACCGGCAATCACTTTCTGACTCCCGCCGATTTCGCCACTATCTATAATCTGCAGCCGTTGTATACCGCGGGGACCGACGGAACGGGGCAGAAGATAGCGATCGTCGGGCAGAGCACGGTTAGCACAACGGACCTCAATAACTTCCGTAACGCCGCGGGACTTCCCGCGAGCACAGTGACCATGACTCTCGCCGGTGGAACCGCCGCACGATGCTCCGGCGACGAAGGCGAATCCGATCTCGATCTGGAGTGGTCTGGCGGAGTCGCAAAGGGTGCGACCATTATTTTCGTGTATGCAGGTCTGGGGACCGGTGACACTTGTGGGTCATCAGCGCGCGTGAATAGTGTTTGGGATGCCCTCCATACTGCTATCGATAACAACGTTGCGCCATTCATCAGTACCAGCTACGGCTACTGCGAGGTGGGTTTAGGAGCGAGCTTCGCTGGCTTTGGTGGCACGCTGGAGCAGTGGGCCGAGGAGGCTCAAACTCACGGACAGACGATCGTTTCGGCCGCAGGTGATGAGGGAGCGGCGGACTGTGAACCCAGTGGAAGCAAGTCCGCGACTACGGGACTTGCCGTGGACGCTCCTGCCTCCCTGCCGGAAGTTACCGGTGCGGGTGGCAGCGAGTTTACTGGGGATAGCACCACCAGTACTCCTCCTGGTGCGGATCCGCCTTATTGGGCCGCAGCGGGCACCACAACAGACACCGTTTCTTCAGCTCTGGAATACATTCCCGAAATGGCATGGAACGACACTACGGCCGACATCGCCGCCGGAGGCGGTCTCTCTGCTTCTGGTGGCGGCGCCAGCATCTATTTTCCGAAGCCCAGTTGGCAAAGCGGCGTCACCCCCAATGACAGTAAACGTGATGTTCCGGACATTGCTTTGAGCACTTCCGCAAATCACGACGGATACCTCGTCTGCTCAGAGGATGGCGCGAACGGGACGATCGTGCAGACTTGCACCAGCGGGTTTCGGGACGGTGCGGGCGGCAATTTTGACCCCGTGGGCGGAACCTCTGCGGCTGCACCAACCTTTTCCGCGATTCTTTCCATCGTCAACCAGTACCTGGGGAATATTCCTCCAACTGGAATTGCGCCCCTCAATCCCATGCTGTATTCGCTCGCCGCCAACACTACTTCGGGGGCCTTCCACGATATCACCAGCGGGAACAACATGGTGCCGTGCACGGCGGGGACGACCAATTGTCCGAGCGGCACGACTGAGATCGGCTTCAGCGCGGGCGTTGGCTACGACCAAGTGACTGGGTTAGGTTCGGTCAACGCGCAGAAATTCGCCGAAGCTTGGGCTGCTACTCGATCGGCGACAACAACTGCGATTGCTCCCTCCACCACCACCTCTTACGTTGGAAGCAGCGTCAGTTTCACCGCAACAGTTACTCCTTTTGCTACGGCGGGAGTCGTCAGCTTCTTCAATAACGGTTCAACGAATGCCCTCGGACAAGCAACTCTGTCCGGCGGCACGGCAACCTTGACCACAACTGCATTGCCAGCGGGAACTAACAGCGTAACGGCAAACTTTAATGGAAATACCACGAGCGGAAACTCGAGTTCCGCGACTCCGGCTGTGGTCACGGTTACGATTCCGTTTACGCTCTCGTCGAACACATCCACGGTGACCATCGTAGCCGGTCATGCCGGTTCGGCCTCGATCTTGGTAACTCCACTCAACGGATTCGCCCTGCCACTGACTTTCAGTTGCGCTGGGCCAACGGGAGTGGTCTGCACGTTTACGCCGAACAACACAAACCAAACGTCCGTCGCTGTTAGCATTTCCACGCTTCCATCGATGGCACCGAGTAGTGGTCCCGTCGTCATCACCGCCACCGCCGGCGGGTCGAACGCGGCAACGAACAGCACGCAGATAACGCTGACCGTTACCAAGACCGATCAATCCTTCACCCTGAAATCGACCACCACCAGCTACCAGGTGACGCAGGGACAAAGTGCCACCGCGACCGTAAATCTTACCGGCGCCAACGGCTTCAGCACGCCTGTGACATATTCCTGTACGGATACCGCTTCCGAGTCCACGTGCACCGGTCCCGCAGGACCTGTCAGCAGTTCGACGCCGGCCAGCTTTCTAATTAAGACTACGGCTCCAACGGCCCAACTGCGACGGCCGATGGACCGCAGTAGAAATGTGTTCTTCGCATCTCTGTTTCCGGCGCTGCTGGGTATCGTGTTTACGGTAGGTTCGGTCAGGCGCGGAAAACTTCGTCTGCTCGGGCTAACCTTGCTCCTTGCTTTTTTGATGATGTGGATTGCTTCCTGTGGAGGCAGTTCGGGTAGCGGTAATACGAACCCAGGCACACCGACCGGAACCTACACGATCACGGTCAGTGCAACGACTGGTGGCGCAAACCCGGTGACAGGGCAGACCACGTTCACTTTGAATGTGCAGTAGTTGCGGAGATCTAAGGCGCTCCACCGGCGGAGCGCCTTTTTCGCTGGTGACGATTCGAACTCCGGCGAGTCTTACATGAGTCATCAAGGGGGCCATATGAAGAAGATTCTCGTGTGCCTTATCGCGCTGCCTGCCCTTTTTCTGTTGATCGCCGCGGCGCCGGAAGAAAAACTTCCCAAGCCGCAATATGATGAAAAGGGACAGCTCCTGTGTCCCGCGAATTACCGCGAGTGGATGTTTCTCTCCGCCGGATACGGCATGAACTACAGCCCCGAGCCCGGCAGCCACGAAATGTTTACCAACGTTTTCGTGCAGCGCTGGTGCTATGACGAGTTCGTGAAATCCGGCAAATGGCCGGAGCAAAGCATGTTCGTCATCGACGAGCGTGACGCCGCTAGCCGGAGTTCGATCAACCAGAGGGGGCACTATCAGACCGATCTGATGGGGCTTGCAGTGGAGGTAAAGGATTCGGCGCACAATCCCGATAAGTGGGCCTACTACGCCTTCGATCCCGACGGTCGCGCTGCCGGCGCCATGCCGCACGGCAATGGATGCTGGTCGTGCCACGATGCGCACGCCGCCGTCGAGCACACCTTCGTGCAGTTTTATCCGACCTTGAAGCCGGTCGCGAAAAAGTTCGGAACATACAATGAATCTCGGGAGCAGGTGGCCGACGCGAAGTAATCTGTCGCGCCCCACACTGCAGGTGCACCGCGATGCGCACGAAATCAAAGACTCCTTAGCCACTGATCGGCACTCCTGCGCTTTTCGGCAGCTTTGATTTTTTACTCCTATCTGCGAAACTGGCCTCTGACTCCGATCAGTAACCTCTTCATGGGCCGCATCCACGTACTCTCCGAGACCGTTGCCAACCAGATCGCTGCCGGCGAGGTAGTGGAGCGACCTGCGTCCGTGGTGAAAGAGATGCTCGAAAACTCGCTCGACGCGGGGGCGACTCGCATCAAGATCAGCGTCGAGGCCGGAGGGAAGAGGCTCATACAGATCATAGACAACGGATGCGGAATGGTGCGCGACGACGCTATGCTGGCGTTTGAACGCCACGCGACATCGAAGATCAAGAATGCGGAAGACCTGTTGAGCGTTGCGACTCTCGGTTTTCGCGGTGAGGCGCTGCCGTCCATCGCTTCGGTGTCGCGGCTGCGGCTGGAGACGCGTTCGGCCGATGAAGCTGTCGGTACCGTGATCGAGATTAATGGTGGAAAAATTGCTCGGGTCGAAGAGGCCGGACTTCCGGCGGGAACCTCGATCACAGTGCGCGACCTTTTTTTCAATACGCCGGCGCGCAAAAAATTTCTTAAGGCGGAGTCGACTGAGTTGTCGCACATCGCGTCGTTGGTTACGCACTATGCCCTAGCGCATCCCGATAAGCATTTCGAGTTGCATTCCGCGGCGAACGCGATGCTGGTTGCACCTCCGGTGTCAGGACACAGCGAGCGCGTATACCAGGTATTCGGCAAGGAGACGCTTGACCAGTTGATTCCCGTGGCAGCACGCCAGGCGCTCGGACACGTCGGATTGCCGCAACCTCCGCCATGGCGGCGCAAGGAAAAAGAAGAAGACGAGGACGGCGAAGGTACTGGACCGAAAATGCCAGGTGAAATGCGGGTTCACGGATTCGTCTCTAAGCCCGAGATTCAGAAGCTCAACCGCAACTCAATTTTCGTATTCGTTAACGGGCGCTTGATTCGCGATCGATTAGTGCAACATGGGTTGACTGAGGCTTACCGAAACATCATTCCGCCCACTGTATACCCGGTGGTGCTGCTGTTTCTGGAATTGCCGACTGCTGAAGTCGATGTGAATGTCCATCCATCGAAGACCGAGGTGCGCTTCCGCCAGCAGTCAGCGATGCACGATTTTGTGCGCGATTCAGTCCGGGCAGCTTTGATGAAGGCGCGCCCCGTGCCGCAGTTCGTAGCGGAGATCCGGGCCCATGCCACCGCTAGCCAGGCACTGACGCCGGGTGCATTAAGCCCGGCGGCAACGTGGGACCCTTTGTCAGGCGGAAATGGCGGACCCGATGTGCCCCTGGCCTCGATGCCGGCGACAGTTGCCGGCGCAGGATTCGCGTTGCAGTCGCCCGCTCAACCAGCGATCTCTGCACGATTTCAGTTTGAAGGTGGAATCGCCGTCGAAGCGAATGCGGCGATCCCCGTTGCACGCGGACTTGAGTCCGCCGCGCTTGCGCCTGACTTCGCGCCGGCTCAGCCGCATCTCGAAGCAGTTCCAGATCACGGCTGTGCTCCGGCGCTCGACGTCGGCGAAGAAGAGCCCACCCTTTCTGCGCTCGGCTCGCTGAAACCGCTTGGGCAGATTCGCAACTCCTTTATTCTGGCGGTCAATGAAGATGGCTTGTGGATTGTCGACCAGCACGTTGCCCACGAGCGCGTGTTATTTGAACGGATTCTGAAGCAGCGAGCAACTCAGAAGGTCGAGAGCCAGCGCTTGCTGATGCCGATCGTGCTGGAGCTATCTCCCGCGCAGCAGGCCGTGTTCAGTGAGATTTCCGACGAGCTCGCGCACAATGGATTTGAAGCCGAGCCATTCGGCGCGCGCAGTGTCGCAGTCAAGGTCGCGCCTGCGGGGGTAGAAGCATCTGTCGTCGAAAATATGCTGCATGAATTGCTTGATCAATTCGCGAGTGAAGAGCAGTCGCTGAACCTGGAAAAGATTCGCGCGCGCATTGCTGCGTCAATCGCTTGCCATGCGGCAATCAAAGTGAACATGCCTCTGGAGCAGAACAAAATGGAATGGCTGCTGGCCGAACTGGCGAAAACCGACCACCCAATGTCTTGTCCCCACGGAAGGCCGGTGGTGTTGCGGTATTCTGTGAAGGATATTCAGAAGGCGTTTAAGAGAATCTAGCTACGCGCTTCGAGCCACGAGCTTCAACTCTGAAGGTTTAAGCTGTGCTCGCAGTTCGTAGCTCATAGCTCACGGCTCCAAGCTGTTTTTATGACCGATCTCGAACTTCAACAACTGCGGCGCGAAAAGTGGCGCCTGGATGGCAACGCCATCCGGACGATTGAGCAGGCGCGTGCTTTTGTCGAAGACGTTGGATTTTGCCTGATGTATCCGCAGAGACCGGCTCTGCTGGTGCCAACATTCATCGGGGCGTTTGTGGGATCCGGGGACCGGTTGCCGGAGTGGCAGCACGCGTTCAAGGATCCGCGAGCAGCTGAGGCGACCGAACTCATGGTGAGGTTGTTGCGCGAGCGAACCGTCTTCGAGGCGAATCTGTTTGAAGAGAACAACGGGTTTCTGGTGGCCGCTTCGGCGTTTCCGTATTTCTACGCGTTGGTAGGGGAGCGCAATCCCAAGCTAGCCCCGAAGGCGGGATCGCGATCGGCCTATTCCGCGCTGGCATGCGACGCATTTGCGATCATTCAGCGCCAGGGAGCACTGTCGAAGCAGAAGCTGCAGGACGCGTTGGGCGGTAGCGTGTCTCTGGCTGTGCTCGACAAGGCTCTGGCGGAGTTGTGGTCAAAGCTGCGCATCACGCGGGTGGACTACAGTCCGAGCGAAGGTTCGGTTTGGGATCTGCTTTACCGCTGGGCGCCGGAAGCGGTCAAAGAGGGAGTGGGGCTGTCGGTACCCGAGGCGCTCACGGCACTTGTATCGAAGTATTTCGACTGCGTGGTGGCAGTCGAGCAAGCAGAACTCGATAATTTCTTTGGCAACTTCGTCGCAAAATCAAAGGTGAAAGATGCCGTCAACGCGCTGCTGGCGGCGAGGGAGTTGAGCTTCGTGCACGTGAGTGGAAGGTCGATGCTGCAGATCACTCCGGAGAAAGTGGCAGTGGAGCCTGCGCCGCGGCGCGCCGCCCGCTAGAGACATGGCCTGGCGCGAGGCAATCGAGGAAAACGGATTCGCGATTCTGCCCGCTCTATTCCCGGCGGAACATGTGGATCGCTTCCTACAGGAGCTCAATCGGTTGTCGCCAACGCGCAGCCGGGCGGGCGTTCGTCACGCAATGCGCTTCGATCCGGTCGCAACCATCGCGGGAGATCCACTACTGGCTGAGATAGCCTGCGGGGTGCTGGGCAGCAGGGCATTTCCATTTCGCGCCACTTTGTTCGAAAAATCTTCAGCAGCAAATTGGCTCGTTGTCTGGCATCAGGACACGGCTCTGCCGCTTCGCGAACGGGTCGAAGTGCCCGGTTGGGGACCCTGGTTAGTCAAAGAAACAATTGATTATGCGTATGCTCCGGCCGGTGTTCTTTCTCAGATTGTAGCGCTGCGCATTCACCTCGACGATTCGTCCGCGGACAATGGACCCTTACGGGTCTTACCTCGAACGCACATGCTCGGTGTCCTGAGTGATGACGACATTCACGATTTGGGAGTGCGCATCACACCCGTAGATTGCGAGGTTGCTAAGGGGCGAGTGATTGCCATGCGTCCGTTGCTGGTGCACGCCTCATCGAAATCACGCGGCGAGAATCCGAGGCGGGTGCTCCACATCGAGTACGCCGCTGCCGACTCTATTGCGGCTCCTTTGCAGTTAGCCATCGCTTAGGGAAACGTGACAGACCTCTCATCATCAAAAGCGTCGAAGCCTTATCGCGGGCGACTGGCGCCTTCTCCGACCGGTCTACTTCATCTTGGGCACGCGCGTACCTTCTGGATTGCGGCGCAGCGGGCTGCAGAACGCCACGGGATCTTGATTCTGAGAAACGAAGACTTGGATCCGCAGCGGTGCCGGGCCGAGTTCGCTGCGGCGATGATAGACGACCTTCGCTGGCTGGGAATTTCCTGGCAGGAGGGGCCGGATTGCGGCGGGCCGGTCGGTCCATATACCCAGAGCGAGCGCAAGACACACTATTTGAAAGCTTGGAAGATGCTTCGTGATCGAGCGATGATCTATCCATGCACTTGCTCGCGCAAGGATGTGGCGCAGTCGGCCGGGGCCCCGAACGATTCTGATGACGAGCCGATTTATTCGGGACGATGCCGGCCTGCTGACACAAAACGGAGGTTCGCTCCTATCCGGATCGAAAATCCGCGGGAGCCTGCTGGCGTGAATTGGCGGTTTCGCGTTCCCGACGATGAAGAGATTTGTTTCACCGACCTGAATCTTGGGCCGCAGCGGATGGTTGCGGGGCGGGATTTTGGCGACTTCATTGTATGGCGGCGAGACGATGTTCCCGCTTACCAGTTGGCCGTCGTTGTAGACGATGCGGCGATGGGTATCACGGAAGTTGTGCGCGGTGCGGATTTGCTGAAGTCGACTGCCCGGCAGATTCTTTTGTTTCGCGCCTTAGGGCTCGCGACGCCGGATTACTATCACTGCGATTTAGTTCGCGACGAGGCAGGGGTGCGCTTGGCGAAGCGGCATGATTCGCTCAGCATCCGGAAACTCCGCGAAATGGGGTCGACGCCCGAGCAGGTGGCGCAGCGGAGCTCTTGCCCGCGCTGAGCGTGTTTTGAAACCTGGTCCTTCAGCACGGCGAGGATGCCTCTCGGCTTCGCCATCGCGGCGGCGACCGTGCCACCTGAGCAGCGCCTCTTCCCACAAGGTCAGCGTGTACAATCTTGCTCGACAGATGAGCGATCATTCCAGGGAACAAAATACTTCTCGCAAACTGATTATTGCCATTGATGGCCCCGCGGGCGCCGGTAAGAGCACCATTGCGTCTCGCCTGGCGCGGAAACTTGGGTACGTGAACCTTGAGAGCGGAGCCATGTACCGGGCGTTGGCGCTGAAAGCGATCGACAGGGACACCTCCTTTGAGGATGAGCCGGCGCTGGTGAAGTTGGCAGATGGTTCGAACATCCGGCTGGAACCGACGCTGGGTGGCAACCGTACTCTGCTCGACGGTAGAGACGTTTCGTCGCGTATTCGCGAACGCGATGTGACCGAGGCGGCCTCGCGAGTTTCGGTGCATCCCAAGGTCCGCGAGTGGATGGTCTCACATCAGCGCGCAATGGGCGCGGGCGGCGGCGTTGTTATGGAAGGACGCGATATTGGAACGAAGGTTTTTCCCGATGCCGATCTGAAGATTTTCCTGGATGCCGATCCCGTTGTGCGCGAAGAGCGACGGATGGCGCAACAAAAAATTTCCGGCGAAGTAGCGGCTAACTTAGCTGCGGAACTGCGCGAACGCGACCGGCGAGACCGCACGCGGGCAGCCTCTCCTTTAATGGCGGCCGATGATGCGGTGGTCATCAACTCGACCTCGATGAGCGAAGACGACGTCTTGGAGAGAGTTGAGCGACTCGTAAAGGAGAAGCAGGGCTCTAAGGTTGTATAACTTCAAGGTTCATGTCGAAGTTGCCCGCAAGCGGAGGATTCCTCGCTTGGCTTCGGAATGACAAGAACCTCTACGAACCTGAAACTTGAAACTCTGCAACCTTGAAATTCTGAAACCTTCGAAACTTTGAAAACTAGTTTTCTGTCGGTTGGACTTCGCTCTTGGGGGCCGGTAGCGCCTTCGCCGGTTTTGCTGGAGCTGCTGGTGCCGCCGGGGGAGCCGGTGGCATCGCCGAGGCCTTTCGAATCTCGATCCCCTCGTGCTCGTTGTTGACGACGATATGCGACGAGCCGCTCCCCACACTGCCGCTGGCTTTCGACTCGTGCTCGTCGTTGTTCACTTTCAGATCCGGAAAATCTGACTGAATCTCGCCGCCGCGTGTTCGCGCGTCCAGACGAAAGCTGGCTTTGTCAGGCACGCTCAATTGCACGTCGCCATTGCGATTGTCGATTTGCACATTGCCCAAAACATGCATGACGACTTCCACGGTTCCATTG
>Ga0102924_1003875_pt1 | contig 15431 bp, 15 predicted proteins | sample PaiPotPPM11metaG_FD_80116 | JGI IMG/M metagenome (GOLD analysis project Ga0102924, IMG submission 80116) | Iron sulfur acid spring bacterial and archeal communities from Banff, Canada, to study Microbial Dark Matter (Phase II) - Paint Pots PPM... ... | reverse complement strand
GGCGGCAACGCCACCGCGAGTTCGAATCTCGCCCCCTCCGCCATCACCCGGACACCACCGAGACCAACGATCCATGAGGCAGGGCATCGCGTCGCGCATCACCGTCGTCGCCGTGTATGCCCTCGCCATGGGGTACCTGGAGGCGGTCGTCGTGTACTACATCCGCTACGCGCTCGGCGGCGACGTTCATGCCACCGGCTCGGTGTCGTCGTCGCTCATAGGGAAATTCCCGTGGGCGATCGAGGCAACGCGCGAGGTCGCAACGCTGGTCATGCTGGCCACGGTTGCCCTGCTGGCCGGGCGTGACTGGCGCCAGCGCGCCGCCGCCCTCCTCTGGGCGTTTGCTATCTGGGACGCGACCTATTATTTGGGACTCGAGATCCTGACCCGATGGCCGTCGTCCCTCGTGACCCAGGACATCTACTTTCTCCTGCCGGTTCCCTGGGGCGGTCCAGTCTGGGTCCCGCTCCTCGCCGACGCGCTGATGGCCGTCCTTGCCGGCTGGCTCGTCGGTGGCCGGCGGCGATTGGCAGGCGGGGCCGCCTCGTGATTGAGGATCTCGTTCGGGACGACACCCATTACATGGAGCGGGCCCTGGCCCAGGCGCGCAAAGGGGCGTCCTTCGCCGAAGTGCCGGTTGGGGCCGTGCTTGTCAAGGACGGATCGGTGCTCGCCGAAGCGCACAACCTCATCGAAACCACGCCCGACGCCACAGCCCACGCCGAGATGCTGGTGCTTCGCGAAGCGGCTCGCCTAACGCAATCGTGGCGACTCGACGGGATCACGCTCTACGTCACCCTCGAGCCCTGCCCGATGTGCGCCGGAGCGATGGTACTGGCCCGCATCGCCCGGCTGGTCTACGGCGCGCCCGATCCCAAGAAGGGCGCAGTCGACTCGGTCTACGACGTCCTCAGACACCCTGGGAACAATCACGGCATCGAAATCAGCTCCGGCGTGCTAGCCGAGCCGGCCGGGCGCCTGCTTCGCGAGTTCTTCGCCCAGCGGCGCGGCAAAGCGACCTAGTCGTTTAGTTGGCGCTCGGCTTCGGTTGCTGGCCGGCGGGTGGGTGGCCTTGTGAGTGATCGGCCGGCGGGGCGGCGCTACGCGCTTGCAGGTCGCGCTCACTCCCCTTCCAGGTCTGATCCGCGTGCGAGCGCGTCCGCGTGACGGCGGCCGCTGCCTGCGCGTCGCCACCTGCCGCCAGCGAGCCGGCGAGCGATTGGAGGCTGGCATCGGCGGAGGCTTCGTGGTCATTCATGAAACGGCGAAGCTCTGCAATGGCACTCTCGTCGACCGTGCTGCCGGCCAGGGCCTCGTTGAACTGGGCGACCGCGGTGTCGTACTGATCGACCTGACGGATGCCGTCCTGCACCCGACCGGCGGCGACCAGCTGCTGCGCCTCGTGCAGCCGAACCTCGGCAAATTGCGCGTGGAGGCGCGCGCGCGCCACCGGATCGAAGGTGAGAGTCAGCTGCGCCTGCTCGACGCCCAACTTGATCGGGTAGAGCGCATCGCCCGGCAGACTGTTGCCCGACGCGGCCGCGGACGTGAGGCCTCCCACCAGGAGCGCGATAGCAAAAGCGCCGGCGAAGGCCAAGCGGGCAGCTGGCCGTGGCAGTGCCCCGAACGGGTTCCAGCGCCGTGCGCGCCGCCGCTCGGCAGCCGCGGCCAGCATCCGGTTGCGAGTGCGCAGCCGGAATGCGGGGTCAGCCGCTGGGGCACCCGAGGCCAATCCGCCGAGGTCGACGGAGAGCCGGACCAGCTCGATCAGCTCGTCGCGTTCGGCCGGGTAGCGGCGCAGCACGTCCTGGAGGTTGCGCTTCTCCCCCATGGCCCGCAGGCACTCTTCCAGGGGTTGCCTCAGGTCACGCACGCCGGACCTCCACCTGCTCGCGTTCCAGCAGGTACCGATACAGACTGGCCAGCGCCCGGTGCTGCATCGAGTGGATGGCGCCCGGCCGGCGGCCCATTTGGCGTGCGATCTCACCTGCGTCCAGGTTGTCAATGAAGCGCATGGTGATGACCTGCTGCTGCTCGGGCGTCAGGCGCCGGACGGCCTCGACCAACGCGCGCCGCTGTTCCGAGTTCTGCAGCAAATCGGCCGGATCCGCCTGTGGCCGGAGGTCGCGAACCTCGTCGCTGAGCTCGACCGGTTCGCGTCCCGCCCGCCGATAGCGGTCGACCAGGAGGTTGTGCGCGATCCGGTAGAGCCAGGAGGAAAAGGCCACCCCCTGTGGCCGGTAGCGCTTGATGGAGTCGACCATCTTCAAGAAGACCTGCTCCGTGAGGTCTTCAGCGTCGGCCTGGTGGCGTAACCGCGTATACAGGTATCTATATATCCCATCAAAATGCCGGTCATAGAGCTCGGCCAGTGCCCCCGCGTCGAGGGCCTGGGCGCGGCGGATGAGGGCGTCGTCAGACGTCGTCAAGGCGCCTACAGCATATAACGGGCTCGTGGGCGAATTTGAACGGGAGCGATCGCCTAACCTCTTATAATCGTGCACCTGCGGTGGCTTTAGCTCAGCTGGTTAGAGCATCAGATTGTGGATCTGAGGGTCGAGGGTTCAAATCCCTCAAGCCACCCCAAAACTGATCTCAAAAACCCCATCAAGCCGCAGCGCCGATGGCCGTTGATTTCGAGGCCGATCCCGCGTACTGTTGAGAGCGTGAAGGCGAGGGGGCTGCGCCTCGATGCGAGCACCCTTATCGTGTTGGCCCTCCTCCTTCTGGTCATCGCTGCCCTGTTATCCGGCTTCGACGTGATTAACGGCGGTTACAACCAACCGGATATTCAGCCCGCGTTGTAGGCAGGCAAAAGCCCGGATTCCATGCACTTACTCCCATTCGGCGGGTTCCTATTCCTACTCTTGTCGGCGTTCTGAAAGCCATCTGAGTCGGCTCCGATAGAATCTGACCGCCATGCCGGGCATCCTCGAGGGGAAGAAGATCCTGGTCACCGGCGTCCTCACCCCCGCCAGCATCGCCTTTGCGATCGCCGACCTGGCGCAGCGGGAGGGTGCCGACATCGTGCTCACCAGCTTCGGCCGGGCCATGAGCCTGACAGAGAAGAGCGCCCGGCGGATGCAGCCGACGCCTGACATCCTTGAGATGGACGTCAACAACCAGGCGCAAGTGGACGCGCTGGCTGAGAGCATCAAGCAGCGTTGGGGCCGGCTCGATGGGTTCGTCCACGCGATCGCGTTCGCGCCCGCCGACGCGCTGGGGGGCAACTTCATGACCGCGCCGTGGGAAAGCGTGCAAACCGCCTTCCAGACCAGCGCCTATTCGCTGAAGGCGATGGCGCAGGCGCTCAGCCCGCTGATGACGGATGGCGGCAGCATCGTGACCCTCGATTTCGACAATTCGACGCAGGCCTGGCCTTTCTACGACTGGATGGGCGTCTGCAAGGCGGCGCTCGAATCGGTGACGCGCTACCTCGCGCGCGACCTCGGCAAGCAGCGGATCCGCGTGAACGCACTGGCGGCCGGACCGCTGAAGACGATGGCCGCAAAAGGGATCCCTGGGTTCGAGCGCTTCGAGAGCACCTGGGGACAACGCGCGCCGCTCGGCTGGGACAGTACGGATCGCACGCCGGTCGCGAAGATGGCGTGCGTGCTCCTCTCCGACTACAGCACGGCCACTACCGGGGAGATCATCCACGTCGACGGCGGCTACCACGCGATGGGCGGAGAGGTCCCGACCGAACCGCCCGATTAGGGCATGTAGCGCAGGCCGAGGCTCAGCAGCTTCTGCACGGAGCCGTCGAGCTGCGCGCGTGGGTAAATGCCGGTGAGCACCGCTTGGTGGATCGCCTCATAGGTGGCACCGGCGACTGCGATCGCCACCGCTTGCGGATTCTGGCCGTAGCTGCGCTCGCTCGTGAACGGATGGACGCCGTCCCAGACATCCGCGACGGGCGCGAAGTTGATGTCGAAGCCGAGCGCCTTCAGCCCCTGCGACATGCTGGTCATCTCGGATTGCACCGCTCCTGGGCCTTGCGCACCGACCTGGCGCGCCCCCGCCATACAGGGCACGCGCGTCTCCTGGAAGCAGACGGTCCCGCCTTCCTGGTTGGTGGCCGTCAGCACCGGATGCGCCATGACGCCGCGGATCGACTGGATCAGCTGGCGGATGGCGGTCGGGTCCGACCCATTCTGGTTGATCGGCACGACGATCAAGCCGCCGAACTGGTGCTGGCGCCAGTCGTCGCGCACCGCTGGTGTCAGGGGGCCCTTGAAGCCGATCATCCTGACCGCGCCGATCTCCTGTCGAAGCGTCATCCTACCCGGGCCCTCGCCGATGGTCCGACGGTACTAACCGGAGGTCGCCCGTTTCGCTCGCATCAGCCGGAGTCGCCGCAGCCGTTCGTAGGCTTCCTCTCGTGCCGCGTCCAGCCGCGCCGCGTACTCCTTGTCGCTCTCCCCTTTGCGCTGCGGCAAGCGAACCGGCGGCTTCGGTTTTCTCAGCGCTTCCGAGGTGCGAACGTAGCCCGTCCTGGGCAGCGAGAAGACCGACCGTGGCTGGCGCCTGCGCTTCGCTCTCACGGAAATAGGCTACCGAAGCCGGGCGTAACCCCCAGGCGAATTAGCTACCAGTCGCGTCAGGGGACAAAAGGAGGACAGACCATGATCCGCAAGCTCATTCTTGGCGTCACCGTGTCGACCGCGATCATCCTGGCGGGTGCCGGCGCCGCATTCGCCGATAGCACCGGGAGCGCCGGTCAACCGAGCCAGTCCTGCCAGGCACAGACCTCGACGCCGGGCAATTCGGCATCCGCGCCCGGCTCGGCCTTCAATCCCAGTGGAGTGGCGGGCACCGTCTACGCGGGCAACGCCCCGCAGAATTCGACGAATCCGAACAGCGTGTCCCAGTACGACGTGGCCTGCTTCCAGGTCAGCCACTAACCCGCCGACGACCTTCAGGAGCGCTGGTTACGTCCCCTTTCCAGCGCTCCTTCCTCCCCCGCTGAGGCGCCAACGCCGGCGGTCCTCGACCAGCATCACGCCCAGCACGGCGAGCACCATCGCCCCGATCGCGATTCCCCAAGGGTCGGTCGCGAGCAGCGCCGCGACCTCCGGCGACGGCTTCAGCCAAAGGTGCTTGACGCGTCGCCCGGATACTAGACGAAGCTGGTATCCGACAAGCGGGCCCAGGGCGTGGTGACATAGCTCAGCCCAAGATGGCTGACATCGATGCGGTAGTGCGGCCGTGCGGGCGGCCCGTCGATTGGCAGGGCCGGGCCCTGCATCGCGACAGCGAGCTCCTCGACGAGCGCGGATGTGCCGCGCCGATCTGCTGTCGAGAGGGCGACGAAATCCTTGAGCTCACCATTGGCCCCGACGATGCGAATCTCGAGCGGACCGTAGAAAGCATAGGTATCCTTGGCCGCCGCCGGAACAGCCGTCAAGTCTGCGAGCCCGAGGCCGAGGAGAATCGCCGCGCCGTAGCCACACCATACGGGGCGCACGTCCCTTCGATTATCCGTCGGCGGGCTGCTACTGGCCCTTGGTCGTGGTCACCCTGGCGCCGCCACCAAGCACGCACGGCACGCCGTCGACCAGGGTGTCGGCGTAGGAGAGGTTGTAGGGGTTGTAGCTGCCAAAGCGGCAGGTCGGCCAGCCAAGCACCGTCGAGCGGACGTACTCGGTTCCGGGCAAGAAGTAGTTGTCGCCGATTTGGTGCACACCGGCCGGCTTCGCGTACCACTGGTCCGGGGTGCCGGCCAACGCCTGCTGCATGAACTTGTGCCAGATGGGCGCAGCCCCCACGATGCCGGTCGAGTTGTGGCTGAGCGGGGTGTTGTCGGGGTTCCCAATCCAGACGGCGGTGGCCAGCGTCGGCGTGAATCCTATCGTCCAGTTGTCGCGGAAGGCCTGCGTGGTGCCGGTCTTGGCGGCGACGTGGCGGCCGGGCAGGGTCAGATCGCCGTGACAGCCGAATTCCATGCAGCGGTTGCGGTCGTCCGACATGATCGAGCCGATGATGAAGGCGACCTCGGGGCTGATCGCCTGGTAGGCGTTCGTGGATGGGTCGTAGGTGAAGACGTCGCGTCCGGTCGCATCCTTGATCGAGAGCACCGGCGCCGGCATGTGCCGCACCCCGAGGGTAGCCAAGGTCGAGACGCCGGTCGCCATGTCGAGCGGCGTGACCTCGTAGCCACCGAGCGTGAGGCTGAGGGAGTAATTCTCGTCCGGCTGCGTGAGGTGGGTTACGCCCATCCGGCGCGCGACGCTGAGTACGTTTTGGATTCCGACGCGTAGCTCGGTCTTCACGGCCGGGATGTTCAGCGAGTTGCCCATCGCCACCTTCAGCGGCAGCACACCGTGGTAGCGGAGGTCATAGTTGAGTGGGATGTAGGGCTCGAACCCGCTGGTACCGCCCCAGGTTGGGAAGACCAGGGGCGCATCGAGGATGGGGGTGATCATGTTGAAGCGGCGGCTTTCGATGGCGGCCGTGTAGGTGTAGATCTTGAAGGTCGATCCCGGCTGCCGCAAGGTGTCCGCCATGTTGATCCAGCCGCCGGGCCGGTTGTAGTCGTCACCACCGACCATAGCGAGAATCTCCCCGGTTTTCGGATCCATGCTGACCAGCGCGGCATCGTGGAAGTTGTAGTAGTTGCCCTTCTGCGCGATCTGGTCGCGCACCACTTGCTCGGCCATGTGCTGCAGGTTGAGATCGAGCGAGGTGTAGACGCGATAGCCACGCCGATCGCCGGGCACGATCTTGTACTGCAGCCGCAGCGTCTTCAACACGTAGTCGACGAAGTAGGGGGCCTCGAAGTGGTTGATCGGCGGATGGATGTCCAGCTTGCTGGCGAACGCCGCGTCCGCCTCCTTCTGGGTGATGAAGTGGTTGTCAACCATCGCCGTCAAGACATCGTGCTGCCGCTTCTTCGCGGCAGCCGGGTTGATCAGCGGGTTGTACTGGGTCGGCGCCTGCGGCAGGCCGGCGAGCATGCTGGCCTGCGCCAGGTTGAGGTCATGGGCGTTGGTCTGGAAGTAGCTGCGCGCGGCCGCCTCGATGCCGTAGGTCTGACTGCCGTAGAAGATGGTGTTGAGATACATCTCGAGGATCTGGCTCTTCGTGTAGCGCCGATTCAACTCGAGGGCGAGCGCCGCCTCTTTCGCTTTGCGCTGGAGGGAGTTGTCCGGGTGTGGCCCGATAAAGACCTGCTTGACGAGCTGCTGACTGATCGTGCTGCCACCCTGCTTGATGCCGTGGTGTGAGTAGTCGGCAAGCGCGGCGCGCAGCACCGCGCCAAAGTCGACGCCGTTATTCGAGTAAAAGCTGTGGTCTTCGACGGCGATCGTGGCATTGATCACGTTCGGCGAGATGTAGCTGAGGGGGACGACGATGCGATGGTCACCCTGGTCGCCGATGTCGGCGAGGAGGTTGCCATGCCGGTCGTAGATCAGCATGTCCTGCGGCAGCCCGCTCGAGGAGAGCCCGGTGACGGTCGGAAGGTCGCCGACCGTCTGCGCCGCGAGCGCGGGGACGGTCAGCAGGGGCAGGGTGATGACGACGAGGAAGCCGACGATCAGGTTGCGCCGCATCGCGACGCGGCGACGGCGCCGCCATTCCTGCAGGTGGTAGTTGGCGTGCCGGTAGGGGCGCCGGCGACCGTAGTGGCGCGTCATGGGTTCGCCAGCAAGCCGTAGAATCCGGCCGCGACCAGCCAACCAAGTCCGAGGAAGAGGGCGGTCCAGGCGGCCGCGCCCGCCAGCCACGTGGCGGTCGACCGTGCGATCCTGCCCCGCCTACGGCGCTCGACCCGATCGCCGTGTCCGACGGCTGTCCGATGCGCCCCCGCGATCGCCATGCTGCCTTCCCTGCCCTGACGTGTACTTGGTTGGTCTCTCCGTTACAAGAATGTCACTCAAGGTTGGGCATGTCAAGTCACAAGTTAAGTGATAGTCAGGGACTACCCATTGCGGCGCGGTCGACGAGGAACTCGAGCTCGCCGTCGGCGGGCGCAACGTGGCTGGCGGGTAGCGCCGGATCGCGCCGGTGCACCCGGGCCAGGGCGTCCTTTTTGGAGGCTCCCTGCACCATCACGAGCACCGCTCGAGCCGCGTTGAGAACCGGCAACGTCAGGGTCAGCCGCTCGGGCGGCGGCTTGGGCGCGTTGTGCACGTGCGCGACGAGCGCCTCCGCCTCCTGAAGGGCGGGGCTGCCCGGAAACAGCGAGGCCGTGTGGCCGTCCTCCCCCAGCCCCAGGTGGATGATGTCGAAGCGAGGCCACCCCCGCTCGTTCGCGGGCATCCGGCGGAGGGCCGGATTCGGGTCTCCGACCAGGGGAAACACGTGCTCGGGCGGAATCAGCACGTGGGCCAGCAGTGCCGCCTTCGCCATCGCATAGTTGCTCGTCGGGTCATCGAGCGGGACCTGCCGCTCGTCGGACCAGTAGACGAAGACCGATTGCCAGGGCAGCGCATCGCGATACGGTGGCTGCGCCAGGCGCTGGTAACAGCCGCGCGGCGTCTCGCCGCCAGCCAGCGCCCAGTAGCAGGCCCCCCGTTGAGCGACCGCGGCCTGCACATGGTTAGCTGTCCAGCGGGCGGCGGCCTCGGCGAGCTCGACCGGTCCCGGAACGACGACCGGTGTCATCGCCTCGACCACCCTGGTTACCGCAGCGCGGCGTCGAGCGCCTGCTCGAACAACACGTCGTGACCCGGGAGGGTCAGCTCGATGCTGAGCAGTTCCTCGGTTGCGCGCGACTCCAACCGAACGGTTCGCTCCGCAACGTCCTGATCGCCAAGCCGAATATGCGTGGAGAGGCGGCCTCCTCGATGCCGGATCATGCTGAAACGAGCCGCGCCCTCAGCGCCGCCCGTATAGATAAGGAAGCGGCGGACGCCGTGCTCGAGCGAATCATCCGGTCGAAATTCAATCGGCACGTCAATACCGACCGTCGCCATCCGGCTGCGTATCCAACCGCCCAGCAATCGCGCCTGGGCCATCGATCCGTCGCTGCCGTGAAAGATAGAGACCCCGTGGATCTGGGCGAGGCGGGCGAGCATCCCCGGCATATCGAAGAACTGCGCCGCCACGTGTCGCCAGGCGATCAGCCGTGCCCAGTTGAGGTCGCCGATGGACGCCTGTGCATTCTTTCGGCGCGCCACTTTGAGCAGCCTGGCAAGGTCGGCATCGTCGAACCCCTCGTCGGTATCGACGACCAGACGATCGGCGAGCTCGCAGAGGTCATCGAACAGCGAGCTATCGAACTGGGGCCGTCCCGGCCACCACAGGATCACTGGAAGATCGGGAATCAGCAGCGGCGCGGCCAGGCTGGCCAGGTGCCGGGCGGGCTCGCCGTGCGCATGGAGGATCACACGCTCGGTGGTGACCCGATGGCCACTTTCGGTCCGCTCCTGGGCTGACACCTGCGCCTCGAGCTTGTCCGCCGCGCGCGTGTGCTGGGCGAGGAGGATCAGCGTGCGTGAGGGGTTCGTGATGGACAGACGGTCGAGCACGCTCGAGATCGCGCCCAGCTCGGGCTCATTGCCAACGACCGCGATCAGGTTGAGAACGCTGGCGCGAGCTTCTGCCGCGGCGTGCTGGGCCGCCTCGCTCCCCCCACCGTCTGCGTGAAGGCCCCAGCGGACCTGATCGAGCTCTTCCTGGATGGCATGCACGTCGACAAAGGTGCGGGTGCTGAGGTCGCTGTGATTCTGGATCATGGCCGCCGCCAGCGCCGGCCATCCGGCTCGATCAGCGCGTCCGCCTCGGACGGTCCCCAGGTGCCGGCGGCGTAGTTGGGGAAGGATGGCGGCGGCTGTGACGCCCAGCCTGCCTCGATCCGGTCGACCAGACCCCAGGCACGCTCCACCTCATCCTCGCGGGCAAAGAGGGTGGCGTCGCCCAGCATGCAGTCGAGCACCAGGCGTTCATAGGCGTCGGGGGACTCCACCATGAAAGACGAGCCGTAGAAGAAGTCCATATTGACCGTACGCAATCGCATCACCGGGCCTGGAATTTTGGCCGCGATCTTCAGCGAGGCACCCTCATGCGGCTGGATGCGCATCACCAACCAGTTGGGCGTCAGCTCCTCCACGGCCGTCTTCGCGAACGGCAGGTGCGGTGGGTTCTTGAACTGGATGGCGATCTCGGAGGCACGGCTCGGCAACCGCTTGCCGGTGCGCAGGTAAAAGGGCGTCTCGGCCCAGCGCCAGTTGTCGATCTTGAGGCGCACCGCGACGAAGGTCTCCGTGTTCGACGTCGGTGAGACGTTGAGCTCCTGCCGGTAGCCGGGCGCCTGCTGGCCGCCCACCCAGCCGGGCCCGTACTGGCCGCGGACGACGTCTTTGCCGACGTCGATCGGGTGGATCGACTTGAGGACTTTGACTTTCTCGTCGCGCACCGAATCCGCGTCGAAGTTCGGGGGCGCCTCCATGGCGGCGATGCTGAGCAGCTGCAACAGATGATTCTGGAAGATGTCGCGCAACGCGCCCGCGGTCTCGTAGTACTTGCCACGGCGTTCGATGCCGATGTCTTCCGCCACCGTGATCTGCACGTGGTCGACATAGCGACGGTTCCAGATGGGCTCGAAGATCCCGTTGGCAAAGCGGAACACCAGGACGTTTTGCACGGTCTCTTTGCCGAGGTAGTGATCGATGCGGAAGATCTGCTGCTCGGTGAACACAGAATGGATCGCCTGGTTGAGCGCCTGGGCGCTCTTCAGGTCGTTGCCGAACGGCTTCTCGACCACGACGCGTTTCCAGCCCTCGCCGGCCCTGGCGATGCCCGAGGATCCAAGCCGGTCGATGATGACCGAGAAGAACTGGGGGGCCGTGGCCAGGTAGAAAACGCGGTTGCCGTTGGTGCCCCGCTCGCGATCCAGGCGGTCGAGCTCGGCGGCGAGCCGGCCGTAGCCACTCTCATCGTCGAACGGCATCCGCACGTAGGAGATTCCCTCGGCGAGGCTCTGCCAGACGGCGCGGTCGACCGGCTGGGTCCGCGAGAACTTCTGCACCGCCTGCTCCATGTGGGCCCGGAACTCGTCCTCGGTAAGGGCGGTGTCGGCAACGCCGATCACACTGAAGCCGGACGGGAGATAGCGATTGAGGGCGAGGTTGTAGAGCGCCGGCATCAACTTGCGCGCCGTCAGGTCACCCGAGGCGCCGAAGATCACCATGGCCGCCGGGTCTGGCGTGCGCGGCAGGATCAACCCGTCTCGCAGAATGTTCTGGCTCAGTGGTGTGGTGACGGCCTGGGCCATGGACTTACTCGGCCTTGACCGGATGCCCGCCGAACTCGTTGCGCAGCGCGGCGAGCACCTTGGCACTGAACGAATCATCCTGGCGGGAGCGGTATCGCATGAAGAGGCTCATCGCCAGCGCGGGCGCAGGCACGGCATGCTCGAGCGCCTCTTCCAGCGTCCATCGGCCCTCTCCGGAGTCCTCGACATAGCCCCGGATGTGTGACAGTTCGGGGTCCCGCTCGAAGGCGGCCTGCGCCAGCTCGAGCAGCCAGGAGCGAATCACGCTGCCGTGGTTCCAGAGCCGCGCGAGCTGAGCAAGGTCGAAGCCGAAGGGAGCAGCCTTGAGGATCTCGAACCCTTCAGCGTAGCTCTGCAGCATCGAGTACTCGATGCCGTTGTGCACCATCTTGGCGTAGTGCCCAGCACCGGACGGGCCGACGTAGGCGTACCCATCGGGTGGCGCGAGTGTCTTCAAAATCGGCTCGACCTGTTTGAACACCGCCTGGTTGCCGCCGGCCATCAGGTTGAAGCCGACCTTGAGGCCCCAGATACCGCCGCTGACACCGACGTCGAGAAACTCGATTTGTTGCGAGCGCAGCGCCTCCGCTCGGCGGATCGAGTCTTTGTAATTCGAGTTGCCGCCGTCGATGATGATGTCCCCAGGCGACAACCTGCTGGACAGCCCCTGGATGGCGTCATCCACCGGCGGGCCGGCGGGGATCATCAACCAGAAGATGCGCGGCCCTTTGAGCTTCTGGCCCAGGTCTTCCAGGCTGCCGGTGACGATCGCGCCCTTACCGGCGAGCGCGGCGCCGGCCTCAGGAACGCGGTCGTAGACCATCACCTGATGGCCACCCTGCAGCAACCGAAGGGTCATGCCCGAACCCATGCGGCCCAAACCGATCAGGCCGAGCTGCATCTAGGCCACACCGGCCGTGGCGCCCACCGCCTGGCCGATCTTGACCAGGCCCTGGGCAACGTCGTGCAGCTGGACGCGGAGCACGCGCCGGCCATGATTGCGTAAGGCCTGGAAGTCGCCGAGCGCCTGCGCCTGCTTGAGGACTCCGAAGGAGAATCGCTCGCCCGGAATTGGGATGTCCTTCGGATCGTCACCGACGATTTGCAGGAAGACGCCGGTATTGGGACCGCCCTTGTGGAGCTGACCGGTCGAGTGCAGGTAGCGCGGCCCATAGCCCACCGTGGTCGCGACCCGATACTTGTCACGGATCGCGAGCCGGATCGCGTTCAGGGCGCTGTCGTGCCTGGCGTCAGGCGCAACGAAAGCCAGCAGCGCCACGTAGTCACCCGGCCGAACCTGACCGAGAAGGGCTTGGATCGCCGCCTCCAGGGTCGCCCCTTGCTGGCCGGCCCAGCGGATCCCTTCCCCCGTGGTTGGCGGATTGCCTTCGCTGAGGACTTTCTTGGTGAGGTCCTTGGCCTCCTGGACGTTGGGCTGGTCGAAGACATTGATGCTGAGAATCGCACCGGCGACCGCGATCGCATACTCCCAGCGGAAGAATTCGGCTCCCAGGCCCAACGAGTGGCTGACCTTCAGCGTCACCACCGGGTGGCCCGCCTTGCGAAGGGTTTCGAGCCGAACGGCGTTCGGGTCGTCGCCGCCCGAGAGCGCCAGCCGAACGAACAGCCGATCGCTGCCATAGACCTGGGGCGCGCCCAGTGCCTCATCGGCGACGGGCACCAGCCCCTTGCCCTCTTTGCCCGTACTCTCGGCGATCAACTGCTCCGCCCATACGCCGAAGCTCTGCAGCGCCGGCGGGGCGATGATCGTGACCTTGTCCCGGCCGGCCTTCGCGGCCTCGGCGAAGACCGCTCCCAGCCAAACGCCCGGATTCTCGGCGACCGGCCCTGGCCCGGTGCAGGCCTGCACCATGGTCGCGGCCCGGTCGAGCAGCCCGGCCAGGTCGACGCCGCCGAGCGCCGCCGGCACCAGCCCGAAATACGAGAGGGCAGAGTAGCGACCGCCGATGTCAGCCGGGTTCAGGAAGACGCGCCGGAACGCGCGCCGCGATCCCTCCTCGGCCAGCGCCGTTCCGGGATCGGTGATCGCCAGGAATTGCCGCCCCTGCTGGCCGGTCTGCAGCCAGAAGTAGCGGTAATGCGACAGCGTCTCCAGGGTCGTCCCCGACTTGGAGGCGACGACGAACACGGTTCGCTTGAGGTCGATCGCCGCGCCCAGCGCGGCGATGGCGGCGGGGTCGGTGGTATCGAGCACATGGACGTTGAGCGCACCAGTGGGCGCCCCGAACGTCTGCCGGAACACCTCGGGCGCGAGGCTGCTGCCGCCCATGCCCATCACGACGCAATCGGTGAAGCCGTCGGCCACCAATTCTTTTCGAAGGCCCTCCAGCTCCGAAACCCGCTCTTCCATCAGATCGGCGACCTGCAGCCAGCCGAGCCGGTTCTTGATCTCTTCCTTCTCGCCGGATCCGTTCGACGCCCATAGCCCCGCGTCCTTCTCGGCGATCCGCCGGACGACCGCGGCCTGCTCGAGCTGCGCCAGGCGAGCCGTGACGGCTCCCTCGATGGCCCCGAGTTGCGCCTCGTGGGCGCCGACGTCGCCGCCCTTGAGCCGCTGCTTCTTGTTCGCGATCTCGTCGAGAAGCTTGGTGATCGAGTCGGCAAACAGCTTCACGCCGTCGACCTGGAGGTCATAGGTGACCTTGTCCATGTCGATGCCGATGGCCTGCAGGTCACGTAACACCTGGCGCGCACCGTCCACGTTCTCGAGCAGGCTGACGCGGACCTCACCGTGCTCCTTGAAGGCCATCATGGTCTGCTGCGGCATGGTGTTCACCGTTTCCGGCCCGATCAGCTCCTCGATATACATGACATCGCTGTAGTTGGGGTTCTTGGTCCCGGTGCTGGCCCACAGGCAGCGCTGGACGCTGGCGCCGTTGCGCCGCAGCTCGGCGAACTCCGGCTCGTTGAAGATCCGCCGGAACGACTGGTAGGCCACCTTGGCATTCGCGATCGCCGCTTTCCCCAACAGCCGCTGCAGGCGCTCGCGCTCTGCCGCATCTTTGGCGGCGGCGATTTTCTGTTCGAGCAGTTTGTCGACGGCCGTGTCGACCCGGCTCACGAAGAAGCTCGCCACCGAGGCGACGTCAACCGGCTTGCGCTCCTTCATGCGCCGCTGCAATCCGCGCAGGTAGGCGCGGGCCACGTCCTCGTACACCTTGACCGAGAACAGCAGGGTGATGTTGACGTTGATCCCGTCGACGATGCATTGCTCGATGGCCGGCAATCCTTCTTGCGTGGCGGGGATCTTGATGAAGATGTTGGGCCGCCCCACCCGATCGAACAGATCGTGCGCCATCGCGACCGTCCCCTTGGTGTCGTGTGCCACCCGCGGCAGGACCTCGATGCTGACGTAGCCGTCCTTGTGCTTGGTCCGCTCATAGACCGGCTTGAGCACGTCCGCCGCCATCTGGATGTCCTCGACGATGAGACTCAACATGACCTCTTCGTCCGACATGCGGCCGCCGATCAATCGCTTCAGCGCCTCGTCGTAGTCGGTGCTGCCACCGATCGCCTTTTCGAAGATGGTCGGGTTCGAGGTCATGCCGACGACGGCATCGTCTTCGATCATTCGCTTGAGCTCACCGGACGCCATCAGGCTCCGGCTGATGTAGTCGAGCCAGACGCTGGTGCCTGCCTCGTAGAGCTCAAACAAGGGGTTCTTGGCCATCGTTCCTCCTATGGCTTCCGACGGATCGGGCCGAATACTAGACTCTCACACCCGACCTCGCCCTTGTGCCGCCGATTCGGCGGTCCGCTTCAGGCGAGCCAATGAGTCCGCCGGGCCGCTGCGCAGCGCAGACCCCAGGAGGCGCTCCAGCAGCCAGCCCCGCCAACCTGGCGGGAGGATGAAGTCTCAACCGTATTGGACGCGGCTGCCCGCGTCGACCTGGCGCACGCTAATGTGCTCCTGCATCCGGATGCCGAGCGGGAATTGCGCGCGAAATTCCAGGTCGTGCGTCGCCGGGTCGATGCGCTCGACGTCGGCCTAGGTGCCACGGCTATTTGTAATTCGCAGGTCACAGGGAGTCAGACAAGCTAGTCCGCTAAGGCCAAACCAAAGTGCCCCTGTGCAGATTCGGTTGATGGTTGACGAAGCTGATTCGGTTGATCCTTGACACTCCTCTGCAAATCTAGCGCCGCGGGGCCTGACCCTCGGCATTCTTCTTGCGAATGACTCCTTTGGTAGTTC